>OHCK01000028.1_pt1 | contig 166722 bp, 106 predicted proteins | sample 1577611 | NCBI WGS metagenome assembly OHCK01 (sample SAMEA3879586, study PRJEB24766) | human gut metagenome | biome: human-associated habitat; feature: feces | place: USA | collected 1985/1987 | reverse complement strand
GTCAATTCCTTTGAGTTTCACCGTTGCCGGCGTACTCCCCAGGTGGAATACTTAATGCTTTCGCTTGGCCGCTTACTGTATATCGCAAACAGCGAGTATTCATCGTTTACTGTGTGGACTACCAGGGTATCTAATCCTGTTTGATACCCACACTTTCGAGCATCAGCGTCAGTTACAGTCCAGTAAGCTGCCTTCGCAATCGGAGTTCTTCGTGATATCTAAGCATTTCACCGCTACACCACGAATTCCGCCTACCTCTACTGCACTCAAGAAACCCAGTATCAACTGCAATTTTACGGTTGAGCCGCAAACTTTCACAACTGACTTAAGCTTCCGCCTACGCTCCCTTTAAACCCAATAAATCCGGATAACGCTCGGATCCTCCGTATTACCGCGGCTGCTGGCACGGAGTTAGCCGATCCTTATTCATATGGTACATACAAAATTCCACACGTGGAAAACTTTATTCCCATATAAAAGAAGTTTACAACCCATAGGGCAGTCATCCTTCACGCTACTTGGCTGGTTCAGGCTCTCGCCCATTGACCAATATTCCTCACTGCTGCCTCCCGTAGGAGTTTGGACCGTGTCTCAGTTCCAATGTGGGGGACCTTCCTCTCAGAACCCCTATCCATCGATGTCTTGGTGGGCCGTTACCCCGCCAACAAACTAATGGAACGCATCCCCATCAATTATCGAAATTCTTTAATAACAAGAAGATGCCTTCTCGTTATACTATCCAGTATTAATCTTTCTTTCGAAAGGCTATCCCGGAATAATCGGCAGGTTGGATACGTGTTACTCACCCGTGCGCCGGTCGCCAGCAGTCTATTGCTAGACCATGCTGCCCCTCGACTTGCATGTGTTAAGCCTGTAGCTAGCGTTCATCCTGAGCCAGGATCAAACTCTTCATTGTAAAAGTATTGTTAATCGGTATTGCTACCGGTTATTGCTCTGTTCAGGACGCTCGGTTTATTAAAAGTTTTCAAATTACCTATATATATAAGTTACTTGACGGTTCTTTTTTTATACCCAAGATTAATCATTTTACTGAGTAATCTTGCTCTTGTACTACTTGTATTGTTTATGTAAATTTCTCAAAGATCGCTTCTTGTTGAATCGCTTTTTCTTTTCAGAAAGCGGATGCAAAGGTAAGAACTTTTAAGTATATCTTCCAAATATTTTCGGAAGTTTTTTTCTTTTTTTTCTTTTTCTCGTCGTCTCTCTTGTCGAAAGGGAGATAAAAGGAAAAGAGAAAGGAGTTCTTAACAACACCGATTTCTTAATCAGTAAATCAATCATCGATTGCATTCCTTTCGGAAAGCGGGTGCAAAGGTAAGAACTTTATCACATAACTTCCAAATATTTTCAGAAGTTTTTTTCTTTTTTCTTTTCGACTGCCGTATTCTTGGTTGAAATAAGGGCAAAAGGAAAGAAAAACGTTAGGGTTCTTACGCCGTTTCTGTCAGAATGTCAATTGCAAGGCTTACCATCTCTTGGAAAGCGGATGCAAAAGTAGCGGATATATCCATTCACTCCAAATATATCTGACACTTTTTCGCAGGTTTTTTGAAACAATTTGGTAACTCGTTGATTGATAAGGATGTTGTAGAACATATTTTTCAAGGAGGGCGTGAACGGGCACAAAGCACTACACATAATTATATTATGCGCGCGTGCGAAAGGCGGAAGTTACTTATAGTAGATGGAAATATGGCCTACTTAGGAAATATATACTTCCCGGTTAGAAAAATATTTTTTCCCAGTTGGGAAAAAGCATTCATCCAAAAAGTATAAACGTCATTGGAGCGTTCGCAAATCCAACTGTCAACAATAAGCACTCTTCACATTTTCACCTTACATCATACATTAAAAAGGGCTACACCATCCGGGGAAAAGGGTGTAGCCATGACGCCCAAAAGGTGTAGCCTTAACAAACAAAGGGTGTAGCCATCCCAAAAACGCCTCTCAAGATAGCCAGGGCAAGAAAAAAGACAGGAAATTTACGTGAAAGGAACAAGAGATAGAAAATAAAAGGAGAAGGGTATGTAAAATAAAACAAAGAAAAAACAAAAGGTTAAGAGCCTGTTTAAGAACTAAGCTCTAACATTTGAAGAGTATTTCTTCTTTCTTTGAACAATAACAGAAAGCTTTGCTGAAATTATGAATATACCTTCGATTCAGCTGAAGAGATGGTAAAATTAGCATTTAAAGAATGTTGCCGAACACAATTACACAGACTCTTATAAGACATCAAAAAGAGCTCAAAAAACTATAAGTGTGCGGCTCAAAGAATTTGTAAAAACAGAATAGGGCTGCCTTGGAATCACTTCCCCGGCAACCCTTCTTCATCGAAATAAAAATAACAGATAGAGAGAGTATGATGTTATTTATTCCCGACCTCCCCCCAAAGCACGGTATAGATTAATTAAACTTTGTATCTCAGTAAACTGATTGGCCGTCTGTGACAGTTGCGCACTGAGTAACGACTGCCGGGCGGTAAGTACTTCCAGATAGGTAGTATTACCATGTTCCATCAACAGAGAAGTGCTGCGCAGGGCTGTTTGCAGGGAAACGATCTGCTTATCCAGCAAGAGGCTTTTCCCCTGGCTCGTCTGATAGGCCATCAAAGCATCATTCACCTCACTACCGGCATTGAGCAACGTTTGCTGAAAACCAAGAGCGGCTTCTTCCTGCTGTGCACGGGCAATGCGATACTGGGCAACCACCTGTCCCCGATTGAAGAGCGGCTGCGTCAACGACCCGACAGCCGATGCCAGGAACTTACCCGGATTGAGAATCACAGCCCCGACAGAGTTCGTCCATCCGGCACTTCCACTCAAAGTGATGGAAGGATAAAAAGCCGAACGTGCCGCATTAGTGCTATAGAACGCCGCCTCCAGAGTCCGCTCGGCCGAGCGGACATCGGGACGGCAAGAAAGCATCCGAACAGGAATCCCTATAGAAAAGTCCGTGGGGAATTGTTGCTCTGCCAGCCTGCCGCGTTCATAATTGCGGGGTGTCTCTGCCAGCAATAGGGCAAGGCTATTCTCCACCTGGTTTATCTGTTGCTGCAAGTCGAGGACGGAACTCTGCACCTGATAATAAGTGGCTTCCATCTGCGACACAGCCGTTTCGTTTGCCATCCCGGCATTCATCAACGCACGGGTGGACGCCACGGTTTCTTTCCATGCCTCCTCCGTCTGCCGGGAGATGTCGAGTTGCTCGTCCAGCATCAACAATGTATAGTAAGTATTGGCTATACCTGCTATCAACTGGGTGCGGACGGCCTGACGATAATCTTCACTCTGGGCATAAAGCGCTTTCGCCTGTTTTTTAGCATTGCGCATACGGCCGAAAACATCCAGTTCCCAACTGGCCGTAACGGGCAGTGAGTAAGTCTGCGTAGCCTTATGCGTATCGAAACTACTCACCACTCCTTGTGGAGCAAGGGCAAAAGCCGGTAGAAAGGCAAGTTTGGCAGACATCAGTGTTGCCTGAGCCTGTTCCACACGAAGCTGGGCAGACTGATAGTCGGTATTGGTCTGCAATCCCACCTCGATGAGGGATTGCAAATATGGATCGGTGAAGAGTTCCCGCCAGTCCATATTGCCCAGACCGGCAGTGTCTTCAGTCACCACTTCCTCTCCGTAAAGGTTATCGGGTACGGAAGTGCCAGGCTCGTATTTAGTATAGATGCCACAACCGCTCAGCGATAAGCTAATGACAACTAATGTGATGATACTTTTCTTCATTCTTCTATATCTTTTATATGTTTCTTGGAATTGATCTTATCTACAATGTACACCAGGAGACCGGCAATGCCATAAGCTATCACCTGTTCCAACCAAAATATATCATCTTGATACATCATCATTCCTCCTTTCATTTATTTACTTTCGCGTTCAGCTTCGCTCTTTTCTTTTTCCAACAGCACTTGCAGGTCTGCTTCCTCCTCCATCGGCGGACGGATTTTCTCCTGCAAATATTCGAAGATGATGTAGAAGACCGGAACCACAAAGAGCAATGCCAGTGTGCCGACAGCCATACCACCTACTACACCCGTACCCAACGAACTGTTACCATTGGCACCTGCACCGGATGAGAACATCAGCGGAAGCATACCGAAAATCATCGTCAGTACTGTCATCAGGACAGGACGCAAGCGGACTTGTGCGGCAGAGTAGGCCGACTCCACAATCCCCATTCCTTTGCGGCGACGCTCTATGGCGTACTCCGTAATCAGGATAGCCGTCTTGGCCAACAGACCGATCAACATAATCACACCCGTTTGCAGATAGATATTATTCTCCAGCCCAAGTATCTTCGCGAAAAGGAATGATCCCATCAACCCGAACGGTACGGAGAAGATTACGGCAAACGGTACAAGGAAACTTTCGTAAAGACATGCCAGAATCAGGTAAATAAGGAATATGCAAATGGCATAGATGAAAACCGTCTGTGCACCACCGCTACTTGCTTCTTCGCGTGCCATACCACCATATTCGTACCCGTAGCCAGCCGGCAAGGACTGTGCCGCTACCTCTTCAATCACCTTCTGCACTTCACCGGAAGAGTAACCGTCCGCCGGATTCACATTGGCTGTGATGGTGCTGTATAGATTGAAACGGTTCGCCGTTTCCGGACCCAGCACTTGCTTCAGCGTCACGAACTGGCTCACCGGAGCCATTTCCGTACCGTTGCGTACAAACATATTGTCCAATGCCTGTTCGTCCAGACGGTATTCGGGAGAAGCCTGCATCATTACGCGATATACCTTACCATATTGGTTGTAGTTGGAGATATATGCGCCACCGCAATAGCTGCCCACTGCATCAAGCACCGAACTTGGCGAAATGCCCGCACGCTTACACTTGGCGGCATCCACTTCCACCGACACCTGCGGGAAGTTGATAGCATAAGATGTATAAGCCATAGCTACCTCCGGACGCTGGTTCAAAGCACCGAGGAACTGTATGGACGCATCATAAAACGTTGCCAAGTCTCCACCCGTCATATCCTGGAGGTTCAGTTCGAGGGAGTTGCCCATACCGTAACCCGGAATCATGGCAGGCTGGAAGCTGAACACCTGTGCTTCCTTGATGGACTGGAATTGCGCATTGAGGCGGGAAGCCACGGCATCCGAGCCATGCTCCTTGCCTTTTCGTTCGCTCCAGTCTTTCAGACGCACGATAATCGTACCGTAGGAAGTTCCCTGACCGGAGATAAGTCCGTACCCTGCTACGCGGGCATAGTGTTCTATTTCGGGCGTATCTTGCAGAATGCTTTCCAAGCGGTCCATCACTTTCGTGGTTTCTTCGAGCGTGCTTCCCGGTGAGATGCTGACATTCACCATGATGACACCCTGGTCTTCCTGCGGCACAAGTCCCGTCTTGGTAGTACTCATCAGATAAATAAGCAATGCAACGGTAGCAACCAGTGAAGCCCACACCATCCAGCGGTGGCGGATGAAGAACATCACACCTTTCTTATATTTACCCAGCACGGCATTGAACGAAGCATTGTAAGCCGCACGCACCCGTCCGTTCAGGCTCTTGGAGCTCTTGGTACCGTCAGACGGACGCATCATGATGGCACACAAAGCGGGACACAACGTCAGAGCCGAAATCATGGAGATGCCCACGGCAGTTGCCATCGTGATACCGAATTGCGTATAGAACACACCCGAAGTACCTCCCATAAATGTTACGGGGATAAACACAGCCATAAACACGCAGGTACAGGAGACGATAGCCATCGTCACATCGCCCATCGCATCTTTAGTGGCGAGATAAGGCGATTTATATCCGGCATCGAACTTGGACTGCACCGCTTCCACCACCACAATGGCATCATCCACCACCGTACCGATGGCAAGCACCAATGCAAACAATGTCAGGATGTTCAGACTGAATCCCGCAGCCACCAGGCAGGCAAACGTACCCACCAACGACACAATGATGGAAATGGACGGGATGAGCGTACTCTTGAAGTCCTGCAAGAAGAAGTACACCACCAGAATTACCAGAATGATGGCAATCACCAGCGTCTCCACCACATTGTGTATGGAAGCGAAGAGGAAGTCGTTTGAGCTCATCATCGTGACAAACTCCGTTCCTTCCGGCAAGTTCTTCTCCATCCGCTCTATCTGGGCGGTAATCTCTTTATTGACGGCGGTAGCATTGGAACCTGCCGTCTGGAATATCATGTAGAGAACGGCAGGCTTGCTGTCCATCTCACTACGGAAACTATAAGTCATTGTACCCAGTTCCACGTCTGCCACGTCCTTCAGGCGGAGAATGGAACCGTCTTCACGCGAACGGACAACAGTGTTCTGAAATTCTTCCACGCTCTTCAGGCGTCCGCGATATTTCATCGTAAACTGGAAGACGTTCTTTGAGCTTTCGCCCAGCGAACCGGTGGGAGCTTCAATATTCTGCTCGCCCAGCACGGCGGTTATGTCCGAGGGCACCAACCCATATTGTGCCATCCGTTCCGGCTTCAGCCAAATACGCATACTGTACGTATCACCCAGCTCCATAACGTCTCCCACTCCCTCGATACGTTTGATCTGGGGAATGACATTGATGTCCAGGTAATTGGCCAAGAAAGTCTGGTCGTAACGACCGTCGGTACAGGTCAAGGCGCCAATCTGCAAGAAACTGGTCTGACGCTTCATGGTGCTTACACCTACTTTCGTCACTTCAGCCGGAAGCAATCCCTGCGCTTTAGCCACGCGGTTCTGTACGTTGACCGCTGCCATGTCGGGGTCCGTGCCCTGCTTGAAGTAAACCTGTATAATAGCCAAACCTGCATTGGAAGCGCTGGAAGTGATGTACATCATATCTTCCACACCGTTGATGCTCTCTTCCAGAGGCATGATGACACTGTTCATCACTGCCTCGGCATCGGCGCCCGTATAAGTGGCGGCCACATATACCGTGGGAGGTGCAATATCAGGATACTGCTCCACCGGCAAGGTGAAGAGCGAAATAAGCCCTATGGCCAGAATCAGCACGGAGATGGAGATGGCCATCACCGGCCGCTTTATAAACATATTTCCTTTCATAATCAGTCTCCTTCTTATTTAACTTGCGTACCCTCGCGCACCAGTCCGGCACCTTCCGATACAATCTCATCACCGGCTTTCAGCCCATCCAGCACCACATATTCACGTCCGTTGTTTATTCCGGCTACGGTTATCAGCGTGGAAACGGCTTTACCGTCCACCACCTTATATACAATAGTCTTATCTTGCATCCGCACGGTGGCCGTTTGCGGAATGGCGATACAGTCTTTATAGATGCTCGGCACCACTACCGTGCCCGATGCTCCGCTATGAAGCAAACGCGATTCGTTGGGAAACACCACGCGTGCCACCACCGTACCCGTCTGGCGGTCGATAACTCCGCTTATGGATTCTATCACGCCTTTCTTGTCATAGACCGAATTGTCGTTCAGGCGCAGTTCCACTTCCGGCATATTCTTCAACGCTTCGTCCATGTCGCCGTACTGGCGGGTCAGGGCAAGCAACTGATTCTCGGTCATGGAGAAATAGACGTACATATCCGAATTGTCGCTGACCGTAGTAAGCGGATAAGGCATGTTGGCACTGACCAATGCACCGGCACGATAAGGCAATGCGCCTACCACTCCGTCGCTGGGACTTTTCACCTCGGTATAAGAGAGATTGTTTCGTGCACTGATTTCCTGGGCCTCGGCCTGTGCCACTTGAGCCTTGGCGGTGAGATAAGAATTCTCGGCTGTCTTCAGGCTGAATTCCGAAACAACTTTCTGCGCATACAGTTCTTTATTACTTTTATAAGTCAGCTCGGCAGTTGCCAGTGCAGCGCGTGCCGCTTCCACATTGGCAGTGGCGGTTTTAAGCGCAGCCCTGTAAGGTACTTGGTCGATAATGAAAAGCAATTGTCCGCGGCGTACCTTCTGCCCTTCGGACACACAGAGTTTCTCAATTGTTCCAGACACCTGCGGATAGATATCAATATCCTGCCGCCCGCGTATGCTTGCCGAATAGGAAGAAGAAAGTTCTTTATCCGCCGCCTCCAATTGCATTACCGCATAAGAAGAAGGTTTCACTCCTGCATCCGGTGCCTGCTTGCAAGATGCCATCCACACTGTACAACCGACAATCCCTATCAGCCGTATCCATTTTTTGTTCACTGTAATCATACTTACTCTTTTTGTCTTTGTTAAAACTGGGACAAAAGTAGGAGAAAGGAACAAGGCAACCGTGCCCTGTTTTCATCCTTAAATGTTCCTTTTTCGCCATTTACACTTTTTAAGCCTAACTATCTATGAATAAACGATATATCAAACAAATAAGAAATAAAATAGGACATCCCGTTTTCCACATTATTCACCAACTTTGCAAAAAGCAAAAAAAGATAGAATATGGAAAAAAAGAACATTAAGGCGATAGATATAAAAGACTTCAAGAACAGCCAGCACATCCTTGACTATGTGGACAATGATTTTGCAATAATCAACAGTCTGGACGGAATTCCTTATAGCGATGATACAGTCCGACTGGAGTGTTTCCTTATTGCCGTTTGCATAGAAGGGTGCATTCAGCTCGACGTCAACTACCGAACTTACCAGTTGCAGGCAGGCGACTTGCTGCTCGGCCTCCCCAATACGATTATCAGCCACACCATGCTGAGCCCTAAATATAAGATAAGGCTTGCAGGATTCTCCACCCGCTTCCTGCAACGTATCATTAAAATGGAAAAAGATACGTGGAATACCGCCATTCACATCCACAACAATCCGGTGAAATCAGTGGGTGAAGGACAAAATGGCTCAATTTTCAGGCTCTACCGGGATTTAATCGTTGCCAAAATAAATGATGCCCCGCATTGCTACCACAGAGAAGTGATACAATATCTCTTCTCCGCCCTCTTCTGTGAAATGATGGGGCAACTCAACAAAGAAATCGACTATTCGGACAAGACAGACCGTCCGAAAGAAAGTATCAAACAGGCGGATTATATCCTACGGAAATTCATGGAACTATTAGCAAAAGACAATGGTATGCACCGTTCAGTAAGTTACTTTGCCGATACACTTTGTTATACTCCGAAGCATTTCTCGAAAGTCATCAAGCAAGCGTGCGGCAGGACTCCGCTGGACTTAATCAATGAAACCGTCATAGAGCATATCAAATATCGGTTGAAGCGCTCGGACAAGTCCATCAAGGAAATTGCGGAGGAATTCAATTTCCCCAATCAGTCTTTCTTCGGGAAGTACGTAAAGACGCATCTGGGGACATCGCCGGCTAATTACAGGAGCAGGAAAGAGGAATAAGAAGGATGGGGTTGTATATATATTTAACCGGAATAAAAATATCTCATAACAAGCTGGTTATCAACGCTCTAAAATGAGGCATAATTCAGATAACGACTGATATGGAATGAAGTAACGACTGATATAGGATGAAATAACGAGTGTTGCCCCGAGCTTCTTCTTTTGTAAACAAATTTACGCTCAGGTTCGAGAAAAAACACACTTTATCAAATCCATCAGGCGGTTTTATTTGTTACTCTACTTAATACGGGAAAGGTGGATGCATTCTTGAGCGGTCATGAATTAAATGATTTCTGCACGAAATGCCCCTTTTTCCATCCACGGTATCAGAATGAATAATAAAACCCCGGTTATGAAATCCAGAACTTTATTCTTATTAATTATAGCGCTACTTTCCGCCTGCACGCTCGGAGCACAGAACCGCAAGAAAGTAGGAGTCGTGTTGAGTGGCGGCGGCGCCAAAGGAGTGGCACACATCGGAGCATTGAAGGTGATAGAAGAAGCCGGAATCCCGATTGATTACATCGTAGGAACAAGCATGGGCGCCATCGTAGGCGGGTTATATTCCATCGGCTACACTCCGCAGCAACTGGACAGCATCGTCAATGTGCAAGACTGGAAATATCTGCTCTCCGATGCCCCCGACCCCGAAACAACCCTTTTAAGCGAAAAACTGGAAGAAGAGCGATACCTGCTGTCCGTACCCATTGCCGGAAAGACAGCCCACGTATCGGACGCAGGAATTATCAAAGGAAGAAATATCTCACGCCTACTCTCCGAACTGACCGTCGGATATCACGATTCAATTTCCTTCAGCCGGTTGCCCGTCCCCTTCGCCTGCGTATCGGACAACATAGTGAATGGCAGCAAAGTGGTTTTCCGCAAAGGGATTCTGGCGACTGCCATGCGTGCCAGTATGTCTATTCCGGGAGTATTCTCTCCAGTATACCTCGATGGCATGGTACTGGTGGATGGCGGACTGACGGACAATTATCCTGTGGACATCGCCCGGGAGATGGGAGCGGAAATCATTATCGGCGTCGACGTGCAGAACCCACTGATGAAAGCGGACGAACTGACCAGCCTTTCGAGCGTGCTCGGACAAATACTGAACCTCGTGGGAGAAGAAAGTTACAGGAAAAACGTAAAGGACAGCAACATACATATACAGGTAGACGTGGACGGCTACTCAGCGGCAAGTTTCAGCCATGAGGCGATAGACACCCTGATGCGCAGGGGAAAAGAAGCCGCTATGAAAGATTGGGATAAGCTGATTGCGCTGAAAAAAGAAATAGGTATCAGCACCAATTACCGGGCGGAATATCCGGGTCCCTTCAATATCCCCACCCCCGCAATGCTGGACACGATACCTTCGGTGTCACAAATTGCCCCGCATGCGCAGCCGGTGAATACAATAAATATAGGAGGCCGGTTCGACAACGAAGAGCTGGCAGTGCTGCTGCTGAATGCGGGGATGTATCTCGGAAAACAGAAAAAATCGCAGGTAAGCGCCACTACCCGATTGGGAAAGCGGACTTTCGGACGGTTGGAGTACACCTACTCGCCGCGTGAAAGCTGGGATATAAACACGGGATATCAGATAGGATATAATGACTTTAACCTCTACGGGAAAGGAAAACGGCTGATGAACCTGACTTACGTGCATCACTCCGCCTGGGTAGGATTTACAAAGAGTTGGTATAGGCTGCTTGTCAATGCAGGCATTCATTTCGAAAAGTATAACTATCATGACTGGCCGTCGGGACCGGATGCAGTTCTGACTAAATCGAGCGACAAGGCCCTGCTCAGTTACCAGGCCAGCATCTTATATAATAGCCTGAACAACCAGCGCTTCTCCACCAAAGGCATGGAATGGAAAGCATCTTATATACTCTATACGGATAATATGGTGACGTATGATTCGCATAGCCCCGTATCGGTATTCCAGACACATTGGAGCGGATATTTCTCTCCGAACAGCATATTCACCATCATGCCGTCAGTGTACGGCAGGGTGGTCGGGAAGAATACGCAGTCGCTGGCAATATCAAACTTTGTAGGTGGAAACGTGCCGGGACGGTACATGGAGCAGCAGATTCCCTTTATCGGCATCAACCACATAGAAATGAGTCCGGACGCTCTGTTGACAGGCACGCTGGGAGTCAGGACAAGAACTTATAAGAATCAATACATTGTAATCCGCGGCAGCTACGGGCGGACCGCCGGTAAAGCAGAGAACCTGTTTGGCGGAGCGAATACCCACGCACTGGCAGGCGGCAGCATAGGTTACTGCTACAACAGCATCATCGGGCCGATTGAAGCGGAGTTGAATTATTCTAACCAGTCGAAGAAACTGGGCTACTATATCGGGGTGGGGTTTACGTTCTAAGATTACTCTTTCGCCTCCTCCTGCGGAATGCGAATCGATGTATACAACTCCAGCACCGCCGCAACCGTCAGGCATACAATCCACTCATTGCCACGGGTGAAAAGCATGAATGCACCCGTCAGCACCAACAGCAATGCACCGAAAATCTGTTGACGGCGGAGGCGCTTCACTGTGGACTTACTACTTTGGGAGGGAGAATTGATCTGGGCCAATGCCACCATGGTAGCGCCGATCGTATATATATAAGGTGCAAGTTCCCAGCCGGTGATGTACACGGCAGCACCAAACAGCGCCATCACAGCGCCTACAGTAAACAGAGCAGGTATCAGGGATTTCATTATTCGATGTCTTCTTCAAATACGTAAATATCTTCATTCGGTTTCTTCATCAGGTACTTCTCGCGCGCAATACGCTCGATAGCGCCTGAGTCCACAGCCAGCTCATTCAGCCGTTCCGTGTTGTCTTCATACTCCGCCCGGTACTTCTCAATTTCAGAATTCAGACGGCTGATTTCACTCGCATACCCCATACGGCGCACAATGCTATTCTCGTCCAGAAAGCCGATAATCACCACAAACGCCGCAAACGTAATCAGGTATTTATGCTTGCGGACAAATATCCAAAGCGTCGCTATTTTATCCATTGACAAACAAATTAATAATTAAAGAATTAATAATTCAAAAGAAGCCGGGGACAGACTCTTCGCCCACAAAGATAAGAGGAATAACTGAGAAATTCCTTTTTTTTGTGTACATTTGCACAAATTGTAACGGACAAGAATATCCCGAATCATGGAAAACTATATCGTATCGGCACGAAAATACCGCCCTACCACCTTTGAGTCGGTAGTGGGACAACGTGCCCTGACCACTACGCTGAAGAATGCCATCGCTACCGGCAAACTGGCACATGCCTACCTGTTCTGCGGACCTCGTGGTGTAGGAAAAACAACTTGCGCCCGTATCTTCGCCAAAACCATCAACTGCATGAGTCCCACCGCAGACGGAGAAGCCTGCAACCAATGCGAGTCGTGCACGGCCTTCAACGAGCAGCGGTCGTATAATATCCATGAGCTGGATGCCGCGTCCAACAACTCGGTGGACGACATCCGCCAACTGGTGGAGCAAGTGCGCATCCCGCCCCAGATAGGAAAATACAAGGTGTACATCATCGACGAGGTGCATATGTTGTCTGCATCAGCTTTCAATGCTTTCCTTAAGACACTGGAAGAGCCGCCCCGCCATGCCATCTTCATCCTCGCCACAACGGAGAAGCACAAGATTCTGCCTACCATCCTTTCACGCTGCCAGATATACGACTTCAACCGCATCAATGTGGATGACACCGTAGCCCATCTGGCCTATGTTGCCTCGAAAGAAGGAATTACCGCCGAACCGGAAGCGCTGAACGTCATCGCACTGAAAGCTGACGGCGGTATGCGCGATGCCTTGTCCATCTTCGACCAGGTAGTCAGTTTCACCGGCGGGCACATCAGCTACAAAAGTGTAATCGAGAACCTGAACGTACTGGATTACGAATACTATTTCCGACTGACAGACCACTTCCTGGCCAATCAGGTCGGCGATGCCCTGTTACTGCTGAACGATGTGCTGAACAAGGGATTCGACGCCAGCCATTTCGTAACAGGATTGTCTTCACACTTCCGCGACCTGCTGGTAAGCAAAGACCCTGCCACGCTCGCGTTGCTCGAAGTGGGTGCCAGCATCCGCGAACGCTACCAGGCACAGGCACAGAAGTGTCCGCTGCCTTTCCTCTACCGGGCCATGAAGCTCTGCAACGACTGCGACCTGAACTACCGCGCCAGCAAGAACAAGCGATTGCTGGTGGAACTGACCTTGATACAGGTTGCCCAGCTTACCGCCGAGGGGGACGACGTCAGTGGTGGGCGTAGCCCAAAACAATCTATAAAACCCATATTCTCGCAGCCTGCCGCCGCACAGCAGCCACAGGCCGCAACCGCTACGCCTCAAGCGCAAGCAACAACGAATGCCGCTCCGGCTCGACCACAGCCTGCACAGCAAGCTCCCGCAGCCCAGGCTGCCCCTGCATCACCGCAATCCCAGCAGCCTTTCGGCTCACAAGCCGCCATGCGTCCCACTCCTACCGCCGTGCTGATGGCACAAGGAAAAGAGGAGAAAAAGATACCTGTCATGAAGATGTCCGGCCTGGGTGTCTCCATCAAGCATCCACGGATTGACGAAGAGAAAAAGCAGACCTCTGAAACTATCGCCCAACAAAATACGCAACCCGAAGAGGATTTCATCTTCAACGAAAAGGATGTGAACTATTACTGGCAGGAATATGCCGGACGCCTGCCTCAGGAACAAACTGCTCTCGCCAAACGCATGCAGGTCATACGCCTGACAATGCTGGATGCCGTCACTTTCGAAGCTGTAGTTGAGAATGAAATTGCAGCCAAAGAATTCACCGACCTGATTCCAACCTTGCAAGGCTACTTGCGCAAACGACTCAAAAACAGCAAAGCCACCATGACTGTACGCGTCAGCGCCCCTACTGAAAAAGTGCGTGCCTACAGCCGCGTAGAGAAGTTCCAACTGATGGCACAAAAGAATAATGCACTGCTACAACTAAAGGATGAGTTTGGACTTGAGCTATATTGACAACTAAATAAAACATTTATTCAACAAATAATTTTGTTTTTTTAGTTTTATCATTACATTTGCGGAGAAACTAATATAATATCTCCTATTTTGAGAAAGATTGCTCTCATATCGGCAGTGACTGGCCTTTTGCTCTTTTCCTCCGCGACGGGAACATACGCCAACAGCACAGACCAGAAACATCTGGCTGACTTGCAATCTCTCATAGCCCGGGAGGTACCTTACGATGCAAATATACCGGTAGACAGTGTCATTTTATGGAGCAATGAACTGGCTCCCTCACAGAAATCTCCCAAAACAGAAGAAACGTATTTCACGATGCTATTATGGCAAGTGAGCGCATACATCATGCGAGGCGACCTCAGCCTGGCAATCGACCGTGCACGGCTGATGTACGAACATGCCAAAGAAATGAAATCGACTTTCGGCATCGCCCTCGCCAACCAGGCTATCGGCCAGGCTTATACCGCTTCTTATATACAAGAGAAAGCATTGAGTTCTTACCTGGACGCTCTGCGCCATCTGCCCGATAACAACCCGCAAACATACCGGTTGCTGGTGAAGATTTCCTCACTATTGCAACAAATGAACCGGTTGGACGAAGCTATGGTATATGTATCCAAGCTGAATCCGCTTTTGGAACTGCAACCGCTACACCCGCTTGCAGTTCCCATACTTATTGAGAATGCTACCTATTACATTTCATCGGGCAATCAGGACACCGCACTCAAATATCTGCAACGGGCAGATTCCATCTACCAAAATCACACCCATGAGCTTGCCCATGAATTTTCTATCAATTACTACACAGCTGCCTGCTACCGGGCATTGGCAGCCGACTATAATGATAAGCAGAAAGCTGACGAAGCCCTGGCGCTTTATAATAAGCTGTTGGAAGTGGTATCCAGAAACAAACGTTCCCTGGAATATCGCTGGATTTGCGCTGAGAAAATCTACCTGTACAAGTTGCTGGGACGTTTTGACGAAGCATGCAAAATCTATCAGGAATTATACACCGTCACCGACACCCTCGCTTCCAAAAGTTATATCCGCCAGATCAATGCTTTGAAAGCGACTTACCAGATAGATGAACTGGAACTGGAAAACAAAGCCCAGGAAAACAGGATGATAGTCTACTGCATCTTTATCGGACTTGGTCTGCTGGCTTTCATCTCGCTGCTCGCCATCTGGATAAGGAGACAGAAGCGGAGCGTGATAATATCCAAAGAAACTTTGGAGCAATCGCGGTGGAATGCAGAAAATGCGACACGTGCCAAAAGTGTCTTCCTATCCAACATGAGCCATGAGATACGGACACCACTCAACGCTTTATCCGGTTTTTCGTCCTTGCTGACAGAAGAAGGACTGGACGACTCAACCCGCAAACAATGTACCGAGATCATACAGCAAAACTCAGAGCTTTTGCTGAAACTGATTAATGATGTGATTGATTTATCGAGCCTGGAATTTGGAAAGATGCAATTCAGTTTAGGCAAGCATGATGCCGTGGCAATCTGTAAGAATGTGGCTGATACGGTAGGAAAGGTGAAACAGACACAGGCAGAACTCCTGTTCGATTCGCCACTGGAAGAACTGTTCACTGAGACAGATGCTTCACGGTTGCAGCAAGTATTGATAAACCTGCTGATCAACGCAACCAAGTTTACACCGGAAGGCAGCATCACGCTGAGACTTGAGAAAGAATCGGAAGAGACAGCTTTGTTCTCCGTCACCGATACCGGTTGCGGCATCCCGAAAGAAAAGCAGGCGAATATATTCCAACGATTTGAGAAACTGGATGAGAATGCACAGGGAAGTGGTCTTGGCTTGTCCATCTGCCAGCTAATCATAGAGCACATAGGCGGCAGAATATGGATTGACCCGGACTACACGGAAGGTTCCCGCTTTATGTTCACCCACCCCATCAACCAGATACGAAGCAAACAAAAGAAGGAGGGCCGCTCATGATGAAGCGCTTTATTACGATATGTCTGATTATATGTCTCGGTTGCCTCTCAGCCAGTGCCCGGAGTAATACAATAAAAGATAGTCTGTTGCGCATCTATGTCACCGCACCTCACAATTCCGAACGGCTGGATGTATTGCATGACATTGCCCGCCTGGACCAGCAGACACCTGTGTTCCTTTATTATGAGAACAAATTGCTGGAAGAAGCTACGGCGCAAAACAACATACGCTATCAGAGCCTTGCCACCTACGAGCATATCATTTACTTTTTCAACAAGCTGGACCTGAAACGCGCGACGTACTGGATGGGCAGAATGGAGTCTTTAGCGGAGAAAAACAACTATTATAATGACTATTTCAAAGCTAAAAAGCTGCAAATAGAATTGTATACCATCAACCAGCAAATAGAACTTGCCATCCACGAAGCACAAGTCATGTATGACAAGGCAAAGAAACTGGACAACCGCAACGGAATGCGGGAAGCGCGCCTATGCCTGATGACCAGCTACATCGCAACACTGCGATATGAAGACGGGGCACAGGCATTGGAGGAAGCATTCCAGCTGATGAACCCACAAGACAGCCCGATGGATAAAATCAATTTGTTGTCGAAAGCGGTCCTGGCCTATTCGTTCCTGCATAAAAACGAAAAGATGTACTCCGCACTGGAACAGATGCAAGTAGCCATACAGGAGTTAATAGCCGCCGCGCCAAACCTCAAGAATGCATATTCGGCCCTATACATGGGAATGGAAACCCAATATGCCCTTTACTATGTCCGCACAGGAGACCTTCCGAAAGCCTGGGAACATTTGCTAAAGGTAGATGAATATTATACGCCCAATACTTTCCTGCCTTATAAAGTATCGCGCCTGCAAGCCTATGCAGAATATTACCGTGTAAAAAAGGAGTATGGCAAAGCATTGGAATGCCTGAATGACGCCATTACTCTGACACTGCAGATGTCCTTCCCCGACGCCATATTATATATGGCCATGAAAGCGGATATATTGGTAGATATGGGACGGTCGGACATGGCTATCGGCATCTACAAAAAGGTGATGCACGACAAAGATTCATTATACAGAGGTCTGTCGAACTCGCAAATGGAGCAGATACAAAGCCTGTATAATATGGACAAGCTGGTGCTGGAAAGAGAACAGCAACAGGAAAAGATACATTACTTTGTCTTGGTTGTAATCGGGATTGCCCTGCTGGCACTCATCGTCTTTGTGGGCCGCATGTATGTAAGCAGGAAGAAGTTGCAGAAAGATGAAAAGGAGGTAGCCCGGTTGAGCCAGATTGCCGAAGAAGCCAATGAAGTGAAGAGCCGTTTCCTTGCAAATATGAGTTATAATATCCGCATCCCTCTAAACAACGTAGTAGGTTTTTCACAACTGCTTTCTACCGACACTGGATTGGATGAAAAAGAGAAACTGGAATATTCTGAAATCATCCAGGCCAATTCTACCGAACTTATCCAGCTGGTGAATGATGTGCTCGACCTTTCGCGCCTGGAAGCCAAGATGATGAAATTCCAGATACTGGATTGTGAAATGCGGGAGATATGCAACGACCTTATATATATGGCGCGCAGAGACAGCGAAGGGCACATCCATGCCGAACTGGAAAGCGATGTGGAACACCAGATGATCAGAATGGATGCCAACCGTTTCAATCAGGCCGTATTAAGTATGCTGATTTATCCCGTAGCTAACGACACCGACCGTGAAGTTAAGATGCAATTGGCCAGAGACGAAAAAAACGAATTATTATTATTCCATATCACCAACAGTCCGCTGGCTGATCCGGCTTTTGCTTCCCAGAAAGTTTCCATACGACTCAAAATCAACCAACTGTTGTTTGAGCACTTCGGCGGTAGCTTCATGGTAAGTGATAGTGCGGAGGACGGTTATCCTATCACCTTTACAATCTCTTACAAAGAAAGATAAGTCTATTCAAAATAGAAAGTAAGTACAATCATACGGGAGGTGATCTTATCGACTGACTGCGTAAACTTCAATAACGACTGGTCAGCAAGATCTTTACGGTCTTTCTTTATCAGATTCGCCAATCCGAAACAGAATTTCAATTCAGGTATCAACTTGAAATAAGGCAGATAAAAGTCACACCCCAGCCCCACTTCCACATAACAGTCGAAAGGCTTTACCAACAAAGCCCCCTGTTTCTTCACACTAAAATCATATGTAGGGGCAATACCTGCCATAATATAAGGACGGTAATTATTAAAGCGCTCGGCAGAAAACTTCAGATCTATCGGAATAGAAAGGTAAGCGGACTTCATCGATTGTGAATATTCTTCCCCACTCTCCTGTTCGCGGAACACCACTTTCTTATCTCCGAAGTGCAGTGTGGGCACAAGGCGTAAAGAAAGGAACTGATTCAGGTAAAGTTCACCCAACACTCCCACCGTAAATCCGGGAGAGTATTCGGGCACATCGGCAAACCAGCTCTGCCCGTCTTCCGTCACATATCCGGTATTCACCAATTTATAATCCTGCATGTGGATGCCTGCCAAAAAACCATAGTGCCACTTCCGCTGATCGATATACGGGCGGTTCTGCACCTTACGCTTCTGTGCCGAGGCGCCGAAAGCAAGGAGTAAAGTAAGGATTATCAGACTAATGCGCTTCACAACTCAAAAACGGCAAAAGTGACATTTTATTGCATTTATCCCCCATTTTCTCCGTTCTATTATTTAGACGATGTACAAATTAAGGGAATTTAAACAGGATTGATAACAACTAATCAAGAAAACCGTTATTTTTGCCGAACTAATTAGTACTAATAATTTAAATTTTTAAGAAAATGGCTTACGTAATTAATGACAGTTGTGTTGCTTGTGGTACTTGTATTGACGAATGTCCGGTAGGAGCTATCTCTGAAGGCGATATCTATTCTATCGACCCTGAAACTTGCACAGATTGTGGTACTTGTGCTGATGTTTGTCCGTCTGAAGCAATTCACCCGGCAGAATAATAACAACACTCAGAAAAAGAAAAGCCCGATTTCAATTACGAAACCGGGCTTTTTCATTTTTATATACTATTCTTATTTCAGTTCAGCCAATGCTTCCTTGATGCGGCGGATAGACTCAACAATATTCTCGTCGCTGGTTGCATAACTCATGCGGATGCACTCAGGCGCACCGAATGAAGCACCACCCACACAAGCCACGTGAGCTACTTCCAACAGGTACATTGCCAAGTCGTCCGAGTTCTCAATCTTGCGGTCACCGGCAGCCTTGCCAAAGAAAGAATCACATTTCGGGAAAAGATAGAAAGCACCTTGCGGTACATTCACTTCAAATCCCGGAACTTCTTTTGCCAACTTCACAATCAGGTCACGACGACGCTCAAAAGCCTTACGCATTTCTTCCACCGGAGCCTGCGTTCCCGTATAAGCAGCCTCAGCAGCTTTCTGAGATACAGAACAAGGGCCTGAAGTATACTGACCTTGAAGTTTGTTGCAAGCTTTTACAAGCCATTCCGGTCCGGCAATGAAGCCGATACGCCAGCCTGTCATGGCATACGCCTTGGAAACACCGTTCACGATTACCGTGCGGTCTTTCATTTCGGGGAACTGGGCAATGCTCTGGTGCTTACCGATATAGTTGATATGCTCGTAAATCTCATCAGCAATAACAATAACCTGCGGATGTTTAGCCAGCACGTCAGCCAAACCTTTCAGTTCTTCCTGAGAATAAACAGAACCTGTCGGGTTGGAAGGTGAGCAAAGAATCAGCGCTTTAGTCTTCGGAGTGATGGCAGCTTCCAACTGTGCAGGAGTGATCTTGAAGTCCTGTTCGATACCTGCGGTAACAATCACCGGAGTACCTTCGGCCAACTTCACCATTTCCGGATAGCTCACCCAGTAAGGAGCGGGCACAATCACTTCATCACCCGGATTCACCAGTACCAATACGGCATTACAAACTGATTGTTTAGCACCATTGGCACATGAGATTTGTGCGGCTGTATATTCCAGACCGTTTTCCTTTTTCAATTTCTCCACGATTGCATTACGCAAAGCCGGATATCCCGGAACCGGAGAATAGCGAGAGAAGTTGTCGTCTATCGCTTTTTTCGCAGCCTCTTTAATGTGGTCAGGAGTATTAAAGTCAGGCTCTCCCACACTCAGGTTAATTACGTCAACGCCTTGAGCTTTCAGCTCGGCGCTTTTTTGCGACATAGCCAGCGTCGCTGACGGCGACAAACTGTTCAAACGATCTGATAATTGATTCATTTTTCTATCTATTTTATGGTTATTGCATAAATTTGACTGCAAATTAAGCTATTTTCTTTGATATCAGAAAACAAAACTGCAAATTACTTATTAAAATGTAACGTATGTCCCATGCGTTCTTTCTTTGTGCGCAGGTAGCGTTCATTATATGGGTTGGGAGTCGTCTCAATAGGAACAATCTCTGTAATCTCCAGTCCATAGGCTTCCAGACCGACACGTTTCACAGGATTGTTCGTCATCAGTCTCATCTTGTGCACACCCAGTTCACGCAGAATCTGAGCGCCTACACCATAGTCGCGTTCATCCGCCAAGTGTCCCAGGCAGATATTGGCATCTACCGTATCCAGTCCGTCCTCCTGCAACTTATACGCTTTCATCTTCTCCATCAATCCGATGCCACGGCCTTCCTGATTCAGATAAACCACTACTCCCTTACCGGCTTTATCAATCATCTCCATTGCCTTATGCAGTTGATCGCCACAATCGCAACGTCTTGAACCGAAGATATCACCCGTAGCGCAAGAAGAGTGTACACGTACCAGAATCTGTTCATCCTGTTCCCATGTTCCTCTGAACAAAGCCACATGTTCCAGACCGTTGGATTTCTGGCGGAACGGAATCAGGCGGAAATGTCCGTGTTCGGTAGGCATATCCACTTCAACACCTCTCTCGACAATAGATTCTTGCTTCAAGCGATAAGCAATCATATCACGGATGGAAATCAGTTTCAGATTAAACTCATCCGCCATCTTTCTCAATTCGGGCAGACGAGCCATCGTTCCGTCCTCGTTCATGATTTCCATAAGGGCACCTGCGGGGTACAGACCTGCCATGCGAGCCATGTCGATAGTAGCTTCCGTATGTCCGGCACGACGCAAAACTCCCTTTTCCTGAGCATACAACGGGTTGATGTGTCCCGGACGTCCGAAGGTTGCCGGAGTAGAGGCCGGATCGGCAAGCGCCTTGATAGTAGCGGCACGGTCGGCAGCAGAGACACCGGTTGAACATCCTTCCAACTTGTCGATGGTCACCGTAAAAGGTGTGCCCAGCACAGAAGTGTTGTCACTCACCTGATGGGGTAAGTCCAGTTCCTTGCAACGGGATACGGTTATCGGCGCACAAAGCACGCCACGTGCATGCTTCAACATGAAGTTGACTTTCTCCGGAGTTATCAACTCCGCAGCGATAATCAGGTCGCCTTCGTTTTCACGGTCTTCATCATCCACCACAATCACAAAGTTACCGGCCTTGAAGTCTTCAATCGCCTCTTCTATTGTATTTAATTTCACTTTTTCCATTCTGGATTCTCCTTATTATTTAGGTTATTTCAGATTAGTTTCTATTATCTTTTGAACGTCTTCATTGGTTTTGACAATCCGTTCCATATCCTTATTCAGCCGGATGCGGAAAGCCCAGATACGGAAGTAGAAGAACAGTCCTACCGGTACTATCAATCCACAAGCCAGATTCAGCCAGTAATTGCGGAAAGGCCGCAAATGGGCATGAACGGGAATAATGGGATAGTTGTTCAGCGCATTCAACAAATGCACGGACTTGGTATTGGACATCTCGTCCACCAACTTTTCAAGACGTTCGTTTATCTCTTCTATATCTTCATCGTTCGAGTCCGCCATCCACAATTTAAAATAATTGGGTGCACTCTTCAATGCTTTCTTCTCGGCATACGCACGGCAGTCGGCTGTCAATGCCAGCAAATCGGCAGGCAAATGTGCATAGTCCGGATCATGTATAATTACCTCCTTACGGAATAAATGGCGCATGCTGCGAATGCCCAGAATCCTCTTGAACCAGTTGATATAAGCATCGGCATTCAGCACAACCGAGTCATTATTCGATTTATAAGTAAGGAATGCACCCAGCGGAGCCAGGATAGCCGTACTCGTCCACATACCCATCCATACAATCCACTGTCCGTCACGTGCCATTTTATAGCCCGTATTATTAATAATGTAGTAGATAATAAAGATAAGCACAGACACTACAACCGGCATTCCCAAACCACCTTTGCGGATAATTCCGCCCAAAGGCGCACCGATAAAGAAGAAGATGAGACATGCCACCGAAAGTGTCAGTTTCTCATGCCAGGAGGTCATGTGGCGACGCAGACTGGTATCTGTCTGCGTAATATTATAGCTCTTGAAGCTCCAGTCACTCCCCGCACTCTCAGCACGGTTCACGGCAGTGGAGATGATTTTCTGTTTCTGCGACAGGGTAGCTACATTGAAAAGACTGTCTACATTGTAATCCCCCAAACGTGCCTGTTCTATTTTCAGTGTATCGTTTTTCTTCAAGTCCGCTGAAATCTTATACGTACCATTCATGGCTTCCTTAAAGTAAGTACGCCCCACACTGTCATTCTGCACTTTCATGGAGTCGATGCCGGCTTGCAGCATCTTCATATTCTTACTATTAGACTGATTGCTCATGATACCGGCATCCACCATATTGAAGTCGGAGTTGAACTCGATAATAGCATGCTTCTCGCGGAACGCTTCCCGGCGATAAGGCACATTCTTCTGACTCATGTTCTGTGATTTCAGATTCTCAAATTGCTCCCCACTAAAAAGGTGCAAGTATAGATGCTGCTTATCCGCAGTCATCTCCAGCCGTCCCGAGTCCGATTTAATGATCTGGGCATTTTCAAAGCCTTTCTCAAAATTATAGATCAGCACATCGTAGAGCATACCCGTCTTGCGGTTCTTATGCTTCACGTACAGGTTATATCCTTCTATCTCATCGTAGAACACCCCCTCCGGTATATCCAATTCCGGAGATTTTTGTTTCATGGAGATAAGTAACGTCCACAATTTGGTCTGCGCTTCCGGACCAATCACATTTTGGAAATAAAAAGAAACGCCACAGATGAAAATGATAAACACAATCAACGGGCGCATGATTTTAAGTAACGAGATACCTGCCGCTTTCATGGCAAGCAGCTCAAAACGTTCACCAAAATTACCAAAAGTAATAAGAGCCGCCAGCAGAATAGCCAATGGCAGTGAAGCCGGCACCAGTGTGAGTGCGGAATAAAAGAAAAATTGTGCAAGGACACTCATTTCTAATCCCTTTCCCACCATTTCATCCACATACTTCCATAGGAACTGCATCATGAAGATGAAAAGGCAAATGAAAAAAGTGCCCATAAAGAGCGTACAGAAGCTCTTTAATATAAATATATCTAACTTTTTTATGCGCAGCATTTTACTCGTTTCATGCAATGAAGACACAAAATTAGCATAAAAAAGGGAGTGTGGAAAATTTTTATATCAAAGTTAACTAAAAACCGCACGTTCTCCGCAGAGTGTCTACCTGAGAATCCCACAATTCGCGTAAATCGTTCACTTCGTCCACTGCCGCAAAGTCAGTTACTTCCAGCACGAAATCGTTCGTCAGCTCGTTGTTTGTCATCTTTAATTCAAAATATTCCCGCTCATATTCATCATCCAGCCAACGGAAGCGAATAAAAGAGAATGCCCGCACGGCAATTATCTCTGCATCACGATGTTCTGTCTTTCCCCAGAAGAAAGTGACGGTTTTATCGTCCGACTGTACCCTGTCTGCAAACCAGCCCTCCAAACCGGTGGGGGTACTTATCGCGGACCAAAGAATGCTTTTAGATGTTGCATTCAAGAGGTATTCCCGATGAATTTTCTGTCTTTCCATAGTTCATATTTGCTGTTTATTGCGTTGCCAAGATAGAGACTTTTTTCTAATTACGGAATATATTTCTTTAAATTTATTCGCAAGGCTTTTCCTTTCATCACGTAACTCTCTGATTATGTTCCCAAAAGCTATATATAGAAAGAACCTTTTTCTTTGTATGTTTTCTATTAAACAAAATATTTTGCAGAAAATCTTCACAAATGTTTTGGCAATTTCAAGAAAAGCTATATCTTTGCACCCGCAATCGAGAAACGATGGCGGGATAGCTCAGCTGGTTAGAGCGCATGATTCATAATCATGAGGTCCCCGGTTCAATCCCGGGTCCCGCTACTGATGAAGATTTAGACTGTTGAGAGGCTTCCACTCTTGGCGGTCTTTTTTGTTTTCAGACCATTTAATAACCGGCAAAATGTGCGCCAGCATCAAAGTCAATACGATAAGGTTAAACATATTTTATTCATCACAAAGATGATATAGACTCAACGTAAACGCCCCCGGAAGTTTTAGATCCAACTTCCGGGGGCGATTTTTATTTCATTCTTTTACTCCCACTCTATCGTCGCATTCGGTTTCGGCGACATATCGTAACAAACACGATTCACATTCTTCACTTCTTTCAGAATACGATCAGTGATTTTCATCAGGATGGGCCAATCCACAGGCTCAATGGTAGCCGTCATAGCATCTACCGTATTGACGGCGCGGATAATAACCGGCCAGTCGAAAGAACGGGCATTATCGCGTACACCCACAGACTTAAAGTCAGGCACTACCGTAAAGTATTGCCATACCTTCTTATCCAATCCGGCAATCTGGAATTCTTCGCGCAGAATGGCGTCGGACTCACGGACAGCCTCCAAACGGTCGCGCGTGATGGCCCCCAAACAACGTACCCCTAAACCGGGACCGGGGAAAGGTTGACGGTAAACCATCTCATAAGGCAAGCCTAATTCCAAGCCACAAGCACGGACTTCATCTTTGAATAATTGACGCAAGGGTTCTACCAACTGGAACTTGAGGTCTTCGGGAAGCCCGCCTACATTATGATGAGATTTCACCATTTTAGCTGTCTTCGTTCCGCTTTCCACAATATCCGGATAAATGGTGCCCTGACCTAAAAAGTCGATACCATCCAACTTGCGCGCTTCTTCCTCGAACACACGGATAAACTCACCACCGATAATCTTACGCTTTTGTTCCGGATCTTCCACGCCTGCCAGCTTATCCAGGAAACGGTCGGTAACATCTACATAAACGAGATTCGCCTTCAATTGATTTTTGAACACTTCGACTACATCTTCCGATTCACCTTTACGCATCAAACCGTGGTTTACATGCACGCATACCAGGTTGTCGCCAATCGCTTTCAGCAGCAAAGCAGCCACCACGGAGCTGTCAACTCCACCGGACAAAGCCAGCAGAACTTTCTTATCGCCTACCTGACGTTTAATCAATTCAATCTGGTCGTTGACAAAGTTTGTCATATTCCAGTTGGCTTCAGCTTTGCAAGTATCGAAAACGAAAGATTTTACATCAGCTTTAATCGCCTCGATATCATCGGTAAACGCTGCCAGTTTCACTTCACACGTTGCCTTATCATGACCGGCGGCCATCACAGGAATCCCCATCGAATAGATACCCGGATTCACGTCGATAGCCACGCCATCAATCACATTGTTCGGTCCACCATTGATAATAATGCCCTTTACGTTGGGCAATGCTTTCAATTCTTCCACTGTGATGTCGTGAGGATAAATCTCACTATACACTCCTAATGCACGGATGGCGCGAGCCAATACCGTATTCTCATGACTACCCAAGTCAAGGATGACAATCATGTCCTGTTTCATCTGATTTCGTTTTTTAATTATTATATTGCTAATAGTTTGACTTTACTTTCAATTCATCCGCAAATATAAAGATTAAAAAAAAAGCGGCAATACATTGATTCTCTAAAGTTTCATTTCAAACGAAATTGAGCATAAAAAAGGAAGGATGCCCAAAACTACGGACATCCTTCCACTTATCAATCACAGTTTCACGAAAAAAACTATTCTAATTTCAAATTACTTCTTACCGCTGCCGCCTCCGGGTTACTCGGTGTAACGGATTTACGGGTGCAATAATCAAATTCCGCTGACTTCTCACCACTGAATGACTTCCATTTCAGCTTCAGTTTAACCGTTTTACCTTCTGTATCGGGCAGTCCGTCCAACTTAAAGGCAACCAGCCCGTCGTCTGTTGTTCCATAGACATCGCCATACGCATTATGACGGAACTCTACTTCATAAGGATTTTCCGAGCCCTGGCTCAGCAACAGGTTCACGAAATGTTTTTTCTGACCTCCCCATACAGTCCTGAAGCGAAGCGTCAGATAACCGTCTTCTGCAAGAGTCACCCAATCGTTTATAATCTCCACAGGGTCAGTGCCATACACCTCATCATTTTCTTCTCCCAAATCCGGTGCGATGGGTTTTGTAAGGATACTGTCTATCCAGTTGATATGGACGGCTTTATTGTAATCGCCGCTCGATTCGTCTACTTCATCATAATTCACCAACGCTCTGACTTCTTTATCCCCAAAAGGAGATTTTTTCACATTGGTCGGCAACAAGGTTGTCTTATCATCCAACTGCAAAAACATCGAACCCTCAGCGTCACTCTTCACTGTTACAAGGGCGTTCGGATATCTTAGGTAATAATAATTGTTATCATCGTCGTCCAGACAGGACTGTAAACCTATAGTACAAACTATAGCCCCCGTAATCAAAAGTGCTTTACTAAATACAGAATTAAATTTCATAGTTTGGTTCCTCCAATTAAACATTAAAAATAACTTTCTACGTTATAGAAATGAGATATTGAAAGAAAGACTGCATCGCATATTGTTAATTAACAATAATGTCTTTTAGATAGAGATAAGCAGATAATACAGTGTCTATAAAGAGATAATGCAGTGCCTATAAAAAGGAACGACCGTTCCCATGAAGAGAAACCGTCGTTCCCATGAAGAGAAACCGTCGTTCCCATGAAGGGAAACCATCGTTCCCATGAAGGGAAACCATCGTTCCCATGAAGGGAAACCGTCGTTCCCATGAAGGGGAACTGTCGTACCCATGAAGGGGAACTGCCATCCCACTATAGGAAACAAACTTCATGTGTGTAGAACTGGGAGCAGTGACTTCATTTCGAAGCAATGAAGTCCCATAGTATATCAACAAGAACAGAGCATTCGCACCAATATCAACCACAAATGCAAAAAACAGCATTAAAACCTGATTACAAGGATATTAATCGGATATTTTGTAAACAAACAGAACGAAAAGAGTGACGACAAAACATTTATCAGCACTTGTCGTCACTGTCATCAGCACAAATAACATCCTATATATCCGCTTCTTATACCAACAGTGACGGAGTGCTGACAAATATATTAAAAACCTCTGTGAGATAAAGAAAAGAATATGCCATTTTATGGAAAGACAATTTAAGGTTCTTCCCATAAAATGGCATATACACCATGTGACAAAGTCCGTAAGACTACTTACTGAAATCCCTCGGAGCCGGAACAGGCGGCAACGGTTTGCGGTTCTGCAATTCCTTCATCACCTCTTCGATGGCCTTATTGAGTTGTTCATCTTCTCCGTTCCATTCCTTCACCGGATCATTATCAATCAGGATATCCGGGTCCACACCGTGGTTTTCGATAATCCACTGCCCCGTCTTCGGGTCATAACTGGTGAAGAATGGCACACGAATATCCGTACCGTCCATATAAGGCAACGGACCGCTGATACCTACAATTCCACCCCAGGTACGTGTACCAATCAACTTTCCGAGTCCCAACGCACGGAACCCCCACGGGAAGAGGTCACCGTCGGAAGCTGAATATTTATTAATCAGACAAACTTTCGGTCCCACCTGCACGGCATCGGGCACAGTACCCGTCTTGGTGGAGCCGCGACGCATCGTCACACGATAAGGCTCACGGGACAAGCGTTCCAGAATCATTGGTGATACATTTCCGCCACCGTTGGCACGGTCGTCTATAATCAGCCCTTCCTTATCAAGTTGAGGATAGAAGTAACGGGCAAATTCATTCAGCCCTTCCGGTCCCATGTCGGGGATATAGATATAGCCGATGCGGCCTTTCGAAGCCTCATCCACCTTTTTCAGATTATTCTGCACCCAATTGTAATGATAAAGAGGATATTCATCTTCAATCGGACTGATTACAATCTTTCGGGCACCGGCCAACTGAGGTTTACTGTTCAACGAGATTTCTGTCGGCACACCGGCTTTGCCAACCAACAAAGCATACAGGTTCTTTACTGAATTAGTCGGCACACCATCAATCGCCACGATATAGTCTCCAGCTTTGGCTTCAATGCCCGGTTCGGTCAGCGGAGAACGCAGTTCCTTGCTCCAGGAGGCTCCGGTCAGAATCTTTTCCAAACGGAAGAAACCACTCTTGTCTGCAGAAATCTCTGCGCCCAACAAACCGGTCTTAATACGTTTCGGCTTTTCGGTCTCGCCCGGATTGACGTATGCATGACCGCAATTCAGTTCACCGATCATCTCGCCTATAATATAGTTCAAGTCAAGACGTGTTTTTGCGTAAGGCAGCAGGACGGCATATTTCTGTTTGATGGCTTTCCAGTCCACTCCATGCATATTCTCCAGGTAGAAACCATCGCGATAAGCACGCCAAGCCTCATCAAAAATCTGCGCCCACTCCTTGGGATAATCTACGGGGATAGACATATTATCCAGATTAACAGAAGTGCTCAGGTTAGCCTGTCCGGTGGGAATATCCGTCACGTAAACTTGCTCGTCCTTATAGAACGTGGCCTTCTTGCTGCCCGGAGTGACAAACATCATAGCGCCATCGGCAACCGTTTCTTCTTTCTGTTCTCCCAGGTCGAAGACTTTCGTACCGCCACGCCCCCAGTAATAGACTTTCTTTCCGTCGGAATAGAAACTGCCATAATAAGAAGCGGCAACAGGCAGTTTAATGATACGTTCGGTAATGCCTTCGGGAGTGAACTTCACAAGAGAAACGGGATTTGCCTCCGCTTTCGCATCTTTCTTGCCGGAGTTTTTGTCGGCAGCAGCCTTCGGAGTTTCGCTTTCAGTGCTGTTGTTCACACCGGCATCCTTCTGCAGGAAAGGTGACGGGGTATCTTTCGCCAACAGGGCTATATAAACTCCATACATATTATTATAGACATGATTCCACTCCAGCCAGCCATAAGTGGGATTGAAATCGCGGGCAGACGAGAATATCAGATATTTGCCATCCGTGCTGAATACCGGCGAAGAGGAATTATACCATTTGTCCGTTACCGGATACTCCTTTTTATCGGCAATGTTATAGACGTACACAATGGTGATTTCATTATCCGCATCCCGGGTGTAGGTCAGCCACTTACTGTCCGGTGAGAAGGTGACATCGTCCGGTTCGCTCACCGGGTCTTGCAACAGCATGGTCACACGGTGTGAGGCCACGTCCAACAGATTGATGCGGTTCTTACGGTCGGTATAAACAATCGTCTTACTGTCCGGACTCCACTCAAAAGTACGGATATACGTATCATTATTCTTGGTCAGTTGCACCGGATTGCCTTCTACGGCATCTTGCAGATAAAGCTCCGTCTCTCCCGTAGCATCGGAGATATAAGCGATGGATTTACCGTCGGGCGACCATTGGGCGCTGCGTTCGTGCGCACCCGGAGTGCGCGTGATATTCTTGGTCACTCCTTTGGTTGCCGGAAGGTTGAACACTTCTCCGCGTGCCGTGATCGCCACCCGCTCTCCATCCGGAGAGGTGCTGACAGACGTTATATATTTGGCCCCTTTCTTAATATCACCACGGGCATAGATGTTATCGGAAGCAAGACTGATGCTCACTTTCTGCGGTTGGCGGGTGGAAGCGTCCATCTTATAGATGTATCCGCCATTCTCAAACACAATGGTATTGCCGGAAGCACTCGGAAACTTGACATCATATTCGGTGAAGTCGGTCACCTTTGCCGTTTGCCGGGTCTTCGTGTTGTAGACGAAGATATTCATCGTGCGGTCGCGGTCGGAAAGGAAGAAGATATCATCTCCAATCCACATAGGGAAGATGTCCTGAGCGACGTTGTTCGTAACGTTCTCTACCGATTTCGCGGCGGGATTGTATATCCAGATGTCATCCGCCATACCGCCCTTATAGTATTTCCAGGTACGGAATTCGCGCATGGTACGGTTGTAGGCCAATTGCTTTCCGTCGGGAGAGTAGCTACAGAAACCGCCTTCGGGCAAGGGAATGGCTTCGGGCAAACCGCCTTCGCGGTCGACGGTATAGAGTTTACCGGAAAAACCACTGCTGATACGGTTGCGATATACGATTTGCTTGCCGTCGGGGCTCCATGCCATTACGATATTATTAGGTCCCATGCGGTCGCCCAAATCATCACGTGCATTGGTCGCGGTGTAAGTAAGGCGTTGCGGTTCACCGCCTGTGGAGGGTATGACGTACACTTCCGTATTGCCATCATACTGACCGGTAAAGGCAATCGTCTTGCCATCCGGTGAGAAACGGGGGAACATTTCGTATCCCACATGCGAAGTCAGGCGCTGCGCCTCTCCTCCCGTGACAGGTACTTTGTAGAGATCACCTGCATACGAGAACACAATCTCACTGCTGTTCGTTGCCGGAAAGCGCAACAGACGCGCCTCATCTGCCGCAGAGAGGCATGCAGATGCACCGAACAGAACGAATAAGGATAAAAGTAATTTCTTATTCATGTCATTTGAATTTAGTCAACTTACAAAAGTAAGAAAAGAATAAGAATTATTGCAACGATACCCCCGGATTATTCACAAACTCCCCTGGTTTTATGCCAAACTGTTTCTGAAAACACTTCGCAAAATAGGATGGATTATTAAAGCCTACCATATAGCAGATTTCATTAATCCGGTATTTGTTTTCCGTAAGCAGGGCTGCCGCTTTCTTCAACCTCACTATCTGTATCAACTCGTTCGGAGTGATATTGGCCAGCGTCTTTATCTTGGCAAACAAACCTGAACGGCTGATGCAAAGCTGTTCCGCCAGGAAATCGACCGTCAGTTCCGGATTAGAGAAATTCTGTTCTATAATCTCATTGATGCGGGTCAGGAATTTATTATCCACCGAGTTGCTGGCAATACTGTTCAAAGGCACCATCGGCATCTTAGAGAATTTCTGACGCAGCAGATTACGTAAATCGAGAAGATTCCTGATACATGCTTCCAGATACTGCACAGAGAAAGGTTTCTCGATATAAGCATCCGCACCGCAGTCCATGCCTTCTATCTTGGAGTTTGTATCCGTCTTGGCTGTCAGCAGGATAAACGGGATATGGCTGATGGCCTGGTCGGCCCGCAACGCCTTGCAAAATTCCACCCCATCCATGCGTGGCATCATCCAGTCGCTTACTATCAAGGTCACTTCATTCTCTTTCAGCTTCTCCAGCGCCTCCGCTCCGTCTTCCGCTGTCAGAATGGAATATTGACCGGAGAAACTGCTTGAAAGAAAATTCAGCATTTCTTCGTTGTCGTCCACAATCAGCATGACCGGTTTATCCTTGGAAGCTGTCACCGGCAGACTTTCCAACAGAATATCTTCCGGAATTGCCGGATTGAGAACGCTCGTCTCCCCTTCCTGCACCGCCGCCCCTGCTTGCTCAATGGGCAGCGTCACAATGAAAGAGGAGCCTTTGTTGATTTCGGATTCAACTTCGATGCAACCGTTATGCGATTCTACAATGCTTTTCACGATACTAAGCCCGATACCGGTGCCGGGTTTATTGTCCATCGCCTGATAGAAAGGCCTGAAGATTTTCTCTTGGTCTTCTTTGCTGATACCTATTCCGTTGTCAGTCACTTTAATCACAAAGGTATGCTGTTCCGGCTGTACAATGCACGAGAGGACGACCTTATCCTTGGTATATTTACTTGCATTCGTCAGCAGATTGCTTATCAGTTTGGTGATCGCCTCACTATCCACCATAGCCGTAAAATCAGCATCGGGATATTCCACTTCCAAATGAGCGCCATGCTGGGTGATGAACGGTTTGAAACGCTCACAAACCGCTTGCAGTAACTGGCGTATATTCTGCGAAGTATATTTAATGGTGATTCCCTCCTGTTCCACTTTACGGAAGTCCAGCAACTGATTGACCAGAAACAACAGTCTTTGGCTATTACGGTCGATAATATTCAGGTCATCCCGCAACACTGGCAGCATCGGTATGGATGATTTCATGATCTTCTCCAAAGGGCCGATTATGAGCGAAACCGGAGTACGGATTTCATGGGCTATCATCGTGAAAAACTTAATCTTAGCTTCATGCACTTCCTGCTCTTTACTCACATTCAGCTGATTGATTTCCGCAGTATGTTTCTTTTCCGTCCGTTTCAACAGGAAACGGATAAAAAAAGTCAGCCCTATGCATACCAATATGAAATAAAGAATCTTGGAAGCCGTGCTCCAATAAAAAGGAGGGTGGATGATTATTTTCAGACTTGCTTCCTGATCGCTCCAAATCCCGTCATTATTAGTAGCTTTCACTTTAAAGGTGTAAGTTCCCGCCGGCAGATTGGTATAAGTGGCTTTATTCTGTGAACCTACATAATTCCAATCTTTATCAAAACCTTCCAATTTATAAGCATACTGGTTCTTTTCGGGTGTGCAATAACTCAATGAAGCATAGAGCAGGCTGAAAACATGGTCTTTATAAGACAAATCAAGTTCCGTCATCCGGTTCAGGGCTTTCGGCAACTTCTTATCTCCTATCCGGATTTCCTTGTTGAAGATTTCCAATCCTGTGATAACGACCGGTGAAAGCACCTTATTCGTTTTTATCTGATAAGGATAAAAAGCATTGAAACCATTGACCGAGCCGACATATATTTTACCGTCGGAAGCCTTCAAAGCAGCATTAGGCAGGAATTGTTCGCTCTGCAACCCGTCGCTGCGCGTGAAGACCTGACAACTCTCGCCGGGAGCGTAACGAACCAGCCCTTTCGTCGTGGTCAGCCACAGCACATGCTGATCTTCAACGATACCGCAAATGTTACGGCTGGGAATATCCAAAGGTATCGCTTCAAACCGGTCTTCCCCAGCATTATACTTGCAAAGCCCGTTCATCGTCCCCACCCACATATTTCCGTTGCCATCTATCAGCACGCAATTCACCTGGTCGTTAACCAATGCACCGGGAACATTGCTGTGCACATAGTTCTTCCAAGTCTTTTTATCCGGATTATACTTAAACAAACCCTTCCCCTGCGTAGAGAACCAGATATTGCCGTCGGCATCCTGATCTATATCGATGGTCAGCGATTCCAAGTCTTTGACGCGGATAAAATTGTCTTCTTCACGGTTATACAAGTTTATTCCTGCCATAGAAGTCACCCATATCCGCCTCTCCCGGTCACGGAAGATGGCGTAAGAACTGGTGCCGTCAAGGGTGGTCAAGTCTCCTCCTCTGGTGGTATATACCCTGAACGCGCCTGTTTTCGTATTCAGCACGTTGACCCCTCCCGTATAGGTGCCAATCCATAAATCGTCATCATCCATACAAAGAGCATGCACATTATGGTAAGAAAGACTATTTCTGTGCTCATCGGGCATATAATGAGTGAATTGTTTATCCTTGGGAGAGAAGCGGCTCAGCCCTCCATCATCAGAGGCTATCCAGATATGCCCGTAAAAATCTTCACAGAAGCGCCCGATAACGGTTCCGTTCACCGAATTGAAAAAGCGCGAATGGGCAAAGCATTCAAACTGCCCGGTATTAGGCGAAAGATAATTCACCCCACCGTAATAAGTCCCGACCCATATTCCGCCTTCACGGTCTTTTACGATGGGATAGACAAAACGATTGGATAATGAATAAGGGTTTGTTTCGTCCTCCGTGAACAGTTGATGTTCGCATGTAAGTGTATTAAACAGCAAAAGTCCGTCATCCGAACCTATCAATAGTTGGTGGGGAGCATATTCCACCAAAGAGTGGATATGAGTAGCCCCCTTACCTTCCGACGGATGCAAATAAGTGGTTGCCTTACCCGTATATCTGTCTATCTTCTGCAAACCGCATTCCCATGTTCCCAGCCACAGTGCATGTTCAGAGTCTTCGAGCATGACCAAAGAGTTTGAGTCATATTGCCCCGCTTCGTAAGTGATAGGGAAAGGCTCGAATTTATTCTCCGCCTTATTCAGCTTGGACACAGTGGGATTTCCCCAATTAGTGACCGCCCAGATCTGATTTTCACTATCAACCAGCACACTCGCCATTAATCCATTGGCATCTTTAAATTCATAATGTTCCAGATAGTGCTTGGATATATTATACTTGAAAATACCTTGCCCTACTGTCGAGAACCACAAGTTGCCGTCTCTGTCTTCTGCAATATGATTCACATTGCTCTTAATGCTGTCACCCTGGGCTGTCAATACTTTGAATAGTTCAAAGCTTTCCGTTTCATAATCAAAAATATACACCCCGTCTTCTGTCCCCACCCAGATATTGTCCGTAGTGTCGTAAAGAGAAGAGATATAATCATTAGACCCTTGCGGATTCAGATTATAAACTTTTATAGTGGTGCCGTCGTAACGGTTCAAGCCGTCATCCGTACCAAGCCACATAAAGCCATATTTATCCTGCATAATAGCACGCACAGAGTTGGAGGATAATCCATCTTCCACGGAGAAATGGCGGAACCAAAAATCAGTAGAAGCTGCCGGAAGCACCAACGGAATAATACCGGCTATTATAGCAAGGATAATCTTTTTCATTTCTTCACCAGATATTGATTGAACATAATTCCCATTACAATCAATGCAAGACCGATGTAAGTTGTAAACACAATCTGTTCACCCAATATGATTGCAATGAAGAATAAAGACAAGAAAGGAGATAAGTAACAAAGCTGGTTGACCAGTGCCGGATTGGATGTTTTCCGCATGGCAAGGCTGAAAAAGATGAAAGGAATACCCATTTCGAACCCGCCGACATACATACCCGACAGTATACCGGGCAACGTATTAAGATGTACGCCTACTCCCACAGCTCCTATCAGCAAATAGGCCGTGCCAAACAGGAAACTCATAAACAGCGCAATACTGCCATCTGTTTTATCTTTGAACTTATTGTTTATCATCCAATACATGGCCCACAGTAAGGCACTCAATGCTGCCAGCAATAAGCCATGCACAGGTATGTCCATACCTCCCGATTGCCCTGTACCAACCGAAATCAGTACCACTCCACCCAGCGAAATAAACATGCCGATATATTTCTTCGGTGGTATGGGCTGATGGGCGAACAAGGCCAACAAAATGAGCAGTACAATAGGCCATGCATAATTGATGGGCTGTGCCACCTGTGCAGGTAGCAGGTCGTATGCTTTGAACAACACCAGATAATAGGCGACAGGATTCAGTAACCCCAATAATGCAAAGTATCCCCATTGGCGACCGGAAAGTTCCGACACCAGTCTCCACTTCTTCTGGAAAGTCAGCAAAAGGGCAAATATGACTAATGAAGTACAACTGGCTATCAGCAGCATCTCAAAATGAGTTAGATGCGTCAAGGCTATCTTAAAAGCAGTGGCTACAGTAGACCAACTAAGCACTGCAATGCAGGCATAAACAACGGCACTTGTACTGTTTTTCATCGGTTCATATATGTTTCTTTTGCAGACATCGTATTTATCTGTATGTTTATAAAGGATTGCTTCCCGTAACCCTGATGCGGTATGGCCATTGAGCATCTTTCTCTCCCGGAGCGGGATTCATCCAATGTTCCGTTGGCGCTCCCATCACAACCAGCCACAAATAAGTCAGAGTTTGATCTTTTGGAGCTGTAAAAATAATACTTTTCCTGCTATTATCGCCCATTTCCCCATAAATAGATTCACCTTCTGCCGTTACGGCAACAAAACCATAACGCCAACCTGCCTTATCTGTATGGATTGCAGTATATCCTTCCTTTCCCGCTTCTCCGCAGAAGTCCACTTTCACTTTCTCTCCCGGTTGAGGAACAAGCAAAGGAATCGCATTGAATCCATAATTTTCAGGACAATTCTCCGATGTTATTTCGTACCAACCATCCGGCTGAGTAATTAGCTGAGAAGTATATTTATTGGCATACGGGCGTGTTTCTTTCCAGACGCGCGGAAAGTCCCAGTTGATAAAGTGCTGGTAAGTATCAAACATCTCGTCACAGAATTGTTTCTGATTCAAAGCAGCCAAACGTTTGTAGGTGATAACCGGGTCTTCTCCCCGCTTTCCCTGACGGTAAAGTTCGGCTATAATGGGAAGTCCCCGTTTCATGCCCCAATATTACAAGACGTAAGGTGAATGATAAATGTTCTCCATGTGGAGATAAGCCTTGTGAGTCAACTTCATGAAAGCCTCCCAATGATATTTTTCATCAGTAATCCATTCGGGATTAACCTGCCACAGCATCCATTGCGAAGTCATTTCAAAGAAACCGCATCCTCCCCAGGCTTCACCCTGCCCATCGCAACTGATCTGTGCCTGAAAACTATGTCCCAATTCATGGGCGATGCAGTTCAGTTTCTTATCCTGCACACGGTTGGGAGCAATCCATAATGCACCGATTTCTCCGTCATAATCTCCACCGTATGCCGTACCTTCCAGGGAATAATTCAGCATCACCATCATGCGATACTTGTCGCACTTGGAACCGGGACGTGAGAATTCCAGTATATCACGGAAGAAACGGTAAAAACTCTCCAACTTATCCATCAGATTCGGTAAATCGACCTGCATATTGTGCCCTTCCAACTGAGGCGGATTGGATAAATCATTCCCAAACCCCTTCTCCCAGAAGATGACAAAATTCTCTGTACAGGCCATACGATGATAACTCCATTTGCTTTCAGGGTTTTGCAAGTCCATGTCCTGAAGGTCTTTGGGAATGTAGATGGCTTTGCCAGTAGGCATAGGAACGGATGCCACATTCTGCGCCTTCAAGGCTAATCCCCAAACGATAGCAAGACTTAATAAAAGGATATACTTCTTCATAATCTTTATTTTGTTCCTAACGGATAGTTTTTAATAACAGTATCTAAATAATCGGTACGTTGTTGAAGCCATTGTTTCATCCGGGTTATCTCCGTCTGATAATTTTTATCAATAGGCCAGCATTCGGCATTACGCTTCATTGCGCCGGAACATCCTACGGCAAAACGACGTGTTTCTTCCCAAAATTCCGACATAATCTCACCCTTTATTTCCGTCCAACGTGCCTTGTATTCGCTCACAAAGCGCTTATTTTTGAAAAGATCCGTAAAGAAAGACGGAACACGATAGCCTCCGGTATGATTGACCGGATCAGTACCCAATACAAGTTCCCGATAGCTGGTGAAATAGTTATGTCCGGTATACATGGTTCCCCAGTCAAAGTCAAATCCTGCATCAAAATCCCAAAGTGGTCCCATAGTCCAAAGCCCGTTTTTATCTTTATGCATATAGATGCTGCGTGGAGCATCTACCTCCACATTGTACACCAGTTCCTGTATTATCATATAATCTATAAACGAAGCAATATTCATCAGCCGAGCGGTTGTTTCATAATCGCTGTCATGTATGCTCTGTTCTAATTGGGCAAAGTCATCCTGCACCCCTTTCAGTTGTGTGGCAGTAGCGTCTTCCGGATGTTTCACACAAATGGGCATTCGGTAAACTGTCGACCAGAAGTTGTCTTCCCCGTTCGGATTCAATTCCGGTCCGTCGTCCGCATCCAGCGAAATCAGCATACCCTGTTCGTCATCCACCGCTACGCGGCTACTCCCTTGTTCCACTTGCTCTGTCAACTGATAGAGTCCAATGTACTCACCGTTCAGTGTTACTTCCACATAACGAGAATGATTAGTATAAGGCAAACCTAACTTCTCACCTGCAATAAATGTAAAGGTATTCATCATGTGGGTCGGATCACGGTAATTGGCAAGAAGCACCCAATCCTTTTCAGTAGCCAGTCCAAGTATTTCCGACTTCTTATCCAGCTTAATGCGATAAGGTTTCTTCGGATACCAAAGCCAGGTAGAATTCCCACGTCCGCGAATACGTCCTGTTCCGTTATAATCCCATTCTTCTATTTCAGAGTCAATGATGAAGGTACAGTTTACATAATCCTTTTTATCCTTCCCCATAATAGGGGCAGCGTTTTCGGTGTTGATGGTCAGTTGAGCAACTTGATAGATCATTTCTTTAGTAGATATCGGAAGAGTGCAAACAGGTTCTGAATCATCGGAGCAGCTTGCTAAAAATAGGGATAAGCATATCAGCTCTCCCCAAAATACATTCCTAATTATTGAGTTCATATTAACAGCTAAAATTAATAAATAAAATAAGCAGTAATTCCGCCTATACATTTTATCTTACTATATTACAATTAAGAGCCTGTGTTTGTCGGTACAAACACAAGCTCCTAATATTATTTTGAGAATAGTTATTCTACAATAAAATTGAATTTAAGAGTAGCAATGTATTCTTTACCATCCTTGGTATAGACAAGTTCAACCACTTGAGGATAAGTTTCTCCGGCAGTAATCGTACCTGGCATAAAACCGACTTCCATATCGTAGATCGTGTGAAGTTTGGTATAAGTACGTGCATCTGCGCCCCATCCTTGCGGTTTACCAGCAGCATTACACCAGAATCCTCCTAACTCACCACCACAATTATCTTCATAACTATAAGTACCATCAGGCAATTTCAGACGCATACAGATTTTTCCTTCGGCCAATCCCTCAGAACTATGTTGCTGGATGGCTGCAAAATCTTCCGGCATCAGGCAGAAAGCATGGCAAATAGCTGCATTATCGTAGTAAGCGATGTTATAATGAGCAAATTCATAAGATGCATCAGCCGTACCGCGCACATTAATAATCATCTCAACGCTTTTAGGTTTAGCATTCGGATCAAGCACCACTTCAACTACATCATTATAACTTTCCACGTCGGTGCCACTCAAAGTAATAGTATAAGGCCATTGTTCGTCATCTTCTTCCTTATCATTCCAATACTGACGATTGTATTCATCGGGAGCAGCCATTATCACGAAGTAGAGTTCATTGGTACCGACAGGCACTGTGTAAGAAGCCGTACCTTCGGCACCCTTGCTCATTTCCGAATAGGTCGGTTTGCCGTTTACGATAGCTACATAACCATAACGATAGTCAGATGAAGTATTATCCGAAGTATTGTAGGCCGTGGTTTTAGCCACAACTTTTCCATCTCCATCTACCTGCTCGCCTTTATCTCCCTTGGCAAGAGCACTTCCGGGAGTGATAGCACCAACCGTAGTAGAAACTGTAGTACCGGCAGCAGGCACTTTCATTTTAATAACATTGAAACCGGTAGTTCCGGGACAGCTAGCATAACCCACCTGATATTTGAGGTCGCCTACCTTGTATAAATCAGTACTATAATCACCTTTCACATAATCAGGTACAGTCACCGGTTTACTTTCATTATTGGCAAACTTCAAGTCATAGTATACCATACGTGAAGCATAGTCATAAAGATCAGCATAAAGAACATTCTGACTATTACCGCAATATATACGCTGGTAAGTTTGTAATGGATCTTCAGGATATTCCGAATCACGCCAAATACGTCCATATGCATCAATTCCATGTTTCTCTACCCAAGTATGCTGCAACCAGTAACTGGCGTAACGCATCCATTCATGGTTGAAGTGTCGATGATAATTCTTTTTCCAAACATCAAGATGATAGCCGAACATTTCTTCCGGATAGTCAAGTTGAGCTTGCCATTGCGCACACTGTTCCCAGAAAGCACAACCTCCGGCACCATCGGGGCCAAATCCATAACGGAATCCATGATGTAAATCAGCCGGAGCCCCCTGCTTGTTCACTTTATCAGCATAAACCTGGTACTGGAATGAGTGACCGATTTCATGAGCTATGGTAGACCCTACAGGCTGACAAGTAGATGGATTTACCCAAAGGGCACCTATTTTGTCATCATAACCAGAACCAGTGGCAAGCCACTCATCCTGATAAATCAGATAAATCTGCATCTTATAATCGTCAAGCATAGATTTACCTTCACCCAAAGTCGCCATTTTAAGAATGTTAACATTGGTATTGAAGTATAACTCCGCTTTCTTAAGAAGGTCATCAATATCTACGCGCATGGCAGCCGCAACGGTTTCCGCATTTGGATCTTCTCCAAACTCCGGTGACCAGAATACAAAGAAGTGTTCACTTTGCTTCATGCGATGCCATGAATAGTAGCTGTCATGACGAAGCATATACTCAGGACCTTCCTCGAAGTGAGGATTTCCGGCACCGGGACAAATGTATTTGGCATAATCTTTAATTTCATCAGGTTTCAGATACAATACCTTATACTTTTGAACCAACTTAATAGCCTGCGACTGACCTTTTACGGTAGAGATTGTAACAGTGGCAGAACGGTCATTGGCAGTGTCTTCGTTCTCCTGCATGGTCACAGTCAACTTCAACTCTTCACCAGCTTTACCTTCAGCAGGTGACACACTAGCCCATGAACAGGCATTACCTTCGGCATCCACAACGGCAACCGTCCAGTCCATGTCACTCTTAAAGTTTATTTCCAAGTTCTTGTCTTCGGCTTCAACCGCATAATCGGCCTCCATACCTGCAATAGAACCTTTATATCGAGGATCATAATCAGCTACACGTTTTGACATATCGTCATCTTCACATGCAGTAGTGAGAAACGATGTTCCACTAACAACCATCAACATAGCTGCGAAGTAGAAATAGTGTCGTATATTGCTTTTCATTTTATATTGTTTTAGAAAGTTTAAAAATAAGGTATTACTCGAAAGTTGCGTTCAAAAGGAACGACATCGCTTTTTGTTTATCAGGAGTAGCCAAACCAAATTTAACCATCATTGTAGTTCCCGATGCGATACCCGGAGCACGTCCGATAGCCATGCAAGCCGGATCATCCTCTAACCAAGGCTCGATGAAGAAAGAGAAGCCATCTGCTCCCCAAGTGCAAATTTCGTTATTTGCATTACACCAGTAACCACCATTATTTGCAGTAGAAGTGCCGTCCCAAACATATGCATTAGTTTCAAGGTTCATTATATAAGGTTTTACTGCGCCATCAGAAACAGCAGCAACCAATTCGGCAGAAGACATGCCAAACACATAATTGATATTTTCAGCTACACTCTCGAATGTCAACGAATAAGCATTATAGTCACCAGCAGGAATCGTTATATCCTGAATGATGAAACTCTTATCAAATACAGTCATAGCCATAACGAAACGAATAGCCGTATTGTAGTTTGGTCCATCAAGGGCAAAGCCAAACTCTATCGAAGCTGCACCACCGGCATTTCCATCGGGATAAAAATTGAAGCATTTGGTTGCGGCATCGAATTCAATGATGCCATACAAGGATACATCATCAATTTCACATACATTACCGTTTTTATTAACATACCAGCCATATTTCTTCCCTTCTACATTGGCTTTTGCTTTGTTCCATACACTACGGGAGGCATTAATGGGACAGACAACCACTTTCCCGCTCTCAATAGCACTCATCAGTTCATCTACTGTCATGCCGAGCTGTTGCTGTATTATTGTTTCATATTGTTCGATACTAATGGTAGCAGGAACAGGATCGCCAGCTTTTTTATCAAAGGTACTGGTTACAGTTCCCTTTTCATCTGTTTTCACGGGTGGATTCTCATTTGGACCGTACACATGCATACTTGTAGCATCTGTATATTCTTCACTGCAAGCGGTTGTCATAAACAACGCACCACAAATCATCAGTATATAGATTAATTTCTTTTTCATGGTTCTTTATTTTGCGGTTGTATAACCAGGGTTCTGAACTAAGTTAGGATTGGCATCCAGATTATCCTGCAGGATGGGGAAGATGTCAAGATGGTGATCATTCGGATTTGTGTTAGCACTCTTGCCGAACCATGACTTACCATTGAAAACATTGCATCCATTAGTCATCTTGAAGCGAATAAGGTCTTGACGACGGTGGTGTTCATACACAAACTCCCAAGCCAATTCATCAAGCAAACCACCAAGAATGATATCATCACCACCTTCGTGAGTAGTAATAACTTCAACATTGGTAAGGTTCTTGTCATCATCAAGCGTACCTTGCGTTTCGCGCAATCCATAATCGTATACGCTGCCTCCTTTCAGTTGGGCAACAGTACGGACTGCTTTTTCAGGGTTGTTTTTGAATGCACGACGACGAATCATCGTTACAATATCCGCAGCATCCTGCTCTGTCTCACCATTATATCCGCCCAGACGGAGCAAACATTCAGCCTTAATAAAGTAAGCGTCTGTCAAACGAAAGAAAGGTACATTGTCATCACTGGTACCAATGTTACCCGGTTGAATCTCATAGAGCCATAAACGAGCACCCTGATAGTCACCTGCACCTGGCTTTTCAATAGCCCATACTTCGGGAGTAAGATTCACCTCTTTTCCGTTATCATAGAGTATATTTCCTTGTTGGTCACGCTGAACGCCCCATTTCCAAGTATCAGCCTTACGGGTGTCATCTTCATCATAAGTATCAAAAAACTGCGGTACGCAAGCACTTCCATTCCAAGGGTCGAACGAAACGCCAAATACATCCTTGCAGATGGCGGGAAACCATTTGCAGAAGTGGTTCGTACCATGACCAGCATATTTATTGCTATACATCAGTTCGAATATATTTTCCTTGCTCCCGGCTACGGAGAAAGGCTCACGATAATTCTCGGCCAATGTATAGGCACCATCATTGATGACTTCATTCACCTGTTCGATAGCCAAACCATAGTATTTATTATCAGGAGCATCGGGGAACCAAGCATCATGGTTCAGATACATCTTTGCCAGTAGCATACAGGCACCATAGTAATTCAGCTGTCCTTTTTCCACTTCTTTAGTAAGCAATGGTTTCGACTCTTCTACTTCTTTCACTATGAAATCGAAAGTAAACTGCGGAGTCTCCTGTTTCGGCATATAGTCGGCCGGCAGTTTCAAAGTAGTAGTTACAGGAATATTGCGATGCAAATCGAACAATACATAATAGAACAGCGCACGGAAAGTGCGCAACTCGGCTGTTGCTCTTTCGTTACTGCTGATGGTTTCATCGTCAAGCAACTGATTGCAAGAGTTTATACCTTGATAACAAGAGTACCAAGGGCGATAAAGATGATTAATAGTAGGATGGAATTCATGCTTGTGCAATGAAACATATTGTGCACCCCATCCTCCATAAGTACGGTAAGGGGTCATAATCAAGTCACCACACTCTTGGCTAATATCCATATAACCTTCCCAGCCATCGTACATATCGCGTAAACGGTCGTAAATTACACCATATTGAGCCGCAATCTCGGTTTCAGTAAATTCGTAGCTACCATCACCAGGAAGTTCACTATATAAGGTTTCACTCAAATCGGTGCAACTGCCTAACAGAATTGAACCGGCAAATAATATACCGACAACACCTTTCTTAAATATCGTATTATATTTCATAATTATTTTGCTTTTAATGAAGTTAGAAAGTTACGTTCAAACCTACAGTGAATGAACGTACAGTGGGATATTTATCACGACTGTCTACACCAGCAGTCCAAAAGTTGTTGCTGCCGAGTTCCGGATCAGATCCCTTGTACTTAGTGATTGTAAAAAGATTATCTATACTACCATAGAAGCGTATGCTTTTTACATAAGTACTTTTCTTAAAGTCATAAGTATAGCCCAAAGTCATATTGGTCAGTTTCAAGTAATCACCATCTTCAATGTAATAACTGGTTACTACTTGTGACTGCTGTGCAGAGAGTGGGCGAATACCGCCAATTGCATCGGCTGCCGATTTCAACTTATTGTAAGCATGGGCGTTGTTTTCATAAAACACACGCTGCTGGTTGATAATCTTATAGCCAAACTGACCGGTAAACTGCATAGTCAAATCAAAATTCTGATAGCGGAATGTATTATTCCATCCCATAGAGATTTTGGGAATGCCATTACCCATACGTTGGTACCAGTTGTCGCGGTCGTTACGCATTTCCTGATAAAATTCGGCAGCCTGGCCAGTTTCCGGGTTTTCTATCAAGAACAGACCTGTCTTTTCTGATACACCAACTGCTTTCAGTGACCAGATTTCGCCAAAGCTCTTGCCTACCTCCACTTTGTGGGTATACTGGCTCACAGGGTCACCTACACCTTGCTGCCAAAGAATATTCTCAGTCTGATAAAGGTCATTGGAAAGGCTTACCAACTTATTGGCATTATGTTGCATTGTTAGTGCAGTATTCCATTCAAAATCTTTGGTTTGAATAGGAATGGCACGAACCATAATTTCGATACCGGAATTGCGCATCTTACCTACATTGGCCAGGGTAGAAGTATACAAATTAGGGGGACTGGGTACGGCATAATCAAAAAGCATATCCGAGGTATTCTTTACATAGAAGTCTACGGAACCACCCAAACGGTCATTCAATACGCCCCAGTCCAGACCTACATTGAGTTCTTTGGCAATCTCCCATTTCAAATCAGGATTGGCATTTGATAATGCTTTCAATCCTTTAGCCCATTTCCCATCACGGTAATAATTACCACCGGAGTAACTATAGCGAACAATAGATTGGTAAGAATAAGCCGGAATTACACCAGTCACACCATAACCGGCACGAAGTTTTAAATTGTTCAACCAGTTACGAGTCGATTCCAGAAAACTCTCATTCATGATATTCCAACCCAAGGAAACAGAAGGGAAAGCGCCCCATTTATGGTTGGCACCAAACTTGGAAGAACCCTCGTAACGAACAGAAGCCAAAATGTTATAACGATTATCAAAACCATAGCTGATACGGGCAAATGTACCAATCAAAGTCGATTCTGTCTTTGAGCTACTCATTGAAGCCTTACCATCAGTAAGATATTCACCGGCACCCATATTGTTGTAACCAAAGTAATCTGTCGGGAAATTGGCATTCCACATACCAGCACTCTCATAAGTATTTCTTGACCAGCTGTAACCTACCATACCTTCAAAACGGTGCTTTCCTGCAAATGTAGCGTGATATTTAGAAGTCAATTCCAAGTAATCTGTACGATCATAATTATCACTTAGACTTGCCTCGCCAGTCAGGTTACCAATCGCGGTAGTAGTATGATACTTAGTGTTGTATGAACCGGTTTTACCTGTTGAACGGTGACTGGCCAACATTAAGTTAGTTTGCCATCCTTTAATCGGTTCAAAAGTTACATTTCCGGTAATTCGAGTATTTATTTCCTTTGTTTCACCTGTACTTTCATTCTGCAACGAAACAGGATTGTAGTATTGTAACAGTGAACGTTCGTTGTAAGTACCATCTTCATTCCAAATTGGAGAAGTCGGATTTCGAATTACAGCTTGTCTATAAATTTGCGTAAGGCTATTTACTCCATAAGCATCATACTTATCCAAATACTTATAATTGTCTTGCACAATGTTTAGGTTTACCTTCAACATATTGTTGAACATCCAATGACTCACATCAAACGACACACTCAAGTCTTCGTTACCAGACTTCTTCATTACCCCCTGCTGATTGCGATAAGTTACATTACCATAATAAGAGGTAGTAGAAGAACCGCCTGTGATAGAAAAGCTATGATTATGTGTCACACCAGTACGACTCACCGCATCGAGCCAGTCAGTGTCATACCCTTCGTCATTATATTGTGTTTTTCCTGCACGAATGTCATCAGGAGTCATGAAATCTGCTTTCTTGACCCAATTAGAAAATGAGACGTAACCAGAATAAGTGGCAGTTGCTTTCTGTTCGCGCATGCCGGTTTTGGTAGTGATAAGAATAACTCCACCTGCACCTCGCGTTCCATAAATAGCGGCAGCAGAAGCATCTTTCAGTACATCAATAGAGGCTATGTTCTCAGTAGGAACGGTACTCATGCTACCAGGAACTCCGTCAATCAGTACTAATGGAGAAGCGTTACCCGATACAGAGACAATACCACGAAGACTGATTTCAGTGCCTACATTAGGGTCACCCGAAGGTTTAGCAATGGTCAGACCGGCCACTTTACCCTTCAGTAAATCACCCGCATTATTAAAATTACCTACCAAGAAGTCTTCAGCTTTCACACTGGCAATGGCACTCGTCACATCACCCTTCTTCTGCGTACCATAACCGATAACCACCACTTCATCCAACAACTCCGTATCATCGGCAAGAGTAATATCTATTTTTCTCTTGTTTCCTACCGTTATTTCCTGTGCCTTATAGCCTATATAAGAAACAGACAATACTGAATTGGCACCTTTCACCTTTAGTGTGTATTGGCCGTCTACATTGGTTATCACACCGTTAGTGGTTCCTTTCTCAAGAATGTTGGCACCAATAATAGGCTCGCCACTCTTATCTTTTACTACACCCGTGACTGTTACCACCTGCTGTTGTACAGCCTCGATGTCCATTGCTCCCACTGTTTCCGCAAACGTTGCTGTCGGACCGATGCCGACACCCGCTGCAAGGAAAAGACAGGCCGTAGCCCTTAGAACAGCTTTGCTGAACAAGGCTCGATTTTCATGTGTTTTCATATTACATCTTTAATTAAAAGGTTACTATTCAATTACAAGTTATTATTTTTTAATTTTAAAAAAATGGATTTAGTTTACTTTCCATTCAATCACCCCGCCCGAAGCACCTTTCTGCAACTGAGCGGCAATTTTCAATCCTGTCGTTTTTACCGGTTTAAAGTCAAGACTATTATAGCAGTCCTTCTTCACCACATAGCCATTCAATGCCTCTACTTCTTTCCAAGTTTTACCATCTTTATAGTAGAGTTTCCAGCTTTCCGGCACGCGGAAGTTCCCATCGTAATGATCGAAATCCAGCCAATAAACCTGTACGTTTGAAACGGTATAAGGTTGATCAAATTGGTAAGCCAGCGTTTCCAGCGTTCCATTTCTCAACCACCAATAGTGGTAAGGCTTAGAAATATCCGATGAACGTTTCGGTTCCCATTGGTCGTTCACTCCCCATGCCCAGCTTTCTACAGAGGCTGATTCAGGAGCATCTTTTTGGATAGGAGCCTGTATCATCAGAGTCCGTGCCTTGCTGGCAATTGTCGGTTCGGGAATAGGACGGGCATATTCGGCAGCTTCAGGAATCCAAACTGCCATTTGGTCTGCACCGCGATTATTCCAGGTTGAATAAGGAATGGCTTTAAAAGGAACCTCTTTCACACTACCATCTTTATCCACTTCTTTCGCATTACCGGTCAGCACCACAACACCGTTCAACAGATTAGCGTCATAAGCTGCTTCCATTGGAGTGGCATCGGGAATAAACTTGTTGAAAACAGTGCTGTCAGCCTGATCTTTGCCTTCCAGACAGAACATGATAGGACCACGTTCGATAGCCAGTTTACCACGATCATCTTCTACATTATCACTGGCTTTAATACGGCGTACATCCATCGGAAGACTGATTTCTACCACATCACCCGCTTTCCAGGTACGTGAAATAGTAGCGTAGCCATCATATTGTTTGGCATTTACTTTCTTACCGTTAACAGAGATGCTGTAAGCACCTGCCTTATCAGTAAATGAGTAAAGATCCGTCGGTACGGGAGCATCCTGCGCCCAACCCGGGATACGGAAACGTAAAGCAAATTCCTGCTCCTTCTCGGGAGTAACTAAGATGGAAACCTTTCCTTCCCAAGGATATTCAGTAGTCTGTTCCAAAGCTACATTATTGCTGTCCGTATTAAGGTCAGCTTTACTCTGGATATAAAGATTGACATAAATATCATTACCCTGAGTAGCGTACATATAATAAGGCACGGAAGCCATGAAGCGGGTTACATTACCCGGGCAACAAGCACAACCAAACCAATGCTGGCGTTCGTGCTGCCCCATAGATTCGAGCGGATTATCATAGAAGAACTTGTCACCGCTAAGGGAAACACCCGAAATCACACCATTATAAAGTGCACGTTCCAACACATCGGCATATTTGGCGTTTCCCGTAGCCAGAAACATGCGGTGATTCCAATAAACATTGGCGATGGCTGCACAAGTTTCGCAATAAGCGGTATGATTGTTCAATTCATAGTTAGGTCCAAAGCCTTCCCCCTGCGGACGGGAACCTATACCTCCGGTAATAAAGAGTTTCTTGCTTGCCATATTCTCCCAAATACGACTCAGTGCGTTGAAATAAGCTGTGTCCTGAGTCAGGGCAGCCACATCGGCAACACCCGAATAAAGGTATCCGGCACGTACGGCATGGCCTACGATTTCGTCTTGCTGCAAAATAGGTTTGTGATCCTGACTGTATTCGCTGAGGCGATGACCGTCTGTTCCGCGTCCGGTTTCCTCCACGAAATATTTAGCCATTTTCAGATATTTCTCGTCACCTGTCACTTTATATAATTTAGCAAGCGCCATTTCAGCAATGGGGTGTCCCGAAGGAACATGCTTTTGTCCTTCACCCGGACCAAATACCTGACAAACAAGGTCAGCATTTTTGATAGCTACATCGAGCAAGGAGCGTTTACCTGTTGCGCGATAGTGTGCAACGGCAGCTTCGTACAAGTGACCACTATTATAAAGTTCGTGACTGTTGATTTTTTCCCAACGATGCGTTCCCCACCAACCGGAAAGGCGGTAGCATTCATTAGTTACGCACGTAGTGAGGTAACCGTCCGGTTCCTGAGCGGCTGCGATAAGGGAGATGACACTATCCAGATAAGCATCCAATGCTTTGTCATACTTCACAGCCAGCGAGTAGGAGGCTCCTTCTATTATCTTATAAGGATCGGTATCGTCAAAAGAGAAATCACCACGGTGTTCGCCTTTCATTAATCCTCCGGCAATGGCAAAATTATCGAAGCGCCCGTTCTTCTCACATTCTTTAAATGCGGAAGGTATGGAGACTGTACGATTGGTTTCAATACGCGGAGTCCAGAAGTTATCGTTCAAGTGAACTTGTGTAAAAGGGACTTCTTTAATCGGAGCATCAGGCTGAACGTAGGGTTCGCTGCAAGCACTCATGCCCAGGAGGGCGATGCTACCGAAAAGGAATTGGATTCGTTTCTTCATAATATCATATATGTATTTTTAGTTCGTTACCAAAAGTGTACGGCAAAGGAAAAGGATTTATCTTAAACTGAATGAAACGAAAGTCCATATGAATGCAAAAATAGTCGGGCTACAAAGACTCTGGAGGACATTTAGATTATTATTGCATTAGCTTGGATTATTTTTTCATGGCTGCAGATATTATACCCGAACCGTACCCGGGATGCACTTGCTCCGTACATTCTTCGCTCAGAGGTACCTCTGCACGGAGAAAGTACGGAGAAGGTACGGAGAAGGTACGGAGCAAGTACATTCCAGGAAGGGAACAGAGTATAGATTCATTCATTTTCGAGTAATTATGAATATTTTTTTGTATACTTTATACCTACCTTCATTGGATTGTAACTATTTTGTAGTTACATTTGCAAAAACTTATAAATGAATGGGTACAAAAGAAAAACTTATCGAACGTTTTAAGACATTGCCCACAAACTTTACATTTGAGGAAATGGAGCGTTTGCTGTTGATATTTGGTTATAAAAAATCAAATAAAGGCAAAACTTCCGGTTCGAGAGTTACCTTTAAAAATGAAGATAAACGCCCGATAATGATTCATAAACCCCATCCCGGCAATATCATTAAAAGCTATGCCATGAAGCAAGTACTGAATGATTTGACGGATGCAGGTTTTATAAAATGAAGAAAGGAGTATAATTATGAACACGTTAAAGTACAAAGGTTTCATTGGTTCTGTCAATTTCAGTGAAGAGGACAGTATTTTCTTCGGCAAAATAGAAGGAATAAATGGAATGGTCAACTTTGAGGGACAAAGCGTTCAGGAATTAACAGAAGCATTCCATGAGGCGGTCAATGATTATCTGGCATATTGCGAAGAGGAAGGAATACAGCCACATAAAAGTTACTCAGGATTATTAAACGTTCGTCTAACCCCTGAAATACATAGTCGTGTGGCAATGCTGGCACAACGTGCCGGAATCTCAATCAATGCTTTTATCAAGCAAGCATTGGAAAAGCAAATTACAGCTATGTTATAAAAGCCCCCTCTTAAAGGAACTGATTATGAGATGTAATTCCTAATCGACTCCTATGCAAAAATAGTCCAAAGACTAAAAAGATAATCCAAACATAGTCCAAGAATGCCACAAAAGGGTGATTCTTGGACTATTCTTTTATTACATTATATTATTCAGTCCTTCCGCTCATCCTTTTTTCGTTTACTTTGCACACGAACCAAATAAAGAGTTAACTGATTATGAAAAACTGCACATCTCTCAAATTAGTCGTTATTTCCTTGTTTTTATACTTCGGGAATAATCCACTCGGGGCAGCTCCCGGAAAGAAATATGCGCTCTCCTCTCCTGATGGTAAGTTGAAGGTGGAGGTTACTGCCGGAAACGGACTGTCTTATCAGGTGATGCACGAAAACGATACAATTCTCTCTCATTCTAACATAGGATTAGTTCTGGCAGACGGAACTACAATAGGAAACAATTCTCAGGTAACGGGTATTAAAAGGAAAAAGGTCAGGGATAATGTAGAGTCTCCTTTCTATCGCTTCAAGGAGTTCATAGCCACATGCAATGAACTTAACTTGAAGCTGAAAGGTGATTTCGGCGTTACCTTCCGCGCATATAATGAAGGAGTGGCTTATCGTTTTTACACAACGCAAAAGACAGAAGTAACCATCAAAGAGGAAGTGACAGAATTTAACTTCAATCAGGATTACACAGCCTATCTTCCTTATACAACCAACGATAAGAAGCCAATGGCAATGGCTTTCCAGAACGTCTACGACATCACCCCACTATCGAAGGCACAGCCGAAACCGGCTTTCCTGCCCGTAACTGTGGACTGTGGTAAAGTCAAGCTCACGATATTGGAGTCTGACCTCGAAGCTTATCCCGGTATGTTTGTGGAGAAGGTTGTCTCCTCGTCAACTTACTCCCTGAAAGGAATATTTGCCCCTTACCCTACCAAGACAGATTTCTACCCCTGGCGCAGACAGGAGTATGTGACAGAGACAACCGATTTCATAGCCCGTAGCAAAGGTGCCCGTCCTTATCCCTGGCGTGTGCTGGCTGTGACGGAAAAAGATACGGATATGCCCGTCAACAATCTGGTTTATGCACTGGCATCCCCCAACCGCATAGGCGACACTTCCTGGATAAAAACCGGGAAAGTGGCCTGGGACTGGTGGAATGATTGGAATCTGAAAGGTGTCCCCTTCAAGGCAGGTATCAATATGGATACCTACAAATATTATATAGATTTCGCCAGCCGCAACGGCATCGAGTTTATTGTGCTCGACGAAGGCTGGTACGCCCCCAAAAGCGGTGATATGCTGACCGTCATTCCCGAACTGAACCTCCCGGAGCTGGTTGCTTATGGAAAGGAGAAGGGAGTGGAACTCATACTCTGGACAGTATTCAACGTACTCGATAACCAATTGGAAGCTGCTTGCAAGAAGTACTCCGCCATGGGCATCAAAGGTTTTAAAGTCGACTTCCTCGACCGCGACGACCAGACAGCCGTTGAAATGGTATACCGCATTGCCGAAGCCACCGCCAAGCATAAACTGACGCTCGACCTGCACGGCATCTATAAACCGACAGGCATCAATCGTACTTATCCGAACATCATCAACTTCGAAAGTCTGTTCGGCATGGAAGAAGTGAAATGGACGGACATTAAAAATAACATGCCGCTTTATGATGTCACTTTCCCCTACATCCGTATGATGGCAGGTCCGGTAGACTACACCCCGGGAGCTATGCGTAATGCCACAAAAGCTGACTGGCGTGCCGTTTACTATACGCCAATGAGTATGGGAACCCGTTGTCATCAACTGGCTGCCTATATCGTGCATGATTCCCCCCTCACCATGCTGTGCGATGCACCGACAAATTATCTGAATGAACAGGAATGTGTAGATTTCATCACTTCCATTCCTGTAGAAACTGATTCTACTTTTATCGCCGCAGGCAAATTAGGAGAATACATTGTGACTGTCCGTAAGAAAGACATCAACTGGTGCATCGGCGGGATGACAAACTGGGACGAGCGCGATGTGGAGATTGATTTCTCCTTCCTGCCAACAGATGCCCGTTACACCGCCACATTATTCACTGACGGCATCAACGCCAACAAACAGGCAGAAGATTACCGCACAGAAACGCTCACAATAGATAAAAACAGCCGGATGAAATTGCATTTAGCTTCGGGAGGAGGATTTGCAATGAAGCTCGAAGCCTGTCCGGTACGCGGAACGGTGACGGCAATACCCGAAGGCAAGAATATTCCTTCTTTCTATAAGAAATACATTGAAACGGAAGGTTTATATGTCACTTCATCTGAGCGGGTGAGCGACGAGGCATTGCTGAAAGCCTGTGATATTATCAGTCTGATGCTGGCCAAACGTCCTGATGTAAAAGCGCACATGGTGAAGAAGGGTTGCCACGTGATGGTAATAGGGAAAGACGAAGAGACTTGTGATTTACCGGAGTTTGCCCATATCTGCAATTCCCCCGACAGCATCGCTTATTGGAACTGGCGTGCCCGTGGTTTCGGTGGAGCACCGGAAGATGAGTTCTCCGCCAGTTGCGGAGAGGAGAACCTGCTGGCTTTACCTCAGGATAAGTATACGGGTGAGAATATCCTGATTCATGAATTTGCACACCTGATACACATGGTAGGGATAGTTGGTGTAGAACCTGATTTCAATGACCGGCTGGAGGCTTTATGGAAAAACGCAGGCGAAAAAGGATTATGGGCAAATACTTATGCCTTAAGCAATAAAGAGGAATATTTTGCCGAATGTGTGCAGTCTTTCTTTAACTGTAATCGCTATGCCGAGCCTGCCAATGGAGTGCACAATTCCATGAACCGTCGTGTGAAGCTGAAAGCATACGATCCGGATATGTATAAGTTACTGAAAGAATACTTTTATGAGATAGAAATACCGATTAATAATGAAATACATAAATGATAATTTAGGGGCGAGGCGCCCCGGCCAGGTTTCCTTTCGGCACAAGAGTATCTTCATTCTCCTCCTCTCGGGAGGAGGAGTACCCGTAGGGGGAGGTGGTAGGTGAAACAATAAAATACCTATTATTCAGAAGAATAAGGAACTCCTTTCTCACCTACCACCCCGCCCTTTGGGCACCCCTCCTCCGACTGGAGGAGGGGAATGAAGTTACTTCGCAAATCACGCCGCTAAATTATCATTTATAAAACAATCAAGCAACAGCATGAATAGAATCATCTTTTTGACAGCTTCTCTCTTACTGGAAATACTCTCCGTCTTCTCGCAGACCGATTTCAATACCCCGGGCGCAGGTAATCCCGTCATCCCCGGATACTTTGCCGACCCTACTATAAAGAAGTTTGGCGACACCTACTATATGTATGCCACGACCGACGGTAGCGGTGCAGGCTTTGGCCCTGCCCAGGTATGGACCAGCAAAGACTTCGTAAACTGGACCCTGATGCCCATGAACTGGCCCGACAGCCACTGGATATGGGCTCCCGACGTGATGCAGCACACCGATGGCAAGTATTACTATTTCTATTGCCAGCCCTGCATCATCCATTGCGGTGTAGGGGAAACCCCGCGCGGACCGTGGAAGAACATTCTGGGAGAAAGCGAAGCAGTCCTCATTCCGGATCGTTTTGTAACAAATGCCATCACACTGGACGGACAGACTTTTGTAGATGACGACGGTTCGGTATACATGTACTGGGGCACCTGGGGGATTTACAAAGGCTTCGGCTGCGGTGCCGGAAAACTGGCACCCGACTTGAAAAGTTTCACCGAAACCCGCCTCATCCCCAATACCGAAGCAACGGATTTCTTCGAAGCTCCCTTTGTCATCAAGCGGAATGGAACTTACTACTTCATGTATTCTTCCGGTTCCTGCCACGACCATACCTACCGTGTGCAATATGCCACTGCGGACCAACCTTTAGGTCCTTATAAATATGGCGGTTGTATTCTCGAAACCAATACTGACGGCACCATTCACGGTCCCGGACACCACAGCATCTTACAGGAGGGCGACAACTACTATATCGTCTACCACCGTCACGACAATCCGCACTCCAACCGTGGCTTCCACCGCCAGCTTTGTATCGACCGCATGGAGTTTGCCGAAGACGGAAGCATCCAGAAGATTACTCCCACCCACGATGGTGTAGGCACACTGGCTCCCGCTGTAGTCAAGTCAACCAACCTCGCCTTTGGAAAAAGCGTGCGTGCCTCTTCCTCTTATGATGACAATTTCCGCCCCGAATATGCCGTAGATGATAACAACGGCACCTTGTGGCGTCCGCGCGGCATGGGACAGGAATGGATTGAAATAGACCTGGGACGTAGCCAACCGATACAAACCATCTGGACACAATTTGAATACGGCACGCAGTTCTATCAATATCTGATTGAAACTTCCACCGATGGAAAACGCTGGAATATCTTTGCCGATAAACGGAACAACCATCTGGCAGGCAGTCCGATGGTGGACTTCGGAAAAGCCAAAGCCCGCTACATCCGCCTCACCTATACCGGTGGGCAAAAGAATGGTTTCGGCGGTGCCATCTGGAACATCAAAGTATTCTCCGGCATCGAAGCCTCCGCCCCGCAGCAATGGCTCGGACTGACTGCCGCCGACTGGAATGGTCGCGAATGGCAAAACAACGAAGGGATGTTGGGAGGAGCTTTCACTCTCAAAGAAGGCGCAGCCCGCACCGGACGTATGGACGGACGTGATGCTTTGATACTTGAACCAGGCACTACACTGGAATTCCGTCATCCGCTGATTTCTCCTTCCAAAGAACATACAATTAGCGCGTTAGTTTATAGATTAGGTAGGTGGCAAAGCTACGAAACGGAGTCCGCCCTCTCATCGGGTGTGATTTCGCTTCAAAGCGGAGCCGAACCTTTAATCATCACTAACCTCCGCTATTATAACTGGAAACAGGAACCTGCCGAACAAGCCTATGATGCCACCACGGATATTGTTCGTCTACCGGCAGCCGACCAGCAAAAGCGCGGTCTGGTAGTGAGCATCACTGCCGATGACTTTGCAGCCGGAGACACCGTACACTACTTCTCCAATCATGGAGCAGACGGATACTTTGAAGCTCAAAAAACGCCTTCCATCATCAAAGAAGTGCAAGGCAAGAAGAGCTTCCACTTTGAAGGACATCAGGTATTCCGTTCCAGTTTCTCACTCCCTGCAACCTTGCTGGACAATGCTCCCTATACATTGGAAGCCTGGATATTGAACGACTCCATCGCAGAAAACGAATGCGTGGCCGACTTCACGACATCGCATGACGAACTGGAGAAGATTATGCTGGTAAGTGGTACAGAACCGCGCTGCGGAGTTATCAACCACTACGGTTGGTATGAGGATGCCGGTTATAAGGATATGAAAACGCTGGAAAGCAAATGGCAACATGTCTATATCTGCTTTGACGGCCGGATGGAGCAGGTATATATAAATGGACAACTAATCAGCGAAAAAGACATTCAATTGCTGATAAAACCGTCACAATACGTAACTTTGGGGCAGAATGCAGAACGCAACTGGCCGTTCACGGGCTACCTGCATTCACTGAAACTCTGGGACGAATATATTCCGATGAAAAAATAACACCATAAATAGAATGATAACCATGAAGAAACTTTTAGTAAGCACTCTGATGCTTGCCACTGCAATAGGCGGTCAGGCACAAATGAAAAATCAGTCGCACGGCTACCCCATTGACCCTGTGCCCTTCACTTCGGTAAAAGTGACCGACTCCTTTTGGGGGCAACGCCTCAACGCAAGCCGTGAAGTAACCATTCCTCTTGCTTTCAGCAAATGCGAGGAAACAGGAAGATATCAGAACTTCGTCAACGCAGCGCATCCCAGCGATACGATAAAAGTCGGTGGACTGGCCTTTGATGATACGGACGTCTATAAAACCATCGAGGGCGCCAGCTACCTGTTGCAGACTTATCCGGACAAGAAACTGGCTAAGTACATCGACAGTGTACTGGTGATTGTGGCCGCCGCACAGGAACCCGACGGCTACCTCTACACCAGCCGCACCATGAACCCGAAGCATCCGCACGAATGGGCGGGAAGCAAGCGCTGGGAAAAGGTAGAAGACCTGAGTCACGAGTTCTATAATCTGGGACACATGGTGGAAGGCGCCATCGCCCACTATCAGGCAACCGGAAAGAAAAACTTCCTCAACATCGCCATTAAGTACGCCGATTGCGTATGTCGTGAGATAGGTACAGGCGAAGGGCAGCAAATCCGTGTTCCCGGACATCAGATTGCCGAAATGGCACTTGCCAAACTTTATCTGGTCACCGGAGACAAGAAATACCTCGACCAGGCTAAATTCTTCCTCGACCAACGCGGTTACACCAGCCGCACGGACGAATACAGTCAGGCACACAAACCCGTTGTCCAGCAGGATGAAGCCGTGGGACATGCCGTTCGCGCCGCTTATATGTACGCAGGGATGGCCGACGTGGCAGCTCTCACCGGAGATACCGCCTACATTCATGCCATCGACCGCATCTGGGACAATATCGTCGGTAAGAAGTATTACATCACCGGAGGTATCGGAGCTACCGCTGCCGGAGAGGCTTTCGGTAAAAACTACGAGTTGCCCAATATGTCAGCCTATTGCGAGACTTGCGCAGCTATCGGCAATGTATATGTCAACTACCGTCTGTTCTTGCTCCACGGCGAATCAAAGTATTATGATGTATTGGAACGTAGCTTATATAACGGTTTGATTTCGGGCGTATCACTGGACGGCGGCGGTTTCTTCTACCCGAATCCGTTGGAGAGCATGGGACAACATCAACGCCAGCCCTGGTTCGGCTGCGCTTGCTGCCCCTCTAATATCTGCCGTTTCATTCCGTCATTGCCGGGATATATCTATGCGGTAAAGGATAAAGATATCTACGTTAACCTCTTCATGTCCAACACTTCGGACCTGAAAGTAGGTGGTAAGGCTGTTTCTATCGAACAAACAACGAAGTATCCCTGGAACGGAGACATCGCCATCGGTATTAAGAAGAACAATGCCGGGCAGTTCACGATGAAAGTACGCATCCCAGGATGGGTACGGGGCCAGGTAGTTCCGAGCGACCTTTACACCTACAGCGACGGCAAGCGTCTGAAATATACAGTAGCCGTGAACGGAGAACCCGTACAAAGCGAACTGAAAGACGGCTACTTCTGCATCGACCGCCGTTGGAAGAAGGGCGACAAAGTGGAAATACACTTCGACATGGAACCACGCACCGTGAAAGCCAACAATAAAGTGGAAGCCGACCGTGGACGCATTGCCGTGGAACGCGGCCCGATTGTGTATTGCGCTGAATGGCCGGATAACAACTTTGATATTTTCAGTGTATTCATGAACCGCAACCCGAAGTTTGAAGTAGTGGAGAAGCCCGATTTACTGTATGGCATCAACCAACTGAAGACAGGGGCACAGATTCTTGGATACGATGATCAGGGGCGTCTGACTACCACTGACGTGAATTTGACCCTGATTCCTTATTATGCATGGGCACACCGTGGTTCGGGAGCCATGCTCGTATGGTTACCGCAGGAATTAAGCGCATCCCGCCCCACCATGCCCGCCACGCTGGCTTCGGAAAGCAAGATTGATGCTTCACACAAAGTAAAATCTATCTCAGCCATCAACGACCGCCTGGTGCCGAAAGATGAGAACGACCGCTCCATGCCTTACTATCACTGGTGGCCGAAACAGGGAAGCACCGAATGGATTTCATACGAATTCCCGGCAGAAGCAACCGTCAGCAGTGCTACCGTATATTGGTTTGACGATGCTCCCTGGGGTGGTTGCCGCGTACCGAAGAGTTGGAAGATTTATTATAAAGATGCACAAGGCGAATGGCAACCCGTTATCGGTGCCGACCGCTACGGCATTGCCAAAGGAACAGGAAACACAGTGAACTTCGACCCTGTGAAGACCAAGGCTGTAAAACTGGAAATCATACTGCCGGACCGTGCCGCTGCCGGCGTTTACGAATGGGAAATAAAATAATAATGTCACCACAGATTACACGGATTAACACAGAGAATCTCTTTTTCTTAAAATCTGTGTGAATCCGCGTAATCTGTGGTGCAAAGAATATTCAATTAATGAAAATGGTTAGATTAGGTTTGTCAGTAGCCATGCTCCTTTGCGGGGGCATGGCTATTGCCCAAGGTACGGTAGAGGACTACAACCGTGCCTATTCATTGAGAGAGAAGTTCAGCGCAAACAAGGTATTCTACTCCAATGTCACCCCGACGTGGATAGAGGGTACACATCAGTTCTGGTATGTGCGCAATACACCGGAAGGACGTATGTATGTATCGGTGAATGCAGACAAGAAAGGGAGAAAAGAGTTGTTCGACCATAGCCGCCTGGCTGACGCACTTACCAAGGCATCCGGCAAAGAAGTGAAATCTTCCGCCATCAATCTGGAGCGACTGCATGTAAACAAAAGTCTGGACACACTCCGCTTTGTTTTCAATAACCAGCGATGGAGGTATGCCACCCGGAAAAACCAGTTGGCAAACGAAGGCGCTCTCCCCGTTCCCCAAAAGCAGAAACATTGGATGGAACGGGATGATGAGAAGACTGCCAATCCTATTCCTTCGCCTGACGGCAAGTACACAGCATTCATCAAGAATCATAATGTATACGTGAAAGAAGTTGCCACAGGAAAAGAAAGACAGTTGAGCATAGACGGCACACTGAGCAATTACTATTCAGCCTATATCCGTTGGTCACCGGACAGCAAGAAGGTGGCATCCTGCAAGATACGTCCGGTTGAGAAGCGTTATGTATATTATGTGGAGTCTTCTCCAACGGACCAACTGCAACCTAAGCTCCACAAACAGGAGTATGCCAAACCGGGAGATGAACTTCCATTTAAGGTGCCTTGCATCTACGAAGTGGAGACAGGACGCAGTATTATCCCTTCCACTGATTTGTTTGCCCAACAATATGAGATATACGGCCCCGAATGGAACCCGGACAGCCGTGCCGTAACCTTCGAGTACAATCAGCGCGGGCATCAGGTGTACAGGGTATTGGAACTTTCGGCAGAAACCGGCAAGGTACGTCCACTGATAGAGGAAAGCAGTGATAAATACGTAAACTACACCCGCCATTTCCGCCATGACCTGAGGGACAACAAGCATATCATCTGGATGAGCGAACGCGACAACTGGAACCATCTCTACATGTACGACCGCACCACTGCGCAGCCCGTCCACCAAATCACCAAAGGCGAATGGTATGTGCGCGAAGTGCTTCGTGTAGATGAAGACAACCAGCAGATTTACTTCTCCGCAAATGGTGTACAACCCGGTGAAGACCCTTATCTCATCCGCTATTACCGCATCGGCTTCGACGGGAAAGACTTGGTTTGCCTTACTCCGGAAGAAGGAATGCACCGTGCCTGGTTCTCGGGAGATATGAATTATCTGGTAGACGTTTACTCTATGGTAGACAAAGCTCCTGTAGCCGTACTGCGCAGCGCCAAGGATGGCAAAGTAGTAATGCCATTGGAAACTGCCGACATCAGCCGCCTGATAGCCGAAGGCTGGAAAGCACCGGAAGTGTTTACCGCCAAAGGGCGTGACGGCAAAACGGATATGTGGGGACTAATTGTCCGTCCCACTAATTTCGACCCGAACAAGAAGTATCCGGTTATCGAATACATTTACCAAGGTCCCGGCGACCAGTATGTACCCAAGACTTTCATTCCGTACAACTGGTACATGACTTCACTTGCCGAACTCGGCTTTATCGTTGTCATGGTGGATGGAATGGGAACTTCTTTCCGTTCACGCGAATTTGAAAATGTATGTTATAAGAATCTGAAAGATGCCGGACTGCCTGACCACATCGCTTGGATTAAAGCTGCCGGAGAGAAGTATCCGTATATGGATATGGACCGCGTAGGCATCTACGGCTGTTCCGCCGGAGGTCAGGAATCCACCACTGCTGTGCTGCTGCATCCCGAATTCTACAAAGCCGCTTACTCCGCCTGTGGTTGCCACGACAATCGCATGGATAAAATCTGGTGGAACGAACTCTGGCTTGGATATCCCGTAGGCGACCAGTACAAAGAAGGTTCGAACGTGGAGAATGCCCATTTGTTGAGTCGTCCCCTGATGCTGGTAGTCGGTGAACTGGACGACAATGTAGACCCTGCTTCAACCATGCAAGTAGTAAATGCTTTGATTAAGGCGAACAAGGATTTTGAACTGGTAGTCATCCCCGGCGCACACCACACAATGGGCGAAGATTTCGGGGAACATAAACGGTATGATTTCTTTGTAAGACATCTGATGGGGGGAAACCCGCCGAAGTGGGGTGAGGTGAAGAAGTGATTAGTGATTAGTGATTAGTGGTTAGTGATTAGTGGTTAGTGGCTGGATGTGTCATAGCGCAGCCTGCTAATCACTAATCACTAACCACTAATCACCCCTTCAACCGTATTACGAACCTGCTCCCCTTTCCCAATTCACTTTCCACCGTCAGCGTGCCGCCATGAGCCTCCACAAAGTCCTTTGAGATGGACAAGCCCAGGCCACTGCCTTGCACCTTCGTACCCGGCACACGGAAATAACGGTCGAAAATACTTTGATGATAACGCGGGTCGATGCCCTTGCCAAAGTCCTGCACGTACATCTCAATGATTCCGTCTTCATGCTTGGCACCAATCACCACACGCCCGTTTTCTTTGGAGTAGCGGATGGCGTTGCTCAGAAGATTCGTCAGTACCCAAGCTATCTTTTCACTATCCACAAACAGTTTCGGCATCTTCTCGTCGGGATATTCCACTTCTATCTGAATACCAAATTTATCAGCCTGCACCTGATTGGCCTTAATGGCATACTCAATGAGTTCGATAGGCTTCGTTATCTTCGGCATCATCTGGAGCTTGCCGGCTTCCACTTGTGTCATATTCAGGAGTTCACCGGTGATACCCAACAGACGGTCGGCATTCTCTTTAATACTTTTCGATAGTTGTTCCTGCTCGTCGTTCAAAGCTCCTACCCGTTTGTCTTCCAGCAATTGCAAACTCATAAGAATAGCTGAGATAGGCGTTTTCAGTTCATGGGAGATGGTGGAGATAAAGGTTGTTTTGGCAGAGTCCAGTTCCTTGAACTCAGTGATATTCTTCAACAGGATGACGTCACCCAGATTTTGCGGTTCGTCCGTATCGGTTTCCGTGTTCATAATCGTGATATAGGACGCCTGGAAATAACTCTCCTTGTTGTCCGCATAGATTTTCAGCGGTTCCTTCTTTTCACTGGGAGTGATGAGTTCGCGCACCAGACGGCGGAGCAGGTCGTTCTTCAGCGAGAGTTCTTCGGCGGAATGGCGGATAACCTCTTCCCGCTTCAAATTCAGCACGGTGAGCGCCTCTTTGTTGATGAAAAGTATTTCATGCTCCCGGTTCAGGCCAATGATAGGATCGTGAATACTATTCACAATGGCTTCCAGAAACTTCTTGGCAGCGAGAATATCATTCAGTGTGCTGGCACGGTATTCCGCCAGCCGTTCCGCCATGCGGTTGAAGCTGTCGGCCACTGCGCTGAACTCTTCGTGCCCGCTCATGTCGAGGCGTTTCTCGTAATTGTGATTGGCTATTTCGAAGATGCCGTGCGTCAGTTCCTGAATAGGCTTGCTGATGGAACGGGGCAACCAGACCAACAACACGATACTGGCAAGAATACAGACACCTCCGGTAACGGAAATCCACAGCAGAGCACGCTGCAAACCCGGCATGGCGGCGGGACTGTCCGGTTCGGTGGCTGTCAGTATCTGAAGATTCACTACGGAGAGAGCAACCAGCAGAATGATCATACCGGTCAGAATGCCTACACTGAGTATTAATTTAGTACGAATATTCATAATGCACTGATGAATTAAATTTTATGCAAGTATAATCAAATCTATGTTTGCTTGCGCCAATTCGCTCACAAATTTTCTGTATTTCAACACCATGAACAAGGATTGCGGAAAGCGGAAAGCAGGACTTCCCATGCAAACCGTCGTAATTTGCCGCTCTTTACAGACCCGTACCACGGCATCCAGCACGTCCCGGGACTGTACCTGGAGGACTTCACCATCCAACTCAGTGACCAGCCGGAAGTGGTTCAGCAGATAACGCTGGCTTGCCAGGTCGATGCGGTCGGCACTCTCGCGGGGCGTCTGCACATACAGGGCAATGAAAGAAGTATTGTAGCGGGTAGCCAGCCGTGCCGCCTTACGGATGATGCGCCGTGGCGTCTTCTCATGACTGCTGATGCATGCCAGAAACTTCTCGTGCCGGACGCCTACGCTCGAAATGACAACTTCGTTCTCCACCTTCTTCTCCACTCGCAGGGCTACTTCCTTCAAGGCCAGTTCACGGAGTTGGAGGATGTTCTCGGTCCGGAAGAAGTTGGTCAGTGCCGTCTGCACCTTCTCCGGGCGATAAATCTTGCCGGCTTTCAGACGGGTTATCAGTTCTTCGGCAGTCAGGTCGATGTTCACCACCTCGTCCGCTTCCTGAAGGACACTGTCGGGGATGCGCTCTTTGACTTCGATGCCGGAGATGCCTTGCACTTCTTCGTTCACGCTCTCGATGTGCTGGATGTTGACGGCGGAAATCACGTTGATGCCTTCGTCCAAAAGGTCCATCACGTCCTGCCAACGCTTTTCGTTACGACTGCCTTCTACGTTGGTATGCGCCAGTTCGTCCACGATGACTATTTCGGGATGGATGCGGATGATACCCTCCAAATCCATTTCTTCCAGTTCCTTGCCTTTGTAGAATATCCGGCGGCGGGGGATGACGGGCAGGCCTGCAAGGAGAGCTTCCGTCCCGGCACGTCCGTGGGTTTCGATGTAGCCGATTTGCACGTCTACGCCGTTGTCCAGCAAGTCGTGGGCTTCCTGGAGCATCCGGTAAGACTTGCCCACACCGGCTATCATGCCGATGTAAATCTTGAACTTGCCACGACGGGATTTCTTTATCAGGTCGAGGAAGTGTTGCACGTTTTGTTCTCTGTCCATACCTTTAAGTAGTTATTATTATGGGTTAGCCAGGATTAGTAAGTGAGTTGGCATATCATCAATACGGATGATGGGTATCATCAATACGGATGATGAGTACCATCAATACGGATGATGGGTAGAATCAATGCCAATGATTCCTACAATCAATGCCAATGATTCCCACAATCAATGCCAATGATTCTATACTAAGTCATAGAGACAAGATACCTCTGTCACTTACATTAAGGCTTTAAGGTTATACCAAAGACTAAATGGGTATCTTCCAAACAAGGATTCCAGATAGCCTGTGCAAATATAGGCAATGAAAATGAGTCTGTTATCCTGATAGCCGTAGTAGCTTTCAATGCTACATTGGTAAAGGCAAAACCGGAGTTTCCATATCCTACCGTATAAGTTTCATAAGGAACGAATCCTACGGTTGCATTCAAACCTACCGACTTCACACTGAACGGATAGTTCAGTTCACAATAGGAAGAATAGTTTTGCGCGCCTTCCTCATTCTTATCGGCTCCCGCAAACATAGTGTACCAAGCTATGGACAGGGGAAACTTCTCGCAAGGCAACGTATAGGCCAGACCAGCTTCAAAGAAATGTGCCGTCTCATGACTTTTGAAGTTGAAATACTGACGGGCACCCTGTCCCGCCCACCAAAGGCTCGCCACAGACAGTGACAGACCGGACTCGCCGAATGCGTAAGCTGCCGTCAGGTCTATCTCCTTGTTTGCCTGGCCTTCGGTAGATTTATAACCGTCGAAGTCCGTGGAACCCCACGCAGTCAGAGAGAAGCCGCCGATGCCGAAACCCAGTGTAGGTTGGAAGCTGGCTCCCGTCTGATATACGCCGCGCCAGACGTAAGAGCTTACTAAATCACCCTGCACGGTAAATTCCTGTGCCTTCACATCATTTGTCCCGAAAAAACATGCAGCAACAATGGCTGCTATTACAAAAAACGTTCTTTTTACTTGTTTCATAATTCATTCAATCTTTAAAATACAATCTCTTAAAAAGAGAGAGGCGTGTCTCCGTTCACCCTGTTTTTAGACATCACCATGGCAAAATATGAACGGAGCCTGTCCGCCTCTCTTCTACCAACCTAAAGTTAGATTCTGATTATTAAAATAATTGGTTGTACAAATGATAATTTAGCGGGCGGATGCCCGCTAAAAATTGACAATTGACAATTGACAATTAACAATTAGGCTGCGCTATATTGTGCTTAAACAATCGTTCCGAATGGTAATTGTCAATTGTCAATTGTTAATTGTCAATTTTTAGCGGCAAAGCCGCTAAATTATCATTTAATATTGTCTATCTCTTCGAGTGCAATGTTCAGTTTCAACACATTCACCTTTTCCGTCCCGAAAAGACCGAGAAGCGGTTTCTGTACTGCATTGTCTACGAGAGTCTTTACTTGTGCCTCATCCATGCCACGTGCCTGGGCTACGCGTTTCACCTGTACATAAGCACTGGCGGGAGTGATATCCGGATCAAGCCCCGAAGCACTGGCTGTCACCATTTCAGCCGGAACGTCCTTGCGTTGCAGATAGGGATGGTGCACCAGGAAAGTATCGATACGGGCTTCTACTTCCGAAAGGTATGCTTCGTTGGTAGGGCCTTTGTTGCTACCGGAAGAACTGGTAGCATCGTAACCGTCACCGGCATGGGAAGGACGTCCCCAGAAGTAGATGTCTTTTGTGAACATCTGCCCTACATTAGCGGCACCGACCACCTTACCATCCAGAGTCGCTACTTCCGCATTACCCTTATTTGGACCTGCCACCTGAGCAAATATCCACAGGATAAGGATATAGAATACAGAGAAGAACACGCAAAAAGCGAGTGTTATTTTGAGGGATTTCAATAAAGTTTTCATTATCTTGTTATTTATTAGTTTGTTATTATCAGGCCTTCTTCCGAAAGGAAACCCGGCCGGGGCGCCTCGCCCCTAAAAGAATAAACTGACCACCATATCTATTAATTTAATTCCGATAAAGGGTGCAATGACACCGCCTAAGCCATAAATCAGCAAGTTGCGGCGAAGCAATGCACTGGCACCAATCGGTTTATACTGTACTCCTTTCAGTGCCAACGGAATCAATATAGGAATAATGATAGCATTAAAGATTATAGCTGAAAGAATGGCTGACTCAGGACTATGCAGCCCCATGACGTTCAGCGGTGCTAACTGAGGGATGGCTACCATAAACAAAGCGGGAATAATCGCAAAGTATTTAGCCACGTCATTTGCTATAGAGAACGTGGTCAATGTACCGCGCGTCATCAATAACTGTTTACCGATTTCCACAATTTCAATCAGCTTCGTAGGATCATTGTCCAAGTCCACCATATTACCGGCTTCCTTTGCAGCCTGCGTACCGCTATTCATAGCAACGCCCACATTTGCCTGTGCCAATGCCGGAGCATCATTGGTACCGTCTCCCATCATTGCCACCAGTTTACCGGATTGTTGCTCTTTCTTGATATATTCCATCTTGTCTTCCGGCCGGGCCTCAGCTATAAAATCATCTACACCGGCTTTTTCTGCGATGTACTTTGCCGTCAGCGGGTTATCTCCGGTTACCATTACCGTCTTCACTCCCATCTTGCGAAGGCGTTCGAAACGTTCCTGAATACCCGGTTTGATGATATCCTGCAACTCAATAACGCCAGCCACCTGCCGGTTGACACACACTACCAACGGTGTACCGCCGTTACTTGAAATGGCAGCAATCACATCTTCCACCTCTTTCGGGAAACTGTTTCCGGCACTCTCCGCAATCCGGCGGATAGCATCGAAAGCACCTTTACGTATCTGAGTACCATTTTGCAAATCCACGCCTGAACATTTTGTTTCGGCAGTGAACTTAATCATCCGGGCACCCGTAGTATTCAGGTCACGCATACGGAGACCTGTTTCCCGTCCCAGTTCTATAATTGATTTACCTTCCGGTGTTTCATCGGAGATGGAGGACAGCAGGCAAGCCTCAATAAAATCACGTTCGTCCACACCGGGAGCTGCATAGAACTTCGTAGCTTTACGGTTACCGATTGTAATAGTTCCCGTCTTATCCAACAGTAACGTATCAATATCACCGGCCGTTTCCACCGCCTTACCCGATTTCGTTATCACATTGGCACGAAGCGCACGGTCCATACCTGCAATGCCGATAGCGGAAAGCAGACCACCGATTGTCGTCGGTATCAGGCAGACAAACAGGGAAAGAATAGCTGCAATAGAGATGTACGTTCCCGGATGATCTATATTCGTATAGTCCGCCATCGGAATCAGCGTGACGCAAACAATCACGAATACCAGTGTGAAACCTGCCAGCAGGATAGTCAACGCTATTTCATTCGGTGTTTTTTTCCGGGTAGCGCCTTCCACCAGGGCAATCATCTTGTCGAGGAAGCTCTCACCCTGTTGTTGGGTTACCAATACCTTTATCTTATCAGAAAGCACCTTCGTACCACCGGTTACAGAACTCTTATCTCCACCCGCCTCACGGATTACCGGGGCAGATTCGCCTGTGATGGCACTTTCATCAATGGAAGCCAAGCCTTCTACAATCTCACCGTCAGCCGGAATCGTATCACCGGCTTCGCAAATAAAGTAATCACCTTTCTTCAGGCGTGCACTACTGATATTGCAGACTTTGCCATCAATCAGGATTTTAGCGGGAGTCTCCTCACGCGTCTTGCGCAGGCTGTCGGCCTGGGCCTTACCACGAGCCTCGGCAATGGCCTCAGCGAAGTTGGCGAACAGCAGAGTAACAAAGAGAACGACGAACACCAGGAAGTTGTACCCGAATGTTCCATATTCCGTAGTCCCCAGCGAGAGGATGCAGACTACCAGCATCACCAGCGTCACAAGCTCCACCGTAAACATAATCGGATTCTTAATCATCACCCGTGGATCCAACTTCACGAATGATTGCTTCAAGCTTTCCATTACTTGCTCCTTTTGAAACAAAGAAGCTGATTTCTTATCTTTCATAATCTTCTTTTTCTTCTACTTACAAACTAAAATGTTCAGCAATCGTACTCAACGCATGCACCGGGAAGAATGACAGGGCAGCTACAATGAAGATAACCGCAAAAGTCATCACTGCAAATGTCACCGTATCCGTCTTCAGTGTACCGGCACTTTCCGGGATGAACTTCTTCTGCGCCAGCAGTCCCGCAATGGCCACCTGACCGATAATCGGAATAAATCGACTCAGGATAAGCACCCAACCGCAAGCGTAGTTCCAGAAATAAGTATTATCTCCCAGTCCCTCGAAACCGGACCCGTTATTAGCTGCACACGAAGTAAACTCATACAATTGCTCGCTCAGCCCGTGGAAACCCGGATTATTCAGCCAACCGCCCTCGCTTGCCACGAAGTTGGGATGATGGGCAAACAGATACGTGGACAGAGCCGTTCCTACCAGAATCACAAACGGATGAAGCAACGCCACAACGGTCGCAATCTTCATTTCGCGTGCTTCCACCTTCTTACCGAGGAACTCCGGTGTACGCCCTACCATCAGTCCGCTGATAAACACGGCAATAATTATAAATGTATAGTAGTTCATCCAACCTACCCCGACACCACCGAACCAAGTGTTAATCTGCATATTCAGCATCTCCATCAGTCCGCTGAGCGGCATCGTAGAGTCGTGCATACCATTCACTGAACCGTTGGAAGTGACGGTGGTCGTAATACTCCACAAGGCTGTTGCAGCCGCACCAAGCCGCACCTCTTTTCCCTCCATCGCTCCGCCATCCTGCGCAATACCCAGTTCGTCAATACGCGGGTTACCGTTCATCTCCTGATAGACATTGATGCCGACACCCGCCAGATAGGCAAAGAGCATCACACCGAATATACTATAAGCCAGTTTCTTACGATTGGAATAGAAACCAAGTGCGAAAACCATTGCCATCGGTATGATAAGGATAGACCAACATTCCACCATATTCGTCAGATACGACGGGTTCTCCAACGGATGCGAAGAGTTTACACCAAAATAACCGCCACCATTGGTACCCAGTTGCTTGATGGGCACGATAGCAGCCGCAGGGCCTTGTGAAACCATCTGTTCCTGCCCTTCGAGCGTGGTCACCTCCATCTTTCCGTCAAAGCCCATCGGAGTACCTTCTATAATAAGGATGAAACCCACAATCAGCGAAAGCGGTAGCAGGATACGTGTACTACTCAATACAAGGAAGTTCCAGAAGTTACCTATCGTCTTAGTCGTTTTCACGGAGATGGACTTCATGATACCCGCCATAGCCGCCATACCCGTTGCCGCCGTAATAAACTGGAACAGCATGATGACAAACAACTGCGTAAAGTAAGTCAGCCCGCTTTCACCGGAATAGTGCTGCAAGTTACAGTTCACCATAAAACTGATGCAGGTGTTGAATGCCTGATCCGGTGTCTGCGGCCCGTTGCCGTCGGGATTCAGAGGTAGCCAGTGCTGAGTAACCAGCAGCACCATGCCCCACACAAACCAGAAAGCATTCAGTATCAACAATGCTTTCAGGAACTGTTTCCAGTTCATCTTCTCAGCGGGGTTGATGCCACACACTTTAAAAATAAGTCTCTCAATCGGCTTCATGAAGTCCGACCATGTCTTTTGTCCTTTATAGACCTTTGCAATATATTTTCCCAACGGGTAAGCCAGTACCACCATCAGGACTATTTGCAGGACTACACCTAAAATTTCTGTGTTCATTTCTCTAATTCATTAATAGAATGATACCTTAATTACCAATTACCTAAAACTTCTCCGGCTTCACGAGCACATACATCAAATACCCGAAAACCGCAATACCTACTACAAATAATACTGTATACATACTTCTCTCTCCTTCTTTAAATCCGTTCAAACCAATCCACACATTTCCAGAACAGCCCGAAAGCGAGCAACCCGCTCAACAGGCAGAAAATAAATGAAACCGTTATTCCCATGTCTTTTACCTTTTTTAAATTGATACTATTATTTCATTGTGTTTAGGTATGCCAATTGCGTGCCAAACATGCAGAAAAGTGCATAACAGTCTAATATTCAAGATCGTGAGGGTTATAAACAGAAAAGTATAAAACAGAAATACCCTTTCAAAATGAAAGGGTATTTATCAAAATAGGGCGAGATGATGAGTATTAAAGAGAAATGAGAATGTATTTAATCGGGACACTCTTCATGTATCAACCTTTCCATCGCATCAATAAATGCTTCTGCCCGTGGGCGAAGTGTGTCCACTAAAGCAAGGTCACAATAAGCAAAATCACTATAATCACTTGCTTGACGTTTTTCAAACAACAAACTGAAGGTTGCTCCATAGTCCAAACTCAAACGTCCGGTACGAACAAAATGCATGGAAAGTTGTGTTTTCACACCATTATGTGTATTAGCCTCTATTTCATAATGCAATAACAAGGCAGAAGCTGCGTAATAACAAGCATAATAAAGGCGGTTTACAGCAGCATTATAATACCCGCCCCCGGTATTATAATCAGCCTCTTTCAGAGTTTCGTAAGCACGTTCCAAACGGTAGTTCACAATGGCAGAACGGCTTTCTGCATCCAGTTTCTCCTTCATAGCACTACCCCTTCCTTCATTACATTAATGCTAAACGGCGTGGTAAATCTTTCCCATACATGACGTAACATCACCATAGGACTGATAATGACACCTGTCTCCACTTCTACCTCATACAAATAACGAGCTATTTCCAGTTCACGTTCAGGAGCCAGTTTTTCTTCATCAAGCAAGATAAGCAAGTCAATGTCTGAGTCGTGACGAGCATCACCACGGGCCTCGGAACCATAAAGAATGGTCTTCGCATCGGGAGCAATATGATGCATCACTTCTGCAATACGACGGACAATATCAGGTCGTTTCATTAGCTTTCCTCCTATTCGTAATTATAATCTCTTATCTCTTTCAGTTGAACAATACAAAGATAACAATGTTTTCCGAAAAGCCCACCGCTACATACCCCGAAATACAACTCAGATTTTATATTCCTCTACCTTCCTGTACAGCGTTGTCAACCCGATTTTCAGTAGCCGAGCCGCTTCCGTCTTGTTGCCTTTCGTGTACTCCAACACCCGGGCGATGTGCCGCCTCTCCATAGCCGAAAGTTCAAAACTGCCGGGAGTCTCCTCGTCCGACTGTTCATAATGGGCATTCTGGATGTCGAGCGGCAGGTCGGCAATAGTCAGCTGTTCCCCTTCGCAGACGATGAGGCTGCGCTCTATCACATTGCGGAGTTCACGGATATTCCCCTTCCACGGTTGCAGTTCAAGCGTAGTGAGAAATTCGGGAGTGATCTCGGTTATCGAACGGGCCAGTTGCGCGGAGAAGTTCTTCACGAAAGCCTTTGCCAACAGGCGGATGTCCCCCGCACGCTCACGCAACGGCGGCAAGTGCACCTGGAACACCGAAAGGCGATAGAACAAATCTTCACGGAAACGCCCTTTGGCTATTTCTTCGGGCAGATTGCGGTTGGTTGCCGCAATGATACGCACGTTGACGCGTGTCGGCTTGGTATCGCCTATCTTGATATATTCGCCTGTTTCGAGGATGCGCAACAACTTCGCTTGCAGTTCAAAGGCCATCTCACCGATTTCATCCAGGAAGATAGTCCCGTTATTCGCTTCCTCAAAAAGCCCTTTCTTATCTTTCAACGCCCCCGTAAACGAACCTGCCTTGTGCCCAAACATCTCGCTCTCCAGCAATTCCTTGCTGAACGAGGAACAGTTCACCGCAACGAAATTCTGCCGGGCACGTTTGCTACTGTAATGGATGGCCTGCGCAAACACCTCCTTGCCTGTTCCCGTCTCTCCGGTCAGCAATACAGGTACATCGGTCACCGCCACTTTCTGCGCCAGCGACACAGCATCTTTCAAAGATTTGGACTCTCCCAGGATAGAATCGAAAGAGTACGCCTGCCCCACCTTCTTCTCAAGCTTTTCAAGACGGGCATTCATCGCGGCCTTCTCTACCGCACGGCTGACGAGGGGAATAATCTTGTTATTGTCGTCTCCTTTGGTGATATAGTCGAAAGCCCCGTTCTTGATGGCTTGTACGCCATCGGGGATATTGCCGTGAGCCGTCAGGAGAATGACCTCCACATTAGGCGCAGCTTTCTTGATAGCCAGCACCAGATCCACCCCGTTCCCGTCGGGCAGGAAAACATCACACAAAGCTACATCGGGGCTTTGCAATTCCAACTGTTTCAGGGCAGCCCTGCAATCACCAGCCTGACAGACTTCATATCCCTCCAACTCCATCATACGCGCCAAAAGGGTACGGATTTGCATCTCATCATCAACGATTAAAATCTTACTCATATATCTTATTCGGATAAGTGTTTAAACTGATAATGCTAAAAACAGGGTGTGCAAATATAAAGCTTTTCCCGAATACGAGCGGCACATCTTTTGAACTTTTATAGTAGAGAGCCTGAAAGCCCCGTAACTGATTTCATAGCTTAACTCCATTAGTACAAGGAGATAAGGGCAGAAAAGAGAGAACAGGCAGCGGGGAGTTTCCTTTCCATTTTGATAAAACCATTCTGAAATGGCAAGGAGGCTTCACAAGAAGATTGGATTAATAACTTAAAAAAGAAGAATATGGAAATCTACAAATTCGATGGAAACGCAACCGCATCCGTAAAAGGTATACAACATGTGGCAAAACTGATTCAAGACAATACGTCTAAAATAGTCGTACTGTCCGCTCCCAAAGATGTCACCAAACATTTGGGCGAGGTAGCCGCCAACTTCTTCAACCGGAACATAGAGGAAGCACACGACAAAATAACCCGGCTGGAATTCCAGTTCATTGACTTTGCCAATGAACTACTTACGGACGACACTATCAAGCACAAAGCCATCCGGGGCATTCTCGACTGTTTCCAGGCAATATGGAAATACAGCATGGAGCCTTTCTACGCTACCGACGAAAAGGAAATCCTGGCACAAGGCGAGTTACTGACATCCACCTTACTGGGATTCTACTTGCAGGAACAGGGAGTGGACAACAGCGTGATTTGTGCCTTCGACTTCATACGCACCGGCATGAACGGGGAAGCGGATGAGGAATATATCAGCCGGAAGGTGAAAGAAATATGTAAATCATACCCCGATACGCATCTGTTTCTCACACAGGGAAGCATTTGCAGGAATGCCTTTGGTGAGACCGATTATCTGAAACAAGGCGGAAGCGACTACACCGCCGCCCTGATAGGGACAGCCATACAGGCGGAGGAAATACGGATATGGACAGATGTCGATATACACAGCAACGACACACTGGTAGTGAAAGATGCCGACACGATAAAGAACCTGAGTTTCAGTGAAGCCGAACGGCTCATCTACTTCAATCCCCAGATACTGCACCCGCTTTGTCTGGCTACGGCATGGAAAGAGAATATTCCCATCCGTTTGCTCAACCCGGTGAACCCGGCATCAGAAGGGACTTATATATCCGCCAACAGATTGAACGGGGACATGGTGAAGGCAGTCGCCACCAAAGATTCTATCACATACATCCGGTTCGAATCGAACCACACGCTCCGGCCTTATATGTTCATCAGCAAGATTTTCGATATCTTCGCCAAATACAAGACGATGCCCTGTCTGTTGACTTCATCCAACGATAACATATCCGTAGCCACGGATGACGGGAACTTCCTTTCGCTCATCCTGCGGGAACTGAATAAGTATGCCCGGATATGGGTGGAAGATAAGATGAGTATCATTTCTGTGGTAGGAAACATGAAGTCATCGTGCATCGAAACCGAAGCGCGGATTATGGATGCGTTGAAGAATATTCCGCTGAAGATGATTTCTTACGGAAGTGATGAGAATGATGTGTCGCTGGTGGTCAAGGCAACGGACAAGGCGGAAGCACTCCGGTTGCTCGACGAGAAGTTGCTGAAGAAGGAGTGGCTTAAGAAGGCGTCTTGAATATATTCTCTATATAACCTGTTGGCGGAATTAATTCATAATTGTGCAGAAAGAAATCAACCCGCACCTAAAAGAAATTATTCCGTATTTCTTTCGCAATATAGCGCCCCATCAACTCCTGCCCTTCTTTATCGGGATGTAAGCCATCGCGCAGATAGCGTCCCCTGCCCGAAGGCTGTTCGAATTTCCCGGTTATACCGCTATTAGAGTAGCAATCTATCAGTTGCACGGAGAGAGCGCGGCAGATTTCACGCAGAATGGCAATCTTCTCCAGATTACGTTCATTGCGGGTTACATCACCGGTTTGAATAGGGGTACAAACAAAAACACGACATTTGGGATAATGCTCCAGAATGGTCTGTATGGCCCAGCGGGCACCGCCTGCCATAGTGGTAACGTCCACCTCTGCAAGAGTCTTACCTTTCAAGGCTTCTTCGGCAGAGCCTAAATCCTTGTCGTTCGTCCCCATAGAGAAGACAAAGACATCGGGAGCCGGGTATTGCCCGCTCTCCACCTCGGCAATGAATTTCTGGATATGGACTTTGGAGACATTGTTATGGCGCATTTGCAATTCACGCCCGTCTTCGGTAGGCCGCCAGCCACCGGATATTCCGGCAAAACCGGCACTTCCGTAATCCTGGGTATCGGTATGGCACGCCCACGTTGCAGAACCTACCGCTACATTATGATGGGTGGCAAATCCAAGTAGATCGACCACCGTCTTCGACCATTGTTCACCCGCCGTGATGCTGTTCCCATCACAACCGAAATTCATCTTACTGAAATCAGGATAAAGGGATTGCGCTTGCAACGCAATCCCTATCCACAACACAACACAAAGTCCAATCAATCTTCTCATTCCAAACATCTAAAATACTTATGAAATAACCTCTAAACCACTTATGAAAAACGTTCCATTATCTCCATGCACATACGTCCGTTATGATACGGGCATTTCCAGAATCCGGCCTTGTCATCCTCAGTATTCACTGTGCCGTCGGCACGCACGCTCCAATGCCATTCGCCGTTCTTCTTATCTATCAGATGCCTCTTGATGAAGTCCCAGCAACGAAATGCTTTCTGCAATGCCACTTCATCTTCAAAATGTTGGTAAAGATTAACGTGTCCCACCACATTCTCTGCCTGCACCCACCAATGGCGATCGGTATCGGTCTTCTGTCTATCCGGGAAAGTCTCATAAATCATGGCACCGTCAGGCGTCAATCCTTCACCGGCGGCAGCGGCGATAAACTCAACCAGCGGTTCCACTTTTTCCAGTAAAGTCTTATCAGCCAGTATCAAAGCGGCTTCATGTATCAGCCAGGAAGCTTCTATATCGTGTCCGTAGGAAACAATGCGATACTTACTCCGCCAATTGTCATCGAAGAACAATTCCAGATGTCCAGTCTCAGGATTAAGAATCCGGTCCGTGAATAGTTCTATCAGGTTGCGGAGTTGCTTCTTGAGGCGATCGTCCTTCCATACACGGTACAGATTGGTATAGGGCTCCAGGATATGCAAGTGGGTGTTCATGGTCTTACGTTCGTTCTCATCTTTATCGCTAAGACGCATATCGGCAATCTCTCCCCACTGGCGGGTAAGAGCCTCACAATAGCCATTCTTCACAGAGTCGAAGCTATGCTTTTCGATATCCTCGAACAGGCGGACGGCATATTCCAAAGCCTCAGCATCACCCGTGGCACGATGATATTCGCTCAGCCCGTAGATGGCAAAGCCGATGGCATAGATTTGCTTCTTCGTATCTAATGGGCGGCCTTCGCAATCGAGCGACCAGTAGACACCGCCGAACTCGCGGTCATAAAAATGATCTATCACATAACGTTTGGCACGCGTTGCCGCAGACAAGTATTCTTCCTTCTTCAGCAAACGATAGGCTGCCGAGAAAGTCCAGAGAATACGGGCATTCAATACAGCACCCTTTTCTGTTTCCGGCATCAGGATTCCGGTTCCCGTGATGCGGCCATAGAAGCCACCGTTCGCTTCATCCGTCATCCGGTTCATCCAGAAGGGAAGAATGTTGGCTGTCAACTCTTCTTCCATCTCTTTTCGCATATTCTTGACGTCCATAAAAAATCGTATTAGTTTATATTTTGAACCCGTTTGGGAAATGAAAGTCAAGCCATCCCCTTCGCTCGTATGGGTTTCAGCTTCTCGTTAATCTCCTCCACGCGCTTCTTCGTCAACGGATAGAAGTATACGACCACCATAGCCAGCACTGCCACAGCAGCCGGTATCCAGCTCATAAGCAAGTTCAGACCAGTCAGCGCCTCCTCCGTTTGCACGGCACCCTCAGCCGTATTATAACCGAAGGATGCCAGTATCCACATCACAGCCGCCCCGCCCATAGCGCCGCCAAACTTCTGCGCCATCGACGAAGATGAGAATATAAGCCCAGTCGAAGCCGTCCCGTCTTTCAGTTCGGCATAGTCCGAAACGTCGGCATACATACTCCATATCAACGGTGAAACGATACCCGTACAAATAGATATGACGATTTGCATAATCAGCATCATCCAGAAGCCCACCGGTGTGCAAGGCAGATAGAAGAACAGAATGCTCAATACCGCCAGTGCCGCCATCGTGGCGATATAGGTGGATTTCTTGCCCAGTCCGCGCGAAAGGGGAACTGCCAGCACCACGCCTATCATATTGGAAACCTCTCCCACACCCAGGAACAGCCCGGCATAAAACAGGATTGTAAAATCACCCAGGTTCAGGAATATACTGTCGCCTATGTAGTCTTTGAAGAAATAGGCAGCCGTAGCGCCACGCACCGTGTTGAACAAGTTGGAGCACAATGCCGCTCCGATAAGCAACCACCAAGGCACATTGGCAAGCAACGACTTGAAGTCCTTCCCGATGGAAACCGTAGATACGCTCTTCACGTACTCCCTCGTCATGCTGAAACAGAGCAGGAACACGACGAAACACAACGCAGCAATCACAATCATGGAATATTGCCAACTGACGGTCACCGAACCGGTCATCTCCCTGAACCACGTGCAAAGCGGCTCCCAGGCAAACAAGGCAATGAAACTACCACCGTATGCAAAGAACATCCGGTAGGAAGAGAACACCGTCTTCGTGTCCGAGTCATCCGTCATCACCCCCAGCATAGCCCCGTATGGAACATTGATAGCTGTATAAACCGTCATCATTAGAATGTAAGTGACGTATGCCCAGATGAGTTTCCCCGTAGGCCCGAAGTCGGGCGTGGTAAACATCAATATACCACAGACGGCAAACGGAAGAGAAATCCACAGCAGATAAGGACGGTATTTTCCCCATCGCGTATGGGTTCGGTCGGCAATGATGCCCATCATCGGGTCGGACACCGCATCCCAAATGCGCGTTACCAACAGCAGGACGCCCGTATCCGCCAGACTCAGCCCGTATATATTAGAATAGAATATAGGCAGATAATAGGAGAATATCTTCCAGAACATAGAGGAAGACATATCGCCAAAGCCATAACCAATTTTCTCTTTCAGTGTTGCCATACTATTAAATTAAAGATTTATAACCATCGATGCGCAAACTTTGCCACCGCGCCCACACACCCTTCTGAGCGGGGGATAAAGGCACAAAGATATTTATTTCCGCATGAGTTGCAAATTATTACCAATAAGTTTCTTCAGCGTCTCCACCGAAGCCGAAGAGGACAATCCGTCCACCGGCGTATTCATGCAGTAATCCACCAGCTTGTCCACCGTAGAAGTGGCTACGTGCATCCGCGTGTCCGACGAGGCATAATAGATGAACACCTTACCGTCTTCATCCGCAATCCAGCCGTTGGTGAAGAGCACATTGCTTACGTCACCGATACGTTCTTCTCCCTCAGGAGCCATGAAGTAACCGCCTGGGGTGGCTATCAGGCGTGTAGGATCGTCAAGGGCGGTCATATACATATAGAGCACATAACGCAGTCCGGCAGCGCAGGCACGCACCCCATGAGCCAGGTGCAACCAGCCTTTCTCCGTCTTTATCGGATGCGGGCCCTCACCGTTCTTTACCTCCTTGATGGTGTGGTAGTAGCGTTGGTCGATGATGGTTTCCTCTTTCACCTCCGCATGTGTCATGTCGTCTACCAAGGCCCAGCCTATGCCGCCGCCGCTTCCGGCATCAATAAATCCATCCTGCGGACGGGTATAAAGGGCATATTTGCCATCTACAAATTCGGGATGAAGCACCACATTACGTTGTTGACTCTTAGTCTTCAGGTCGGGCAGACGCTCCCAAGTCTTCAAATCACGGGTACGTGCAATGCCTGCCGTAGCCGTTGCCGAGGATAAATCGCCCACGGGGGCATTGTCATCATGACGCTCGGCACAGAAGATACCATAAATCCATCCGTCTTCATGGGCAGTGAGGCGCATGTCATAGACATTGGTAGCCGGTATCACATCTTCGGGCATCGTGACGGGATAATCCCAGAAGCGGAAGTTATCCACACCGTTAGGACTTTCCGCCACGGCAAAGAACGACTTACGGTCGGCCCCTTCCATGCGCAGCAACAGCAGGTATTTGCCATTCCACTTGATGGCGCCGGAGTTGAGCGCGGCATTCATGCCGATACGTTCCATCAGGTAGGGATTGGACGCTGCATCCAAGTCGTAGCGCCAGAAAACAGGCGTATGGGCAGCCGTCACCACCGGATATTTATAACGTGTAAATATGCCGTTGCCACCTTTCACCGGTTCATTCTTTCTCGTGATCAACTCCTCGTGTTCCTGAAAGAGTCTTGATACCTTATCATTAAAAGTTTCCATATTCGTTGTTTATCTTATTTATACAAAGAGTTTACGTCTGTCGCAAAAAGGGTCTTGGGATGATTATAGAATGTTACGAAATCTTCGGCTGACGCCTGTCCGGGATAGGGGGCATAGAAATGCGTGACACGTTCGCGGGCATTGCGCCACACCAGGACGTAGGCTATCGGATACTCTCCAATGGCCGGCAACAGGGTTTCAGTCCACCATTTCGGATCGGGGATGCCTTCGTAGCCCGTCTCGGTGATGGCAATCACTTTATCGTGCGTCCGGCCTATACTGTCTACGATAGCCAGACTTTTGCCCACATTCGCCAGATAAGAAGGGCGGTCGAACTGATAGGTATCGAAACCGATTACATCTATTAGGTCGTCACCGGGATAGCGTTTCAGATACTGTGCCGTATCTTGCGGTTCACTGCCGGGGGAATAAGCATACAGGGCATTGTCCACTCCATCACCCCGGAGGATGTCCACCGTCATGTGCCAGAGGGCTTTGTATTCTTCAGGCGTACAGAGCTTCTCTCCCCACCAGAACCAGCTGCCCGTATGTTCGTGCCACGGGCGGAAGAGTACCGGGACTTTCACTCCGTCTTCCGTTTGCAGGGAGTTGATGAAAGCCGATACTTTACTTACCCAGCCTGCAAACTTCTCATGATTGGCTCCGCCGGGCAGAATGGACTTCACCACCGTCGTATCTGACACATCCCAGGAGTCTCCCCCTGTCAGTGGATTGCGCAGATGCCAGCTAAGAGAGGACAGCCCTCCTCTTTTATATTGGTTCAATATCTCTCTTCTGATTTTGCTGAACGGCACTTTGTCCAGGCTCAACGTATCGCCCAGTTCCAAATGTCCCAGGTCGAAGCTGATGACTGCGGGATAGTCTCCACAGACGCTCTTTACATCGGAACGCCCTTCATCGCCTTCCCAGCCGATGCCATAGTTGGTGTCGTCATGATGGCCGAACATGAAGCCACGGGATGATACTTTTTTAAGATTAGCGAGCAGGTTCTCGGTCTCGGGGGTACGCACCGGAGTTTCTTCACTCGGCCGTGTCTTCTGGGTAGGGCCACAGGCGGCAAAAGCCATCATGACCGATGCAATCGTTAATAATCTAAGGTCTTTCATATTCATATCTCTACTCTTTTTCTATTTGCGAAGATAGCGGATTTGTCACAGACATACTGATACAATTTTATCATTTCACAGCACTTATCCTATAAAAAAAGAGACTTCACCAGCTTGTGATAAAGCCTCTTTATTCATAAGATTCCAGCTATAAACAATCCGTTATTCCATCGAAGGCACCTGGTCACGAGTTATAACATAACTCTGTTCCATAGCATCCTTCCACCAGGCTTCATCGGCATGTACTATCGGGGTTCCATCTTCTTCCTCACCATCATACCAAGGCATAAACCAAGACCAGCGTGCACCGGCAGCCCATTGCTCGGAGATTTTACCTACCGAACCACACTCACTCAGCGTAATCATCTTGTTGCCGTATGTAGCCGAAATAGCCACATATCGCGATGCGCAAGTTTCCACATCCTTCGAGTAGATATCACTTCCGATAATATCCACATACTGGTCGCCCGGGTACCAATCTTCATCACCGGTTTCAGCGGTCCATACCCAGATGAGGTTGTCCAACCCCTGCGCCTTGAAGTAATCGAACATAGCAATCCAGATGGCCTTGAAGCTGGTAGCATCTTTTCCCCACCAAAACCACTTGCCCGCCGCTTCATGAAGCGGACGCCACAGTACAGGTATGTCGGCTTCTTTTAGCAGTTTCAGATAACCTGCCACACTGGCAAGGTCTTGCACAAAGAATTTATTTTCCCAAGTACCTTCTATCAAGGCATTGGATGCATCAAAGTTGGTTTCATCTTTATAGAAAGCATATCCGGTTCCAAGGTCAGGAACGCCAGTGATACCTTCGCCTTCCAGATAGATGCCAGTAGCCACGTAGTGGTGACCGCCTACAATCAATCCGTTTTCCTTCAGTACCGTAAGGATGTCCTCGGTAATGGGCATGGTGAAATCACCCGTAATGTCGAAGTATTCGTATTCGGGAGTGATTCCTGCCCATGTGCTTCCATGCTTAAAGGCAGCTTGTGCACCCTCTTCTACATCTTTCACAGCCACACGCACCACGTCACCCACTTTGGCAGTGGCAAAGATAGCTTTGGCGGCATCATTATTCAGTTGCACAGATTGACTCCAGTCGGCAGGCATATCCCGTTCGCCGCTCCATAATGTGATGTAGTCGGCAGGAGCTTCCTTGGGCACGTTCCAGTGCCACATACACGACACGATACCATTTTTGTCCGCCCATTCCTTTACGGGAGTGATGTCGCCATAGTTTATCCAGTTGGCACCTGCCACCGACCATGCCAGATGACCATAGTCGAAGGTATTGATGGCAGGATATTTGCCCGTCCATTGATAGACGCGTTCGGACATGTCTGTATTCCACGACTCTTTGGCCATCATGCCTGAGAGCGATTTGGTTTCGTAGTTGGCAAGCAGATAGTCATAGAGCTTCATAGCTTTGGCCGAAGTAGCCATTACCGGTGTCTTATCCAAAGCAACGGTAGTAAACTGAAGAGACACTGCCGGAGCAGGCACCTTGTTCGGTCCCAACACTACGCCTTCGGGAATAGAGAGCGTACAAGCTGTTTCGCGCCCGGGCACATTCACAGTCAGTGTCAGTACGTTACTCGATCCATATACGTCAGCACTGATCAGCGTGCCGCCGGTAAATGAAATCTTATCCAAGTCTTTCGTAGCAAAAAACACGTTCTTGTCATACTTCACCTCAATGGTGATTTCGCCCCTCTTTACCTTGGCGGCATTCGCCTCCGGAGTGGTGGACACCAGTACTGGTGCCTCCACTTCGGGAATGGTATATTTCGCATCGGTATCGGTGCAGGCCACAAGTCCGAAAGTTGCTGCCGCAAACAGGGCAGCACATATCTTATTCATTTTCATAATCTACTACATTTTTATGTTTGAGAGAGGAAAAGGGGTATCAGAAAGAGACATCTTTTCCTCCCTTTAAGAATTGCATTCTATTCAATGGTAACTTTTGTAAGTGTACAACCCGTGCCTTGCACAATAAAACTATATCCCCAGTCTATAAGAGTCGTCAATTTGGTAGCCAAGTCATCATCTACAGAAATAGCAATCACTCCACTGGCATCGGGTACCAGTTCCGCGCCATCAAACAAACCACCCCAATGACCATCGAACAATTTCACTTTACTGTCAGCATCATACACATCGAAATAGAGCCTCAACGTCATACCTGCCTTCAGTCCGGCATCCACAAACATGGTGTTAGGTTTCATCTCATGATTCACTGACCAAGCTGCCATATCAAGGCTACCTTTCCACACAGCAGTTTCCAAGCTGATATGTTCTGTTAAGGTAATCTTGCCAATGATGTAATTGCAACCGGTCATAACCAGCCCACCATTATTAACCAATTCATCTATCATTTCCTGAGTCAACGTAAGCGTATAGCTTTTAGCACCGGCTTCAAGTGAAATATCTCCACCACTGCCAGGCAATGCAGCCCAAGAACCATTACCAAAACGCATTTGCCAATAATCAGCAGTCTCATATTCAACGAAATGAATTGTTAAGTCTGTTCCGGCAGTCACCGTAGACCAGTCATAGCCACCCCAGGAAAGATCGGACATGCCTCCCCAAGAACCTACATCACCAACACCCGTCCAGATGACGGTTGTAATCTCAGTCGCCGGAACGAAATCAATGCTATAATCAATCGTGCCGTTAGAAGAAATCAATGTTACCTTAGTCCCTTTACCAGCTGCCTGCGGAATACTTATATAGAGTTTATCACCGTTGATGATATACTGAACATTCTGGCTATTTATCTGAACACCTGTCAGTTTATCACCATTTGCGACCCCAATCTCGAATATCTCGCCACCTTTCAACTCCGTTTCTTCACCCGGCAATACAGGGATGTAGCAGAACTCGGGAGCATTAATAGTAAGTTTTCCCGTTTCAACACTCTCTCCATTTGCCATCACCAATGTCAATACACCGGATTCCGTGCCCATAGTAGGCATCTCTACAGTCAGTTCTGTCGCAGAAGCCGGAATAACTTCCACTTCGGCACCACCGGTATAAACCACCTTAGCTACTAAGTCAAGATTCTTACCTTGAATAGTTACATCACCACCCAAAGAAACGGCATCATTGGCAAATGACATGAATTCAGGTTTCAGAGTAGTAATAGCCACCGGTACGGAAGTACCACTTGCCGTGTTCAGCAGCAACTCACCACTGATGGCAGCAGCAGGCATCGCTACTTTCACCTCGGTAGCACTCTTCGAAGCAGGCTCTACAGCCTCTTCCATACCCGGGAAAGTAATGGTAGTCACCAGTTCCATATTGACACCCGTCAATGTAATCACATCACCGCCACGCAATCCGTCAGACGGAGTTGCTACTACCTTTTCAGGCAGTGCCATGCCAATGTTGGCAATAGCTACCTCCACACCCGAAGCGGGAATCATCACAACAGCTCCATCCGTTGCATTTTCCGGTAATATAAATGTGATGGTTTCTTCACCTCCTTCAGATTTATCGTATGCAAATTTCACTTCTTCACCATTTGGCATCTTCACCGTATTTACCAAATCAAGGTCTTTACCCTTCACTACAATTTCATCACTCGGTTTCTTTGCAGTCAGGTCAAGCGGTGCTTCCACAGAAGGCAGAATAATAACAATTCCCTCCACTTGTATCAGGTTACGCAAAGCATCGGAATCATCGGAAGAAGCATCAGCTAAAGTCACGTCACCTGTCTTTGCTTCCATTGGAACTTTCACCTGAATTTCCTGGCGTGAGTGTGCGATGAAATCAGCCTCACCTACCGGTAACTCTTCAAAGAAGATCACCTCTTTGATAAGATTCAGATATTCACCCTTGATGACAAGTACTTCGCCAGGTTTCACCGGATTAGGTGTAATCGTCTCCACACCGATAGGCTCGGTATAAGTAATCTTAGTCTTTGTAGTAATCTCTCCCGTAGGTGTTTTCAGAGTAACATACCCTACTTCAGCCGTTTGAGGAACGGTTACGCGTATCTCATTCGCACTGATTACTTCTATATCAGTAATCTCCCCGCATCCGGGAATAGATACAGATTGTATCTTATCCATTCCGCTACCCAGGAAGCGGAGTACACCGCCACGGGCTACAGGACTGGGACCAAACACATTCAAGCTGATACCACCTTTATATTGGTTAGTATCTTCTTCATCTCCATCATCGCAGGCCGAAAATGACAAGCAACCCAAGAGTATGAGGCACATCATCCAAAGTGCCGAAAGTTTATATGTCTTGTTCATATCTATAGTATCTTTAAAGGTTATTTATTGGGAACCGCACGGATATTATCGATTTTGATAATCGGCGTACACTCTGTACCATTCACACCTCCGCCTACAACGAAGAATGTCAGACTGGCAAAATCTCCCGGTGAACTGGGAACACTTTCAGCCGCTGCACCTAAACGGTCGAGAGTAAAGTTGGAAATAGGTACGGTTACAGTTACCCATTTATCACCGGTATCGTAAGAGCCGGTATCCATCCAAGGGCGGTACAACGCACGACCGTATGCCCCTAAACCATCTTCTCCATTAAAGACCTTGGCATTGGCTCCTGCAACAACCCCGTCAAATCCTTCTATAGGATTACCACTCAGCGTCACCTTGTCATAACCTGCAAAACAAATCTGCATAGCACCCGCACTCCACGGATTAGACGTAGGAATATACATCTCGAACTTCAAGGCCATATTAGCAAAATCTGTAAAATCTACCAGATTATGCAATGCAATACCATCACCCGATGTCACATTCTGCGGACTATCCCACGAACCACACCAATATTCGAATGCAAATACACCGTCGTTCCAACCACCGTCCACACTCATTTTTGATGTACCGTCACCCAACTGGACAAAGTTGCCCGTAAGTGAGGTTTCATCCGTCTTGATTTCTCTTTCGTGCCAACCGTGATTACCCAAACCAGTCTTTCCGTCAAAGTCGAACATAAGGCCACGCGAATCGAGATAGTGGAACGTAGAAGTACTCTCGCCATAAATAGACGCTACACGAATAGAGCCCTCTGTATCACATTCGGGCATTCTGAAAGTGATAGTGCTATTAGTGAGCTTTGTAAACGTGGTAAGTTGTTTACCATCTGGAAGAATAACAGTAAGCGGCACATTAGGATCATCAATGAAGTAATTTCCATAAAGAGTCACTTCACTTCCGGCAGTAGCGTATTCACATGACATAGAAGCTATCATTGGCTTGGGAACGATCACATGGAAAGCATATTCTACCGTATCCTGCGAGGCAGTCACCATATAAATTTTGTCACTCACTTCTTCAGGTATATTGTCAGGTATCTGTACAATCATAGTATGAGATGTGATATAACTGGTATTCAACTGTGCCTTTTGATCATTAAAATAGAGTTCCTTGATACTTGTAAGGTTATCACCCACAAGGCAAATAACAGATTTCAGACTTGCCTCCACAATAAGCGAATCCGACTGTGCCAAATAAGGCATACGTATATAACTCACCTGGGGCAGCCCACCGGTAAGCTCAAACTTATCAGGCTGGTCCTCACATGAAGTAAACATTCCCGCAATCAGCAGCAGACTTACTACCAACCCTTTGAAATATATATTCATTTTCATATTCATTACTGTTTAACTGATTAATAAACAAACTCCGTTCTTACATCCACGTGTTGAGCCTCATCCAGCAAATGGGGATTATACACCACATCTTCGTCAGGAAGGGGGAGTTTGAAAATAGATGCCGTCACATTAGGTTTCGGAGTATTAGTCTCATAGTACATGGTAGATTCATCTACGTTCCATACATTATTCATCTTATACTCTTTGTAGAGATCGGGTAATCCATAGTAACCGTTACGGCGTTGCGCTTTAATGATATCCATTGCTTTATTTACATCGTAATAAGACATACGAACAAGGTCGAACCAATAGTCACCTTCAAAGGCCATTTCTAAACGACGTTCCTTCAAAACCTGGTCAAGAGTGATACTGGAAGGTCTTTCGTAAGCAGATACAGCACGCTGGCGAACTTTATAAAAAGCGTCAATGGCACTTGCATCCGTAGTAGAATTGTTGTTACCGATTACAGCCTCGGCATAAACCAGATATATATCCGCCAGACGGAGCACATGAGTACTCAACGAGCTGCATTGTTGTCCCGGACTGATACCGAACGTCTTGATATGGTCGTTTGTATTTCCATAAAGATGCTTAGCGATATTGGCACCGGTGCCCGACTGCAAACCGTCATTAGAACCAGGTGCATATTCCTTATCATAAAGAAAATCCAGATAATTGAATCCTCCCTTGTCCTGCCACCAATAACTATACTTATCACCAGCCATCATCATTGTGGCTTTGCGGCGGGCATCACTCTGGTTCCGCTGAGTAGGATTATCAAGCGGAGAAACATTGAACGCATCCTGCAAGTCAACAGAAGGTGCAGTCCAATCACCCCAACAATTATAAGTTTCAAAGCCCTTCATGGCAAGTTCCGAAGTCAGACAGTTTCCACAGGTATAATTATTTTGTTCAGCAGTCCAGCGCCAGCCAAACAAGCTCTCATCACAAAAATCATTTTCTCCTTTGAAAATATCCTCATAATTAGCCATCAGCTGTTTACCTGAATTATTGATGACATCTTTAGCATAATTGGCAGCCTTAGCCAGGTCATCTGCATCCCGTTGTCCGTTTCCGTTGGCGTTGATTCCGGATTTTGTCAGGTAAACTTTGGCCAGCAATCCTTTGGCAGCCCATCGGTCTATACGCCCGGCTTGATTTTCCTCCGGCAGTAATTCAATGGCCTTTTCCAAGGTCATAATGATATATTCATAAATGTCGGCAGCTTTCACTTTATATTTTTCATTGTAGTTGCCTGCCGCTATTTCCGAACTGTTATCATGAACGATTGGCACTTCACCGAAAATACGTACCAGATAAAAATAAGCCATCGCCTTCCAGGCCAGACATTCGCCCATAGCGGTATTCTTCACACTTTCAGAAGCATTGGCCGTTTTCAATCGGTTATAAATGGTATTAGCCTGCGCATTGACAGCCCACAATGAGTTAGATGTACTTTTCATATCTTCATCACTGCCGTTTACCGTAAAATTGGCATAAGGGCTTCCACCCAAAAGTAAGTTACCCGACAATGCCTCAGGAATCTTATAATATCCACGACTCAAAAAGTCGTACCACGGTGAATTGTAAAGTGTATTGACACTTACTTTGGTCTGGGCATCATTCTGGAAATAGTTGCCATCGTTGTAACTATCCTCATTGGGTCTGTCAAGGAAATCCTCGCACGATACGAAGGATAATCCCAGTATCGCTCCCATTGCTATATATTTAAGTTTTGATACTTTCATGTGTTATTCTATTTAAACGGTTAAAAAGAGAGATTCAAACCAAAGGAATAAGTAGTAGGTGAAGGATAACGTCCAAAGTCCACACCATATACATTCGGAGACATTGTACTGACACCTATCTCGGGGTCATAGCCGTCATAGCCTGTAATGGTCAGCAGATTCTGAATGTTACAGTAAACACGCAGATTCTCTATACCACACTTGCTCATCCACTTTTTAGGGAAGGTATAACCCAACGAAATATTCTTCAGACGAATGTAAGAACCGTCTTCCACATAACGGTCACTGATACGGTCGTTATCGTTAGGATCACCGATAATAGCACGCGGTAAAGAAGCATTCGGATTGGCAACACGTACATTCTCCACATGATTGTACCACTTCGTACCGTCGGTATATACAATAGAAGGATCAATCGGTTCCAGTTGGGCACGTTTCAAAACATCAGCATGCTGATTGGCCCAAGGAGAACTCATGGTAGTCAGATTGCGTTTAGTAAGATTCATCACTTTATTGCCATAACTTCCGTTGATAAAAATACTCAGGTCGAAGCCTTTATAGCGGAACGTATTGTTCCACCCGAATGTGAACTTAGGCATGGGTGAACCGATATTGGTACGGTCATTCTCGTTTATCACACCATCACCATTCAGGTCTTTGTATTTAATATCACCCACATATACAGTATTAGCACCATCAAACACTCCATTCGCCGGATATTTCACAGGTTTGGGTGAAGTTTGCAAATCGGCAAGATCCTGATAAATACCATCTGTCACATATCCATAAAAAGAGTAGAGACTTTCGCCTGTATCAGAAAGGCTTACCAATGTACTTCCCCATTGCGCATACCCCATAATGGCCGAACTGGCTGTACCGTTCAAGGCTATCAACTTATTCTTATTCCAAGAAATCTGGAATTCCGAGTCCCACTGGAAATTGCCAATCAACGGGTGAGTATTCAGCGTCAACTCTAATCCAGTATTACGGATGTGTCCGTAGTTACCCATCGGTGCTCGCAGTTTAGAGTTATCATTGCCCGAGGTACCCATGTAAGTAGGCATCTGCAAATCCATCAGCATATCCTTGGATTCCTTTTGATACCAATCGAGAGTTACATTAATTCTATCATTGAGGAAACCGAGGTCAAGTCCCAGATTTATCTGTTCTTGTTTCTCCCATTTCACATCCAGATTAGGAATATTCTGCGGACGGTAACCAGCTCCAAGCGAGGTATACACCTGTTGCATATTCACACCCCACACATAAGAATTAATACTGGAATTACCAGTCTGCCCCCAACCGGCACGTAATTTACCATTGCTGATCCATTTGATATTCTTCATGAACTTCTCGTTAGTAAAGCGCCAAGACAGAGCGAAAGAGTGAAATCCTGCCCAACGATTGTTCGGGCCGAAGTTTGAGGAACCGTCGTAACGGTAAGTATAGGTAGCATTGTAACGGTTGTCATAGCTATAAGTCCAGCGGGTAAAGAACGAAGCCATAGAACTACTGCCAAAACCAGCACCAATGGTTGGGGTATTAGTACCTAACATCGGATTATGTACAGCGTCGGAAGGCAGATTGGAGTTAGCGACTTTAGTATAGTCATATTTACTTTCCCAGCATTCCTGACCTATCATTGCACTTACAGAATGCTTCTCGGCAAACGTGTTATTATAAGTCACGTAGTTCTTCAACTGCCAGAAAGTATTGTTATTTTTCTGAATACTACTTTCATTAGCTTCTTTCCAGTTAGGCAAGTCTATGGCGTTGTTATACACTTCTGCCTTACTGTAACCAATATCATAACCTAGTTCCGCATGCCATGTCAAATTCTTGACTGGTGTCAGTTCTGCGTAAATATTACCTGAAAGCTTCTTGCGATTCAACATATTGTTGTGCTCCATAGCCTTGGCAATAGGGTTATGAATGCTGTAATTCTCGCGGGCAAAAGAGGCATAGTTTCCATCAATGTCATAAATAGGAGCCTCAGGTAAAGAAGTCAGAGCGAAACCGACAATACCTTCGGCACCATCAGCCAACTTTATGTCATCATTCGAATCGGCAAACGTAGCACTCAACCCCAATTTCAGCCATTTCTTCAACTGCGCATCTAAATTTACGCGTAAAGATAAACGATTGAAGTTAGAACCGATGATAGTACCTTCCTGATCCATATAACCGGCCGATACATAGTACTGGATTTTCTCCGTACCACCTTGTGCCGACACTTGATGTTGCTGTTGGAAAGCTGTCTGGAAAATGGCATCCTGCCAGTTGGTACCTACGCCCAACAAAGAAACATCACTATAATAAGGATCTTCTTTCACGCCCCCGAAGCCTGAGGCCACAAAATCATTATAATACCCTCCAAAGCCCCGGAGATTGAGCATATCCAAACGTTTTGTTTGACGACTTACAGCCATCATACCATCGTAAGAGAACTTGGCTTCACCGGCTCTACCTCTCTTAGTAGTAATCAGAACCACACCGTTCGCACCTTGTGCACCATAGATAGCTGTAGCAGAAGCATCTTTCAGAATCTCCATACTTAAGATGTCAGCGGGGTTAATGGTTGACAATGGGGAAATAGTAGACGTAGTACCATTGTCCAGCGCATCACCAAAGCCTAAAGAAGAACCGCTTGTACTTCCGCCTTGCACAATCACGCCATCTATCACATAAAGCGGTTCGGCATTAGAATTGATGGTGGCCTGTCCGCGTACACGGATAGAGGAAGCTGAACCTGGGGCACCCGAAGTCTGCACCGCCGTCACACCGGCTGCACGTCCCTGCAAAGACTGGTCAAGATTCGTAATAATCGAGCCTTTAATTTTATCTTCGCCCATAGATACCGAAGCACCGGAAAGGTCACTCTTTTTCATCGTACCGTAACCTACAACCACTACTTCATCCAGAAGTTCAGAGTCTTCTTTCATCACCACATTCACGACTTTTTGTCCCGGCTTCAAGGTAATTTCCTGTTGCTTATATCCGATACAGGAAATTACCAGTACATCTTTACCGGTCGGAACACTCACACTAAATTTTCCATTTACGTCCGCTATAGAACCGGTACCGGTTCCTTTTACCAGGACATTGGCGCCAATCAGAGGGGAACCATCCGTACCGTCAGTAATTGTACCGGTAACTGTGGTCTGTTGGGCCATCACATGACAGCTCAGGAAGAGCGTCATCAGAAACAACATAAAGTTCTTCATATTATAACTATTAGATTTAAAAAATTCAGTAAATCCTTCAATGCAAAGGTAGGTGATGTCGATAGCGCAAACAAGTATAATTTTATCAAGAGCTAATACTATATTGACAAAGCAATACTATCAGTTCACACCCCATAAGCATGTTCTCTTATTTATTTTATATTATCGGTATCTGTCATCTAAGGGAGCGTAGCCGAAGGATGACAAATGCCCGAAGGATTTATTTTGCCTGTAGTTCGTCACGGACCATCCGTCCCCATTCTTTCAAGTCCTTATCTTTCCAATTGCCTTCGGAAGAAGCGGACGGAAGAAGCATCGAACAAGTCTCATCCTTATCCGATACAGACCATGCAACCCAACTTATGGAACGCCGCTGCATCCAGTCCAGCCAGTTTTGCCATTCCTCCTTATTGATGGCACCGTCGCCACTGGCCTCCATACCGGCACATTCGGAAACAAAAATAGGAAGTCCCTTACCCAAAGCGTAGTCAGTGCGGTCGCGCAACCACTGTCCATGGGTATTAGCGTAGAAGTGGACAGTATACATTATATTATCATACCCCGTAATAGGGTCATCAGCCGCCAGATGAATATCTTGGTCCCAATGCGGGCAACCTACCAGAATAACAGCTTCCGGCTCTATGGCGCGAATCGTTTTGATAACTTCCACAGAATAAGCCTTCACCTGTTCCCAGCTATCATCCACCGGTTCATTGAATATCTCATAAATAACATTGGGGACACCTTTGTAGCGGGTTGCCATCTTAGCAAAGAAATCCTTTGCTTCTTCCTGGCGGATGCCATGACTATGCCAGTCAATAATCACGTAAACATCATTTTCAATAGCTGCATCCACCACTTTCTGCACACAGTCAATACCCATTTGCGGACGTTCCAGATAGGCAGTGTCCAGTTCTATCCCCATAGAAGCGCGAAGCACCTGCGCTCCCCAGTCTTCAGAAAGGTAAGCCACCGTGGAAGCATTATAAAAACGGGGCCAAAACTGATGCCAGCCATAACTAACCCCTTTCAATACCACTGTATCTCCTTTTTCATTCATCAACTGTGTACCGGTCACACACAAGCGAGGCAGTTGTTCCGCAACTTCTCCCGAACCATTTTTCTTCGACGTACCCATACCGCACCCGAACACTGCCGCCAGCATAAAGGCAGCCAATATACCTTTCCAAATATTCATCATCTTATTTCAGTTTTTCATTTTCAGCCTTAATAATCCCAACCGTAGTATCCGTCGCAAAAACAGAATTCAATCCTTGTTGCTCCTGTGCCGGATCACCCATATAATCATCTCCCTTCTCCCAATACACATGTCCGGGATTCTGTTCGGCAAAACCGCCCCACGCCCAGAAGTTACATCCGGCAAAGAGACCGCCGCTTTCGCGATCCCGGCGAATCAGGTCGAACACATAACCATAATATTCATCACGGGCTGTGGTAGGCACATCTTTAGAGAACCGGAAACCATCGCGCGGAAAGCCGAACTCCTCAAGCACGACAGGCTTCTTATACTTCCGTGCCACTACCATGTGATCATCAATATACCTCTTCGTTTTCTCTTTGGCTTGCGGAAGAAGTTCCGTCAAGCTGTCGGACTTCACCCACCCCCAGTTATAAGGCCAGATATGAATATTCAGATAATCGATATTCGGGTCGGAATGAATCTTCTCGTAAAGAGCGATATCCCCTTCACATCCCCATGCACCTTCGCTTCCGGAAGAGACCAGATGATTAGAGTCAAGCGACTTTATCTGTGACGCTACATCCGCCATCCATTGAGCAAAAGGTTCCTTGTTTTCGTCAGAAAAAGCGCGAGGCTCGTTGCCAATCTGCCAGGACATAAGCGTGGGATCATCCACATATTTTATCTGATTATACCTATTGGTTCTTGTGACGATATCCCTGACGTAATTGGCAAACAAGACCTTCGCGCTGTCCGATTGATGAAACTGTTTCACGTATTCCATATAGGCAGGCCAGCCGTCCACCGCAGGCACCACAGCCTTACCATGCCCCGACCACTGCAAGTATACGGAATAACCACCACTCCATTCCCAAGAGTTATTCAAATAAAGCACGGCAGTCATATCACGCTTGCGCAGTTCATTCATGAAATAATCCAGACCGGCTAAAATAGTATCATTATACACACCGGGCGCTATTTGCAAAGAAGGCTCCACACGGGTTTTCACACCATTTTCACCGTCCGCACCTACCAATACACGCAAGTTATTGATGCCGTTACTTTTCAGAAAGTCCAACTCTCTATGCAAGCGCTCACGATTACCACCTTCACCTTCTGAACCCAGGATAGCACCATACCAGAAGTTGGCACCTACATAGTAATAAGGTTTCCCGTTACGGATGAACTGTCCGTCCTCATTCACATATACAAACGGATTTTCAGCCGGCTTAGGGGTACATGCGCCCAGCAAGGAGATAAGAAGAGTCAATAAAAATAAGTGTCTCATACCATCAGTTTTTATTATTTACTTATTCCCATCTGTTTCCATATCCATGCCAGCCATTCATCCCATTGTTCCTGGTACCAATAATGCCCTGTTTCCAGATACGGATGAAGTTCTTTAGGAGAAGTCACCACATTGTAGGCAGCATACATGGAAGTCGGCGGACAAACATTATCATTATACCCCCAGCTGAACCATCCGGGCACGGTGAGGCAACGGGCAAAGTTTGCCGTATCGTAGTAACGCACCACTTTGAGTTCTTTTGCATCGGGTGCTCCATAATAATAGAAATAGTGAGGCCAGCCACAAGCACGCTTTTTGGTGTATGCTTCATGGTCGCACAGTGCCGGATGTACGGCAGCGTAAAAAGTGACACGCGAGTCAAGGGCAGCCGTCATCACGGACAGCGCTCCTCCCTGGCTGGAACCGGTTACTCCAAGAGCCTGCCCGTTATATTGCGGCAGTTCGCAGATGAAGTCGACGGCACGTAAAGCACCGATAATTACACGGTGATAATAGAAATTCTTCAAATCATTCCGGCAAAAAGTCCAGTAACAATTCAGCGCACCATTCATCAGATTATCATAGAATGACTGTTCCATTGTAACAGGAATGCCATGTATACCGACTTCTAAAGTGATAGCACCTTGTTCCGCCGTATAGACATCGCCCGCATAGGGACGAATACCGGCACCGGGCACACGCAACAGAGCGGGGTACCGGCCTTCCTTCTTCGGCATACAAAGAATGCCATAAAAACGGGAACCCCAACGGTCAGTCTGAAAGCTGACATGATACACATTCACCGTCGAGGTGCAACGTTCGGGAAGTAAAGTCATCAGCGGCTGGAGGGAAGTATGACGCGCTTCTTCCAACTCTTTCGCCCAGAAGTCACGGAAATCTGCAGGAAACTCCGTTACGGGTTGCAGTTGCTCGGGGGCATAGGCGGCAGTGGCAAGTCCTTCATATGTACGGCCGCCCACGTGAGCCGTCACTTTGCAACGCAGAAAACCGGGAGTTTTCATTGTTCCGTGCAAGGCCAGTTCGCCATTTTTCAACACCACACCTTTTCGGGTTTCAGTAGGATACATTTCCGGACCCAGTTCATAGTCTACCTTCACATCCGGTAAAACGTTCTGAGCTTTCAGTACTCGTACAGTGAATGTACATTTCTCATTCAGACGATAATTCCAATCGGTATGATCGGGAGAAACCACTACGCGGATTTCATTACCGCGTATCTGCGCCGTCGTGGCAAGCATGCACAACAGACATCCCAAAAGAAGTGATATTTTTTTCATGGTATAAAACTAAAGATTTATTCGTTGTCTGCAAAAGTACGTGGTTTCCAAGAAAAAGAATGATACAATATTATCATATCACAATCTTCTTCTTCCTGTAGTTTTCGCGGAATTCTTTCGGCGAACAATCTTTCTTCCGTTTGAACATCCGGTTGAAGTTGGAAAGATTATTGAAACCGCAGTCATAACAGATTTCGGCAATGGTACGGGTAGAGTCCACCAACAGACGAGTGGCAAACCCCAGACGGATATCAATGATATAGTCGGAAAGAGTCTTCCCCGTGCGCAACCGGAAGAAGCGGCTGAACGAAACGGGCGTCATACCTACCATATCCGCCAGCATATTCAGACGGATATCCTCCTGATAATGATCGGCAATGTACTTCTGCACCTTCTGTACTCTCCGGCTATCCGAGAATGTTTCTATCTTGGCGAACGAAGAACTGGACAACACTTTGGCATCGTCATACTGCGACAATTCATAAAGTATTCTCAGAAAATGCATCACCGCATAGAAGCCTTGTTCTTCCGAAGCCAGCCTGTCCAGCCAGTTATACACCTTCATGATAGCCTGCATCGGGAAGCTGATGCCGCACTGCGCTTTCTCCAGCATGTGCCGGATGCTGTCGAACTGGTTCTTATTCATGAAGTTCTTGAAAAACAAGTCTGACGAGAACTGGATAGTGATTTCACGTATCTCTTTCGAAGTGCATTCATGTTGCTCCCACACATGCTCCAATTCTTTACCGGTAATCAACACCAGGTCATAGTCCCCGATCACTTCGGTAGAATCGCCCACCACACGGCGGACACCGGCTGCATGTTCTGTAAAGTTCAGTTCAAACTCGGCATGGCAGTGAATAGGGTAAGTAAACTCCGTCTTACGACGGTCGGCGATATAAAAGCAATCGCGGTCGGACAAGGGAGTAATTTCCCTCATGATGTAGTTTGAGTTTTCCATATCGATTGGTTAAAAAAGTATCATGTCACAAATATAACCATTCTTTTTAATCACCGACTGGTAGAATTTGTTATATTATGGGGTAAGATTTGTTATATCGGCCAAAAGATAAGGTTATACCTGACCATAGGAAAGATATAACCTTACATAAAAGCAATCACCGATTCTATTAACTCTGTTTTTATTTCACGCAGAAAGTGTCCTTCAGCAAGTCTTTATCGTCGGAAGATGCACCCACCATCACGATAAACTCGCCCGGTTCCACAATCTTCTTCATTTTCTTATCATAAAAAGCCAGTTTGTCGGGAGTGATGCTGAATTTTACCACCCGGCTTTCACCGGCTTTCAACGGCACACGAGCAAAGTCTTTCAGTTCCTTCACCGGACGGGTGACACTGCTGAAACGGTCGCGAATATACAGCTGCACGATTTCCACTCCATCACGGTCGCCCGTATTGGTCACCTTCACACTGACATCTACCATACCATCTTTATTGATTTCCTTTTGTGCCAGTTGCAAGTCATCATATTTATAAGTGGTATAAGAAAGGCCGTAACCGAACGGATAAAGCGGAGTGCTCGGCTTGCCCGCCGCATACGGATGGAAATATTGCGACGGCTTATGGTTATAAATCATCTGCAACTGTCCTACGCTGTGAGGAATGGTGATAGCCAGTTTGGCCGACGGATTCACCTTGCCATAAAGAATTTCGGCTACCGCCTGACCGCCGCACATGCCCGGTGCCCATGCCTCCACGATTGCGGGAAGATTGTCGGCGGCCCACTGCACACCAAGCGGACGTCCGTTCACCAGAATAAGAATGGTCGGTTTGCCGGAAGCAGCGACTTTCTCTATGAGTTCGTTTTGCAGACCTACCAGGTCGATATCGGAGCGGTCGGTATCTTCACCGTCGGTACGGTCGTTCCAGCGGAAGCGCATCATGTACTCTCCCGCCACGACGATATTGAGGTCGGCAGTCCTGGCACGTGCGGCAGCTTCGGCCACCTTCTTCGGATCCATGTTGCGCGGGTCCCATCCCTGGTCTACAAAGTCGAATTGAGTATCGGGAGCAATCATTTTCAGTCCTTCGAGGATGGTCGTGACGTTCTCGTCTTTTTCAGGCGCACTCCAGTCACCCAGGATATTCTGGTCGTCGGCATTGATGCCGGTCACCATTATCTTTTTATATTTGGAAGCGTCCAAAGGAAGTACACCGTCATTCTTCAAGAGCACGATACCGTTTCGGGCGGCTTCAAGGGCAGTTGCACGGTGTTCGTCGCAGAGGCGTATCTTCATGGTTCCGGCTTCATCGGCATAGGGTTGTTCAAAAAGACCGAGGTGGAACTTGATATCAAGAATACGGCGCACAGACTCATCAATGCGGGACTCGGGGATGCGGCCTTCTTTCACCAGTTCCACTACCATCTCGTTCCAGTGAATGCCATGCATGTGCATATCCATACCTGCCATGATGGACTGATAGAATGCTTCTTTCAGATTTTCGGCAGTGGCGTGCAAGTCGTGGATATGTTCGATGTCCATCCAGTCGCTGACTACGAATCCGGGGAAGTTCCATTCGCCACGCAGAATATCCTGCATCAGCCATTCGTTGCTATGGCAAGGGATGCCGTTCAGTTCGTTGTGGGCAGTCATCAGTGACATGGCACCGGCCTTGACGCCCGCTTCGAAAGGCGGGAAGAAAACTTCGCGCAGAGTACGCTCGGACAGATCCGTAGGAGAACCGTTTGTTCCGTTGATGGGCTCGCTGCCACCAACAAAGTGTTTGATGCAGGCCAGTACATCTTCGCTACCGTTCAGATCGCCCTGATAACCTTTTACGGACTGCACACCCAGAAGTGTCACCAGATAAGGGTCTTCACCGTATGTCTCGCCTACACGTCCCCAGCGGGCATCGCGGGCTACTTCCACATTCGGATTAAACGTCCAATGCATGTTCATGGCACGCATTTCTTTTGCTGTCTGGCGGGCTATCCGGTAAGCCATCAGCGTATCGAAAGAACAAGCCAGGTTGATATTGGTGGGATATACCGTGTTATCGGGCGCATTGGCATTGCCATGGATGGCATCGATACCGAAGATAATAGGTATCTGCAAGCGGCTCTTCATGGCGAGTGATTGCAAATAGTTGGCTTCTTCGATAGTGAGCACATGCAGGAAAGAGCCTACCAGCCCTTCCTCCGTCCATTTCTCTATATCTTTCTCCGTGAAACCGGGATAGAAAGCATTTGCGGTATTGTTTTTCAATTCATCTTCACTCATCACGGCACTGTTGGCCTTGATGTGTTCTACGCCGACGAACTGATTCATCTGCCCTACTTTCTCCTCCAGGGTCATTCTTTTCAAGAGGTCTTCCACTCTGTCCTTCACGGGGGCGGAAGGATCTTTATATACTTCCGTCCTGTCTCCGCCGCAGGAACATAAATAAGCTCCGATTGCCATAGTTGCGATAATTTTCTTCATTATTATTAGGTTTTGATGCACCACAGATTAGGGAAGATATCTCTGATTATTAATAAATTAATTCTGTGCTAATCTGTGTAATCTGTGGTGAAATAATTCATTTCTGCACCGTTACACCGCAAAGATAGCGCTCTCTATGAATTTCCGGCAACAGTTTCTTATCCAATTGTAGTACAATTTGTTTCAAATCGAGGTATCAGTTGTATTCTTCATACTTTTGATGACCAAAACAAGCCTTTTCCGGAAGAATTGTATACTTTTGTACTTCGAATAATCTCTTAAAACCAATAACATGATAAACCCCATTTACTCTCCCGACAGCAACCGGTATGACAATGGTATGAAGTACCGCCGGTGCGGACGAAGCGGCATCCTGCTGCCCGAAATATCCTTAGGCTTATGGCACAACTTCGGCGACGTGAACACGCTGGCCAATTCCCAAGCGATGGCACATTACGCTTTTGACCAAGGCATCACCCATTTCGACCTTGCCAACAATTACGGCCCATCCTACGGTTCTGCCGAAGAAACCTTCGGAATGATAATGAAGAAGTCATTCCTCCCCTACCGGGACGAGCTGTTTATCTCCACCAAAGCCGGTCATGACATGTGGCCCGGCCCTTACGGTGAGTGGGGCTCCCGAAAATATCTGATGAACAGCCTCAACCAAAGTCTGAAACGGATGAACCTGGATTATGTAGACATCTTCTACTCACACCGCTACGACCCGGAAACTCCGTTGGAAGAAACCCTGCAAACCCTTGTTGACATTGTCCGCCAAGGCAAAGCCCTATACGTGGGCATCTCCAAATATCCGAAAGAGGCTGCCGAATTTGCTTACCGTTACCTCGAAGAAAGAGACGTACATTGTCTGCTTTATCAAGGAAGATATAATATGTTCAACCGGGAACCGGAAGAAGAAGGTATTTTGCTACAAGCCAAAGAAAACGGAACGGGTTTCATCGCTTTCTCACCACTGGCACAAGGATTGTTGACAAACCGCTACCTAAATGGTATCCCCGAAGATTCACGCATTGCCCGAGGCGGCTTCCTGAAAAAAGAAGCATTGACGGACGAAGTCCTGAACAAAATCAAAGCCCTCAACGAACTTGCCGTTCTCCGCGGACAGACTCTTGCCGAAATGGCTCTGGCATGGGTGCTGAAAGATGAGATGGTGACTTCCGTCATCATTGGTGCAAGCTCCGTAGCCCAGTTGAAAGACAATCTGGAAGCCATAAAGAACACTACTTTCACTACGGAAGAAATAGAGAAAATAAATCGGATATACAATCAGAAGTAACTTGTTGGCGGAATTAATCCGTTTCTGTAGCGGATATGAATGAAATGATGATTTATCAGTCCGCTTTTGATGGTCAGTAGTATCTGCCTCCTTTTTGTAGGGATATGAACATACTTTCCCCTCCTGATTCGCATGAATAATATAAGTTTCAGAGGTTAAGCCGCCACATCGCCACTTTTATCTCTTTTCGCTACGACGGTTAAGGTAAATTGTAGTAGATACTTATTCTTTCCACCATGGAGAAGGTTGCTTTCCATCACGGGGAAACTTTCTTTCCACCATGGTGGAAAGAAAGAAACTCCAGGATGGAAAGAATAAACGTTCGGATGGAAAAGGCTAACCGTTGGAAGGGAAAAAGCATAGGAATGCCTAAGAAAGGAATTAGCTATTGTATTTAGTTCATTTCTTATCCGGTTTGATTCTTTTCACCACAGAGGACGCAGAGTTTTTATACTTCTAATTCCGAGATAATCATAACCTCTGTGTCCTCTGTGGTGAAATAATTCATTTCTTCGAGCCACAATCCAGCAGTACTTTCCCACAAAAGAATACAAATTTAACATACCCCTCTCTGAACCTTTTATTTTTTATCTTGTTCATGTACCAAAAGCCTGAGGTACCAGGGCAGGATTTTTATATTTAACCTAAACATTATAAAAGTATGAAGAAATTAATTCCCCTATTATTGGTGGTCTTGACTTTCGCAGCCTGCGAAAAAGACCCTGACACGGATAAGCTGGACAACAAGTATCTGGTTTATACCAATTATGACACGAAAGCTGACTTCAAAGCTTTCCAAACGTACTACATGCCAGACAGCATCCTTATCATCGGTGACAAGAAAGAAGCTGAATACTGGAAAGATGAAAACGCCCAAGAGATTCTGAAAGCTTACGCAGCCAACATGACCAACCGTGGTTTTGTCCGTGTAGACGACCGTGACGATGCTAACCTCGGTTTGCAGGTCAGCTACATCAAGAGCACTTACTACTTCAATGATTATGGACAACCCGAATGGTGGTGGAACTATCCAGGCTACTGGGATGCACCTTACTGGGGTAACTGGGGCGGATGGTACTACCCGTATGCCGTAACCTATACTTACAGCACCGGTTCATTCATCACCGAACTCCTCAACCTGGAAGCTACTCAGGGCGAAAAAGAAAAACTGCCCGTACTTTGGACAAGTTATATGAGCGGATTGCTCAGCGGTTCCAGCGCAGTCAACACGAAGTTAGCGGTTGAAGGTGTAAACCAAGCTTTCACCCAATCCTCTTATCTGACTAATAAGTAGATAGTAGTTAGTAGATAGTAGTTAGTAGAAAGATGGTCCAGAAGTGGACTATCCGGGAACTTAAAAACAATAACAAATATGAAAACAATAAAATATATTTCCGTGAGAGTACTGGCAGTTGCCGCCCTGGCTCTCGTCTTCGCCATGCCGGCAAAGGCACAAATGACCGATAACGGTTATGCCAATATCGATTGGCAGTTCAACTTCCCCCTGAGCAACCACTTCGCTGACAAAGCCAGCGGATGGGGTATGAGTTTTGAAGGTGGTTATTACGTAACCCCGAACATTGCACTCGGTGCTTTCCTGGCTTACCACAGCAACCACGAATACTTCGGACGCCAGACACTGCCCGTAGGTGAAGGCGGTAGCATCAATACCGACCAGCAGCATACGCTGTTCCAGTTGCCTTTCGGTCTTGCCGGACGCTATACATTCGACCGTGGCAGTGCTTTCCAACCTTATGTTGGTTTGAAGGTTGGCCCTCAGTACGCTGAAATCAAATCTACTTTCAACGTTTACGAGGCTAATAAGAGTACTTGGGGGTTCTATGTATCACCGGAAATCGGTCTCAATATCTATCCCTGGGCTTACGGACCGGGTCTACACATCGCAGCTTACTACAGCTACGGTACCAACAAGGGTGACTTGTTCACTTACAGTGTAGACGGTTTGAGCAATTTCGGTCTGCGTCTGGGTATTGCATTCTAACATAATTTGCATTATAGCACAGATATAAGTTTGACTGGTATTAATTGATTGTTTCAAGACGTGTAAAAAAAAGGGAATAGCCGGCCGCGTGAGCGGAGGACTATTCCCTTCGTTTTTTATCAATTATACGAATCAGGGGGTGAAATTAACTCCTTCTTATACAGTTATGAATGAAACAGATGATTATTGCGTAGCTCAAGGCTGAAAGCCTTTCATCTTACAGCCCAGGGCATCGCCCTGGGAATTGAGTAATGTTTATCCCCGCGCCCTGTAAGGGCATAACAGCACACATCAGCTTTTGCCCTTACAGGGCGTAAGATTGTGGGGGACGATTCATTCCCAGGGCGATGCCCTGGGCTGTAAGATGAAAGCCTTTCAGGCTTAGGCTGCCATTTGCTTCATTTCTTATCAGTTATGAATCTGTTTCAACGCCTGATATACCGCCTCCTGTATCCGTGTACGAATATCCAGCCTCATCAGCTTCGTATTCCATACATCAGGATAAATACGATTGCAAAGGAAGACATAGACAAGACCGTTTGTCGGGTCCACCCAGGCACAAGTCCCCGTAAAGCCGGTATGCCCGTAGACTGTGGACGGTGCAGCGGCCGCACACGGACTCTTTGCAGGATTCTGACGGTCGGGCTTATCAAAGCCAAGACCACGACGGCTGATACGGGAAACGGTAGTAGTGAATACCCGGCAAGTTTCCGGACTCAGATAGCGTTTGCCATCCAGCTCACCACCGTTCAGCAACATCTGATAAATGCGCGCCACTTCCGTAGCATTAGAGAACAACCCGGCATTGCCCGACACACCACCCAGAAAAGCCGCAGACTCATCATGAACAAAACCCTGAAGAACCGTTTTCCGCAGGAACGGGTCAATGGCGGAAGGCACGATTTCAGCTTTCGGTATCGGCGTATGGTTGCCGGAAACGATACCGGCGTATGTACTACCCGCAGTAGCCGCACCTTGCAGCGGCAGGTATCCTGTACGCTTCAGCCCCATCGGTGCATAAAATTCCTGTTCAAGAAAAGCATCCATCGACATGCCCGTACGTGCCTCGACCACCTGTTGCAACAAGATGAAGCCGACGCAGCTATAACGATAACGGCGGTCGCGCAAAGGCGCTTTCACAATCTTCTGCCGATATTCTTCTTTAAAGGAACGGTTCAGCCACAGGCTATCGCTTACCTGCAATGTATGTTCCGCAGTGCGCACCTTGGACATCAAGCCCTCCCGGAACTTGAATTTCGGATTCGCCCAAGTACGGGTGCCTATCTGTACAGAATGCACCGCATCGGGTTTCGCCTTGAAAAGAGTTCCCGCATAACTATCTTCATCTATCGCTTCCTGATAGAACAGCAACGTAGACGGCAATCCGGATTCATGCAGCAATAACTGCCGGATGGTAATGTCTTTCTTATCCGTGTCCTGCAACCAGGGCAAATAGTCCGAAGCACGGTCCGTAAGGCTCAGACGACCTTTATCATACAACTTCATCACAGCAAGCAGCGTTGCTGTGGTCTTTGTCAGCGAAGCCAAGTCGTAAACATCCGTCGGCGATACGGGAAGCCCGGCACCGGGAACGTTCACCGCGACAGGAAGTTTATTGGCTGAAATGCCGACGGCTCCTCCCCAAGTATGTGTCCCGAAGGCTTTGTTATACATTTCCTTGCCATCTTTCAGCACCACAATCTGACAACCGGGATATGCACCTTCCTTAATACCTTCTTTCGCGATTTCATCGATACGCGCCAGCAAGCGGGAGTTTACCCCATGTTCATCAGGAATAAAGTGACGTGGGGTTTTCGGGGTAATAGCCAGACCGTCACCTGTTGCAAACAAATTGCCGATACTTGCCGAAAGATGACCGTCCGCTGTAGCGTCGGCATAAAGTATTCTGGCTACTTGCTCCTGTACATCGTCCATCGAAGAGTGAGCCAATATTACGGCATCGGCCGCAGATACTCCCCGACGTATCTGTAACACTTGTTTACCGGGAATGAAGAGCAGGTAAGCCACCGGTACATCCGGAGCAAATTCATTGAAGAAAGCCTGGTAGGGTATCAGGCGATGATCCGTGACACAGACGAGGATACGTTTGTATTGCGACAGGGAGTCGCGCAGTTGTTTGCGCGCAGCTTCCGGCAGTTCCTTCTTCAGTTGGAAGACGGCAGGCACGGCGTTGTGCATTCCACCGGAAGCGGAGGCTTTGATATATCCGGAGAGTTCTTTTAGGAAAGGTTGGATTTCTTTCGCATCACCTACATTAAGCACAGCTACCTCAGGGGTGCCCGCATCCAGCGGGAGCATATTATCTTTATTCTGCAATACGATGATTGCCGCCTGGTTCAGACGGCGTATCAGGTCGCGGGTATGTGCGGTATTGATACGGTTCCCCAAACCGGAGAGGCGGACGAAAGGTTTCTTCGACAATCCGAGGGCATACTTATAGGTAAGCACTTTCCGGCATTTCGCCTCGATTTCCGCTTCAGTCAGTTCACCGCTTTTCACAGCATCCAGCACGGCGTCCACTTCTTCCTTGATCCGGCGGGGGACAAGCAACAAATCATGTCCTGCCTTCAAAGCCTTCAAGCAGACAGTCTGATCGGTAGTAGAAACACCTTTCATGGCAAGCGCATCCGTAAACACCAATCCCTGAAACTTCATTTCCTGCGTCAGCAAATCGTGCACCACCTTGCGGGAGAGTGAAGACGGCACTCCCCGTTTCGGTTCAAGCACCGGCACTTCAAGATGTCCCACCATCATACCGGACAGTCCCGCCTGAATGGCCTTTCTGAACGGATATAGTTCCACACTGTCCAGCCGCGCACGCGAAAAGGACAACATCGGCAATGAATGGTGCGAATCCACATCCGTATCACCATGTCCCGGAAAGTGTTTGCTGACGGAAAGCACACCGCCTTCTTCCAATCCACGGGAGTATGCTATCACCTTGTCTGCCACATTCGCAGGACTTTCACCGAACGAGCGGGTATTGATGACCGGATTCTTCGGATTGATATTCACATCCGCCACCGGGGCAAAGTTCACCTGCACGCCGAGTTCGCGGCATTGCCGTGCCATCTCGCGTCCGTATTCATATAAAAGTTCGTTGTCCTGTATACAGCCCAAAACCATGTTGCGGGGAAACACCGGCGTGCCGCGCAGCCGCATGGAAAGTCCCCACTCGCCATCGAAGGTTATCATCAGCGGGATGTCCGCCATCTTCTGTGCCTCATTCGTCAGAGCCACCTGGTTTTCTATCAGCCCGCCGGAAAAGAGCAGGCCACCCACTTTGTAGTCATCCACCACTTTACGCAGCAGGTCGCGGTTGGCTTTATTCTGCTGCGGGGCAATCGTATAGATGAATAGCTGTCCGATACGCTCTTTCAGATTCATCTTGTTGAGTACAGAGTCCACCCACTGCCGGCATTGTTCGTTACCGGAAAGCTGACGGATCATGATGGGTTCGACAGGAGATACGGGAGATTGCTGTGCGGGCAGACGCTGCGCCTGGGCATCGAAACGGGCGAAGCAACCGCATATAATAAGGAGGGATAGGAATAGTTTTTTCATTATCATGTATACATTAAGGCTACCAAAGTTATATCATTTCAAACACAAAGGCACGGTAAATACAGAGTTTTTTTGACTAATTAGTAAAAAACACTGTATTTACCGTGCCTCCGGTAGTTTTATGCTCAGGCTATTTCAGACTTTTATAAATCGCTTCCTGTATGTTCGTCCGGATATTCATCTCTCCCAGTTTCGTGTTCCACACATTGGGACACAGGCGGTTACTGAGAAATACATATACCGTTCGGTTCACAGGGTCCACCCAGGTGCAAGTACCTGTGAACCCGGTATGCCCATAAACGGCGGATGTGGCCGAAGGAGCACAAGGATTGTTCTTCAAGTCACTTAAATACGGCTTATCAAAACCTAATCCCCGGCGGCTGATGGCGGAAGTTTCCGTTGTGAACAACCGGCAGGTAGCTTCGCTCAAATAGCGTTTACCATTCAGTTCACCGCCGTTCAGTAGCATCTGATAGATCTTCGCAACTTCCGTAGCTGTAGAAAATAAACCCGCATTACCGGAAATGCCGCCCATACAGGCAGCCGCTTCATCATGCACATAACCGCATAAGTCCTGGCGGCGAAGGAAATCATTGGCAGCCGTAGGCATTATCTCTAGTTTGGAGTATCTCAGCAAAGGCAGATACATGGTGCGCTGCAAGCCCATAGGCGCATAAAATTCTTTTGCGACATAAAGGTCCATCGGCAGCTTGGCGACTGCTTCCACCACCTGTTGCAGAAGAATAAAGCCGAGGTCGCTGTACACATACCGCTTGCCGTCCACATCGCAACGGGCAATCTTTTGCAGGATGGTGTTCTTGAAACTCTTATTCAGCCACATATCATCGGCTACATGCAGCGTATAAACAGATGATCCTTTTGCAGATACCAGTCCCTTCTTAAACTTGAAGTCCGAACAATAGTAGCTGTGCTCACTCACCTGTGTGCGGTGCCATTTATCTACCCAGCTTTGGGCGTATGGACCTTGCACCGAGTTGGGGTCGATGGCTTCCAGATAGAAGCGGATGTAAGGCGGCAGACCGGATTCGTGAAGGAGCAGTTCTTTGATAGTTATATTCTTCTTATTAGTGTTCCGCAGGAAAGGCAGATATTGGGAGGCCTTGTCCGTCAGTTTCAGTTTGCCTTCGTCATAAAGTTTCATGACGGCAAGCAACGTAGCAGTGGTCTTGGTCAGAGAAGCAAGGTCAAACATATCCGTAGGGCGCACGGCGGTGGTGTCTTTATCGGAGTGCGTGCCGAAACATTTGTCATACACGGGCTGACCGTCTTTCAACACCAATACCTGGCAACCGGGATAGGCTTTGGCATCCAGTCCCGCCCTGACGATAGCATCAATCTGATGCAACTCGTATGATTTCATGCCCATATCTTCGGGAATAATGTTCCCAGGCTTCATACCCGGAGTGATAATACTGCCCTCACCCGCCCGGTAAAGGGCACCGATGCTCATGGACAGTTTTCCCTGTGCAGGCACTTTAGCAAATATCACACCGGCGGCATATTGCTGGATGTCCGCCTCCGACGAATGTCCCAAGACCACGGCACTGGCCTGTTTCAAAGCCGGTTCCAATGGTTGCATCCCCCGGTAAGACGTGAAGAAAGCATACACCAACGGTACGGACAAATCCAGTTCCGCAAGGAAATCGGCATAAGCAACCACATCGGCATCCCTCCCCGACACGCTGATTACGATACGGCGGTAATCCGCCAACTTGCGTGCCAGTTCACGGCGGGCATCGGCAGTCGTTTCCCGTGTCAGGCGAAGATGCTCCACAGGAACAGGAGACAGTTTCTTCATCTCTTCTATAAAAATACTGTCATTCCCCTCGCCCACACTCAACACAGCAATCGGAGCGCCACCAACAGGCGTCAAAGGCAATATCCCGAAATGATTGCCCAGCACCGTAACAGCCGCCTGACGCAGTTTAGTGACCAATGCCCGCGCTTCGTCCGTATGAATGCGATAACTCATTCCGCTAACTTGCAGCTGCGGACGCGGCTGCCGCAAGCCCAGCAAATATTTATAGGTAAGTATCTTACGGCATTTGTCTTCTACTTCCGACTCGGGAAGCACACCGTCCTTCACAGCATCCAGCACTTCTTTCACGGCATTTTCCGTATTATACTGCACCAGTACCATATCATTTCCGGCAAGCAATGCCTTTGTTGTGACTTGTGGCACGGATGAAACGCCTTTCATATCGAGCGCGTCCGTAAAGACCAGTCCCCGGAAGCCCATTTCATCTTTCAGCAAACCCGTCACTACACTCCGGGAAAGCGAAGAAGCCGTCTTGTTATCCGGTTCCAAAGCAGGCACCTGCAAGTGGCCTACCATCACACCACCCAAACCGGCGCGTACCATTTCTCTAAAAGGATACAGTTCCACACTGTCCAGGCGTTCGCGGTTGTAATACAGCACCGGCAATCCTTTATGCGAATCCACATCCGTATCGCCATGCCCGGGAAAGTGCTTGCTAACCGACAATACACCACCGCTTTCCAGTCCCCGGCTGTAAGCCAGCACCTTTTCCGCTACTTTCTTTGCATCTTCGCCGAAAGAACGTACATGAATCACCGGGTTCAACGGATTGGTATTGACGTCTGCATCAGGTGCAAAATTCACGTGCACACCCAGTTCGCGGAACTCGCGTGCCACTTCACGGCCATATTCATAAATCAGATTATTATCTTCGATGCAACCGAGGGCGGCATTCTTCGGAAAATAGGGCGTGCCTTCCAGGCGCATGGAAAGTCCCCATTCACCATCAAAGGTAATCATGACGGGTACTTTTGAATTCTTCTGTGCTATATTCGTCAGTATCGCCTGTTCTTCGGGCGTGCCTTCGGCGAACAGCAGTCCGCCAATCTTATACTTCTTAACCAGATCGCGTATCTGTTTCTTATTCTGTTTATCAGCTTTGGCAGGAAAGGTGGTGACGATCAACTGCCCCACTTTCTCTTGCAGGCTTAAACCTGCAAATACGGAATCGACCCATTGTCTGCAACGGGCATCCGCCGCCGAAGGAAGAAAGGAGGCTTCCGTCTGTGCACAAAGCAATGGCACATAGCCCCAGAAAAGGGTAATCAACAATAAGAGAAGGGTTCTCTTCATTTTATTTATCATTTAAGTACTCAATCAAAATTAGTTTGTACTATCATAACTGTAGTATCTGTCATCTAAGGGAGCGCAGTCGAAGGATCTACTCTCTTTACATAAATCTGCGCTATATAAGCAGGAGAAGAGATCCTTCGACTGCGCTCAGGATGACAGATACTAACAGAAAACATTCGAATATATCAAAGTATTTTAGAAACATTACTCAGTCTATTAATTTTCATTCATAACGGAGCGGGGTTGAATAAAACAGGTGATTATTGCGCAGCTCAAGGCTGAAAGCCTTTCATCTTATAGCCCGGGGCAGCGCCCTGGGAATTGAGTTATGTTTATCCCTGCGCCCTGTAAGGGCATAACAGCACACATCAGCTTTTGCCCTTACAGGGCGTAAGATTGTGGGGGACGATTCATTCCCAGGGCGTTGCCCCGGGCTGTAAGATGAAAGCCTTTCAGGCTTAGGCTGCGCTAAATTATCATTTGATTCATTACTGCACAGTTTTACTCTTTTTCGCCCGCTTCCGTCAATGTCAGTTTCAACGTACCGACATAAATTCCACTCTTCCCGGTATGTAATACGGGCACATCCTTACCGTCTTTATTCAAATAAATAGCCGGTTCTTTCATGAAGGTATGTGTATGTCCGCCCAGAATGGCATCAATATGATTCGTTTTCTGTGCCAGCTCCACATCACAGGGAGCGTTTTTCAGCTGATAACCGAGATGGGACAGGCAGATGATGACATCACACTGTTCCTGATTCTTCAGTATATCCACCGTTTTCTGAGCCACTTCGATGGGATCGTTATAAACCACCCCTTCGCATTTATCAGCCTGCACCAGTCCTTCCATCTTCGGGGCAAGACCGAATACGCCTATCTTCAACCCATTACGGTTAAGAGTGATATAAGGTTTTACCAATCCTTCCAGCACTGTGCCCGTCATGTCATAGTTGGCACATACCACCGGAAAGTTTGCCATGCGGAACAAACGCGCCATATTCTCCAAACCGAAATCAAATTCATGATTTCCGATTGTCATGGCGTCATAGCCCATAAGGTTCATCATTTTGATTTCCACTTCACCTTGAAACAGATTATAATAAGGTGTTCCCTGGGAGATATCCCCACAGTCGAACAGCAACAAGTCCGGATTAACCTTACGCGCCTCCTTAACGAAAGTAGAGCGGCGCACTGTTCCACCCATACCGGCATAGCGGTCGGCAGCATGTGCGGCAATGGGTTCGATGCGGCTGTGCGTATCACTTGTCTGCAAAATCACCAGTTGTTTGGTGTCCTGGGCCGACTCGGGGGCTACCAGGCAGAGAGGTTCTTCAAGAATCTCTCTGGTTGACTGTTGTGCTGATACCGGGAACAGGCAGCCAACCGCCAATAATAAAAGAATATATCGTTTCATGAATGATAAATTTAGAATTAGTTTACTGTTATCCTACCTTCCAGACGGGAAGTAATCTTCTTTCCTGCAGCCGTCTGACGTTCTACGTAGTCCATGAACAAGCCGCGCAAGGTAGCGCCTTCCGGACATTCCCGTTTTTCTGCTTGCGGTAAGGCGATCATGCCGTCATTTCCGTCAGCCAGATAATCAATAGTAGCGATGGTGTAGAGTTGCTCGTCCTCTACCGGGCGACCGCCAACCGTGCCTTGCAGCAGTTTTCCGTCTTTCGTTATCACAAGTTGCACTCCACTGACCCCTTCGCCATGACGCACTGCAATATTATTAAACAATTCTTTCAGATAAACGCCTTTTATGGTCAGCACACAAAGGGAGTTTTCAAAAGGCAATATTTCATAGATGTTTTCGCAGGTAATGGGACCTTCAGTCAGGACATTACGCAGCCCTCCCATATTTATCAATCCCATATCGGCAGGCTTGCCCAGCACCTTTCCGGCAGCATTACGCAATACATCAGCCACCAGGTTGGAAAGCAGGCTCTCGGGAGCTCCCTTGTCCATACTCATTTCCGCTGTACCTACCACGCGATACATGATACTGTCAACTTTTGCCTTATACGGAGCAAGCTGTGCTACCGCCTCAGCATCGGGGCTTACATCCCAGGTGGAGTCAATCGCTACCATCGTACCTTCAGTTTTTGTCACTTCATACGCAGAGTGACAAGAACTTAGCAGAAATGCAACTGCCAAGAGTACACCGGGAATAAATTTCAAGGTCATTCTTTTCATTTTGTTCGGGTTTTTAAATTGCTACAAATATAAGGATTTGTCTTTCTTTTCACGTCTCGAAGGAAAGAAAAAAGAAAAGTTTTTCCATTTCTGGAATGGAGATGAACACTTACTTACATATCCAAGCCAAACAAACATTTTTTCACCTTCGATGCAACTTTCATCCCCCTTTCTTCGTCTAACTAATAACAAACAACCTGAAAACAGGACAGGCCATTCTGAAGTAAGGAACTAAAATCATAAAATCATTATGAAAAGATTATGTATAGCCATACTGCTGGGCAGCATGGTACAGGGAGTTTTTGCACAAAAAATAGAGATTAAAGGCACTGTACGCAGTGCCGCAAACAGCGAAGCTGTGGAATTCGTGAATGTAGTACTGCAAACTGTTGATTCCACATTTGTAACCGGCGTATCCACCAACAATGAAGGAAACTTCAACCTCAACAAAATAGATGCAGGAGATTACCGACTGGTACTTTCCAGTGTAGGATACACCACACAATACATCACTCTGGATGGAATAAAACGCAACACGAACCTGGGAGATATTTTTCTGGAAGACGACGCCATTGCATTGGAAGGCGTAACCATCAGTGGTTCCAGCCAAATCAGCCGTCCCGACCGGAAGCTGGTATTCCCGTCCGAACGCCAGATGAAAGTCTCTACCAACGGAGTGAACTTATTGCAGGAAATGATGCTTCCGCGCATTCTGGTCAACCCGATGAACAATGAAATCGGGATATCCGGCGGCGGCGAACTGCAACTACGCATCAATGGAGCCAAAGCGGACATCAACGAAATAAAAGCACTACGCCCTGCCGACATCATCCGTATAGAATATCATGACAATCCGGGACTGCGCTATGGCAACGCCGAAATTGTGCTCGACTACATCGTACGCCGCCCCGACACGGGCGGAAACTTCGGAACCGACCTCAGCCAGGGTATTAATGCAATGTGGGGAAATTACAACGTATTCGGCAAAGTCAACCATAAGAAATCAGAATTCGGCCTTTCTTATTATATGGGGCCCCGCGATTTCTACGGAATGTACCGGGACAATGAAGAAAACTTCCATCTGGCAGACGGCAGCAACATCCAACGGGTGGAACGCGGTGAACCCAGCCATGCCATGTTATTCATGCAGAATCTAAACGTGAATTATAGCCTTCAAGCCTCTAAGAACTCCCTGTTCAGCGCCACATTCCGTCTGCGCGGAAACAATCAGCCGAACTGGGACTATCAGGGAGTGCTCTATAACGTCAATGATGAAACGGATATGGTAAATATGACAGACCGCACCAAGAATAGCTGGACCCGCCCTTCTTTAGACCTCTACTACCAGCAGAATCTGAAAAACAAACAAACATTAGTGTTCAACCTGGTGGGAACCTATAACCGTGAAAAGTCACACCGCATCTATCAGGAAAGCCTGAAAGATGAGATGCTTACCGATATCAACAATGATGTATTGGGGAACAAATACTCACTGATTGGAGAAGCTATTTATGAAAAACAGTTTTCAAAGGGAAACGCTCTGAGTTTCGGTTTGCAGCACACGCAGTCTTATTCTAACAATGAATACCGGAACGGGCACAATTACGACACGAAGATGCACCAGGGAAATACGTATATCTTTAGCGAATACCGCGGAAAGATAAATAAGCTGGATTATCGGTTCGGACTCAGTCTGACCCGCTTCTACTACAACCAGAGCGGCAATGACAAATCTTCCAAGAAGTACAGTGTAAACCCGAAAGCCGTGTTGCATTATACCTTCTCCGACCATTCATTTCTTCGCTGGAAAGCCGAAGTCTTCAACGCTACTCCTTCGTTGAGCGATTTGAGCGCGACAGAACAAACGGTAGACTCTTTCCAGATACGGCGTGGCAATCCGAACCTGAAAGCCTACCTGTGTTACCGGACAGAATTGACGTATGAATGGAAGAAAGGCATTTTCTACAGTAACCTTTGGGGAGCATATGATTATCGCCCCAATGCCATCATGGACGAAAAATATCAGGAAGGTAACAAGATAATACAAACATGGAATAACCAGAAAGACTGGCAGAAAGTTTCCGGACGCCTTATGCTCCGGGTAGGTCCACTTTGGGATATGTTGCAGTTTTCATTTACAGGCGGTGTAAACCATTATATGAGCAATGGCAACAACTACTCCCACACTTATACCAACTGGTATTATGAAGCACAGGCTTCTTTCAACTACAAGCGTTTCTCCCTGTTCTGGCAGATAAATACCAACTGGAATAACTTCTGGGGAGAAACCTTGTCGGGTGGAGAGAATATTCAGATGCTGGGCGTATACTATAAGCACAAGGACTTGAGGGTAGGAGTCGGCGCTTTCAATCCGTTCACAGACAACTATAAGGTACAGAATGAGAATTGGAACCGTTTCGCCTCCTACAAGACTAAAAGCTATATAAAGGAAAGCGCACAGATGCTTCTTGTCAGCCTGTCCTACAACTTCTCCTTCGGACGCAAATTCAAGGGAATACAGAGGAAGGTGCACAACAGCGATAACGATTCGGGAGTAATGAGTACGGGGAAATAAGGGTGACTTTTGACTTCACCCTCTTACATTCCTTTACTGATCTCTCCGTCCACCATATGCACCGTGCGGTCTGTGATCCGCGCCAGTCCTTCATCGTGGGTGACAATGACGAATGTCTGTCCGAGACGGCTGCGAAGGTCAAAAAACAACTGATGCAGTTCTTCCTTGTTATGGGTGTCAAGACTACCCGAAGGTTCATCGGCCAATACCACAGCGGGGTGGTTAATAAGGGCGCGGGCTACGGCCACACGTTGTTTTTCCCCACCGGAAAGCTCATTCGGTTTATGTCCGGCACGGTCTGCCAAGCCCATAAATTCCAGTAACTCCAGGGCGGAAACTGTCGCCTCTTTCTGTCCCACACCGGCAATGAAAGCAGGTATCATCACATTCTCCAATGCAGTGAACTCCGGTAAGAGTTGGTGGAATTGGAATACAAAACCGATATGTTTGTTACGGAAAGCTGATAACTCCTTCTCCTTCATCCGGCTGACCAGCGTACCGTCAATAGCTATCGTTCCGCTGTCAGGGGCATCCAGTGTCCCCATAATCTGGAGTAAGGTAGTCTTTCCCGCTCCACTCGGACCGACAATGCTGACAATCTCTCCTTTATCTATATTCAGGTCGATTCCCCGCAAAACTTGCAGAGTACCGAAACTCTTGGTTATTCCTTCTAATCGTATCATACTTATAATCTTTTCAACACATATTCCGCAAGATAGCATCCGAACACCGCCGGCATATAGCTGACTGTTCCGCACGTCGATTTCTTATTCATTTCATCTTCCGTCAGCAACACCGCTTTCGGGTCTGCCTGCTCCGTACTGAACACTACCGGCAACTTACGCCTAATGCCCATTTTCTGCAACCGCTTCCTGACGGCCTTGCTTAACCCGCAATGATACGTGTCCCATATATCCGCAAAGCGCACCTGGGTAATATCGCTTTTCGCCCCGGCACCCATACTTGAAACAATCTTTATGCGTCGCTTTAAGGTTTCTGCAATCAGATGGCACTTCGGGGCCAATGTGTCGATGGCATCCACTACAAAATCGTAAGATGCCGCATCCAGCAGTTCGGGAATATTTTCATCTTTCAGAAATACAGGCAGCACCGTCAGTTCAATCTCCGGATTAATATCGCGGAAACGCTTCTCCAATATCTCTGCCTTGCTTTGTCCCAAAGTAGAATGTAAGGCCGGAAGCTGGCGGTTTATATTGGTAGGCTGCACTGTGTCCGCATCCACAATCGTCATGCGCCCCACTCCGGCACGGCAAATCATTTCCGCCGCATACGCTCCCACTCCACCGAGCCCCACAACAAGCACATGTGCCTGCCGCAGCCGCTCCATCTTCTCCTCACCTAACAGAATACAGGTCCTTTGTCGCCAATCCTCCATCTCACTATCACTTTATCATTTTATCTCCTCTTCCTAATTACTCTTCTTAAACCATTTATAGAACCACTTGCCCACCTTTTCGTAATGCTGGTCTTCATTATTTCCGCGTGGATTGGAGAAAGACAACATATCTTGCGGTTCTCCCAGCTGGTCAGGATAAAGCACTATCAAACTATTGTTGGCAAAGTATTTTCCTAACTGGGCGGGAAGTTTCTCGAATGCAGGATCATAGGAAATAGAACCACGACGGGCGCTGATAATTACCAGTAAGTGGTCATAATTCACCTGCCCGGTCAGCAACAACAGGTCTCCCCAATCATCCAAACGGGAAAATTCGGTAGGTGTTGCGCCATACCGCTTCTTCACCAGCATCTGCAAAAGCACTGTTGTTTCCTCATTCGCAAAGAAGTGTACCCGGCATCCTAATGTATTCCCCATCCGGCAGAAATGTTCTACCCACTTCTGGAAGCCCGCCTCGTATTCCGCTTTCGGCGGGATGGCAACATTGATTCTGCGTATCGTATTGATAGGCATCAGGAATTTGGCAATCATCACCTCCCGGTGCAAACCTTTCAGCAAGTTCTCCGCCAGCATACCGAAGAAGGAATCCACGATATTCACCTTGCGGTGCAGACCGATAACCACATCCGTCACTCCGTGTTCTTTAGCTGTATGTATAATACCCGAAGCGATATTCAGGTCATAACGGCTAATCAGTTTTAACGGAACATCCGCCGACGCCGTTATCATCGCCGCTTTTTCCAGATAGCGCTTACCGCGAAGTTCCAGAGCTTCCGAAGCATTGTTATCATTAATTACATTCAATGCCAGGAGGTTATCCCTCTGCTTCGGATCACGTATCACTAACGACAAGTTTACGAGGTCTTCAATCGTATCGGGATTGGCCACCGGTATCAGAATCTTTTCCAATTCCGCCGGCCGGTTTTCCGCTTCCAAATGGGCTTCATCAATAGCAATCTTACGGGCGGCACGCTCAGTAATGAACGAACTCACCACACAGGTCACAAGAATAAGTAATACCGTACCATTCAGCACATCATCATTCAGCAGACGCTCGCCATTGGGCAATATGATGTTATAGCCCACCAACACCGCAGCCAACGTAGCCGCAGCCTGCGCATTACTCAGCCCATACATCAGTTCCCGTTCAATGGCACCCATCTTATAGATTTTCTGTGTCAGCCAACAGGCAATCCATTTACCCGTCAATGCCACCACAATCATCACACCCGCCACTTTCAATGCATCGCCATGACCAAAAATCACGTGTATATCAATCAACATCCCCACCCCAATCAGGAAGTAAGGAATGAACAGCGCATTACCTACAAACTCCAGATGATTCATCAACGGAGAGACATGCGGAATAAGCCGGTTCAGCACCAGCCCTGCAAGGAAAGCACCGAGAATACCTTCCATCCCGACAAATTCCATCAATCCCGCTCCCAAGAACACCATGGCAAGCACAAAGATGAATTGCATTACATTGTCGTCATACCGACGGAAAAACCAACGGCCGATGCGGGGGAAGAAATACATAATCAATCCACCCAGAAAGACAACCTTAATGACCAGCCACACCCAGAACAGCCCGTCAGATTCGCCCTTGAACATACCTCCTACCACAGCCAGTACCAGCAAAGTCAGTGTATCCGTTACCGCCGTACCTCCCACCGCAATGCTCACACTACGATGCCGGGACACACCATACCGGATAACGATAGGATATGCCACCAACGTATGGGACGCATACATACTTGCCAGCAGAACCGAAGTAATAAAACTGTATTTCAGATAGGCCATATTCGTCACCAATCCAATCCCTATCGGAATGATGAATGCCAGTAAGCCCAGCACAACCGCCTTTCCACGATTCTGTTTAAAATCCGACATATTCATCTCCAGACCGGCCAGAAACATGATATAGTATAACCCCACTTTACCGAACAGTTCGAAACTACTGTCCCTTGCCAGAATATTGAACCCATGTTCACCAATCACCAATCCTGCCAATATCATACCGATGATATGTGGAATACGGAGCCTATTCAGCAAAATAGGAGCAAACAGAATGATGAGAAGTACAAGGAGAAATATCCATGTAGGGTCAGTTATCGGGAGTTTCAGACTGAAGTCAAATAAGTCCATGGGCTTCAAGTTTTAGGTTTACGATGCAAAATAACAAAAAACTTTTCATTTTATACGTTGTCATACAGCAAATTGTTATAAATTTGCAGCCAATTCTATCGTTTTTAAGGTAGAAGAACATTTTTATAAACTTAATAAAAAACAAAAGAAAATGAAAGTAGCTATTGTTGGAGCAAGCGGAGCCGTGGGACAGGAGTTCCTGCGTGTGCTCGATGAAAGAAATTTCCCGTTGGATGAGTTAGTGTTGTTCGGCTCTAAACGCAGTGCCGGAACAAAATACACATTCCGCGGTAAACAGATCGAGGTAAAACTCTTGCAACACAACGATGACTTTAAAGGGGTTGATATCGCTTTCACTTCCGCAGGCGCTGGTACCTCTAAAGAGTATGCCGAGACCATCACCAAATATGGTGCTGTGATGATTGACAACTCCAGTGCTTTCCGTATGGACAATGATGTACCTTTGGTAGTGCCCGAGGTAAATGCAGCTGACGCCAAAGACCGTCCGCGCGGCATCATCGCCAACCCCAATTGTACCACCATCCAGATGGTAGTGGCACTGAAAGCCATCGAACAGCTTTCTCATATAAAGACTGTACACGTTTCTACGTATCAGGCTGCCAGCGGTGCCGGTGCGGCCGCTATGGATGAGTTGTACACACAATACCGCCAGGTATTGGCCGGTGAGTCCGTTACTGTTGAGAAGTTTGCTTACCAGTTGGCATTCAACCTCATTCCCCAGATTGATGTATTCACAGAAAACGGATACACTAAAGAAGAAATGAAAATGTATCACGAAACACGCAAGATTATGCACTCCGATATTAAAGTAAGTGCTACTTGCGTACGTGTTCCTGCCCTTCGCTCTCACTCTGAAAGTATTTGGGTGGAGACTGAACGTCCTATCTCGGTAGAAGAAGCTCGCGAGGCATTCGCAAAAGGCGACGGTCTGATTTTGCAGGACAACCCGGCTGAAAAAGAATATCCGATGCCGTTGTTCCTTGCAGGCAAAGATCCCGTCTACGTAGGCCGTATCCGTAAGGATTTGACTAACGAGAACGGATTGACTTTCTGGATTGTGGGCGACCAAATCAAGAAGGGTGCTGCACTGAATGCCGTACAGATTGCAGAGTATCTGGTAAAGGAAAATGCGATTTAAGGAAACAATCATGCATATTGCAATAAAAGGAGGCTGTATCACGGCCTCCTTTTTTATTGTCTGTATTGTATATTGTTAATAAGTCACAGAATCCGATAAATTGCTCTCCGCATTTTTATTATTAAGTGCAGTGACAAAATAGATTCCTTTTTCGGTCAGCCGAAACGTGGTTTCTTTAGTAATTCCAGCCAAGGTAGCAATCTGGTCGGCTCCGTTATTCTTATACACCGCATAATAAGCGTCCTGTACTCCGCTCCATGACAAAGTGCTTCCATCCACCCGGACATTGGTAGGGGCATTGGGTTTCTCAGCCGCGATTCTACCCAAGTAAGGAAGCAAAGCAAGATTTTTATATACACTTTTGATCACACTCATAATCCCTACCTTGTTTTCCACCAAATACTTGACACTATACAGTACGCTTCCTTTCACTTTAGGTTTCGTACCCGCAAAATCAAACTGCTTCTTCAAATCATCAGATGACTGGAATTTGCTGCCATAGTCCGGATTACCGAATTTATAGATACCATATCCCACTAAAAGATGATTCTCATAAATATGTTGCGACCACAAATTCAGTCTTTGATTGAAGCTGGTTTCCTCTGTGCCCGTAGCGAAATATAGCTGTGGAATTATAACGTCCACCCAACCTTCTTTCGACCATTTCTTCACATCTGCAAACAAAGTATTATAGTTGCTATCCATATTTGCAGCAGGACTAACTGAGAATATCACGTCAGGACGGGTTCCGATAATAGTCTTTTGGATATCCTGTATTACCACATCTACATTATTTCGTCTGAAATCAGCAATATTATCGAACTTATCTTTACCATATTTTTCATATTCCGCATCATCATTCATCTTTTCGGATGCTTCTAATGAGGGATAAAAATAATCGTCTAAATGGATACCGTCAACATCATATTTAGTAATAATCTCTTTAACGATTTCTGTAATTCGGGTCTGTACTTCCGGTAGAGCCGGATTATAAATCCGGATTTTTTCGTAATCCTTGGTCAGTTCCACCGGTATTTTAGGATCCAGTTGAGGAAATGACGAGCCTTTATTTGCCCGGGTGGAAATTCGATAAGGATTCAGCCAGGCATGAAACTGAATGTTCCGTTTGTGAGCTTCTTCAACAAGAAATCCCAAAACATCATAAGTCGGCTTAACTCCGGCGGTACCTGTGATGTATTTACTCCACGACTCATATTGCGAATCATAAAAAGCATCCGCCATCCCACGAATCTGGAAAAAGATCGCATTCATATTATTCTCGACCAGCAAATCCAGATAGTCAGTATACTTCCGTTTCTGGGCAACGGCATTGTATTCCTCCATAGGCCAGTCAATGCCCCAGGCTGTGGTAACCCACACTCCTCTTAACTCTTTTTCAGGCAGGATCGAGGGTGTGTTCTCATCTGGTGGCGGTATAATGTCATCATCGTCCTTACTACAGGATGCTACAAAAGCAATAAGGATAATCAAAGTCAGATATTTCCAATATTTCATTTCTTAATTCAGAATAATGGAGCCGTCTAATCCTCACTTATCAGACGACTCCCATGTTTATACTATAATTAGTTCAATTCAACTGGAGAAGCCATCAGTCTTCCTCCTCCTGCTTGATTGGAAACTCGCAGATTACAAACCCTGAATCAGTACGTGATCCGAAAATGCAAAGTTTAGCATCTTTGCCGTTTGCATCTTTTTCTATGTGATAATCTGTTTGTGCAAGAGCCGCTCCATTACCACTTCCACCTAAAATAAATGTATAGTCCGGATTATGATTATCTCCTTCATCAAACTTTTGCATCGCTTCTTCTACCGTGCTTCCTTTTGTCAGATTATAGACAACTAAAGAAGGCGTTGCCTTAGAAGCAGAACCATGTCCTGCCGTACAAACCATCAGATAGCGCTCATCATTAAAGGTAAATATTCTCGGAGCAACAGCTTCTATCGCCAAATGATCTTTATTCATTTTATACTTTTCTCCAAGAGACTCATCCACCAATGTAACAGGCAACCTCAACCCTGACCATACATACTGATCCGTATCTTCTATTCTGAACACATTAGTAACCATTCCTGCATCTGAACTTGAAGTCAGCACTTTAGGCGAGTCAATTGTCTTATGGTTGCTAACAGTCAGTCTCAAGAACTTAGTAGACGCATTATCACCAAAGAAAATAAATCCGTTTCCATTTTTATCAATGTTGACTGAGATGTTATCTCCATGCCGGTTTCCAGCTCCGGGAATATCGGCAACATTGATATTGGCAACTACTTCAGGTGCAGAAGCCGGTGTATCCCAATAATATATTTTCAAAGGTGATGCCTGGGAACCAGACAATGTTGCAATATATACATGACCGTTTACCAGTGCTCCCATATTATAAGAGTAAGTTCCACCTGTTACACCTGTAAGATCCAGCATTATCGGTTTGATTTCTCCACTCTTCAGGTCAGATACCTTAAGAAGATGAGGAGCGGTTTTCCTGCTGACAACCAACACATGTTCACCATCATAAGATGCACATCTTGTCATCAGCGAACCGTAATCCGGATAAATATGGTCACCTGAAAAATCGTATACCGTCGGCTTTTCAAAATCAGCTCCATACACAGGAATTCTTTTTCTGACTCTTATAAAATACTCTTTATATCTCTTCTGATTGACTATCCGAAGAACCAGAGTTTTAGAAGCCGTTTCCTCATCCATAGAGAAATCCAATACCGAATTCTGAAGAGCAGCCCCTTCGGAGAGCTTTGCTTCCAGACTTATAGCAGAGAAGTTTGTTGTCATATCCAAACGAGGGAAATTGATCATCTTATTGTCTTCATCAATTGTCCCTTCCACCACCGTATTGCCGTCTGCCCCTGCATTTACTATTTTTATGGAGAGAATCTCGGTATCATAAGGTGCTATATGGCTTTTAGGATAATCCTCATCACAGGAAACCAGGCCAAGCCCCAGCAATACAGTCAGAAAACCTATATTTCTTGTTAATTTATGCATAATCTCATGTTTTAGTTTTAAATAATTTCCATGATCTCACTAACTCATGTCATTGGTTTATGCCGGTCGGCCAACCTTCTGTCTGAGTCAAAGTATATCCTTTATTTTTATAATCCGCAATCTGGTTCGTACCGATAGGAGAAAGATACGGATTGACATTGGGAACATTCAGGAACGGTAATCTACCCTGATTCTGTGTAGGATAGAAGAAACCATTCATTTTGGCAGCGTTGGTTCCATCATATACGGTAAAGCTTCCATCCTTAGCCATCACTCTGAGTTTTCCTTTATTCTCGTCTTTCAACTCACTTTTTACTTCATCGTTGAAATTAACCCAGGTACCAATCAATAAATCTTCGTTCTTATCGGTATCCATATATTCCAGTTTTTTCCAACGCCTCAAGTCGACGATGCGTGAGAACTCAAATGCAAACTCCATTCTTCTCTCCCGTCTGATTTCCCAAAGTAACGCTGACACTGTCGGGTCTCTGTCCGGATCCAGAGGAAGTGCATCCAGCTTCAAATCAGCTGTTCTTGTAACCCCTAAAGCTTTTGCTTCTTCTGCTATCGGCCTGTTACGGATCTTATTGATGGACTCATCTATTTCGGTCTGAGAAACTTCCTTTCCACCCAGTGTAGCAAGTTCGGCTTTAGCCTCAATCCAGTTCAACAGGACTTCTGCATAACGCAATACCGGATATCCGGTAGTGTTTTTTTCGCTTTGGAACTCTGCTGCCGGAGAGCCACCGCTTTCAATATAACTCAAGGCACTCCGTGGGATAAATTTCGTCACATACAGATAGCAACTCTTTGCTCTCGGAGTAGGCTTATTATAGAAACTGGCTTCAAAGCGTGAATCTCTTGTCTTAATCAAATTACTAAGGGTAAAATCACTCGCATTTTCCAAAGAAGAAGTCTGCCAATCTTTACCATCCGTACAAATGAACGCCTTGATCAAATCCAGATTCGGCCCTACATCAGTAGGGTCATTCATATTACAGGTCGATGCAATAGAATGCGTAATGTTTTGGGCGGCATCATATTTCCGATACAAGATGCAATCCTTGCTATTGGTTAGGTCTGTAGAACCAAACAATTTACGAAAATCCTCAACGATACCATATTTTCCACTATTTATAACTATTTCCGCAGCAGTAACAGCCTGATCAAAGAATTTCTTGGCACGCTCATTATTTTTATAATAATACTTTTGCCAGCTTGCTTCAAACAATGCCCATCTTGAAACCATAGCGGCTACCACATAACGATTCACGTATTGTCCCCCGTCATTCAGGCGGACATTCTGCATCGCATAGTCAAAGTCATTGTAAACGGCATCCATTACCTCATTTCGCGGAGTGCGATCCTTGTACAGAGCATCTTTATCCGTGTTTATCACCTCTGTGTCATAATAAGGGACATCGCCAAATACGTTCACCAAACGGGCATATTCCAATCCTCTGAAAAAACGCCCGATCCCGGTCCAGTGATTATATTGCTCACCTGTCAATATTTCCGGCATCAGGTTGCTAATGCGGTCGATCATGACATTTGCTTTTCTTACCCAAGCAAAATTCCAGGTAGGGCCGGTAAATTCACTCTGCCACATCATATCCAGGCTCGTGCTTCCTTTGGAAGTAGGAACCGAACGGCCGAATTGTGTCTGAGTGGACATTCTCACCGCATCATCATTAAATGTATAGTTAGCGTTAGGCGCATAAGTCGTTGTATACTTAAGCCCATATCCTACAAAAAAGTTTGTATAAAAAGCATTGGCATACAGACGCACTCTATCTTCGTTGGTCCAATACGCATCATCCTCAGCCGTAGTCAATGACGGGCGATCGAGCACATCATTACAGTTCGTAAACAATAAAACGATACCGGCTAAAATTATAAATATCTTCAATTTCATAATAATTCTATTTTAGAAGGTTAATTGAACACCGCATGATAAGCTTTTGAATACAGGGGTACCCGTACCGGTACGTCCGAGATTATAGCTAGTTGAGAACATTGAATATCCTGATATGGCTTCCGGATCGATAGGCAATCCTCTCAGATTATCAAATGTAAAGAAGTTCTCCAACGACATATAAATTCTTGCCTTGCTCAGATATATTTTAGACAGAAGGTTTCTGGGAACAGAATATCCGAGTGTGATATTCTTAATTCTCAAATAAGACATATCCAGCAAATAGCGGGATTGTTTCTGCATGGCAAATCCTGTATCGCTGCCACCTAAGTCCCATGCCCTGGGATAGAAAGCATTTGTACGTTCTTCTGTCCAATAATCAGTTGTAAAGGTCTTGGGCAATGCACCCTCCTTAGCATTATATCCGGGAATTGCCAACTGACCACTACCCCAGATTTTACGTTTTCCAATACCCTGGAAGTAGATAGAGAAATCAATACCCTTATAGTCTGCTCCCAATCTGAAGCTATATTCATAACGGGGAGTCGTGTTGCCGATAACTGTCAAGTCACCGGGATTACCATTTGTATTAGTTCCCGGAGTAATGTAACCATCGCCATCAAGATCCACAAACTTAGTGTCACCAGGAGAAAAGATCAACTTGTTTCCATCTTCATAGTGCACCTGATAAACCGGATATGCCGAAGATTGCTTATTAGTAGTACGGGCAGTTCCATTATAAATGACGACAATCTTTTCAATTTGCCCGTCTGCTCCATATACAAAATCTTCTTTTTGGAACAATCTGTCCGTCACAAAACCATAAATATCGCCATAACGTCTTCCTGTAGAGTAGGTAGTACCCAAACTGCGGTCTTCCCAAGGAGTCAGATAGTCAGCACCTTTCGTAATGAAAGTGGTAGCATCAGATATAGACGCCATTACATTAATACCGATCCCGTTAGCAAAACGGTGATTGAAGTCAGCCGACAATTCCCATCCCTTAGTTCTCAAACTACCATAGTTACCTCTGGGTGCATCAGCACCAAGAGTCACCGGCAGACTTTCGCCGGGAATAATCATATTCTTCGTATCGCGTTGGTACCAGTCGAAAGTTAAGCCCAATTTATTATTAAAAAATCTGAGGTCAACACCAAAGTCCAGTGTTTCAATCTGCTGCCAGCTAATATCACTGTCGACTAATGACGGAGTGCCGAACATCGGCATTTTGTTTCCACTTCCATCCAGCCATGATGATTGTCCGTCTGATAGAATTGATTTATACAGAGTGTTTGAAACAGATTGGTCACCGATACTACCCCATGAAGCTCTGAACTTACCGAAACTTAAGATATTATTAATCGGTTCCATAAACTTTTCATTGGTAAATACCCAACCGGCAGAGAAAGAAGGGAACCATTTCCATTGCAAATCCTTAGGGAACTTAGATGAACCATCCCGACGTATGTTAGCCTCAACGAAATATCTATCTTCAAAAGAATAGTTGAGACGTCCGAAAAAGCCCAACTGAGCCTCCCAATTACGGTTTCCTTCAATAAACTGATCGCCGGATGCCAATGGAAATTGGGGGTTAGCCAAGTCAATCAGATTTGTTTTCCATCCCTTATATGAGCTCCATTTGTTGGTAACCCTGTTCATACCTGCCATTATCTTGAAAGCATGTTGCTTTTCCGCGCCTAACAATAAGTTGTAGGTGGTATAAACATTAAAAGTATTGTTATCTATAGATTTGCTATTGTTTCCTACCTGGCTGGTGCTGGGACCGGAACTGTTGTAGTATTTTCCCACCGGGAAACGATATGCCTGCATTCCACCGGTATCCACTCTTTCCCCTTGTTCGTTAACATACACTTGATTACCATTTTCTATCCAGGCAGTAGGAGCATACCACATCTCTCCTGCTTCATATTGCATTACCGAGGAATTGGTTTCCGTAGTTTGCCTGTCATACGTATAGTCAAACTTTACATCCCAGTTTTTGGTCAGATTCAGAGTAAATCCTAAATTGATGTTATAATACTTATTCTGTAAGTTATCCGTATTGGCAGCTGCCATTTCATAAGTGGGTTCTTTCAAAGGATTACCATTTTCCGTTACTCCCATAGGCATCAACGGACTCCAACGATAAAGATACAGCCACGGGTCGGCAGTCGTATTTCCGATTCCCGGATAACGTTTATTACGATCAGAATAGATAGAACTTGCTCTTACAGTAATATACTTGTTAATTTCCGAAGTAACACTGACCGAAGCATTATATCGTTTGAAATCATCTTCCTTGGCAGTTCTCGACATACCGCTCTGATCCAGATAGCCTAATCCGATGTTATAGCTGGTCTTACCACTCTTACCATTTACGGACAGGTTATGTGTCATTGTCGGCGTCCAGTTTTTAATCATAGCTTTGGCACCATCATAAAGCCTATAACCATACTTGTCTTTTCCATCATAGTACCAGTCGCGCCCATACACCACCGGATCATTCCATTTTACTTTTCCACCATACATATTTTGCCACTCGATGGCTTTTTCCAAACTCTCAGGACTGATGCGCCAGAAACCACCGGCCGGCATTGGCTCTCTTCTGTTGTTCTGTGCATCCAAGGTATATTGCAAGGCTTCTATACCGCCTATCTCAATTTTCTTAGCCGGATCCTGCCAGGAGAAGTTATTAGAATAGCTTATTTCAAACTTTTCATTTTGCGCTCCCGATTTCGTGGTTATCAGAATCACACCAAACGCAGCTTTTGAACCGTAAATAGAAGATGAAGCCGCATCTTTCAATACCGAAATAGACTGGATGTCATTAGGATTCACCATCTGGATACTTGGGATTTCCACATTATCCAATAAGATAAGTGGTGCGTTACTTCCTGAAATAGACCCAACCTGACCACGAATCTTGATTAAAGGATCTGAGCCGACCTCACCCGTCGGAATAGTAATATTGACTCCCGCTACAGCTCCTTGCAGTCCACGGCCAATATCCGCAATAGGGCGGCTATCCAATGTTTTATTCACATCGACTGTTGCCACTGCTCCCGTCAGGTTAGCTTTCTTTTGCGTACCATAACCCACCACTACTACTTCTTCCAATAATTCACTATCTTCTTTCAAAGTGATTTTCATAGTTCTGGTAGCTTTTACTTCTTGGGTCTGAAAACCTATATAAGAAATTCTCAGAATGGCTCCCGGCTTTACTGTCAACGTAAATTTACCATTAATATCAGTAATACCACCATTAGTGGTCCCTTTTTCTATGACACTGGCTCCGATTACCGGTTCGCCATTGGCATCTACAATCAAGCCATTAACGGTCTGGGCTTGCAGTTGTTCCGCCACTTCCAAGGAACTGTCTGAGGCAACTTGAGTAGCCAGTATATTACCGCTGTTCAAAAGCAGTGCACTAATAGCCACTGCCGTGAGGAATTTGCTATGTGTTAATCCTCTTTTTTTGCGATCTTCATTCATAAAAGATTGATGATTTTGTTGTTAATCAAAATAGTTTTCTCAAAAATCCGGGTAAGGATAGTCAGTATAGAAATAGTCTTAGCTATTTCTTCTATCAGGTAAGTTTCTGTTCCATAGGCGTTTTCTCTATTTATAGGTTTAACTTATATTTTATCTCTCTTATTCTTTTTAAGCACAAACCAAGTTCCAAGAGAACATTGCCTATATTTTCACAGTAAAAATTATGTAATAATAGCACAAATAATATTCAAACTAATATTCATTGCACGAACATTTATTTATTGTCTTTTACTGCTTATCTTTACAATAATAAAATGGCTCTTAAATTAGTGAACATTTAATTAAACGAGATTTATTTTATAGTGCTATAAATAATTTATGAGATTCTATTATTGAGAAGACATAAATAGTAATCCAACTAACCACGTGGAAAATAAGATTAACGTAATCGTGCTAAATATTTTTTTGAAGAATTCTCACCAGAAATATGACGGAACAATATGCATATGGAGTTAACAATAAAAAGAGGGTTGACTATTTAAAGAGTCAACCCTCTTTTCACATACAATATTCTATTCAGGCTCCCTTTTATACTTTTCAAATACCTGGAAGTTCTTCTAAAATGCCTTTAAAACTATTTACTCTTTAGTGTTCCGCATAACTGTATGCTCTTGCAAAAGTAGCTTTACTACGGATACCGGCAAAGTAATGAGTGGTATACCGACCAGTGGTAATGGTCCAATAATCTGTATAGAACTTACCATTGATTTTCAGCAACCAGTCCACATCATCCATGACCGTTTCTCCAGGTACACCGCCATTCGCCGCCGTCACTACAATACGAAAATCAATACGGGCAGCTCCCTGTGCAATGTAGGTTGTCTTTTTAACAGGTACTTGCTGGAAGCCTGTGCTTTCGCCGAAAGCGACTGGTGTACCCAGATTGAGCCATGCACTCTTAGTCGCATCTCCAGTTGCGTCTCCCACTTTCTTTCCGTCAGGAATGAGACCGGCATCTTTATCTGCATTTGTATAAAGCGGATGCAAGGTATACTGATACTGATATTGCAATTTCATAGTCGTAGGATGTCCTTCTGATTCATACATTAAGTTGACGAAACGAATATAGCCAATGGTATCTGTATCAAAAGTTGCCTTGGACGGATCCAGCGGATAAGGAATATCAAAATTGCGTTCCAGAATGAGCGGATTGGCATTATAATCATGTATGATAACATTCTGTTTCCCTTTAATTAAGGTAACATCCTGATCGAACACCAACTTTAAATCAGTACCTTGATACAACTTCAGATTCACTTTACCCGGTTTGGAATAATAGAACCTGCCCGCACCGGGAATTGTGTTATAGTATTTCAACACATTGGTACTATTAGCCAGAAGCTTCCCATCCAACTCTACCTTATAGATATTGTTTTCAGCCGAAGAGGTTACCGGTGTATAGTGGCCTATTTGGAATTGAGCCATATCATCTCCAACTGGAATAGCGTCATAATCAACCTCCATCTTTTCACATGACCCCATAAAAAAGGCAGCTAAAAGGCCTATACTTATATATTTTATCTTTTTCATATCGTTTATTCGTTTTAAATAAAACATTAATTAGCAGGATATTCACCCGGATAAGCAAACCAAGGGATAGAACACTGGTAATTAGGTGCCGTGCCGGATATAGGTTTCAGCTTTTCCAACGATTCGATGTTCCATGTGTACTCTGAGTTGTAACGCGGGCGAATGCGATAACAGGGTGAGCCATCATTGTAAAGATTATATGCCGCATTCCGGAATTCAATGTCTCTTGCAGCACCCAAAAAATAACCTTTGAATACTTTGGCATCATCTTCGTCACGTTTCACCTCAATCAGGCGTGTATCATCCCAGCCATTACCTTTAGACGGATAATCACCAGTATATTGAATGTCATAGTGATACTTACGCAAATCAGTCCAAGCTTCTATTCCTCCCCACGGATAAAGAGAAATAAACTTCTGCAACATTATATGCGAGAGAGTCAGATTCCCTTCTCCCAGTCCTTCTACATAAGGGCCGGCATAATATTCATTTGCCAAAGCACTGTAAACGCTCTTGGTGACTTTATCTCCACCACCAATAACTCCCTTAGTACCCGGATAAAGTGGCGTAACCGTGAAATCCAGATCGTTGCGGACACCTTCTTTGAAAGCTGTGTAAGCAGCTCCCTTATTGCCCTTCTTCCAATATGCTTCGGCAAGGCAAAGTTTGATTTCAGCAGCAGTCATTAATACGTAAGGGGCATTATCGCGGAATAACCAGCGACCGATACCATCATTAGGCAAAGACGTAGTAGAATTCTTTACTGTCGTAGTACGTCCGTAAAGATGCGGAGTAGTTTTAATACCGGCAGGATTAGTGCGGGTAGTATTGTTTCTTCCTCCGTAATACTGATGCGCTTTTACGCTGTCGGGATCGTCAATATACAAGTATTCAGGATCACTGTCGGTACTCAGTTTCACCGCTACACGGGGATCGTAGTGCCCGGGTAAGCTTATCAGTGTATCTGCTATGTATTGTTTTTCAAGCAGTTCGTATTGGTAATACGGATTAGGAGGCGTTGTCTGCTTGATGCGTTGGCCATCTGTTCCATATTTAGGTATGGTTCCCGTCATAATCTGTACCATATAATCGTGTTGATAATAAATGGTACTGAGATTGCCTCGTTGTGTTCCCCAGAAATTATTGTAGTCCGGGAAGGGAACACTTCCCGAGCCACCTTCCATTTCCACCATAGCATCATCAGCAGATGTTTGCAATGATTTACCGGCAGCTTCAATCAATTCATCGGCATACTTTTCAAGAAAATCCGATTTATTGGATAAAGATGACAGATTGCGTACGATTACACCATGAGCAAATTTAATCCATTTGGAGATATCACCTTTATAAACCCAATCGTTGGCAGAAATTTTTGAGCTATAAGCAGTCTTATCCTCCATTTCCAGATATTCGATAGCCTTGCGGGCCCATCCACGGACAGCGTCATAAATATCGGCCTGAGAATCATAATCAAACTGTACGCGCTCGTTATCAAAAGCCTGTTTAAGTGGCAACTCACCATAAACTTTGGTTAGCATATCCCAGCTATATGCTTTAATGGCATAGCCGATACCGGCAAGATGCCAGTGCTCTGCTTTAATTGCCTGATTAATCAGATTCTCAAGATTCATACCTTGATCCCAGTAAACTGTGCGCCAAATCAATGCTCCCGTATCACTACTCTGCGGATAATAGTGATTACCATAGTTAGAACCATATGAACTTTGCGTAGTGCTCCACATGGAGATCATAGGCAGAATGGCGTATGTCAAGTCGAACGTAACATCCTTATAAGATTGTAGAATGCCGGACAGATATAAATAGTCTTCTACATAATCCGGAGAGTCAATATTCTTATTAACATCCAGATAATCGTCACAACCGGTATTGAATAGCATCAGTAGAGACAGGAATGGAACAATTATATATTTCTTCATATTCTTCATATTAATTGGATTTATGACTTAGAATTGTACACTTAAACCACAAGTGATGCCACGTGGGCTGGGGAGCCCCCATGTGTCGTAACCTTCACCTCCTACACCACCGGCGGAAGCGGACATCGTGTTACCCACGGCATCCAGACCGTTGTAGTTGGTAATAGTAAGAAGATCGTTGCCGGATACATAAATCTGAGCATAGCTGATCAGACCGTTGGTTATCTTCCTAAGGAGTTTTTCTGTAAATGTATACGACAGACGTATTTCGGACATACGCAGATAGTTGACATTGGCTTGAACCCAGTCGCGGGCAGAACCGGCATAAATAGTGCCACCATAATTGCCATATGTGATAGCGATATTATTGGGCGTCGGATTCTCCGAGTTTTCATTGCCGTCTTTCAACACACCGGGAATGATAACAGAGCCCTGCTCGCGTTTCTTCACAGAATCCCAGTCCATACCGTTTTGAGCCAGATAGCGACCGGTTCCGTTGATTACTGTTGATTTAAACTTACCGGAAAACATGGCATAAAGGCGCCATTGGCGTTTGAAAGTAACTTCCGTTGAAAAGCCGAATCGTAGTTTAGGTTCACGGTCGCCTATATGTGTCCATTCCGCACTTACGCGTGGAGCTCCTGTTGAAGGATCAATCAAAACTTCCCCTTTGTCGTTGCGTTCAAAGTCTAATCCGTGGATAGAAGTAACAGGATCACCTACCATCGTACCTAAACGGATTCCAGCCGTATTTCCATTCGTATAGGTGTCATAATATTCCGCCATCGGGAGGCTAATCGTCTTTGAACCGGTATGTGAGAGGTTTACTCCTACATTCCAACGCCACCCATTGTAATTATGAATAATATCCCCATCAATATGTCCTTCCCAACCCCAGGTTTTAAAGTCACCCAGATTGCGGGTATTCAATACAAAGCCAGTGGCATATGACAATCGGAAACCGGTAACAATCTGATCTGTACAACGGGTACGGAAATAAGTGAAGTCTGCAACGATCCGGTCGTTCAGAAAGCGGCCTTCTGCTCCTATTTCATAACTGGTAGTCATTTCAGGTTTCAGTTTTGAATTCGGACCTGTATAGCCATATTTGTAACCGCCGCCCCTTAGTTCCGTAGCTTGCAGTTCCGGATTAATAGAAAGCGGGGATGTATCTTTACCAACTTGTGCTATGGCACCTCTCAACTTCAGATAGTTTATAGCCTCATTTCCTTTGAATATCGGTAATTCCGTCAAAACGAATGACGCTTCCAATGCCGGGTAGAAATAGCTCCGGTTGTCAGTAGGTAACGTTGAAGCCCAGTCGTTACGTCCACGTAAAGTGAGGAACGTCATATTATCCCAACCAAATTCAGCCTGTGCAGAAATGGCCTGAATACGACGGATAGTGGAACGCTTTTTAGAGACGATAGTAGCTGCATCTACATTGTTGATAGAAGCCATATCCCATACAATATAATTCTTTCCATAAGAGCTCAGGCGCGTTATTTTGTTTTCCACCTGATGATAACCGACTTGTGCAGTCACTGCCAATTTTCCATCAAAGAATTTATCATTCCAGCCTGCAAGCATATTCATAGAGAGGTCTGAGAAGTTTTCTTTAACCAAATTGTATACTCCGCCGCGACCAGGTTGGATGTCATAGTTGTTTTTAGCCCACAATGGATGTTCAGAAGTCTCAAATGTTTGCGTACCTATATCCCAGCCATATTGTGCCCGGAGGAAGAAGTGGGAATTCGGTTGGATAATACCGGTCACATTACCAATAATTCGGTCGGATTCATCATAATACTTGTTGTTATTCATCAAAAACAACGGATTATACATATCACCATCCACATATGGATATGGATAACGCATATGCACCAGGTCCGGGTCGAGATAGTTGCTCATGTCATCAACGAGCGGCCAGCGAAGTGCATAATAAAGCGGACCACTAGTGCCTTTAGGCATCTTGTTATTCTGAGTGGATGCATATTGCATGGATGATTCAAAGCGCATCCATTTTGTGATATCCGCCTTGCCGGACAAAGAGAAATTACTACGCTGGTAATCGGTATTCTTAATTGTACCGGTTTGATCGGTAAATGAAGCTGAAGCACGCATCGTCAACTTCTCAGTACCGGTTTCTACTGACACATTGTGTACTTGCGTAAATCCGGTTTGCAGAATTTGATCCAGGTTATTATAGAGTTTAGTACCTTCGGGATAGAGTCCACCGAAACGGGCGGTATTGTAATAGTTGGTTACACCATAATTACCATTAGAATACTTTGTTTGCGGATCAGGCAGACCATAAGACGTATCCCAACGGAAACGGTTACTATACGAAACTTTACCCTTACCTGCCGTACCTTTCTTTGTCGTAATGATAATGGCGCCATTTGAAGCATTCGAACCGTAAAGTGCAGCTGCGGCTGCTCCTTTTAATACTGTGATGCTTTCGATATCTTCGGGATTAAAGTCATTACCACGTGATGAGAAGTCCAGTGTACGACTACTATAGACATCCTCTACAGCCATACCGCTGCTTGCAGAGAAAGAAGAGTTGTTCATCGGAATACCATCAACAACATAAAGCGGTTGGTTACTACCGGAAAGAGAAGTGATACTGCGTAATGTTACCTGTGTTGACGCTCCCGGAGCACCCGAACTGGAGACAACATTCATACCGGATACACGGCCTTGCAGTGCCGTGATAAAATTATCTCGTCCCGACTCTGCAATTTCATCTGCAGTCACTTTCTGTACAGACGAACCGATACCGCGTTGAACACGCTTCAAACCGAACTCCGTAACGACAACTTCGTTCAGCATATTGGCATCTTCCTCCATTTGCACATTAATTTGTGCCTTAGTAACTTTTACCGATTGCGGTTTACAGCCTATATATGAAAACTGGAGCGTAGCTCCTTGCTTAGCAGTAATTGTATAGTCTCCATCAGCGTTAGTAATCACGCCTTGATTGGTTCCCAGAATTTGAACACTTGCTCCGGCGAGAGGCTCGTCAGCGGAGTCAGTAACTTTACCTTTAACGGTGATTTGTTTCTGTTGCTGCGTTACTTCAGTAGTAGGTGAAGCCGGTTTACCCGCGATATTGTTAGGACTGGCATTTATGTTGATAGCAGGTACTATTAGCATAGCAGCTATGCCCATTGAGATTTCCTTAAATCTATTCATAAGAGTCTCATGATTTTAATTATTTTCTATTTGTATTTAAAGAGTATGCGACCATTGCATTGTCGTGTTTTCTGGATCAATGCATTAGTTATGGCAGTTTGAGTACTTCGTTACGTACTATTGTTCTTATTCGTGCGATCTTCATTCATAATATTGATGATTTTAATGGTTGTGTTGAAGTAGCTCCAACATTCCGAATAGGTAGTTAATAATCAGGAATAGCTGACAAGATTATTCCTTTTGACGGATAACTTTTTGTTCCATAGGCATTTTCTCATTTTATTAGTTTGACTTTCATATTATCTCTACTTTGTTTTATTTACGGTTCCAAGAGGACTTAGTGGCTATTTTGATACATTATTCCCTTATATCTTTTGGTTCTCTACATTCTTTCCTTACCTTTGTAATCAATACGAACCAAGTTGCACAACTCGGGACTACCAAGTTACATATGTTGGTATATCCAAGATATGTAACTTGGGGGCACCAAGTTGTGCAACTTGGTAAAGCGATATAAATAAGAAACACTATATATATAAGTAACAAACAGTTAGAAACACTATGGGATTAATTTATTTTGTTCGTAAGAAAAAGTTCAGGACATCAGGAGGTATGAAGTCTTTATACTATGCAATACAACGAAAACTACAGGTGAAAGGTGGTAAAACAGAACGGGACCTTGCAAAAATATTATCGCAAGGAAGCGGACGTAGTGAAGGAGATGTCTTATCCATCCTGACCGATTTGCCTAAAGCAATAGAAGAAATACTGAAAGGTGGCGAATCCGTGACGATTAGCGGATTAGGTTCGTTTCAAACTGCCATTACAAGCAATGGTTTTGAAGCACCGGAAGATGTTTTGCCAAGTGAAGTACGCCTGTCCAAAATCTATTTTAAGCCTGATCGCAGATTCTTTTATCGTGTAAGCACAATGAACTTTTTTCGCTATCCGCTTAGCAAATACTTCCCTAAGAATCAGTTGAGAGCAGAAACATTAGCTAAGGAGAAAAAAGAGGAAAAAGAAGTCTTTCCTGAAATGGGAAATGAGAGTGCAGACTAATAAGCTTGAAGAGAAATAGGAAAGTTTTTCCCAAATAAGTGCTATATATTAAAAAAATCTATATATTTGTATTCAATTCTAAATCCAGCTGCGTATGAAACTAATTGCTGAAAGTGGTTCGACACGAACTGAATGGGCCTTGGTTGAGGACAATCACCTGATACAACGAGTTTTTACTGAGGGGCTTAATCCTTTCTTTCAAACCCGAAGAGAGATCAGTCGGAGTGTACGTTTAGGTTTACCTGAAACTTTTTTCAAAAGGAAATTGGAACAGGTGTATTATTATGGTGCCGGTTGCACTTCTTATGAAAAAAAGAATGTATTGGGTGCCTCATTAGTAGCACAGTTCAAAACTCCGATTCAAGTGGAAAGCGATTTGCTTGCTGCTGCCCGCGGTTTGTTTAAATGCGAGGCTGGAATTGCCTGTATCTTAGGTACAGGTTCTAATTCTTGCTTTTACAATGGAAAGATTATCGTAAAAAACGTCAGAGCAGGCGGATATATATTAGGTGATGAAGGTAGCGGAGCCGTGCTGGGTAAGCATTTTCTTTCAGATGTCCTGAAAGGCCTGGCTCCAAAGGAGGTAATGGCCGACTTTTTTGAGAAATTCCGTATCAGTCCCAATGAAGTGATGGAATCAGTCTATAACCGGCCATTTCCTAATCGCTTCCTTTCCACTATTTCATATTTCTTAGCGGATTATACGGATGATGACTATGTATACGAGTTAATAACCGCTAATTTGCGTAGCTTCTTCACAAGAAATGTGTGCCAATATGACTATAAGAGTTATCCTATTCGTTTTGTTGGCTCATTAGCCTACAGCTATGCTGCAATTCTCCGAGAAGTAGCCAGTGAATTTGGTATTGAACTGGATGTCATTGAAGAAACTCCAATGAGTGGCTTAGTCGAATTCCACTCATTAAATATTGAAGAACCTTAATTATTGTATATAAAGCATATTGAAAGGAACTAAACATTCCTTTAATCGCAAATTTATAGATATAAAGTTAAATAAATGCAAAGGAATGTTCTTGATATTAAATTATAATATATCTTTGCTAAGAAGAAACGAATAAATAGCGTTTCATCGCCTTTGTTAATAACGAGTTTATCTCTTAAAACAACCAGCTAAAGCATAACAGTCTTTAGCGTATTTTAATTTTTGGTTGATAATCGTTTTACCAAGTTCTCTTGGAACTTAGCCAATACATAATTTAAGAAAGAGAGACATAAAATAAGTTAAACCTAAAATAAAAAAGAGCCTATGGAACAACAATTTATCTAACAGAAGAAATGGTCTCAACTATTTCTATACTGTCCATCTCCCCTTATTTCTGAGAATACTATTAAATTAACAACAAAATCATCAACTATTTTATGAATGAAGATCGCAAAAGACGAGCATTAAGAAACAACAAGCTCTTCACTACAGTAACAATTAGTGTATTGTGCTTAGACATTGGTAATGTGATAACTGTGCAAACAGCCTCTGGTTCCGCTTTGAATGATTAATGGCATTACAAACTCAATTGCAATGCGTCAAAGTGAATCTGCATTAGTATGATATAATTCTGGACTATTAACCATTATTGTTTATTAAATCTATGTTAAGGAAAAAACTTTTTATCCTATCAGTAACCGGACTTATGCTTTTATGCAGCGGTTACGCCCCTGGAATGAGTGTAAATGCACAGAATGCCACCTCGTCAAGTACACAGAATTCAAGAAAAATAACCGGAGTTGTTACTGATACTCAAGGTGAACCTATTATTGGAGCAACTATCCTCGTGCAAGGCACAGGTATCGGTACAGCAACTGATATAGACGGAAAATTCTCTCTCGACATTCCATCTAATGGAAAAACTCTTATCGTATCCTTCATCGGATTTGATGCGCAAGAAATTCCCATTACGAGTAATACGACTTATAAAATACAATTAAGCGGTACAGACTATGCTCTGGATGAAGTAGTCGTCACAGCATTAGGTATGAAGCGTGAAAAGAAAGCCCTCGGCTATTCCGTGCAAGATGTAAAAGGTGACGCTCTTATTGAAAATCGTACTGCAAACATCGCTACATCCTTGAATGGTAAGATTGCCGGTATGAATATCTCCTCGACTTCTGTTCCCGGCGGTTCAAACCGTATCGTTATCCGTGGTAATAACTCCATATCCGGCAATAACATGCCTTTGGTTGTAGTGGATGGCATCCCGTTTGATAACTCTCAAGGCGTTGACGACGTAAACACAAACTCCTGGGGTGCAGGCTATTCGGACACCGGTGACGGATTATCCATGCTGAATCCCGATGACGTTGAATCTATTTCCGTATTGAAAGGTCCTTCGGCTACAGCACTTTACGGCTCACGTGGTGGTAATGGTGTAATCCTCGTTACTACGAAACAAGGACAAGGAGGCAAAACCAAAGTTTCCTACAATAGTAACTTCACTTTTGAGAATGTGATGATTCAACCGGAATTCCAGAATGAATTTGGTCAAGGTACGGACGGAGCATACGTTGCCACCTCCCGTAACTCCTGGGGACCTAAAATGGGAACTGTTGTTACCGACTGGACTGGACAAACCCGTGCTATGGAAGCCAAAAACAATGACTACTCTGATTTTATGGATACAGGTACGTCCTGGAGTAACTCTCTCGACGTGACAGGTTCTTCCGGCAAGATAAATTATCGTGTAGGTATGTCCAACACAACGCGTAAAGGTGTTATTCCCAACAACAAGTTGAATAAGACAAACTTCTCCGTTCGTGCCGGTGGTGAAATCATCAAGAACCTGACTCTTGATGCTAAACTGAATTACACCTATCAGAAAGGTGAAGGCCGTCCTGAATTCTCTGCATCCGGCTTCAACCCTATATTCGCCCTCATTTATACTCCGCGCAGTATTAACCTGCATGAGATGAAAGATGTTTTCGACAAGGATGGAAAGATTATCGACTGGTATCCCAGTATGCTTACAGTAGTGAATAACCCGTATGCACTGACCTCTCTCAGCGGGAACAAGGACGTAACCAACCGTATTAACGGTTTTGCATCGCTGTCCTATGAAGTAAACAGCTGGTTGAAAGCAATGATTCGCTTTGGTGGTGATACCTACGGCAAGAAAACTGAAAAATGGATACGCCATGACTTGATTTCAAGCGCCGGCTACAAAGACGGACGTTTCTCAACCGGTCAATACAACATGGCCGAATACAATGCTGACTTCCTGGTTACAGCCCAAAAAGAAAACATTGCAAGTTCCAAATTCTCCGGTATGCTCTCCGTTGGTGGCAACTTAATGAACCGCCAATATAACAGCTTCTATGCTACAGCCGAAGGTTTGAATATCCCCGAACTTTACACCATTCAAAACGGACAGTCGACGACGACAAGAACTTATAAATCTGAAAAGGAAGTTCAATCCCTTTATGCATTGGGACAATTGTCATGGGACAACTACCTGTTCTTCGATGTAACCGTACGCAACGACTGGTCGTCCACATTGCCGAAGGACAATCGCTCATTCTTCTATCCTTCATTCTCTTTGGGTTGGGTTGTAACCGACATGCTGACCAAGTTTAAGATAGACGTTCCCAGCTGGATCTCTTTCGCCAAACTGCGTGCTTCTTATGCAGAGGCAGGAAATGACACCGACCCATACCAATTATTATCCGTATTATCTACAGTCTCCAACATGGCAGGGGGCCTGATGGGAGTAGCCGAGCCTTCTACGAAAGCGAACGCTAATCTCAAACCGGAAATTATCAAATCAATGGAGTTCGGTGCTGACATCCGGTTCCTTGACAACCGTTTAGGATTCGACGTTACGTACTATAACAAACGTGCATACAACCAAATTATTTCCATGCCTTCATCTATCACCTCAGGATACAGTGCCAAGTATATCAACGCCGGACGTGTTGACAACTGGGGCTGGGAGATTCAGATGAACACCACGCCTATTCGCACCCGTGACTGGAACTGGAATCTTTGGGTTAACTTCGCCAAGAACTCTTCTGAAGTTGTAGAACTTTACGAAGGAGTAGAATCCATCACCCTGGCACGTCCTATGGGACAGAACTGCTACGTAATGGCTAAAGTAGGCGAACCTTACGGACAGATTTACACCAATGGTTTCAAATATGACGAAAAGGGTAATCGCCTTGTCGGTGATGATGGCAAATACATCGTAGATCCTACTCTCCGTGTTTCCGGTAATATGAACCCGGACTGGACCGCAGGTATCGGTTCTTCACTCAGATGGAAAAACTTCTCCTTCGGCTTCCTGATCGACGTTCGTTATGGTGGCGATATTTATCTGCAATCCATGATGCGCCTGCAATCCTGCGGTCAGACCAAAGAGACTGCTGTCGGACGCGAAGAGTATTATACAACTGGCAAGGGATTGATCTCTCAGGGTGTGAATGTGAATACAGGAGCTGCCAACACAGTGGAACTTAATCCTACCGCTTATTGGGGACAGTTCTATGGCAATATCGGAAACTACATTTATGACGCCACCAATGTACGCCTCCGCGAACTTAACTTCTCTTGGACAATGCCGGGCAAATGGTTCAACAAGACCATCATCAGCGGTATCAAGATTAGCGCTGTGGCCAATAACGTATGCTTCTTGTACAATAACCTCCCGGGATTCGATCCTGAATGTACATACTCCACCGGTAACGGACAGGGTGTTGAAACGGCCGCTTTGCCTTCTACCCGTTCATTTGGTTTCAATCTTAACGTTACATTCTAAAATAAAGGAAAGAATATGAATAAGTTATTTAAATCTATTATAAGCATTGTCGGTCTTTCAATGACCCTTGCGGGCTGTGTCGGCGATTTTGATGATATGAATACTGACCCCAACAACCCGACGCCGGGTTCAGTCGATCCTAAGTTTCAATTGATATTCATACAGGGACGTGGTATTCCCTATGCCAACCAATGGCAACAGATAGACCAGTTGATGATCAGTACTTTCTGCGAATATGCAGCCAATGACGGTCTTTCTGCTTCCGACTATAACATAGACGCACGTTATGTGGACAATATATGGGAGTTGACCTATACCGTGTTGACCAATGCCAACTCTCTGATTCGTGCCAATGAGAGTAATCCGGTTCATACCAATGTCGTACAGATGGCCCGCATCTGGAAAGCGTATGCGATGTTGCGTTTGACTAACTGTATGGGTGATGTGCCTTACTCTGAAGCTGCCAATGACATTGACCAGCCTAAGTATGACACTCAGAAGGATATCTATTATACGATATTCGACGAATTGAAGGACGCTGCAAGCAAACTGGACGAATCAGCCGCTAACAATGTAGGTTCTTATGACCTCATTTACGCCGGTGACGCTGCCAAATGGAAAAAGTTCGCTAATTCCCTCCGGTTACGTATGGCTGTCCGTATCTCTGACGTAGACGCTACCAAGGCTAAAACGGAAGCTGCCGCTGCTATCTCGGCAGGTGTATTCAGCAATGATGCCGATGCCGCTTTCTTGAAGCAAGGTGAAGACAAGTTCGCCCAGAACCCGATTTATTATCACAAAGGTTCTTCCGTATTGCATATGTCAACAGCTTACAAACGTCTCGTGCAAGGTCTCGGCGGATTGGCATGGCCCACCGCAGCCGACCGTGAAGCAAACAAGAACATTACCGAAGCTATTCTTGCTGCCAAAAATGCTCCTGCAGTTGTTGATCCCCGCGCTCCTATTCACTTTGAACCGGCAGGTATCATCGAAGCTCCTGCAACGGAAGGTATGACCGGCAATTGGGATGGTACAGATCCGGGACACGTAGCCTCCGGTGTAGGTGCTGCCATGGACAATGGTCAGTTTGTAAGTGACTTCTCCAAAATCGGCCCATGGTATTATGAAACTATCGACAGAAAGTATCCTCTGTTCAAATACAGTGAACTGTGTTTCCTGAAAGCTATCGCCATCGAATTAGGTCTTGTGAGCGGTGATGCCAAATCGGAATATGAAGCAGGTGTGCGTTCAAGCATGACTGAACTCGGTGTTCCGGAAAGCAACATTGTAAGCTACCTGGCTTCTACCTCTCCAAACTATTATGGAACCACAGCCAGCTACGACGACATTACAGGAACCAGCAATACAGCTTTGGACAAGATTCTTACCCAGAAATATATCGCTCAGTTCCAGGAATGTTCTTTCGAGACTTGGGCTGACCACCGTCAGTTCCACAAGCCTACGCTCATGCCGTTCGCAAGCGTTAGTTCAAGTGTGTTCAACATGAATCCTTCCGACCAGGCCAATAATACGCCGAATGCTTATATCAAGCGTATATATTATCCTTCTTCAGAATATACTGTGAATGCTACTAACGTGAAAGAAGCCGAAAGCCGTATGGGTGGAAACAACAGCATACAAAACAATGTATGGTGGGACGTTAACTAAAACCTGATCCTCATAAATGCGTAGTTGAGAGCCATTCAACTACGCATTTTTTATGTCTTCATTGTAAATATCAAAAGTTCATCTAACTTTGCTGTATATATACCCACTTATCTGAAACAATATGGAAAACATTCTTCTTGCAATCTTTTTATGGTGCTCCTCACTCTCTAACCAGGGATTCATAACAAGCCCTTATTTCCAGGAGCAGGAAATTTCTTTTGTATATACTCCGGGAATCAAAATCCATATCAATGCTCCTTCAGAGGCAGAATTTGACAAAAGCAAACCAACCAAACTTGTATTGTATGCCTTGCCCAATGGCAATAGCACGGACTGGACCATAGGAAAGATGCCGACAGAAGGTGATGACTGGCATTATCACATACAACACATCGGAGCACAGACGCGGTTTATCAGAGCTGCAAACCAAGAATACAACTTCGTAACCATCTACCTGGAAGCCAACACCAAGAGCTGGGGAAGTTGGAGAAAAGCCGAACCGATGCGAGACGAAAAGATTAAGGAAACAGTGGAATATCTTCTTTCCCTTTTCGCCGAATATCACCCTCACATAGAACTGAACAGCCATAGTGGAGGAGGTAATTTCATTTTCGGTTTTATGGATGCCAATTCCGAAATTCCCGCCTATATAAAGAAAATATCTTTCATTGACAGCAACTATAACTGGGACAATGAACGTTATGGCAATAAATTAAAGAAGTGGTTGGAAGCCTCTCCCGACAACAGTTTATTTGTAGCGTGCTACGATGACGCAAATGCCTTACTGGACGGAAAACCATTCGTTTCCAGAAAAGGCGGAACCTGGCACAGAACCTATCTGATGCAGCGTTATCTGAAAAAGAACATGAAACGACTGACATGGAACAAAACAGAAAATGACAGCATCATCTATTTCACCGCGAATAACCGGAGAATCCAATTCTATTCCAGAAAGAATCCGGAACGCCAGATTTATCATACGATACTCGTGGAGCGAAACGGATATATTCAATCTGTATTTTCCGGTACCAAGTATGAAGGAGCAGGATACCAGTTTATGGGGAAAAGAGCCTACGATACTTATCGTCAGGACTCAATAGCGAAACCTCACATTTTCCAGTTTCCTCCCCGAAACAAAGGAGCTGTCACAGGAAGTGGGTTTGTCCGCCAAGTCATGAATATGACGGCGGAAGAACGTGATTCTGTGGTCTATAAAGAGATTATCCAAGGAAATGTTCCGACATCCTTTCGTCAACCTATATATCTGACGGATAGTCTGCAGGACTCTAAAGGGATATGGCATGAAGTTACACTTTGCGTATTATCCGACTTTCTGGCGATAGGCACAGATACGGATTTTCTTCGTATCCCGATGTTACCGCTTACAGCCCAGAAGCTGGCAGATTCATTTGGGGCGACATTGCCCACGCGGAAACTATCTAATCTGATTCATCGTCACAGTCCGGTTAAGTTAGAGCCTCAACCTATGACTCCGGATGCTACAATGACTACGATCCCTGTATTTGCCCGCCATGATTCTATCATTGAAGCAGCCCGTCAAAAGGCCGGCGAAGACTTGGACAGACTGATTTCCGGACATAAAAAAGACATTGTCATCACTAACCGGATAGCCAATGAACCGGGCAGACTATTTATTTACGGCTGGCATTATCCTGACGGGAAGCCCATTCAACCATTGAGTGCAGCACATGGTATTGGCTATGTGGACTACAGCCACGGGGTCCGGTTAATACGTGACGAGGTCCTGGTAGATGGCAAACTATATTCATTGAAAGCCTTACTCCAGGACCCCGTATTTTACAAATTATTCAGTGATGAAACCGGTCCGATGACAATCACAAATTATATTCCTGATTAATCTTGCTCACCACCTCCAGTTTGCCGTCTTTCAGCAAAGAGCGTGCATTAAAGAAGTTCACTCCGTCTGCACCTGCTTCAACAGACAGCTTTGCAGCTTTATATAATTCTTCGGCAGTAATATCGGGAACAAATAATCCTGATACATATTTATTCTTGTGGAAAGTCTCGCGCAAACCGTTCTCAATGCTAAACGGTATCCATTCCAGGTTTTCCGAATAGAATGACTGATAATTCATCGGACAGACAATATCTATCTTCCAGGTAGGCCAGTCCTGATAAACCGTCATACGGGCACGGGTAGGGTAAGGGAATACAGCCGCTGAAACCAGTTTTCCTTCGGCATGGGTGGCTTCCACAATTTCATTCACCAGAGAAGTAACCTCATTCAGGCGGAACTGCAACCATTCCGGGCTCATCCATGGGTCCTGTAAATCCAACGGAGAATAACCGAATATTTTTTTGAACTTCTCTATCGCTACCGGATGATACCCGAAATCATACTCAGCCCGATAGGTGTCTTGCTGAATCTTGAATTTATGCTGTTGCAAACGCCGTCCCAGCACAGCATCATTATAACGGATAAAATCCAGATGCACAGAAGCCAGCCCGTCCAAAGCGGCATAAGAAGCCGCTTTATTTTTCATGAACTGCCGGGCTTCCGGCACCGAAGGGCTCAACCATTTGTAATGTTTCACATAAGGATCGTATTCATGACTGTTATACCCTATCCGGTTCACGTCAAACCATTCGGGATGTGCCAACGCCACCGAATCTCCGGGAGCGTTCACCGTAAACATCCAGGCATGTACCTTCGCTCCTTTATAAGATTTAGCCGCTTCAATATAGCGTGCTACCACTTCCGGCGAGCCACACATATAATAATTCTTGATACCAGCCTCATCAAAAGGCTTCATCCAAAGAATCAGAGATTCGACCGAGGCATTCGTGTCCACATCGTCCCAGACGCCCAAAGCAATCTTTTGTTCCTGGTTCTGAACTTTTTTCTTTTTACCGGCCGACAATGGCTGAACAGCCAAACTGAAAAAGCACACAAGTGCTACAAATAAATTAGTAAATTTCATGATGATGATTTTTTTAGGTTCACAGCAAAGATAACACTTCTTCTATATAAATAAGGTGAATGACCAATTATTTGCAAATTATTAATTATAATGCTAAAAATAATAAAATAAGTGTTTTTGATATTAAAATAAAGTCTATCTTTGTTGCAACGAACATCCCCTTAACAATAATACTATTATGAAGAAATTTCTGCTACTTATCTTTGTATTGTGCAGTGCCTCATTATGTTGTCAAGCGCAAAAAGACCGGGTTATTTTGGGTGACGAACAGACTTCCGAGTATTTTCCTCTCCTGAAGGGTAAACGGATTGCAATATTCTCCAATCATACAGGAATGATAGGAGACAAACATCTGCTGGATATTCTCCTGGAAAATAAATTTAACGTCGTTGCCATCTTCTCACCGGAGCATGGTTTTCGTGGGGATGCAGATGCAGGCGAGCATGTATCCAGTTCAGTAGATTCGAAGACAGGTGTACCCATCCTTTCCCTTTACGATGGCAAAGATAAAAAGCCAAGCAAAACATCCATGCAGAAGTTTGATATCCTGATAGTGGATATCCAGGATGTCGGTCTGCGTTTTTACACCTATTACATCACCATGTGCCGACTGATGGATGCTTGTGCGGACTACAACAAGAAAGTATTGATACTGGACCGTCCTAATCCGAACGGACATTACGTAGACGGTCCTATTCTGGACATGAAACATAAATCAGGTGTAGGCTGGCTGCCAATTCCCATTGTTCATGGAATGACTTTAGGGGAACTTGCATTAATGGTGAACGGAGAAGGCTGGCTTCCCGGCTCACGCAAGTGTGATTTATCAGTTATCAAATGTAAGAATTACACACACCAGACCAAGTATCAGTTGCCAATCCCCCCATCTCCCAACCTGCCGAATATGAAGTCGATATATCTGTATCCGGCTACTTGTTTCTTTGAAGCAACTCCCGTCAGCCTGGGCAGGGGAACTTCACTTCCATTCCAGGTGTACGGACACCCCAATATGACCGGCTACAGTTATAGTTTCACCCCGAGAAGTATTCCCGGAGCAAAGAATCCGCCTCAACTGAACAAATTATGTCATGGAGTAGACCTTAGTAATATGAGCGATGAGGAAATCTGGAAGCGTGGAGTGGATTTGAGCTACATTATCGACGCATACCGTAACCTGAATCTGGACGACCATTTCTTCCGTCCTTTCTTTGAGCTATTGGTAGGCAGGGATTATGTGCGGAAAATGATAAAAGAAGGAAAGAGTGCCGATGAAATCAAAGCAATGTGGAAAGACGATGTGGAAAAATTCAAGGTACAGCGTAAACCGTATCTCCTTTACGATGAGAATTAAATATTGAGAATTCACCAATAATAATTAATCCATAATTAACATGAGCCCGATATCCGTAATCATCACCATCGCCGCCTACTTCGTGATACTGTTCACCATATCCTACATAGCCGGCCGAAAAGCCGACAATGCAGGTTTCTTTGTCGGCAACCGTAAATCATCCTGGTACGTCGTGGCATTTGCCATGATTGGTTCCAGCATCTCCGGAGTGACGTATGTATCTGTGCCGGGTATGGTAGCCGCCAGTAGTTTCGGCTATCTGCAAATGGTGTTAGGTTTCGTTGCGGGACAGCTCATCATAGCTTTCGTACTGACGCCGTTATTTTACCGGATGAACCTGGTGTCCATCTATGAATATCTGGAAGACCGCTTTGGAATGTCCTCTTACCGGACGGGGGCATGGTTCTTCTTTATCTCCAAAATGCTGGGTGCGGCAGTTCGCCTGTTCCTGGTATGTCTGACACTACAATTGCTGGTGTTCGAGCCCTTCGGATTACCTTTCATACTGAATGTCGCAATTACGGTGGCATTAGTGTGGCTTTATACCTTCCGGGGCGGAGTGAAATCCCTGATTTGGACAGATTCATTGAAAACATTCTGTCTGGTGGTATCGGTAGTGCTCTGCATCTGTTACATCGCATCCGACTTGAACCTGTCATTCAGCAGCATGATCAGTACGATTGCAGACAGTGACATGTCCCGCATCTTCTTCTTCGACGATGTAAACAGCAAACAATATTTCTTCAAGCAGTTCTTTGCCGGAGCATTCACCATGATTGCCATGACCGGACTGGACCAGGACATGATGCAACGCAACCTCAGTTGCAAGAACTTCAAAGATTCGCAGAAGAACATGATAACAAGTGTTATTTCCCAATTCTTCGTAATCCTGTTGTTCCTGATGCTGGGCGTATTGCTCTATATCTTTGCAAGTAATCAAGGCATCCAAGTGGATAAGAGCGATGAACTCTTCCCATTGATAGCTACCGGCGATTATTTCCCGGCCATCGTAGGTATATTGTTCATCGTCGGACTGATATCTTCGGCTTACTCCGCAGCCGGCTCGGCATTGACGGCTCTGACGACTTCATTCACCGTGGACATTCTGGGAACAAAAGGCAAGACGGAAGAAGAAATCGTAAAAGTGCGTAAACGCGTACACATCGGTATGGCGGCAATCATGGGTATCACGATTTTCGTATTCAACCTACTGAATAATACAAGCGTAATCGATGCCGTATATATCCTTGCAAGTTACACTTACGGCCCCATCCTCGGTTTGTTCGCATTCGGTATCTTCATGAAACAACAGGTTCGCGACAAATATATTCCACTGGTGGCCATCCTCTCCCCCATCCTTTGCTTTGTTCTGCAAAAGAATTCGGAGGCATGGTTCAACGGTTACCAGTTCAGTTACGAACTGTTGATATTCAACGCCCTGTTCACATTCATCGGACTCTGCTTGTTGATTAAAAAAGATAAGTAGTAATAATTAACTTAAGACATCATCATGAATGTAAGACTTCATTTTTTGTTCACTTTGCTCACCGCCTCCCTCATCCCCCTGACGGGAGGCGCGCAAGAGCTTTCGACGGAGGTCCGCCAGGAGATCGGTCGATTTCTGGATGCCGCCGCACGGAAAGAGGTTTCCATTGGGCGTATCCGCATCGACTCCGTTGCCGTGGAAAGAAATACCTTGCAACTGTTCGCTAATATGAACTGCGCTTATATTCCTTTCCGGGAAGATAACGTATCAGAGATTTATCAAGGCGTGAAGGCACTGCTTCCGGCAGAGTATTCCAGCTATGACTTGCAAATCCGCACGAACAAACGTAGCATTGAAGAATTAATTCCCCAGGCGCTACGCAGCAAGAAGGACAAAAAATCCAGAACATTCACCCCCGCCGGTACAAAGCCTTTAGTGACGGCTCTTTCCGTGCCCTACTCTCCCACGAATGGGCTAAAGAACCGCCACATCGCTTTGTGGCAAAGCCACGGTTTCTATTATGAGTCCAAACTGACACGTTGGGAATGGCAACGTGCCCGTATCTTCCAGACAGTAGAGGATTTGTACACGCAAAGCTATGTACTTCCTTTCCTGGTTCCTATGCTGGAGAATGCAGGTGCCAATGTGTTGATGCCCCGCGAACGGGACAGCCAAACGACTGAAATAATTATAGACAATGACGGATGTCTCAACAGCCGTTCCGTTTATATCGAAAAGTCAGGTGATAAAAACTGGGTGCAAGGTGCAGGTGAAGGTTTTGCACACTTGCGCAATCAGTATGTTGATTTCGAGAACCCGTTCCGCGAAGGAACCTTCCGTGCCATTGAAACTGTGAAAGGCAAAAAAGACAAAGAAAGTACTGCTGAATGGATACCGGAACTTCCCGCCACCGGACGGTATGCCGTATACGTTTCCTACAAATCACTGCCTAATAGTACGGACGATGCACTTTACACCGTTTATCATAAAGGTGGTGTATCCCAATTCAAAGTCAACCAACAGATGGGTGGCGGAACCTGGATTTATCTGGGAACATTCAGTTTTGACGCCGGAAAGCATGATGCTTACAAAGTCGTCTTAAACAACCGCTCCGATAAAGCCGGACGCATTGTCACTGCCGATGCCATAAAAATCGGTGGAGGTATGGGAAATATCGCCCGCTGCATTTCTGATGAAGGCGCCACAGAGAATATAAAAAGTTCTCAAGAATCGGGAAAAAGCGCAGCCAACTTTCAACTCCCAACTCTCAGCTCTCAACTGAATAACTACGAAGTCAGCGGTTATCCCCGCTTCTGCGAAGCTGCACGCTACTGGCTGCAATGGGCTGGGATCCCCGATAGTGTTTACTCCGAAAGCCATGGAAAAAATGACTATACCGACGATTACAAAAGCCGTGGCATCTGGGTGAATTACCTTGCCGGTGGTTCTTCCGTCAATCCTACGGAGGCAGGACTGAATATCCCGGTAGATATGGCCTTTGCCTTTCACTCCGATGCCGGGACTACATTGAACGATTCGATCATCGGAACACTGGGTATCTACTACACCAATGCCTACAACGAAGAATATGCCAACGGTGCATCCCGCTACCTGAGCCACGATATGACCGATTTGATTCAGTCAAACATCGTGCGGGATATCCGCACCCTATACGAGCCCAACTGGACACGCCGCGGCATGTGGAACCAGTCTTACTACGAAGCACGTGTCCCCCGCGTACCTACCATGTTATTGGAGTTACTGTCACACCAGAACTTCGCCGATATGCGTTATGGCCTGGATCCGCGCTTCCGTTTCACAGTGAGCCGCGCTATCTATAAAGGTATGTTGCAGTTTATCTGCTCACAGTACCATATGGACTATATCGTCCAACCTCTGCCAGTAGATAATATGGCACTGCGCATGGTAGGCGAAAATGAAATAGAACTGACCTGGCAACCCGTTGCCGACCCGCTGGAACCGACAGCGAATGCAGAGAAATACATTGTCTATACCCGTATCGGAGATGGTGATTTTGACAATGGTGTACTGGTGGATAAGAACACCTACCGCACCGTCCTACCTGCCGGAGTGGTATGTAGCTATAAAGTGACCGCCGTCAACAAAGGTGGTGAAAGTTTCCCATCTGAAATTCTTTCTGCCGGACGTGCATTTAATAGTAATAATCGATTAGTGATTATAGTAAACGGATTCGACCGCATCAGTGCCCCGGCGGACTTCGTTGCCCCCGCTCCGGCCGAGTCTTTACTTGCAGGCTTCCTGGACGATTTAGACCACGGAGTACCTTATCTTAAAGATATCAGCTACATTGGTAAGATGAAAGAATACCGCCGTTCCATTCCCTGGATGGATGATGACGCCTCCGGTTTCGGTGACAGTTACGGCAATTATGAGGATAAGGTAATTGCCGGAAACACATTCGACTATCCCGCCGTTCATGGAGCCGCTATTTTGAAAGCCGGATATTCTTTCATATCTTGCAGCGACGAAAGTGTGGAGAACCAAACAATGAATCTGAACGACTATACATACGTAGACCTGATACTCGGCAAAGAATGCCAGACCAAGATGGGACGTGGCGGTATACGGCCTTTGGAATTCAAGACATTCAGCCAGCCCATGCAGGAAGCTATCACTGCATATTGCAGACAAGGTGGAAACATTTTCGTCTCAGGAGCTTATGTCGGTACCGACCTTTGGGACAACCGCCTGGCTCCGGCTCAGGATGCCGACAAGAAATTCGCAACAGAAGTCCTGAAATATAAATGGCGTGTGGGACAAGCGGCTACAGAGGGTAAGGTGAAATGTGTAGCTTCTCCGTTCCCCGCCCTTTCAGGCAACTATACGTATCATAACGAACTGAATGCCGACAGCTACGTGGTGGAATCACCCGACGCCATCGAACCTGCCACTAAAGACGCGTACACCGTAATGCGTTACTCTGAGAACAACCTGAGTGCCGGAGTAGCCTACAAGGGTGACTATAAGACTTGTATATTGGGCTTCCCATTCGAAGCTCTGCGCACTACTGCTGAAAGAGAAACATTAATGAATGCCATCCTCACTTTCTTCAGTGAAGGAACAAACCTATAACACACTAAACCAATCATCATTTATGAAGCGAAGATTATTAATAAACATTTTGCTCCTGGCTGTAGGATTTATACAAAGTGCTGCGTTGTATGCGGATCACGGAACATTCCGTTTTGCCCAGATAACGGACATTCATTTCAGCCCCAACAATCCCAATCCTACAGAAGACCTACTGCGCACCGTAGCACAGATTAATGCGACAGACAGTATCGACTTTGTACTGGTGACGGGCGATATTGCCGAAGAAGGTGATCGCGCCACCATGCTGAAAGTAAAAGAAACGCTGGATTTGCTGAAAGTCAAATACTATATCATCCTCGGCAATCACGAAACGAAATGGAGTGATTCCGGCTGCACAGCTTTCGAAGAAATCTTCGGTGGCGAACGTTTTGAATTCGAGCATAAAGGCATCTTGTTCCTCGGTTTCAATTCCGGCCCGCTGATGCGTATGGCAAACGGTCATGTAGTTCCACAGGATATCCGTTGGATGACGGAAAGAATGAACCTGTTCAACACCGGCAACTCTCAACTTAACAAGCCCGTAATCCTCGTCACCCACTACCCGCTGATAGAAGGAGATGTGGACAACTGGTATGAAGTGACCGACGCGGTACGCCCTTACAACATCCGCCTATTTATAGGCGGACACTACCACCGCAACCGCGACTTACGATACGACGGCATTCCCGGTATCCTGATGCGCAGCAACCTGCGCGACAAAGACGGTAAACCCGGATATGGAATCTATGACATCACCCAAGACTCTATCCTCGTCTATACACAACGTATCGGCGAACCGAAACAGCAATGGGCTTCCTTCTCCCTGACCAAACAATACTACGACCACAACGGGAAGGCAGAGAAGTACCCCGATTTCTCGGTAAACAAAGAATACCCCAATGCAAAGGAACAGTGGATCGTACAGACCGGTGCAGGTATCTATTGCTCTCCTGCGGTAGAAAAGAATAAGGTATTCGTAGGAGATGATATGGGAGTCCTGACTTGCTATGCTTTGAAGAATGGTAAAAAGTTGTGGAGTTTCCAGTCCGGCAAACGCATTGTTGGTACTCCGGCAGTGGCGGAGGGTATCGTCGTATTCGGCTCTGCCGACCGCAACATCTATGGTTTGAACAGTAAAGACGGCAGTCTGCTATGGACTGTGAAAGCCGGAGAACCTGTATTGGGTGCAGTAACCATCGAGAACGGCATTGCCTACATCGGCGCCAGCGACCACACTCTCCGCGCCATCGACGTCCGCACAGGTAAAGTGATATGGACATACAACGGTGTGAAAGGGTACATTGAAACCAAACCGTTGGTAACGGCAGACAAGGTTATCTTCGGTGCATGGGACAATACCCTCTATGCGCTGAACAAGTCAGATGGCAAGGAACTATGGAAGTGGACAGGCGGACTGACCCGCATGCACTTCTCCCCTGCCGCCGTATGGCCCGTAGCTGCAAACGGCAAAGTATTTATCACCGACCCGCAACGTGCAATGACAGCCATCAACCTGGAAAACGGCGAAACCGTATGGCGCACGTTCCAGTCTATGGTACGTGAAACTATCGGCTTGTCGGAAGATGGCGAACAGGTGTACAGTAAGACGATGAACGACAGCATTGTCTGCTACGCAACCAAAGGCGACAAGCCCCGCGAATTGTGGGCAAGCAATGTCGGCTTCGGTTACGAACATGCTCCGTCCATGCAAGTTGAAAAAGACGGCGTCATGTTCGGCAGTACTAAAGAGGGACTGATATTTGCCCTGGAGCCCAAAACCGGTAAGGTACTGTGGAAACATAAAATAGGCAACTCCCTCATCAGCACAGTAGTGCCGCTGAATGCCCGGCAAGTGCTGTTCACCGCCACCAGCGGAGAGGTAGGCCTTTTGACAATTGACAATTGAGAATTGACAATTGACAATTATTTGATAGACATGGAAAATATTAATATAACAATTAGAATATGAAAAACGAAAAGACAGAAAATAGCGCAGCTTATCATCAAGCACCAATTGTCAATTGTCAATTGTCAATTGTCAATTGCTTTATTCCCTTTGCGGGAACTGCTCAAGCGGAAAAGACAGTAAAAGGGTTGCAAGAAAGCGGTTTAGTGAATAACATTTATCTGATGGCCATGCCGGACGTTACCGAGAAGTTGCCCGGGTGTCGCGTCTTGCATACGGACTCCATCCTATCCAGTGGAAACATCCGTAACATTGCCGGACATGCCGATGCAAAATATACGCTGATTTATACTAAATACACTACACTCGAACTGGGGTTGTTTGCCTTGGAACGTATGATACACATTGCCGAAGACAGTGGTGCAGGCATGGTTTATGCCGACCGTTACCAGGTGAAAGAAGGCAAACAAACGAATGCTCCGGTCATCGACTATCAGTTCGGTTCACTGCGTGATGATTTCGACTTCGGCTCTGTGCTCCTGTTCCGTACGGACGCCTTCCTGGAAGCCGCTTCCCGTATGGCCGAAGACCAATATAAATTTGCCGGTCTCTACGACCTGCGTCTGAAAGTAAGCCAGAAAGAAAGCCTGGTACACATCAACGAATACCTCTACAGTGAAATCGAAGACGACACCCGTAAGAGCGGTGAAAAGATATTCGACTATGTAGACCCGAAGAACCGTGACCGGCAGATTGAAATGGAACAGGCTTGTACGGAACATCTGAAAGAAATCGGCGGTTATCTGGCTCCTGACTTCAAACAGATAGAATTTTCCGCCGGAGACTTTGAATATGAAGCATCGGTTATCATTCCCGTACGCAACCGCATCCGTACCATCCGTGATGCCATCAGCTCAGTCCTGAAACAGAAGACGGACTTCAAATTCAATCTGATTATCATTGATAACCATTCAACAGATGGCACTACGGAAGCTATCGACGAATACAAGAACGACGAACGCCTCATCCACATCATCCCCGAACGCAACGACCTGGGTATCGGCGGTTGCTGGAACATAGGCGTACATCACCCGAAGTGCGGCAAGTTTGCCGTACAGCTGGACAGCGACGATGTATACAAGGATGAGAATACCCTGACAATCATGGTGCGCGCCTTCTACGAGCAGAATTGTGCCATGGTAGTAGGCACGTATATGATGACGGACTTCAACATGAATATGATCGCCCCGGGCATCATCGACCATAAAGAATGGACACCGGAAAACGGGCGCAACAATGCGCTGCGCATCAACGGCCTGGGTGCTCCGCGCGCTTTCTACACTCCGGTGCTGCGTGAGGTAAAAGTCCCCAATACCAGCTATGGTGAGGACTATGCGTTGGGACTGAACTTCTCCCGCCACTATCAAATAGGCCGTGTGTACGATGTGGTTTATCTGTGCCGCCGCTGGGACGACAATTCGGATGCTTCGCTGGACATTGTGAAGATGAACAGTCACAACCTGTATAAAGACCGCATCCGCACATGGGAACTACAGGCACGTGTAGCGATGAACAAGAAAATACAACTCTTATGAATCAGACCATAAACGACCTCCTGACCAGCCAACTTGACACTTGGGAAATGGCGCGTAACAATTACGCCGCCCTTTCCGGCGTGCAAGTGAGAGAACTGGACGTAAACGGTATTCCCTATAAAGTACAGTTCAACCCTGCGCGTATCGTTTCTTCGGGAGCTAAAGTAGATGCCAAGTCCATCAAGGAACGCAAATGTTTCCTCTGTCCCGCCAATTTACCGCCGGTACAGAAAGGCATCCCGTTTGAAGGGCATTACAACATCCTGGTGAATCCGTTCCCCATTTTCCCCCGTCACCTGACGATACCGGAAGTGGCACACGTGGACCAGCGCATAGCTGTCCGTTTCAATGATATGCTGGCATTGGCACAGGTGCTGACGGATTACACGATATTCTATAATGGTCCCAGATGCGGTGCATCCGCCCCCGACCATGCCCATTTCCAAGCCGGGAACAAAGGTTTTATGCCCATTGAAAAAGACTGGCGCGGACAAATAGCAGGCAAAGTGGTGGATTACAGCGAAGCCACCCTTTGGTATCTGAATGATGTACCACGGGCTACGCTTGTCATCGAGTCCGCCAATAAGAAACACGCCGCTTCGCTGTTCGACATCATCTACCATTCACTGGACACGAAGCCGGGAGATGACGAGCCGATGATGAACGTACTGGCATGGTATGAGGACGGAAAATGGATAGTATGCGTATTTCCGCGCGAGAAGCACCGCCCGGCCTGTTATACAGCCGAGGGAGAAGCAAATCTGTTAAGCAGTCCCGCATCCGTTGACCTTGGCGGAGTATTTATCACTCCGGTAGAAAAAGATTTTCTGAAGATAACAGCCGAAGATGTGGCGCAGATACTGAGTGAAGTATGTCTTTCCACCAAAGACTTCCACAGGGTACGCCAACGCATCAAGGAGAAAATATAGTCCACCTAAAATATGATTATATGATGAAAGAGCCCAAAGTACACGTAGGCATATTGTTTGAGCCGCAGATAGAGTTCGTATTGCTGAACCCTTACCAAATAACAGGGACATACTGCGACGGAGTAGTGACCCACCGCACCGTTGTCAGCGGCAAACAAGTCGCTACCTACAACGAAGGCAAGATACTGTGGAACGGACGCCTTTATGACGAACTCCTGTTCGAACCAATAGACGAAGCCACCGACTCTTTTGAATTGCTGGACGTCACCATCGGTATCAACTTTCACTGGGAACGCAAAGAAGACCAGCGTTTCCTGGGTGCCCTGAAGATTATTGCAGAAGACAATAAACTGACAGCCATCAACGTCATCCATGTGGAAGACTACCTGACCAGCGTGATCTCCAGCGAGATGAGCGCAACCGCCTCACTGGAATTACTAAAAGCCCACGCCGTCATTTCGCGCAGCTGGCTCTTAGCAATTGACAATTCACAATTGACAATTGACAATTCTATGCAGCACGCCAGCGCAGCATCCAATAGCGCAATCAAACCCAGCGCAGCCAATTGTCAATTGTCAATTGTCAATTGTCAATTGAAATGGTATGAGCGCGACGCCCACACCCGTTTCGACGTCTGCGCCGACGACCATTGCCAACGCTATCAGGGCATTACCCGCGCCTCTACCGAAATCGTAAAGCAAGCCATTGCCGCCACCCGCGGACAAGTCCTGATGTACGGTGGCAAGATATGCGACGCCCGCTTCTCCAAATGCTGCGGCGGTGCATTCGAGGAATTCCAGTATTGCTGGGAAGATGCCCCCCACCCATATCTCCGCAAACAACGCGACTTCCGCATCTTCAACCCCAAGACCTGCGACCTCAGCTTCGGAGCCACCCAACCCGGCAGCGGACTACCCGACCTGACAGATGAGCAAGAAGCAACAACCTGGATTCGCACCTCTCCGCCCGCCTTCTGCAACACCACAGATAAGGGAATCCTCTCGCAGGTACTGAACAACTACGACCAGGAAACTACGGATTTCTACCGCTGGAAAGTGGAGTACACCCAGGACGAGCTATCCGCACTGATCCTGAAACGCTCCGGCATTGATTACGGACAAATCATCGACCTTGTCCCCATCGCCCGCGGCACTTCGGGACGCCTCTGGAAGCTGAAAATCGTAGGAACCAAACGGACGCTTATCATCGGCAAAGAGCTGGAGATACGCCGCACGCTGTCCGCTTCCCATCTCTACAGCTCCGCTTTCGTTGTAGACAAGGAAGACATCTCTCCCGAAGGCATCCCGGGACGCTTCATCCTCACCGGAGCCGGCTGGGGACATGGCGTAGGCCTGTGCCAGATAGGTGCTGCCGTGATGGGTGAGCAAGGCTATAAGTATGACGCAATACTGCTGCACTATTACATTGGCGCGAGCCTTGACCAACTATATGACTAATCTTACCAAACAATAACCTATTCAATATCATGAACAGTACAAAAAAAATATCCCCCTGGGCATGGGTGCCTACCCTATACTTCGCACAAGGCATTCCATACTTCATTGTCAACAACATCTCGGTACTGATGTTTGCCAAGATGGGAGTTCCCAATGGAGAGATGGCCTTGTTTACGAGTCTGCTGTATCTGCCCTGGACCATCAAGCCCTTCTGGAGTCCGTTCATCGACATCATCAAGACCAAACGATGGTGGACCATCTCCATGCAAATTCTGATGTCGATAGCATTCATCCTGCTGACGTTATCCATACCCAAACCGGATGAAGCGATGATAGCAGCCGGGACAACTCCCATCAGCCTGTTCACCATCACATTGATTTTGTTCATCATTACCGCCTTTGCTTCGGCCACGCACGACATTGCCGCCGACGGTTTCTATATGTTGGCACTGAAGCAGAGCGACCAGGCGGCATTTGTCGGCATCCGAAGCACTTTCTACCGCCTTGCATCCATCTTCGGACAAGGAGTACTGGTAGCCATCGCCGGTACCATCGAGCTGAAATACAAAGATATCCCGCTGTCGTGGACCATCACCATGCTGGTTACAGCCGTCATGTTCAGTCTGGTGACGTTCTATCACCTCTTTGCAATCCCCAAACCGACGGCCGACAAATCCGTCTTGACACCGGGAACTGCCAGTGCAAAAGCCATATTCAAAGAGTTCGGACGCACGTTCGCCACTTACTTCACCAAACCCGGAGTATGGCTCGCCATCGCCTTCATGCTGCTCTACCGACTGCCCGAAGCGTTCCTCATCAAGATGTGTATGCCTTTCCTTGTAGCTTCCAAAGAAGCGGGAGGTCTGGAACTTTCTACAGCGGAAGTAGGTATCGTGTACGGCACCATCGGAGTGATATTCCTCACCGTAGGCGGCATTCTGGGCGGACTGTTCGCATCGCGCATCGGACTGAAGAAATCTATCTGGTGGATGGCGGCGTGCATGACGCTGCCCTGCCTGACATTCGTCTACCTGGCCATCGGCCAACCCGACAATCTGTTTGCCATCTCCACGGCCATCGCCATCGAGCAGTTCGGCTACGGATTCGGATTCACGGCCTATATGCTCTATATGATGTACTTCTCCGAAGGCGAGTTCAAGACATCGCATTATGCCATCTGCACCGCTTTCATGGCTCTGAGCATGATGATTCCGGGTATGTTTGCGGGTTACCTCCAGGAAGCGGTCGGCTACGTCAACTTCTTCTGGATAGTAATCGTCTGTTGCGCCGTCACCATCGTAGTCACGGTGTTTGCCGACAGGAAGATTGATCCGGCATACGGGAAAAAGTGATAAAGTAGTTACAAGCAGGAGTTAATTCCCCCTCCCTGATTCGCATAAATTAAATTATAAACCATGAAAAAGTATATTCTCCTCTGTGTCCTCTGCGTCCTCTGTGGCGCCATGAAGGCTCAAAAGATCAAGATAAAGACCGGCATCGAAGTCCTGAAATCCCAGAACTTCAAATGCCTGGAAGGCAAGCGTGTGGGACTGATTACCAACCCCACAGGAGTGGACAATCAGATGAAATCCACCATCGACATCCTGCACGAAGCCCCCAATGTGAACCTCGTAGCCCTCTTCGGCCCGGAGCACGGCGTGCGAGGTGACGTGCATGCAGGCGACCACGTGACAGATATCAAAGATGCCAGCACCGGCCTCCCCGTCTACTCCCTCTATGGGAAAACACGCAAAGCCACTCCGGAAATGCTGAAAGACATCGACGTACTGGTATACGACATTCAAGACATCGGCTGCCGCTCATTCACCTACATCAGTACGATGGGACTGGCCATGGAAGCCGCTGCCGAGAATGGCAAAGAATTCATCGTCCTGGACCGTCCCAACCCGGTAGGCGGATTGAAAATAGAAGGTAACCTCGTAGAAGACAATTGCATTTCCTTTGTCAGCCAGTTTAAAATTCCGTACCTTTACGGACTCACTTGCGGCGAGCTGGCACTGATGCTGAACGGAGAACGGATGATGGCAGCGCAATGCAACCTGCACGTCGTAAAGATGAAAGGCTGGAAACGCCGGATGGATTATGCACAGACCGGCCTGCAATGGGTGCCCTCTTCCCCGCACATCCCACATCCGCACTCGGCTGTGTTCTACCCCGTAAGCGGCATTTTGGGTGAGTTGGGATATATGTCCATCGGCGTAGGCTACACCATCCCGTTCCAGATGTTTGCCGCCCCGTGGGTGGAAGCCGAAAAACTGGCCCGGAACCTGAACGCATTGGCCGTGCCGGGCGTCGTGTTCCGCCCGATGTACCTGAAACCGTTCTACTCCGTAGGAAAAGGCGAGCTGCTGCAAGGCGTGCAGGTACACATCATGGACGTGCAGAAAGCGCCGTTGAGCGACATCCAGTTTCTCGTGATGCAGGAAGTGGCGGCACTCTATCCCGACCGGGCCGTGTTTGACCATGCCGACAAGGGACGTTTCCGGATGTTCGACATGGTGAGCGGCTCCGAAGAGATACGCCGACGGTTCTCCCGGCGCAACCGTTGGGAAGATGCACGCGATTACTGGTATAAGGATGCGGAAGACTTCCGACGGTTGTCCCGAAGATACCACCTGTACAAGTAGATAATAGTAAACGTTTCTTACGCTAGAGAGGGCCGTAAAGACAAGCGCATGTCACCCCTCATGACAAGCGCATGTCATGGGTCATGAGAAGCGCTTGTCATGGGTAGTGAGAAGCGCATGTCAGGAGGGGTGAGAAGCGCTTGTCATCACAGGCGACATCGGGGCAGCATCAAAACCGCCCTACAGCATGTTCTGACAGGGGTACCAGTGAAAGAAGAGAAGAAAGATAAGGAAAAGAAAGGGGAAAACGATATGGTAAAAAGTAAATACACTTCATTTTTGCAGGAGATAAGAGAATTTATCCCGCAAGAAAGGATATACACCGACGAACTGCGCCGGTTGGCATGGGGAACGGATGCGGGCTTCTACCGCCTCATTCCTCAAATCGTGATTCGTTCCGGCAACGAAGGAGAAATCTCCGGCCTGCTGAGGTTGGCCGACCGCTACGGTCTGCCCGTGACGTTTCGTGCCGCAGGAACCAGTTTGTCCGGACAGGCCATTAGCGACTCCATCCTGATAGTAGCCGGCAAGCATTGGGAGAAGTACAGCATCTCTCCCGACCACGAACAGATTACGCTGCAACCGGGCATCATCGGTCAGCGGGTAAACGAGATTCTCGCGCCTTACGGACGCAAGTTCGCCCCCGACCCCGCCTCGGTGAAATCGGCCATGGTGGGCGGCATCGTCATGAACAACGCTTCGGGCATGAACTGCGGCACCCATGCCAACAGTGACAAAGTGCTCATCTCCGCCCGCATCGTGCTGGCTGACGGCACCGTGCTGGACACAGGCGACGGCATCTCCCGTGCCTCCTTTGAAGCCACACACCCCGATTTCCTCAACCGCATCCGTGAGTTGCGCGATGAGATACGTGCCGACGAAGCTCTCTCCGCCCGCATCCGATATAAATACTCCATCAAGAACGTAACCGGACTGAACCTCTTACCCTTCGTCCGCTTCGACGACCCGTTCGACATTATCGCCCACCTGATGGTAGGCTCCGAAGGTACGCTTGCGTTCCTCTCACAAGTCACCATGCGCACAGAGTACGACTATCCGCACAAGGCAAGCGCCATGCTCTACTTCAAGAGTATCAAAGATGCCTGCCGGGCCGTGGTGGCGATGAAGGAGCTTAAAAATGAAGAATTAGGAATGAAGAATGAAGAATCAGGCTGCGCTGTTACACCGCAAGGTAATTCTTCATTCCTCATTCCTCATTCTTCATTCATTGTGAAGGGCGCCGAGTTGCTGGACTACAAGAGTCTCTCTTCCGTAGACGACCCCATATATATAAGGTATAAGCAAGAAGTCTCCGACCCCTCCGGCCTCACCGCCGTGCTGACCGAGACCAAAGCCCGCACCCGTGAGGAACTGGCACAAAACCTGTCAGCCATCGAAGCCTGCCTGACATCTTTCAGCACTTACACCCCCGTGCACTTCACCGACCGACCGGAGGAGTACTCCAAATACTGGGCTATCCGTTCGGGCATCTTCCCCTCCGTAGGTGGCACACGCCAACCCGGAACCACCTGTCTCATCGAAGACGTAGCTTTCCACATCGAAGACCTGCCCGAAGCCACCGCCGACCTGCAGCAGCTCATCGCCCGACACGGCTATGACGACGCCTGCATCTACGGTCATGCCCTGGAAGGGAACTATCATTTCATCCTCAACCAGTCCTTCAGCACCGATGCCGAAGTGAAACGCTACGAGGAACTGATGAATGACGTAAAATCACTGGTAGTCGATAAATACGACGGTTCACTGAAAGCCGAACACGGAACAGGCCGCAACATGGCCCCCTTCGTGAAATACGAATGGGGAGAAGCCGCCTTCGAAGCCATGAAAGCCGTAAAGCAGTTGTTCGACCCGAAAGGTCTGCTCAACCCGGGTGTCATCTTCAATGATGACCCGCAATGTCATATCAAGGACTTGAAACAGCTGCCGCTGTTTCAAATTGACAATTCACAATTGACAATTGACAATTCTATGCAGAATGGCAGCGCAACGTCCAACAGCGCAGCCCAACATAGCGCAGCCCAACACAGCGCAGCCAATTGTCAATTGTCAATTGTCAATTGTCAATTGAACAAAGTCCATTGTCAATTGAATAAGTGTATCGAATGTGGTTTCTGCGAAGTAAACTGTTTATCTTGCGGCTTTACCCTCTCTTCCCGTCAGCGTATCGTAGTGCAACGGGAAATATCCCGTCTGAGACAGAGCGGAGAGGACGAGGAACGTCTGGCTTTACTCGAAAAGCAATACCGTTATCCCGGCAATCAGACCTGTGCGGGAGATGGCCTTTGCTCCATGTCCTGCCCGATGAATATCAATACGGGCGACCTGACCCATATCATCCGTCAGGAATCGTTGCCGAAAGGCAGCCTCGGATATAAGGCAGGCGATTTCGCCGCCAACCACTTCGCAGGTGTAAAGAGCGCCTTGCGCCCCGTACTATCATTAGCCAATTTCGGGCATTCCCTATTAGGCACAAAAGCCATGAGCAGTATCACCAAAAGCCTGCACAACATATTAGGAATACCCTTATGGACGCCTGCCATGCCTCTTCCAATTGACAATTCACAATTGACAATTGACAATTCTATGCAGCATGACAGCGCAACGTCCAACAGCGCAGCCAATTGTCAATTGTCAATTGTCAATTGTCAATTGAACAAAGTCGTTTACTTCCCCAGCTGCATCAACCAAACCATGGGCCTTCCGAAGCGTTCCCCCGTAGTGCAGCCTTTGGTCAACAAGATGATTTCCCTCCTCCGGAAAGGCGGTTACGAAGTCATCTTCCCAAAGGATATGGACAAACTCTGTTGCGGCACCATCTGGGAAAGCAAAGGTATGCTCGACATTGCCGACCGCAAAGCCGCCGAGCTCGAAGCCGCCCTTTGGGAAGCCAGTGAGCAAGGCAAATACCCCGTACTTTGCGACCAAAGTCCCTGCCTGCACCGTATGCGTGAAACCATCAAACGGATGAAACTCTACGAACCCGCCGAGTTCATCTACACTTTCCTGCGCGACCGTCTGGTCTTCACACAGACCGACCGCCCCGTAGCCCTGCACATCACCTGCTCCATGCGCCGCATGGGGCTGGCAGACACCATCATCTCCCTGGCCAAACTCTGCTCCACCCACGTCATCATTCCCGAAGAAGTAGGGTGCTGTGGTTTTGCCGGCGACCGGGGATTCACTTATCCCCAACTGAACTCTTATGCCTTGCGCAAGCTCCGTCCGCAGATAGAAGCCTCCGGCGTAGCCATAGGTTACTCCAACAGCCGCACCTGCGAAATAGGGCTGACCACCAACTCCGGCATTCCCTATGTCTCCATCGCTTATCTTGTAGACGAATGCACAGAGAAAATTGAATAACTTAACACACTTATTGCCATGAACAGTCAAACGAAAACCAACAAACGTATCCTTGCCCTCGACATCCTTCGCGGTGTCACCATTGCGGGTATGATTATGGTGAACAACCCCGGCACCTGGGGACACATATATGCCCCTCTGCGCCATGCCGAGTGGAACGGCCTCACCCCGACCGACCTCGTCTTCCCCTTCTTCATGTTCATTATGGGTATCTCTACCTATATCTCCCTGAAGAAGTACAACTTCGAGTTCAGCCATGCCGCCGCCATGAAGATATTGAAACGCACCATCATCATCTTCCTCATCGGCCTTGCCATCGGCTGGTTCTCCAAGTTCTGTTACTACTGGACGAACCCCAGTGAGGGCATCGGCTTCGGCGCCCAACTTTGGGAATCCGTATGGACATTCGACCGCATCCGCATCCTGGGCGTCATGCAACGTCTTGCCCTGTGCTACGGCGCCACCGCCATCATTGCCCTGACCATGAAGCACCGACACATCCCCTACCTCATTGCCACCTTGCTGATAGGCTACTTCATCCTGCTGATGTGCGGTAATGGCTTCTCCTACAACGAAACCAACGTCCTCTCCATAGTAGACCGTGCCATCCTCACCCCCGCCCACATGTACAAGGACAACGGCATCGACCCCGAAGGACTTTTAAGCACCATCCCCGCCATCGCCCATGTTTTACTGGGCTTCTGCGTAGGACGTATGATGCTGGACGGCAACAAAGCCCAAAGCCGTGAGGAGTTACTTAACTCCCACCTCATCAAACTGTTTCTGGTAGGTGTCATCCTCACCTTTGCAGGTTTCCTGCTGAGTTACGGCTGCCCCATCAACAAGAAAATCTGGTCCCCCACCTTCGTGCTCACCACTTGCGGGCTGGCATCCAGCTTCCTTGCACTGCTCATCTGGATCATCGACGTGAAAGGATATAAGAAATGGAGTACTTTCTTCGAAGCTTTCGGTATCAACCCGCTGTTCATGTACGTCCTGGGTGGCGTGCTCGGCATCTTGTTCGGCAGCATCAGTTTCCCCTGGGGTGATGCCAGCATCAGCATACACGGATTCTTATATAAGATAGTCCTGATGCCGGTATTCGGCGAAACAGGCGGTTCATTGGCTTATGCCCTACTCTTCGTTGTCCTCAACTGGTGCATCGGTTATCAACTGTACAAAAGGAAGATATATATCAAGATATAATGAAGAGTAACGAAGTTATCAACAGAGTAAACAATTAAAATTGAACGATATGATATTAATAGCAGACAGTGGCTCTACAAAGACTGATTGGTGTGTTGTAGAGAAAGGTAAACTCATCCAGCAGATTTTTACGAAAGGCACCAACCCTTTCTTTCAGTCGGAAGAGGAAATCAGTAATGAAATCGCGACAGCGCTTCTGCCCCAGTTAACAACCAATGCTTTCGATGCTGTATACTTTTACGGTGCCGGCTGTGGCTTCCCCGACAAGATAGCTATGGTATACCGCGCCATCACCCGGCATCTTCAGGTACCGGAAGGCAAAGTAGAAGTAAACACTGACATGCTTGCCGCAGCACGCGGGCTCTGTGGACATGAGCCGGGCATCGCCTGCATCATGGGCACAGGTTCCAACTCGTGCTATTACGACGGAGAACACATAAAAGCCAACGTTTCGCCCCTGGGCTTCATCCTCGGCGACGAAGGTAGCGGCGCTTACCTGGGTAAGTTGCTGGTAGGCGACATCCTGAAAAACCAGATGACTCCGGAACTGAAAGACAAGTTCCTCAAACAGTTCGATCTGGAACCGGGAGACATCATCGACCGCGTATATCGCAAGCCATTTCCGAACCGTTTCCTGGCAAGCCTGTCACCTTTCCTTGCACAGAACCTGCACGAACCCTGCGTGCACACGCTTGTGCTGAACAGCTTCAAGGCTTTCCTCAAAAGGAATGTCATGCAATACGATTACGAACACAGCAAGGTACACTTCATCGGTTCCGTAGCGTTCCATTACAAAGAAGTGCTTGCCGAGGCTACGCAGGAGATGGGCATCCAATTAGGCACTATACTCAAGAGCCCGATGGAGGGATTAATCAGATATCATAAAACAATTGACAATTAACAATTGAGAATTAATAATTAATAATTGAGTCATTATGGCATTCATTAAAATATCAGAGCAACCTTCGCTCTACAACGACTTAGAAAAGAAATCTGTCCGCGAAATATTGGAGGACATCAATACAGAGGATCAAAAAGTGGCATTGGCTGTTCAGAAAGCCATTCCACAGATTGAGAAACTGGTTAATCTGATTGTTCCGCGCATGAAACAGGGCGGGCGCATCTTCTATATGGGCGCCGGAACCAGCGGACGTCTGGGAGTGTTGGACGCATCGGAGATACCTCCCACGTTCGGTATGCCGCCGACGCTCGTGATCGGACTGATAGCAGGTGGTGACACCGCCTTGCGCAATCCGGTGGAGAATGCGGAAGACGACACCCGCCGCGGCTGGGAAGAACTTATCGAGCGTAACATTACCGACAAAGATACCGTCATCGGCATTGCGGCTTCCGGCACCACTCCCTACGTCATCGGTGCCATGCAGAAAGCCCGTGAACACGGCATTCTCACAGGGTGTATCACCAGCAATCCCGATTCGCCGATGGCTGCGGAAGCAGATGTGCCTATCGAGATGATTGTCGGTCCGGAATATGTGACCGGAAGCTCACGCATGAAGTCAGGTACCGGACAGAAGATGATACTGAACATGATTACCACCTCGGTCATGATACAACTGGGCCGTGTGAAAGGCAACAAAATGGTGAATATGCAATTGAGCAACCAAAAGTTAGTGGACCGTGGCACACGCATGATTGTAGAAGAACTCGGTCTGGACTATGGTAAGGCGAAAGCACTGCTGCTGATGCACGGCTCGGTGAAGAAGGCGGTAGATGCCTACAGAGGAAAATGATTCCTTTTCTCACCTACCACCCCATCATTAATTCTCTGATTCATTGATAACACCCAATATTATGAAGCTAATCCCCTCCTTCCTTTTCCTTGCATTGCTTGCCCTGCAAGCCAACGCACAGCCTTTGCAACGCATAGCCCCCGAACAAGTCGGCATGGACTCCCGTAAACTGATGTACGCTGACGAAGCGATAGAAACCGCCATAGCGAACAAAGACATCCCCGGTGCCGTACTTGCCGTAGTACGCAACGGAAAAATGGCCTACCTCAAAGCCTACGGTAACAAGCGCATATACCCCAATGCCGAGCCCATGACCGTAAATACCATCTTCGACATGGCTTCATGCAGCAAATCCATGTCCACCGCTATCTGTACCCACATCCTGGCAGAACGTGGAAAGCTCCGTCTCCTGGATCCGGTCAGTCTCTATATCCCCGATTTCAAGAACTGGGCAAGCGAAGACGGCAAAGACAAGAAAGTCATCCGCATCGCCGACCTGCTGACACATACCTCCGGCCTCCCACCTTATGCTCCAACGTCCGAACTGGAAAAGCAATACGGCTCCCCCAGTCCCGACGGATTAATAGAATACATTGCCAACTGCCGCCGCGACTTCAAACCGCAGACCGACTTCCAATACAGTTGCCTCAACTACATCACCCTGCAACGCATCATCGAAACCGTCAGCGGACAATCATTACGTGACTTCGCCCGCAAAAACCTGTTTGATGTCCTGGGCATGAACCATACCGACTACCTACCCTGCAAGCGTGACAAAGACGGCAAATGGATAAACACCTCCCTCCCCCACTGGGCAAAAACCGATACCCACAGCGCAGCCAATCGTCAATTGTCAACTGTCAATTATCAATTGAAAGAAGTTGCCCCCACCGAAAAGCAGCCTGACGGCAGCGTCCTCTGCGGACAAGTACATGACCCGCTGGCCCGCGTCATGAATGGCGGCATCTCCGGCAATGCCGGTGTATTCTCCTGTGCCGAAGACATTGCACTTCTCTGCGCCGCCCTGCAAAACGGCGGAGAGTGGAACGGACACCGTATTCTCAGCCCGTTGGGTGTCAAGGCCATGCGTACTGTTCCCCGCGCCACTGCCTCATTAGGGCGCACTTTAGGTTGGGACAATTTCACAGCCTATGCTTCCAACAATGGAGACTATCTGGGACCCAACACCTACGGCCATACCGGATATACCGGAACATCCATCGTGATAGACCCTGATAATGACATTTCAGTTATCCTGCTTATCAACGCCGTGCATCCCGAAGACGGGCACAGTGTGGTACGCTTGCGTTCTCTGGTTTCCAATGCCGTAGCCGCATCCATTTATCCGGCTCCACGCATTTACACAGAGCATTACTACAAACGTTTCCTTCAATTCATGGATGAACCCGCCATCACCTCCAAAGATATCGTCATGGTAGGTAACAGCCTTACAGAAGGCGGCGGTGACTGGAACGCCCGCCTCAACAAAAAGAACATCCGCAACTGCGGTATCATCGGTGACGAGGTAATGGGCATATACGACCGCCTGCACCAGATACTCCCGGGACATCCTGAAAAGCTCTTTCTCCTTGCCGGTGTCAACGACATTTCGCACGATCTGACTGCCGACAGCATCGTCAGCATGATACGCATGACCATAGAGCGCATCCAACGTGAATCTCCTGATACGAAACTCTACCTGCAAAGCCTCCTGCCTTTCAACGAAAGCTTCGGACGCTACAAAAAGCTGACAGGGAAAACCAATATGGTTCCCGAAATCAATGCCCAACTGGAAACCTTAGCCAAAGAGCACAAAATCACATTCATCAATCTGTTCCCGCTGTTTACTGAAAAAGGAACGAATGTATTACGTAGTGAACTAACCAGCGACGGACTGCATCTGAATGAAGAAGGATATAAGATTTGGGTAAAAGCATTAAAGAAGAGAATATAAATCGTTATCTCAAATCTGACAGATAACTGCCTTACGAAAAAAGGCTGTCCATTCCTTCCGGGAACAGACAGCCTTTACTATTTTCATCAAAAAGAACTCTATTCTACGCTTACCAACTCCATGTCGTATATCAAAGCTGTATAACCGGGAATGGAACCGCGACCACTTTCTTTATATGCACATTGATAAGGAACATACACCATCCAACGCTCATCCGTATGCATATATTGCACGATAGCCGTCCATCCCGTAATGACACCGGTCACAGAAAAAGTACTTGGAGAGTCAAAATCTGTCGGTCCTTTCTCTTTAGCATCTAATGTGCCCCGATCTATTGCACTGTAGCCCGTAAAATTACCGTCAAACTTCTCACCTGTTATTATCGTACCATAATAATAGGCTGAGAAAGACTGAGTGTAGAGCGGACGCTGTCCTTCCCGATTATCCCCCTTAATCTTCTTGCAATAGATATATTGAGGATTACCGTCTGTACTTGCATAAGTATCTTTAATAGCGAACAGCTCACCAACAGGAATCTTAGCCAACTTAGCGGAGTCACCGTTATCACCTTCATACACTCCCCCTTCTATGATTCTATCAATTCTGCCATTTACGATTAAGCTCAACGAATCGATATAAGTTTCATTGCGTTCTTGCCAGTTGTCATACTTACCAGCTTCTTCCACTTCTTCACAAGAAGTGAATACACCTGCTACGAACAACAGGAAAGGCAGAAATACCAAGAGTCTTTTTTTCATTCTAATCATTTATTGTATTACTTACTGCAACGTTTTCAGCAAGGATGTAATGCTGACACGGTCTGCAATGATGTTATTCAGTTCAGCAATAGCCACGCGTTCCTGCTGCATCGTATCACGGTTACGCAGTGTCACGCAGTTATCTTCCAGAGTTTGATGGTCAACGGTCACGCAGAACGGAGTACCGATGGCATCCTGACGGCGGTAACGCTTACCGATACTATCTTTTTCATCATACTGACAGTGGAAGTGGAACTTCAATGAGTCGATGATTTCGCGGGCCTTTTCGGGCAGACCGTCCTTCTTCACCAACGGCATCACAGCCAACTTCACAGGAGCAAGCGCAGCAGGCAATTTCAGCACTACGCGGCTTTCTCCACTCTCCAGTTGCTCTTCGCAATAAGAAGCGGACATGATGCTGAGGAACATACGGTCAACGCCGATAGAAGTCTCGATGACATACGGAGTATAGCTCTCGTTCGTTTCGGGGTCGAAGTATTTAATGTTCTTACCGGAGAACTTCTCATGCTGAGACAAGTCGAAGTTCGTACGGCTATGGATACCTTCCACTTCCTTGAAGCCGAAAGGCATCAGGAACTCGATATCTGTAGCAGCATTGGCGTAGTGGGCCAACTTGTCATGGTCATGATAGCGATAACTGCCATCACCAAAGCCCAATGCCTTATGCCATTTCAGACGGATTTCTTTCCACTTCTTGAACCAGTCCAGCTCAGTGCCCGGCTTCACGAAGAACTGCATCTCCATCTGTTCGAACTCACGCATGCGGAAGATGAACTGAC
>OHCK01000024.1_pt1 | contig 170899 bp, 123 predicted proteins | sample 1577611 | NCBI WGS metagenome assembly OHCK01 (sample SAMEA3879586, study PRJEB24766) | human gut metagenome | biome: human-associated habitat; feature: feces | place: USA | collected 1985/1987 | reverse complement strand
ATGAGTATGCCGAAAGGAAACCTTGCTCCAGCGCTACGCTGGTAAATTATCATTTATAATTCAAACTATAACCGAAATATTATAATTAGAATAAATATGGGAGAAAAAGGCTTGAAATGGTTGGAGCAGCTCTGGCAGTGCTTCCTCAGCGTCGTGAAAATCCTGTTACAGTCTAAGTGGGGCACACGTTTGCCGTCTTCTTTCAGCAATCCGGATGAGTTGCTGATACTGGCTAACGGTCCCTCGCTGAACCGCACGGTAGAAGACTCGGCAGACTTCATCAAGGGGAAAACCCTGTTGGCAGTGAACTTCTGTGTCACCTCGCCCATGTTCGAGCGCCTCCGTCCCGAAATTTATCTGATTGCCGACCCGCTGTTCTGGATTGTTCCCGAAAAGCGCATACAACTCTTCAAGACAATGGCCGAGAAGACTACATGGGATATGAACTTCTTTGTCCCCGCCCGCGCCTTGAAGAACAAGGACTGGCAACCGCTTCTGGCAGGCAATCCCCACATCAAACTCTATATCTACAACACCACCCCGATTGAAGGCTTTCAGGGCTTCTGCAACTGGATATTCCGCAGGGGCTGGGGTGTTCCGCGTCCGCACAACGTGCTGATACCTTCCATTGCCGTGGGATTGCGTCTGCCTTTCAGGAAGATTTATCTGGCAGGTGCCGACCATTCCTGGCTGCCGGAAATCACCGTAACGGACGATAACGTAGTGCTGATGCATCAGAAGCACTTCTACGACCAGAATAAATCGCAGGCCGACACCGTGAAACAGGAGAACCTGAACAGCGCGCGCCTCTACACCATACTCTATCATATGCACGTAGCTTTCAAGTCTTACTTCATACTCGAAGCCTACGCCCGCCGCTTGGGTAAGGAAGTTATCAACGTCACCCCCGGCTCTTATATCGACGCTTTTAAACGGATGAAATTATGAAAGATGGAATAATCATTCAGGCGCGCACCGGTTCTACCCGGCTGCACAACAAGATTCTGCTTCCTTTCTATGGCGAACAGCGCATTATCGACATCCTGATAGCCAATATCAAACAGGCCTGTCCGGACAAATGTATCGTACTTGCCACTACCAACCGTCCGCAGGATGATGTATTGGCGGAAGTGGCCCATCAGTCGGGTATTCTTAGTTTTCGCGGTGATGAAGACAACGTGCTCGACCGCTTTATCCGTGCCGCCGAGGTCTTCGGTATCGACCGTTTCATCCGTGTTTGTTCGGACAATCCTTTCCTGCGTCCCGAAACTTTCAATGCCTTCTTTGCGGAGCACACTTTTTCTCCGGCTGATTACATCGCCTATGGCTTTGCCGGCGGACGCCCCACCATCAAGTCGCACTTGGGGCTGTATGCTGAACTGACCACTACGGATGCCTTGCGCCGTGCCGCTGTCTCCACGCAAGAAAAACTCTATGTGGAGCATGTCACCATCTATCTCTATACGCATCCCGAAGCCTTCAACGTGCGTCTTCTGCCGTTGCCCGCTGAACTGGAAGGCCGTTTCGACCTCCGCTTCACGCTCGATACGATGGAAGACTTCACCTTGTTGCAGGAGCTTTATGCCACCTTCTACGAGAAGACCGACCATAGCGTCCATGCCCTCTTGCGGCTGGTGGAAGCGCATCCCGAATACCGCGCCAAGATGCTGGAGAACATTGCAAGAAATGAAAAATGACAGATAGCTTCGTTAAATTCTTCTTAATCTGATGTGACAATGAGTAATAGTACATATATAATAGGAGAAATCGGCCAGAACCATAACGGTTCCGTCGATATAGCCAAGTTGATTGTAGACCTGGTGTCCCGTCCCGTGCGTGAGGAAGTGTTCAACATAGAACTTCGTCCGATGGATGCCGTGAAGATGACCAAACGTGATTTGAATGAGGAACTGACAGACTCGCAGATGAATCGTCCCTACGATTCTCCCCATTCTTTCGGACGCACCTACGGCGAGCACCGCGCTTTCCTGGAACTGACGGACGAGGAACATTTTGAAGTCTATAAGCATGCCAAGTCTTTGGGTCTCGACTTTGTAGAAACGCTCTGTTCAAAAGGCTGCCTCTCCCTGTTGAAACTCTTCACGCCTGACCGCCTGAAAGTGGCAAGCCGCGACCTCACCAATCTGCCATTGCTGGAAGTGATGGCTGAGACACGGATACCCATCATCCTGTCCACCGGCATGGCTGGCAGGAAGGAACTGGATGATGCCCTTGAAGTGATCACCCGCTATCACGATGATATTTCCATCCTCCACTGCGTATCCCAGTACCCCACCCATCCCGATAATCTGAACCTGAAGACTATCGGCTATCTGAAACAGCATTACGGCCAGTACACCATCGGCTTTTCCGATCATACCATCGGTATCGCCGCCCCTATTGTTGCCGTAGGTATGGGTGCGGAAATGATAGAGAAGCACGTCACCATCGACCGTCGCATGAAAGGAACCGACCAGCAAGGCTCGCTCGGCCCCGACGGAGTGAACCGTATGATACGTGACATCCGCATAGCCGAACGTTGGCTGGGAAAAGAGGAACTGTACATCGACGCTTCCGTGGCTTCGGCAAAGGTGAAGTTGGAACGCTCCATCGCTACCAATAAAACCTTGCATCCCGGTGATGTCGTTACTGAGAATGACATTCATCTGCTGAGTCCCGGTGACGGTTTCAAGTGGGCGGAGCGCGACAAGGTGGTGGGGCATAAGGTGCTGAAAGAGATTCCCCGCAATGAAATTATCTATTCTTCATTGATAGAATCATGAAATTAGCTGCCGTCGTTGTGCTGTATCATCCGGACGAGAATCTGGTCCGCAATATAAACAGTTATCTGCCGCAGGTGGATACCCTGGTCTTGTGGGACAATACGCCCGAAGGGGAGAAATCAGCTCCTCTTTCCTTATCCGGTGTCTGTCATCCGGAACGTTTGGAATATATGGGATGCGGGCGGAATGTGGGTATCGGCGCTGCATTGAACCAGGCTGTCGCCTATGCCCGCGATAATGGTTTTACGCATTTGCTGACGCTGGATCAGGATAGCTATTTCCGGGAAGGAGACTTCCGGCGGTATCTGGAAAACATCCGTGCTTACGGTGAAGATGCGGAAGCCATCTTTTCTACCAATTACTTCATCGTTTCCCAGCAGACTTCCTCCTATCCGGTGGCGGAGAGTGTAGAAGAGGTTACTTCTGCCATGACTTCCGGCACCGTCTATCCCGTGGCACTCTTCGAAAAGTTGGGTAACTTCATGGAAGAACTCTTCGTCTGGGGCATCGACTGTGAGTTCTGTTGGCGCGCCCGCAGACAGCAGATTCCGACTTATTGTTTCAGAAGCATCCTCTTGCAGCACGATTTGGGCTATCAGAAGAAGAAACACCGTTTGCTTGGCAAAGAAGTGTTTCCGAATGAGTATCCTCCCCAACGCACCTACTACAATGTGCGGAATGGTATCATTCTTCACCGGCTTTACCCCGACTGCCTGAATCTGAAAGCCCATCTGCATTATCATCTTTATAAGCGGATTGTCTTTGTCCTGCTTTACGAGCAACAGAAGTTCGCCAAGTGGAAAGCACTTTGGGAGGGCTATCGGGATGGTAAGCGCAACCGCTTGGGCGAAAGAAAATAAAATTCATAACTCAAAAATATCTCTTATGTTACCCAAGTTAGTTATTACAGATATCGACGGTGTTTGGACGGATGGCGGAATGTATTATTCGGCCGAAGGTGATATAATGAAACGTTTCTCCGTAAAGGACGGGTGGGGCGTTATCTTTCTTCGTGAACTGGGCATCCCTGTAGCCATCATGACAGGGGAGAACTCCCAACTGGTGCAGAAGCGTGCCGACAAATTGAAGATTTCCCGCTGCTACCTGCATGTGGGTGACAAACTGACGAAGGCGAAAGAGGTCTGTGAAGAGATGGGAATCACCCTGGCAGATGTTGCCTTTATTGGTGACGACCTGAATGACATCCACTTGTTGCGTGCCGTTGGTTTCAGCGCTTCCCCCTGCAATACGCCCGATTATGTGAAGCGCGAAGTGAACTACGTGACGGTGGCTCATGGCGGTTTCGGTGCATTCCGTGAGTTTGTAGAGAAGATACTGGCGGACAATGGTATGCTGGAGGCGGTGCTTCAGAAATTCATGTGATTTTTCACCACAGAGGACACAGAGGGCACAGAGGTTGTAATTATCTATACAGTAAAATATAAACCCTCTGTGCCCTCTGTGTCCTCTGTGGTGAATATAGCCCGGATAATCTCTTCTTTTTCAGGAGTAGAGAATGTACAGGGGTAACTCTGCATACCTTTTACGGCCTTTAGCCCCTTCTGGGCATATCTCCAGTCGCCTAACTTGTTTACCCAGCGCAGTGGAGGATATTTCTGTGTGAACTCCATAATTCTTCTTTTACCGGAAATCTTAGCGGTGTCTCTGGGCATATCGCTGATATGGCAGATAAAGGAGAAAGCCTCTTCAAGTCTGCATCCCTCCTGCGCTTCCAGCAATTCGGCCAGCGCCAACAGGAAACCTTGATATTCCGATTGATATTTATGAGACGTCTTGATGATGGAAACGGGTACGGTGGTTTCCGTAGCCGAACCTGCAATGCGCTCACGGGCACTGTAGAAACAGGGCAGTGTGGCATATTTGCCGAAAATCAGTGCCGCATGATTGAAGAACTCTTCAGCCAGGAAGAGATTGCGGAAACGCAGACTGCCGTCGGGGTTGAAGCAAGCTGCATACATCCTTTGGAAAGCCTCTGTCCGGATGACGGAATAGAGCAGCGAGGCGTACATATTCTTCTCTTGGGAAAGTCTTTCCCGGGGCGTTTCTCCCGTTATCTGTTTGTCGAAATAGCGTATATACCGGGGGTAAAAAGAAATCTTTCCCTTTTTAGGCGTAAAGGTGAGGTAATGGCCTTGTGCCGTACTATAATCGGGGTGGGTGTCCAAAAACTCTGCCATTCGGGCGATTGCTGAAGGCACGGTGAAATCGTCATCGGCGCAATACAGCACGTAGGGAGTGCAAATCATCGGGAGCACCTCTTTCAGTTTCAGCAGGAAATGCAGTTTGGGACGGTGCAGATATGTCACGTCCGGGTACTTCTCGGCATCGGAAAAAGGTTGGTCGGATGAGTCGGGGACGAGAATCTTTATGTCTGTACGGCTATAGTAGTCGAGTAGTCTGCGCAGGCGCTCGGGGCGGTTGTGTGCAGGGATGATTACGGTTACATTTTGCAGTGTCATCATTCTATGGTTTTCTTTTTAAACAGATATTGAAGACTTTCCCGGAATACGATGGACTTCAGGCTCCACATAAGAAATATGTAAAGGGAAGCTGCTAAGGTTATTTTTACCAGTAGGGAAAGATAGATATTCTCTATATAACTTGCCACCCAATACGTGAAAGCCATTACGGCTACGGAGATGATGAGGTAGGGAGCGATGTCCTTCAATGTATTGAACAGGGAAAGTCCGATATGCTTGTGGGCAAAATAATGCCACACCAGTAGCCAGAGGATATTGGCAGCAGTATAAACTATTAACATGACATTCAGTCCGTATGGATAGCTGCCCCATACGCATAGCAGTTGGAAGATGCCCAGTGCGATGGTGTTCCACATGTAGATGTTCGGGCGTCCGAGGCTGTTCATCAGATTGGAGTATAAGGTTGCAATCGGCATGAAAGCTCCCCATACGCATAGGATTTGCATGACGGGCACGCAAGGCAACCACTTTTCTGTGATGCTTATGACAATCAATTCGTGTGAAACAATGCCCAGTCCCAGCATGGCGGGGAAGCTGACGAAAGCGGTGAAGCGCATCATCTTACGGAATATGTTCTGCAGGCGTTGCAAGTCTTCCGAGGCCTCTCTGAATACGGGTTGCCCCACGCTGTTTATCATTCCGAAGATGGTGGAATAGCCCATGGTGGTCCACTTGCTTCCTTGCGAGTAGTAACCCGCCTGTTTGATGGTATAGAAATACCCCAGCAGGGCGGAGAAGATGTTGTTGTTGACGTGTGTGAACAGCGAAGTTAAAAGCAGCTTGCTGCTGAACGGCAACAATGCCCGTAGCGGACGCATATTGAATGAAAGTGTGGGATGCCAGGGCGAGAATATCCAGAGCAGGATGGTATTGATACTTACGTACAGGACTGTTTGCAGGGCAATTCCCCAATATCCCCAGCCGTGATAGGCGCAAGTGACACCTGTGACTCCCGAAATGATGATGGCGGCTATTTGTATCTGGCTGCGTTCTTTCACCATAAGATTGCGGAAGAAGTATGCTGTGGGAGCGGTGCCGAAGCTTCCGATGAAGAAACTGAGGAATTGGAAACGTGCCAACTGTGTCAGTTCCGGGGTATCATAAAAGTCGGCGATGAAAGGGGCACAGACGAAGAGTATCAGATAGAGTGATGCGCCGACGCTGATGTTAAACCAGAATACAGCGTTATAATCTTCGTGCTTTACCTCTTTCCTGTTGACAAGAGCCAGGATGAAACCACTTTCGGAGAAGACTCCAGCCATGGCTGAGAAGATGGTCAACACAGCTACCATACCGTAGTCGGTGCTGGTCAACAGACGGGCAAGGAATATTCCAAAAACGAGGTTCAGCAATTGCATAGCGCCATTGCCTATGCCGCCCCACAATAATCCTTTGGCTGTTTTTTCTTTTAGTGATGTTCCCATCTGTCTGTTTAAAAAGGCTATCTCAAAAGTTATTCCGGCTATCCTTTTGTCTTTTTCTTCCGACTGCGTTCAATAGAATAAAATGATGCGGCTGCACCGAAAGCGGGGCAGCCGCATTTGCATTTATTTCACTTCACTACCCGGTTTCACCTCCTTCATGGTAGTAACCACGGAGAGTGAACCGTCAAAGTTCTCGGCAGAAAGAATCATACCTTCGCTGACAATCCCTTTCAGCTTACGCGGTGCGAGGTTGGCTACGAAGCATACTTGTTTTCCTACCAGTTCTTCCGGTTTGTAGTGCTGCGCAATGCCGCTTACGATGGTACGGTTTTCCAGTCCGTCGGCAATCTTGAATTGTAGTAACTTGTCGGCTTTGGGCACTTTCTGGCATTCCAGTACGGTGCCGACACGGATATCTAACTTCATGAAGTCGTCGAACTCGATATTCTGGCGGATAGGATTTGCCTTGTAGTTAGCTTCTTCGTTGGCTTTCTTCGTGTCGAGCAACTTCTGTACCTGTGCTTCGATTACACTGTCCTCTATCTTTTCGAAGAGTAGTTCGGGAGTGCCCAGTTGATGTCCGGCAGACAGCAAATCAGTGCTTCCCAAAGTTGCCCAGTCGAAGCTTTCCATATTCAGCATGTTGCGCAGTTTCTCGCTGCTGAACGGCAGGAACGGTTCGAAAGCGATGGCAAGGTTGGCAACCAGTTGCAGGGAGATGTTCAGGATAGTCGCTACGCGGTCCATATCCGTCTTGGCAATCTTCCAGGGTTCGGTATCTGCCAGGTATTTGTTACCGATGCGGGCGAGGTTCATAGCCTCTTTCTGTGCATCGCGGAACTTGAATACATCGAGCAGCTTTTCCACTTCCGCTTTCACGTCGGAGAACTCTTTCAGTGTTTCGCGGTCATAATCCGTCAGTTCGCCGGCAGCGGGCACCACACCGTCGAAATACTTTTTAGCGAGTTGCAGGGCGCGGTTCACGAAGTTACCGTAAACGGCTACCAATTCGTTGTTGTTGCGTGCCTGGAAATCCTTCCAGGTGAAATCGTTGTCTTTAGTCTCTGGAGCATTGGCAGTGAGCACGTAGCGCAGTACATCCTGTTTGCCGGGAAAGTCTGCCAGATATTCGTGCAACCATACAGCCCAGTTGCGTGAAGTGGAAATCTTGTCGCCTTCCAGGTTCAGGAACTCGTTGCTCGGTACGTTGTCCGGCAAGATATAGCTGCCTTCCGCTTTCAGCATGGCAGGGAATACGATGCAGTGGAACACGATATTATCCTTACCGATGAAGTGAACAAGACGTGTTTCAGGGTCTTTCCACCATTTTTCCCAAGAGTCGGGCAACAATTCTTTCGTGTTGCTGATGTAGCCGATAGGAGCATCAAACCATACATACAGCACTTTGCCCTCGGCACCTTCTACGGGTACAGGAATGCCCCAGTCGAGGTCGCGGCTTACGGCACGGGGTTGCAGACCCATGTCGAGCCAGCTCTTGCACTGACCGTATACGTTGGGGCGCCATTCTTTGTGATCTTCCAGAATCCATTGGCGGAGCCAGCTTTCGTGCTTGTCGAGTGGCAGATACCAGTGTTTCGTTTCGCGCATCACGGGTGCACTTCCGCTGATGGCACTTTTCGGATTAATCAGGTCTGTGGGGCTGAGGCTGGTGCCGCACTTCTCGCACTGGTCACCGTAAGCGCCTTCTGCGTGGCAATGAGGACATTCGCCTGTGATATAACGGTCGGCAAGGAACGTCTTGGCTTCCTCGTCGTAGTATTGCATACTGGTCTTTTCGATGAATTCACCTTTTTCGTACAGCTTGCGGAAAAACTCGGAAGCTGTATCATGATGCGTTTTCGAAGTAGTGCGGCTGTATACATCGAATGACACGCCGAACTCTTTGAAAGAGTCTTTGATAAGCGTATGATAACGGTCTACGATATCCTGCGGCGTCACGCCTTCTTTCTTGGCACGGATAGTGATGGGTACTCCGTGTTCGTCCGAACCACCGATAAAGATTACATCTTTCTTTTTCAGTCTCAGGTAGCGGACGTAGATATCGGCGGGTACATAAACTCCTGCCAGATGTCCGATATGAACCGGGCCGTTAGCGTAGGGCAGTGCGGACGTAACGGTAGTGCGTTTGAATTTCTTTTCCATTGTGATATATCTATGTCTTTTGTTATGAGCGCATTTTGATGCGCAAAGATAGCGGTTTTCTACTCAAAGAAAAAGAGAAGACAATGAAATATCCATAGTACATTTAAAAAGAACAGACAAAAAGGTAGGGATGTATCGAGGTTATTGGTTGCAATACCGCAGAATGGCTTTTTCTATTTCAACTTTCTTCTTTTCATCTTTCACAAAATCACTAATTAAAAATACACGAGTAGTGGAATGTCCGATTCCGATTAAACTTCCCACTTGATTATTAATTTCTCTAATCCATTTGTTAAAGCCTATGATTTTATCACCTTCAGCAACAAAATGCGACGGATTCCCTCCATTTGCTTTAAAATGAATATTCACTTTACTGCATTCTTCAAAGATTTGGGTTACATCCAAAGGATAACGGGATACGTTAAAGTAGTTGGTGTAAACTTGGACTCGCTTTCTAAAGTCCACGTCAGATAGCATATAAGTATATTGAGCAACATAAGAGAGAGAGGCATATCCCCCTAAGAGTACATCAGTAAGAACATGAGTACCATATTTCTGCACTATCTCGTCTCCGCTACTCTTCTCTAAGTCATTCAAGAATTCTTCGGATAAGAAAAAACACAAAGGCTCCGGCCAAACATGGGGGAGGGTATATCTGCTGGTAGGATGAACACATTCCACTTTATAAAAATAGTTCCCTTGAGAATTTTCCTTAATATCTCCTATGTCTTCGGTAAATAGTTCAAGAATATCATCTCCTATTCTCGTTTCTACATGGCTGTTTAAATAAATGTTATCTATATATTTATTTAAATCTTGATTCTCATTTATAATCCAGTTACCTCCATTGTATAGTAAAGATACTTCTATAGAACAAGGATATAATTTTGGGGGCTCCTGCTTTACATAATCATATCCATCACCTTTCAACAGACGGTCTACATCAATGACTTTGCCTTTTACATTTGCGTATCCCTTAATAGTACTCTTTTTACAATCAAACCCTCTACCTAACAAGTCTTTATAATTATAAACTGTATCGTCCGGCACTGTCTCTATAAATACATGTATATCAACAGGGTCTTTATCTACTACTATTGGCGGCTCAATTTCTATTTTGGTTTCTGTTTCTGAAGAATCACATCCACTCCAAAGTAATAATAATATCCAGAATAAAGAGTAGTTCAGTCTCATGCTTTAGTTTTTTATATTGATAGTAATGAAGTACAAATATAGGAAAAATCCATATACTATGTTTATGAAATATTCTTTTAACTTTATTGTGGAGTATACTATATAAAAGGTGAGTATTGTCTTAGTGAGATTAGTTTGATGTTCCGTTGATATCATAAATACTCATTTCCCTTAGAATCATTACATCCTGAGAAAAATGAGTATTTTAGTCTTTTGTCTATTTGACTATTGTTATATCAAACCATAATGATTGATCATTAGGATTTTTGGGATGTAGCAAAAGATCATCATGGGAAAGGTATTGACCACTATTTACATGTCTCAACATATATTTATTCTTTTGTATAGAAACAGCTTCTACAGCCCATAGCTGGTCATATGCTTTCTCATTAAATCTTGGTAATTGCACACTTGATGATGAACGTACCATAAGAGCATAATCGACTAAATTGGGTCCTCTTACTCCAATACGATAATATTCTCCATAAGGGTAGAAAGTCCAACGGAATTTCCACATATTACTTTCTTTCATTTCTAAAGGAGTCTTGTCATTCATAGGATAATAATTTAAAACTACCATTTCTGAAAAACCAGCTTCTGCTGCCCAAAACAACATTGAAGCTATATAATTTTTATTGTTGGTATGAGTAAAGTGAAGGATTGCTTTCTCGTAATCCAGAGTTTGCGTCAAAGACATATTTACTTGTTGTTTTTCACAATATCTCACAATTGCATCCTCTATTTCTTTCTTTTTAGAAACATCATCCACAAAATCACTTATAAAATAAATTTCCGTTGTATTATCCCCTATTCCAATCAGTTGTTCCGAACTTTGGTCTACACTATTCAACCAATCATTAAAATTAAGAGAGAAATCTCCTAACTCACCTGTTGATGGATTAAATGAAATATTAGATTGCTGAATTGCAACTTTACCACCATAGGGTACAATAGATATACTTACATCCTTAAAACTACTAAATCGTTTTTGTGCTTCTGTAATGCCTGTACCGATTGAAACCTGTTTAATAAATAAATCTGCTTCGTTTTTAAACGAACTTTCATTGGCAGTAGTAGTTATTTTCGCATTAAACATAGCACTACAAACTCCTCCTAGCAAAACATCTGTAAGCACATGAGTGCCATACTTTGCAACAATGCCATCTCCTGTATGATACTTCAAATCAGTTAGGAATTCATCTGTTAGAAAGTACTTTAAATAGGCGGGATAGATTTGGGAAAGTTTTAATTTCCTTGTGGTCTTTTGGACATTTACTCTATAGAAGCAATAGGAACTACTAAATCGGGAAGAATCATTGTAAAATGCCTTTAAGTCTGCGCTATACAACTTTACCCCTAATGCGTTTATTTCTGTATTTGCATTGTATCTGGAGTGTTGCCCTTTACTATACTCCTCCAGATTTGATCCCCATTCAGCATATATTTCTCCCCCAGTGGGAAGAAAAGACTCTTCTATATTGCCAGGATACATAGTAACTTCTGCTCCGGTAATAGGGTCACGTCCTTTTCCAGATAAAAAACGATCTAGGTCAATAATTCTTGTTTTTCCATATTTTGACCCTTTAAATGCACTGGAAGTTGCATCATAGCCATACCCTAGTAAATCATATTTACCGTCACCAGCAGATCTTGTTGTAGTACCAACATTTGTTGATGTATCAAAATCCATCATTTCATTATTGCAGCTCCAAAAGAGCAGTAATAACGATGCTAAACAAAGAAAATGTACTTTTTTCATAACTTTTCCTTTCTGAATAATTATATAATTTTTAATTCATATCTTTCGTAATCAATATGGAAAGAAACTCCCGATTAAGGAAATCCCAATGGAGAATGTCTTATTTATAAATAAGCTGTATTCTATTATTCTAAAATATAGAAACATGATGTAGTAAAGAAATTCCTTAAATATGGAATACGGGCAATTATTGTAGGCAATTTCCGGGGTTTTAATCCGAATTTTATTTCGTAATGTGGGTTTATCAAGAATAGCAACCTATCTGCTACCGTTATATGTTGTTCATACACTAACATCTCAAATAGTTCTATAGGAGTTTTTGTTTCCTTTATAGATAGAAGTTCTTTGATACAATCTTCACTTTCACCGTTTATTTTCAGAACAGTTCTATACATGAAAGCGGGTAGCAAGTGGATGAAAGGAAGGTGAGAGATTATTTTGCTTTTGCATATCTGCTGGTGACCTCCAAAGGGCATTTGCCATGCAGGGAATGACATGAAAGCAATACCTCCAGGTTTGATGTACTTGGGCAGATTAGATATAAATGTTGCTTTATCCTCTATATGTTCAATGACGTCATGGCAGATGATTAAATCGAAATTGTGCTCCAGTTCTTTCAGCTTAAAGATATCTGAGGCTATGAAATTTCCTTTTGTTTTTCTTTCCTCAAAGAATAAAATGGCATCTTTAATTCTTCCTGCTGATATATCAACTCCTATAGTATTACATCCCAATTCTGCGAAAGGTAATAGATTGCCTCCATCTCCACATCCTATTTCTAAAATCTTCATTCCCTTTTCGATCTTTTTGAATCCAGAAATATATGGAATGAAATATTTTTTACTTGTTGTGGCCAGCTCCTTGAAGTATAATTCTCTATTTGTCTGTCGTTCTTGCATAATATCTATATAAATTTGAGAGCCTTGCTTTATTGTCGTAATTGTTGTTTTTGCCGATAATTCATAATTAGCTTTATTTTGGTAGCAAGAGAGATAAAACTTTCTCTTGCTACCAAAAATAAATCAATGAATAATTTCCAGTTGACAACCTTTTTCTATAGTATAAGGCTTATTGATAGTTATATTTTGACTTGCTTTTAGAGTAAGTTTTGCACCGTTGCTAACTGTTACATTTTCAGATAATATGTCCGTGCCTGTAACTATCTTGTCGGATGTTACGGTTTGATTACTGAATATCGTTTGAGATATAGCACGAGTCAGCACATCATTTCCTTCTGTTGGAATAATCTCGTCATTTGTACACCCTGTAATAAAGATAAATACAAAGGCGGTAAGTAGTGTGGAAATCCTCTTCATATTTTACTGTATTAGAGTTATTGTTTAGCTTCTAGTGCACTAACTTGTGCACTAAGATCTTTGACAGCATTGATTAATACTGCAATAAGATGTGTATAATTAATTAGTTTATTTCCATCTGGATCTGTTAGAACAGCGTTTGGCAAGATTTTCTCAACTTCCTGTGCTAATAATCCTATTTCCTTTCCGTCTCCACCTTTTCTGAATTTAGTATTGTCAGAATTATCCGTAAAATTGTATGAAACTGGTCGAAGTTGGTTAATGATAGACAAGCTTTGGGATAAAGACTGAATGTTCGTCTTGGCTCTGGCGTCAGAGTAGTTATATACATTCTTCACTTGGATACTGTTGAATGTACTTGTTTGTGTATTGAAGAATACTACTTGATCATAATGGCTTGCCAGACGGGTTGCTGCCGGAGTTACATCTATTTGGAAGAAATTGCTACCTGGCCCCGTTAAATATACACCATTAGAAAGAATCGTTTGACTGTAGGATTTATACGGGGATAAGACACCGATTAGTAGGTTGCCTTTATTGTCGTACTTAATTTGTGCATTAATTGTAATGCAAGTGATCAATAAAACTAAAACTAAAACGGTTCTTGAAATTACAGTAATTTTTTCTGTTTTCATAATGAATGTTTTTGTTAATTGTTAATACTGAGACTATATTATAAAACAACGTTGCTTCTAGCTCTAAATATTATAACTGTTGTTATATATTGATGTGGCTATTGTGAAATATTGAAATGCCCATAAAGATATTTCTTCCTGTAAGTTAATTCTATTAAAAACTCTCCTTTATTCATATCATCTATTGTGAAAGAATATCGTTGGGTATTTAATATAGTGACTGTATTGGAATAAAGGAGCATTCCTGTTGCGTTTTTTACTGTGATATTCAGATTTTCTAAAATAATATCTGAATATATGTAGAGTGTATTACTATCATGTGTAATAGTTGGGATATAAGATACGGAACGCGTATCTTCAAACCAATATTTCTCTGTTACTTCTATCTTCTTTTCTTCAGCATAAGACATAGAAGTAAAGAACTCCACAATTAATGTAGAAAATATAACTATAAGAAGTTTCATATATTTGTTGTTATGATTCGGTTGCAAATAAACGAACCTTTTTCAGAATAAGATCCTGCTTTAGTACGAACTTTGTACGAAATGTAGTACGATTTTTGTACGATGCTTTAGAATTCTCGAATGAACTCATCCCATAATTCTGGACTACCCGGTTGATTATGAGTCTTTTCGTACATTTTTTTTCGAATAGATGTTAATGTCTGCTTGGCGCATGGAATAAGGGGAGCTATTTGACTTGGCTTTAAGTCAATTTTAATAAGTAAGCAGGTGCGTATTTCTTTTTCATTAAATGGATAAAGGGTGTAAAGCCGTGTTGTAAAACGATTGTATGTGTTGTCTATCATTTCAGACAAGGTATTCCAATCCTCTTCCTTTAATTTTGAATCTTCATTGGCTAAGTGGAATTTTTTATAAATATCAGAGCCTTTTAATGCTGTTTCGGAAATTTGCAATGTCTTTTGTTTGGCCTCAACTTGTTTATTTGTATGTTCTAATAATTCTTTCTGGGCATTAATCAGATTTAATTTCAATTCATTTTTTTCATTTTCTGCTTGTTTTAGAGCTTCTTCCAGTTGACAAAGTTGTTTTTTATTGTACTCTATATATTGAAGGCTTTCATGATATTGTTTTTCTTTATATTCATTCAATAGTCTCTGTTTTTCTTGTATTTTTTGTTTTCTACGTTTGTTATATTGTTGATGGATTATGGTAAGTGTAATTGATAGTGCAATAGCTGCAGCTAGAATTATGATCCAGAGCTTTTGTTTTTCATTTTTCTGTTGTAGCTCATGATTATGTTTCTCTCTTGATTGGTAGTTATACAAAGACTGCATTTTGCGAATAGTATTTGTATCGGTAATTTTCTTTATTGAATCAGTGTATATGAGATATTTATCAAAATATTCCATAGCTTCTTTATATTGACCTTTTTTGTGGGCTATATTTCCTAACCCCTTATATCCTCCTTGTTTTTGGTAGAAGTCATTGAGGCTTATAACTTGTGTATAATAATAAGTAGCAGAGTCCAATTGATTGATGCTGTAGTAATAATCGGCTAAAATAGCATAGTAAGGAGCTGTATTGAGCCCTTTTATATATTTGTTAGAGTATTGAATGGCGGCAAAAGCCTCTGGATACATCTTTAATTGTATATAAAGTCCTGATAATTCACCTTGAATTATTCCCATTAAATGATTTTTATGTATTCGTTCAGCATATTTGAAAGCTTTTTTATAATAATAGAGAGAGCTGTCCGCACAATTGAGTGTGGTGAATGTTCGTCCTATATCTCTTAAATTGTAAATTAGGCCTATACTATCATCGGCTGAGGTGTTGAATTGATAAGCTTTTCTAAAAACTTTTAAAGCCTCGTCATAAGTACCTTGATATAAATATAACATTCCCGTTTGACTATAGATCCGGCTGATTAGCCTATAGTTTGTGCAATCTTTTGCGGATTCAATAGCTTTGAAAAAATAATCCAACGCCTGCGGCGCATCTCCCAAATCCCTGTACACCCGTCCGGCATAATAATATGCTTCCGGCAGATGTTTTTTATTTTTTCTCTTTTCATAATAGTGCAAAACTTCCAGTATCAAGCTATCCGAAGTATGTGTAATATATGCTTTATCTCTTGCCTTTATAGTCAGCAGTTGATAATACATTTGCGTTTCTTTGGATTTCTGGCTTATGCTGTCCTTTATTTGTTTCAACAGTACGATGGCACTGTCCGGGCAAATGCTTGTAAGAGAATCAGCAGACTGCAAGACATGAGGGTAGGGTTTACTATCACAAGAGAGGAAGCAAAGTGGTAAAAGAATGATTATTAGTAGTGGTTCAGGCCATTTCATATTCGTGTTGTTTTTGTTGTTAGTACTGTCAAGCCGTACAAAGATAATAAACTTTTGTTAAGGTAAAAGGTTAAAACCTGTTTTTTTTGTTGTCGTGTATCTATTTGTTTTTTTTACATATTCCCCCTTCCACCCGCTTCAGTCTCCTTATTTATCTGCTTTAGCGGGTGGAAGGGGTATTTGCGATTGTCATTTATCCCTGCTTATTTCGATGGCATTTCGCTTCACATTATGGAAGACCAACTGGAGTTGTTCGCTCAACCGACTCAAGTCATTCGATTGAATAACTTGAGTTATTCAAGTGAACAACTCAAGTTGGTCGATTGTATATCTTCTCGTTTAACGCACGATTGCTTAGTAATAAAGATATAAAAGCAGTACCATTTTCGTACATATAGAAGAATGATGATTATATCTTTTAAATGCCTGTAAAGCGATGTTCCTGTGTATGCCTTCCAACCCCTTCCACCCGCTAAAGCCGATGAATAAGGAGGTTGAAGAAGGTGGAAGGGGGGAAGAGATAAAGTAAGAGGCGTTAAAAGTTCATGCTCTTTTGTTTTATACGAAATATATTCCGTATTTTGCATTACATAAAATGTGTAACGTAAAAATAGGAAATGAGACACAACATTAAAGTCATCGCTTTCGATGCGGATGATACGCTTTGGAGTAATGAACCTTTCTTTCAGGAGGTGGAGCGGAAATATACGGAGTTGCTGGGCGATTACGGCAGCGCGAAGGAGATTTCGGCAGAATTGTTTAAGACGGAAATGAGTAACTTGGAATGTCTGGGTTATGGTGCCAAAGCATTTACCATTTCAATGGTTGAGACGGCTTTGCGGATTAGCGCTCAGAAAGTTACAGCAGAGAAGATACAGGAGATAATTCTTCTGGGTAAATCTTTGCTTGAAATGCCGATTGAGCTGCTGCCCGGTGTGGAAGATACATTGAAGGCACTGAAAGCGCAAGGCGGTTATCGGCTGGTAGTGGCAACGAAAGGCGACCTGCTGGACCAGGAACGTAAGTTGAAACGCTCCGGACTGACTCCTTATTTCGACCATATTGAAATCATGTCCGATAAGACGGAGAAAGAATATAACCGTTTGTTGCAAGTCCTGCAAGTGGCTCCTGAAGAATTCCTGATGATTGGAAATTCATTGAAATCGGATATTCAGCCTGTGCTGGCAATTGGCGGATATGGCGTGCATATTCCTTTTGAGGTGATGTGGCAGCATGAGGTGGTGGAGACGTTTACACATCCCAGACTGAAACAGATGAAAAGTCCGGCGGAATTGCTGGACTGGCTTTGATTGGGCGGATATCAAAGAAGCTGTTAGTTACGCCGCGAAACCTGGTATTCCACTTTGTACATATGATCGAAGTATTCCACCCATTCATTGGGTGCGATACCTATTTGCAGACCGTAGAAGAAAGTGCCTTTCTCCCGGTTTGCCTGCATTTGCTTTATTAATTCCGGTTTGCATTTCGGTATGCGGAAATCGCTGATTAATAGGACGTCCGCATTCATATAGCGGTTTTGGTCGAGCATTCTGAAGGTATCTTTCAGCATCTGCGTGGCATCCGTATCACCGGTGAACGGATGGCTGAAAAACTCCATCAGTTTCTGCCGTTCACGCCGTATGTCGATGGTCCGGGTGGACACGGAGAAAGAGATGAGAAAGCATTCCCTGTCCTGAAGTTCCGCTATTTCGATGAGTTTTATCAGCAGGGAGTTCGCCATACGCTCCGGTTTGCCCGTCATGCTGCCCGACGTGTCGAGACAGACTATCATCGGACCTTTCAGCACGGCGGGTTTCGCTTCCAGCCGCCGGGAGGGTTGCATGATTTCCGATTTGTAGCGGAAGGTTTGCAACTTCTGCGTGAAGTATTTCAGCATGAAGACATCTTGCAGTTCACTGTCCGAGTAGTAAAGCAGTTCCGAGGGAAGCAGGGCGTTCAGGTCGTTGCCGGTGGTGACGCCCAGGATGTCGCTTTTCTGCGAATGCGATAGTTTGTAGATGCTGCCCTCCGTCACGTATACCTGTTTGCTGCCTTCGTCGTCGGCAATCCGGCCCATGCGGTTGGCTACTTTCAGGAGTTCGGGATATTCTTTTTGCAATTTCACAATCTTGCGGATGCTCTCGAAGTCGATGGTATTCCAAAGTCCGTTCATCATGCTCCATGCCTGGAAGAATTCTTCTTGTTCCACTTGATGCTCTTCCAGATACTCCGGTATCTTGCTCAGGCTGGTCGTCAGTTTCTTTTCCAGGAAGTCTTTCCGGGCGTTCAGGTTTTTCTCTTTCTGTTCCTGTTGCTTCTGCTGGAAAGAATCTTCCCAGTCGCTCAACATTTTCTCCCAGACAGAAGGGTCGTGCTGCTGTTCTTTGTCGCCGAACAGATGCTCGTAGAAGGGTTCGTCGAAAGCGTTTTCCTTATAGTCATCCTTTATTTTTCGGAGCAGTGCCTGCCAGCCGTCGCGTTTTTCCTTTATCCAGTTGAGGGCGCTTTCCATTTCTCCGAGTTCGGATTGCGCCCGTTGCATCTGGAACTTTTCCTGTTCGAGGAATTGCCAGACAAACTGTGTGGTGATGTCATAGAATATACGTGCGCGGACTTCATCTTCCAGCACTTGCAGCCGGATGGAAGGGTTGTTCATGATGGACAGCAGATAAAGGTACAGGGGATCTTCCGTCTCACCGTGTGCGTTCTCGGCACACTCTCCGGTCTGTACGAACTTCTCTACTACCTTTGCATAGAAGTTTATGTCATACTTCTTTTTGATCAGTCCCGCCATATTGCTGCAAGTTGAATTGTAACTTTTCCTCTTCAATCTCTACGTTTCGCAGTTTCTTCCGCACTTCGTCGGAGAAGTGGCTGACCAGTTCTTTGTCCGCCTGGGGAGCGAAGATGTTATCCGTGCACAGGGTGCCGGTGAGCTCGATGAGTCGCTGCGAGAGTCGGTTCAGTTCGTTCCGGTAGTCGCGGGTGTTTATGCGGGGGACGTTGTCGAATATCTGCGGCTCTTTATTGGAGGAGGAAGTGCTCTTTGGGGCCGGGAGGAGGTTTCCCGCTTCTTTTTTCTTTTGCGTCATCGGATAGCGCACGCCGTCTATCAGCAGAAATTCCGTTCCTTCCCGGTACAGATTCACCCGTTGCTGCGGGACGGAGGACGGACCTGTGCCCGGATAGCACCGGATGATGGAACGTTCCGGATTCAGTGGGTCGGGATAGATGAGGGCTTGCCGGGGAGAGTTTTCCCTTTTCTGTTCTTTCAGCGCGAGGTAGTCTACGGCAAAGATATAGGTGTGGCCTGTTCCATGCTCCTCTACGTGATAGTAGAAGTAATCAGTCAGTTGCAGGTTGTTCTTCGGGGAGGTGTTGTTCTTGAAGTCTTCCAGGGCTTGGCGCACCCGGCTTATACGGATGTCGGCCTTTATGGACTCTGTGATTTCTTCCATCTCTTCCAGGCAGGAGGTGAATAATTCGCGGAGCACTAACTGGTGGATAGGCTCGCACTCATCAGCTTCGTTCCAAAGGCAATGATAGAGGGGGAGCAGGTCGGCGGGATTGACTTCCGACCGTCCGTTGATGAAGGCTGAGGCTTTCAGCAGTTGTACGATGTTTTTCCAGCGGCGGTCGCTTACGTATATGTTGCGCGCCGTGTCTTCATCGTCCAGTGGAAGCTGCTTCAGTTGGCGACGGACGTTGCTGATGTATTGCAATATGTCGGTGGGGACTGACACTTGTCCGATTTGTCTGCGCCATTCTGCATATTCTTCTTCACTGATTTGCAGGTCTGTGGGGACGTTTATCTCTTTGTCGCTGTCGTCGAGCAACATACTGTGGAAAGTGTCTTCATCCTGAACACAGGTGCAGATGATGCGGAGCAGGAATCTGTCCCATAAGGCTTCCAGTCCTTCGCCATGTGCGGGCAGTTCGTTGCTGGCGGCAATCAGGAGCTTGAGCGGCAGCTGGATTTCACTGTCTCCGTTTCGGTAGATTTTCTCATTGATGGCGGTGAGTAATGAATTCTGTATGGCGGGGCCTGCTTTCCATATCTCATCCAGAAATACGACACTTGCCGTGGGCAGATACCCTTCGACGGCGCGTTCGTATTTATCAAACTCTTTCAGCCGGTTGATGCTGATGGGGCCGAATATCTCATCGGGGGTGGAGAAGCGTGACATCAGGTATTCAAAGGCTTTCGCTTCCTTGAATGCGGCTTTCAACCGGCGTGCCACCATAGACTTGGCTACACCCGGAGGGCCTAACAAGAGTACGCTTTCACCTGCCAGTGCAGCCAATAATGATAAACCCAATTCCGTATCTTTTTCATAAACTCCCTGGTTGATGGCAGTCAATAGTCGCTGTATTCTCTTTCTGATGTCCATAATTCTTTCCGTATGCTTTGCTTTTTGGTAAACGGCTTCAAATATATGAAATCTTTATTGAGAAATGCCATGAAGAAAGAAAAGAACAGGGGAACTGCATCAAAAGTTTAATTCAAAACCGTGCAGAAATGAATTTACCCACCACAGATTAACACAGATTTCCACAGAATTAATTTATTAATAATCAGAGATATCTTTCCTAATCTGTGTAAATCTGTGTAATCTGTGGTGCATCATAACCGCTACAGAAAAGAGATTAATGCCAATTAATTGAAATCCGTGTCTAAAATCTCATTTGCCTCAAATCCCCATAAAAGAAACCAGTTTAGACTATTGAGCGGATGCCCTGACTTTTCCTGTATTCCGAAGGAGTCACTCCATAAATCATCTTGAAGCATTTACTGAAATGCTGTGAATCTTTAAATCCCGTCTTATAAGCTATTTGAGTAAAGTTGTCCGACCCTTCTTCTATCAGTTCCGCTGCTTTTTTCAGACGGATGTTTTTAATCAGCTCCATCGGCGAGATGCCTATCAGAGTCTTTATCTTTTTGAATAAGGCGGAACGGCTGATGCTTATATTTTCAACAAGTGTATCTACGCTCAAATCCGGGGCATCCAGATGCTCGTTGATGAAGCAAACGATTTGGTCCAGCAAATCCTTGTCGGCTTGCGGAAGTGAACGAAGCTCCTCTTTTTCTTCGGAATTGATTTCGGTTTCTTCTTTACTTTGTATTAGCTTTGAATAATACAGGGCTTGAATACGCTTCCTTTGCTTGATGATATTCCATATCTTGGTTGTCAGATAGCTGGCACTGAACGGCTTGGTGATGTAATCATCTACGCCCAACTCCAAACCTTCGTTCTGATTCTCTACATCTGCTTTGCTACTCAACAGCACAATCGGTATGTGGCAGGTACAAGTATTGGACTGTAGCTTTTTCACCATCTCGATTCCCGTTATTTCCGGCATCACTACATCGCTGACAATCATATTGGGCAAATACTTGATAGCCTTTTCCAATCCCTCTTTTCCATTGGATGCCGTAATGACGCGGAAATCCTCGGCAAGAATGGTATGCAAGAAGAAAAGAAGCTCCTGATTGTCATCTACCACCAAAATAGAGTTTTTATTGCACTCCTTGCAATCTTCCTCTATCTCGTAATCGTCTTTCAGAAAAAGAGTATCGTCTTCGGACAACTGGGGACATTCGTTATAGTCCGACAGGATGAACTCAGTGCCCGGAGCAAAGTGCTCTTTTCCTTTGCAGAAATATATGGTGAAGGTGGAACCCTCGTTCACCTTACTTTGCAGGGCGATTCGTCCCTTGTGCAATTCCACCAACTCTTTTACTAAAGACAAGCCTATGCCTGTACTTTGCTTCTTGAAGATGTCAGAGCTTACATAATTTTCGAAACGGTTGAAAATGTTTTTCTGCTTCTCCTGGCTGATGCCATATCCCTGGTCGGATATTTGCAGGACAATGTTGGTGTCAGTCTCTTGAGCGGACAGTTCTATGACTGTTCCTTTGGGAGAATATTTGAAAGCATTCGTAATGAGATTGAACAGAATACTCTCCAGTTTATCCGGATCTGCCCATAAGTATATAGGCGAATTTTTGGTCTGGAATGTGATTTCACTTTCTTGCTGGATGGCAACCGGTTGGAAGTTGTTGATGATATGCCTGATGAACGGTTTCATTTCTATTCTTTGTACGGTCAGTCTGGACTCGTTTTGTATCTTCTGTAAATCGAGTACCTGATTGATGATTTTCAGAGTATGCTTCGTGTTCCGCTTCACCAAAGCCAGGTCTTGTTGTATCACGGGACTTAACCCTTTCTGCGTGAGCATATGGTCGATGGGAGCCACTATCAGTGTAAACGGAGTACGGAGTTCATGAATGATGTCGGTGAAGAATTTGGTCTTTATGTCTAATATCTGCTTTTCTACCGACACCCGGTTCCGAAGTTTGTAGATGACGAACAGGATGTATGCTGAAATAGTAACAATGAGGATGAACAGGATGATATACAGTATGATGCCATACGCAGACTCCCAGAATGAGGGTAATATGGTGATGGAAATATCTTTAGCCCGGTTACTCCATACGCCGTCGCTGTTGGTTGATTTTACCTGGAAACGGTAATTCCCTTTCGGAATATTGGTATAGACTGCCATCCTGTTGTTCTTTACATAGTTCCAGTCGTCAAATCCTTCCAGACGGTAGGCATATTCTATTTTGCCGGGAAACTTCATGTCGAGCGCTTCATAGTTGATGCTGAATGAGTTCTCTTTGTGGCTAAGGATGATTTCGGAAGAGTTGTCGGCAGATTCTTTCCTTTCTCCGTTGATGTGGATATCCGTAATGAGGAGGTTGGATGTATGCGAATCCCGCTTCATCCTTTCAGGGTTCATAGATAATAATCCCTTGTCCGTTCCGAAAAGCATTTCATTGTTTGAAAGGCGGCAGGCTCTGCTTTCGGTGAGTAGAAGTCCTTCGGGCAGGAACCTGCTGTCGTATACTTCGATAGAGTCATTGCCTGTAAAAAGCCGGTACAAACCATTTTCCGATGGAATCCATAAATTACCTTCGTGATCTTCCGTCAGTGTCAGCGGGACATTGGAAATCATTTGCGGGGAAGAGTAGTTCTTGAAGATTCCATTGTTCTGCTTATCGAATCCCGTCAGTTTGTCAAGACCTCCGCCAAAAGTCGCGACAAAGATTTCGTGTTTGCTGCTTTCAAACACGTCGTATACATTGTCGCAACTCAGACTGTTCTTTTCGTTGCAATTGCGTACAATGGGAGTGTATGCCAGTTTGCCGTTACTCCACTTGCAGAATAATACTCCCGATGTCGTAGCCAGCCAGATGTTGTTCTGATGGTCTATACAGATGTTCTTGATTCTCGAAAAGCGGGTTGGATAATCCGGTAGCTCGTTGCCCGGATGTATGAAACGCCCGTCCCGGTCTATATAGTTGATTCCGCCTCCCAGTGTGCCGATCCAGATTCTCCCTTGTTCATCCTCTTTTAGTGAAAATATGGAGTTGCAACTCAGGCTGAACCTGTCCGTTGGATCATTCTTATAGTATTTGAGCCGGTAATTCAGTTCACCGTTGGGGATTAATTGGATGAGGCCTTTATTGCGTGTTCCTATCCATATATTCCCCTCTTTGTCTTGTAGCAAAGCATATACGGCATCGAAATTCTCCGCTTGCCGGGATAATCTGCCGTTGGAGTTCAAGAAACCGATGAAACGCTTGTTCGGGTCATATACTTGTATGTCTCCGCTTTTGTTTCCAACCCAGATGTTGTGGTCGGCATCTTCCATGATACTTCTCAACTCGTTGGTAGACGAATACTCTGCCAGGTCAGGTGCGGAAAGATTGAAGAGGTCTTTCTTGAAAGATACTTTTATAAGTCCTTTCGGCTGTTCGGCTATCCATAGGTTGTTCTGCTTGTCGAAGTATATCTTCTTTATTTTCGGAGGGGTCGAGCCGCACCTGGTCTTGCTGATGGCAAAGAAGAGGAATTCATCTGCTTTCTCATCATAATAGTTAAGGGCTTCGTTTTTGGAGAATACCCATAACCGTCCGTTATGGTCCTGTGATATTTTTCGTGAGGAATCGTCATACTTCTGCATCTTTAGCTGATAATGCTTGTGGTAAGTGCCGAGTGAGTCGATGCGGGTAATCATTGTCGTGTTTTTGTAGGCTATCCATATATGTTTCTGGGTATCTTCCACATACAGTGCATTCACTTCATTGCTTAACAGCTGGTTTGAAGTCGTATAGTGTACTCCCTCTCCCCGGTAACCGTCTGTCAGGAAGAAGCCGTCATTTTCAGCCGTGATAAGTAAATGACCGGAATCATAAGCTTTGATTCTTGTCAGGGTAGCGGAAGTATTGAACTTTACTATTGAGTAATCCTCTTTCTTCGGGTCGTAAATATATAATTGCCCGTTGTCAGAGCCGATTATAAATCTGTTTGCATACTTTCTGAAACTGTGGAAATGTTTTTGGGTAGATAGGGATAAGGTCAGCTTGTTTTCTTTCTTGGAATATTTATAAATACCTTTGTCGGAGATAATCCAGATGATCTCTTTATCCTGCACGAGACTGATTACTCTGCGGACTCCATACGAACTGTCCAGAACTTGTCGGCAAGCCATTGTTTGCTCATCCGGAGTAATTCTCAGTAAGCGCCCATTTGACTGGAACAACCAGGTGTCCCCGTCGGAGAGAGTAAACATGTTTAGGATAGGAGCAGTCTGTGACGTAAAGCGGTGGAACTTGTTGTTTTCCGGATGGAAGCGGTAAAGGGAATTCTCGTCATCCAACACCCAGAGGTGGTTGTGGGTGTCTATCTTTATGTCATCAATCCGGTTGGTTGCCAGATCATTTGCATCACCGGGCATTACTCTATAGGTCACGAACGAATGTCCGTCGAAACGGCATAGTCCATTCCAGGTACTAAACCACATATATCCGTTTCTGTCTCGGGTGATGTCGGTTATGGTTTGTTGCGGCAGTCCGTCTTCAATGCTGTATCGGGTAATTGTATGCTGAGGTTGTCCGGATACAGAAAGGCAGAACAAAAGCAACAGCATCGACAGGTGCAGTTTCATTTTTGGTATTAATTGGTTTTTAAATCGAAATAACAGGTTCATAGCTGTACAATAGACGGACAAACACAAATATTGTACGCTCATACAAAGTTAAAAAAATGCTCGGGATTAGTTTTGTAGCAAATAACCTTTTATTAATTAATTTATTAGGATTGATGAAAACATTTATTAATGTGAAAAACATGCGAGTATTGCTCATTATGCTATTCGCTTTCCTAAGTGTAAATGCCATTGCGCAGAACATTACGGGAACTGTAAAAGACAATTTGGGAGAGCCTGTCATAGGTGCTTCTGTAATGGAAAAAGGGACAAGTAACGGAACAATTACCGATGTTAATGGTCAGTTCACTTTGAGAGCTTCCGGGAAGTATCCTATTGAGGTCTCTTATATAGGGTACGTGAAGCAGGTCTTCAGCTTGAAAGGGAAAACGACTTTTAGTATCGTTCTGGAAGAAGATGCGAATACGCTGGATGAGGTGGTTGTGGTTGGTTACGGTACAGTGAGGAAGGCCGACCTCAGCGGTTCAGTGGTGTCTATAAGTAAGGAGGACATCAAAGGTACGCCGACCAGCAATGTGATGGAAGCCCTTCAAGGTAAAATTGCGGGTGCCGATATCATGATGGGGTCCGGTGCAGTAGGAGAAGACGTAGATATTTTATTACGTGGTTCCCGTTCCATCAACGGAAGCAATGACCCCTTATTCATTATCGACGGTGTGCAGGGTGCCAGTTATAGTCAGCTGAATCCGAATGATATTGAGCAGATTGACGTATTGAAAGATGCGTCGTCAACAGCAATTTACGGTTCGGCGGGTGCCAATGGTGTTATTATCATCACCACGAAAAGGGGTGCTGCAGGAAAGGTTACGGTCAACTTGGATACCAAATATAGTATTTCGGGAGGAGCCAACTTCGTACATGGTATGATAGGGGACGAATGGTACCGGTATCAGAGCGAATACTATCGTACTAAGAACGGGGAATATCCGGAAGATTTCTCCCGGATGTTTACTTCCGAGGCCATACAGCAGGCTTATGCAAACAATCAGTGGATAGACTGGATTGACGAGGCTACCAAAGGGAATGCTTCTCAGAAAGACGTGAACCTGTCATTGCGAGGTGGAAGTGATAAAATTAAGATATATACCTCTTTCAGCTATAACAATACGGAAGGCTTGCTTTCCAACGAAAACCAGACGCGTTACGGGATGAGGTTTAATGTAGATTATCAAATCCGGAAATGGGCAAAGATCGGTGCGAGTTCGGCGCTTACCTATACGATTAAGAATTCGCGGGGTAAGAATATCTTCACTAAGTCATTGACCGCTTTTCCTCTGGGTAAGCCTTATGATGAGAATGGCAATATCAATGTTGATTTCATTGAAGGGGAAACATCCCCGTTCGGAGATGAAATGGAGAATCAATATGCCAATCAGACGCGTACGACTTATGCTAACGTCAACGGTTATCTGGAGATTACCCCATTGAAGGGACTTTCATTTCGTTCGCAAATCAGTACCACGCTGAATAATTCCCGTAACGGACAATACATTGGCGAACATTCTTTGCAGGGAGTGGAGAATGGATATTCGGCACCATATGCATACATTAATAACAGTTATGGTTACAGCTACTTATGGGATAATGTGCTGACTTATAATGTGGAACCGTTAAAGGGGCATAAAGTGACGTTGACCGGTGTGACCTCCTGGAGTCATGGTCAGAGTGACTACAACAATATGCGCGCTTCCGGTCAGCCTCTCGATTCCTACTTGTTCTATAATATGGCTTCGGGCATTACGAAGTATGGCGTGAAGTCCAATTATTCTCAGAGTCAGAAGATGTCTTATGCTTTGCGTTTCAACTATGTGTATAAGGATAAATATATAGCTTCGTTTACTACACGCTGGGATGGTGCGTCCCATCTGGCAAGCGGACATAAGTGGGAGTCATTCCCGGCAGGAGCATTGGCATGGCGTGTTTCACAAGAACCTTTCATGAAACCGACCAAGAAATGGTTGAGCAACTTGAAGCTTCGTTTAAGTTATGGTGTCACCGGTAACTCTGGAGGTATGGGAGCCTATTCTTCACAAACAGGGGCAGCCACTTATTCTCCGGTATCCATCGACGGTGTGCTGAGTTCGGTAAGCCAGCTTGTGTCTCCTTACGGAAATCCTTCTATCGGTTGGGAGAAAACCTATCAGTGGAACTATGGTGTGGACTTGGGATTTTTCAACAACCGCATCAGTTTGAGTTTCGATTATTACGACTCAACAACGAAAGACCTTCTGTTTAGCCGCACGTTGCCTGTCACTTCGGCCATTACCGCTTGGGGATCTCCCATGACCACCTGGCAGAATATCGGTGAAACCAGCAATAAGGGTTATGAAATCCAATTGTCTACGGTCAATATAAAAAGCAGGAATTTCCAATGGTCTTCATCCATTTCTTATACTCATAACGATGAAAAAATTGTAGACTTGCCCGATGGTGACCTCATTGCCAAGAAGTTATTCGAGGGACATCCTATCAAGACATTCTACGATTTTAAATATGCCGGAATATGGAGCACTGCCGAGGAAGAGGAAGCGGCGAAATATGGATGCCAACCGGGATATGTAAAGATTCAAACGGTGGAACAGTTCACTACGGATGAGAATGGAAATCTTGTAGGAGATGGTGGCGTACATACTTACAGTAACACGCGCGACATGCAGATATTGGGCTCGAATGTACCTGACGGTATCCTGGGTGTAAATAATACATTTAAGTACAGAGATTTTGATTTAAGCGTTTTCGCTATGATAAGATACGGACAGATGATAGAAAGCAAAACAATCGGCTGGTATTCTGCTAATGGTAATAACCAACCCAAAGGCACGGACTACTGGACTCCTGAAAACCAGTCGGCTTACTTCCCCCGGCCAGGTGTTGCCAGTACTACGGGTATAGGTTCGCTGAAGTATATTGATGGTTCTTATGCCAAGATCAAGAACATCACTTTAGGATATACCTTCCCCAAGAAACTGTGCAAGACTCTGGGGCTTGAGAAGTGCAGGCTCTATGCAACGGCATATAACGTATTCGTCCTGCCATTTAAGAGCGAATTGAAGCATACTGACCCGGAGAATAATGGCTCCGATACATTCCCGCTCTATAAAACGTATCTTTTGGGACTTAACGTATCATTTTAATTAATAATTCAACAAGAATAGATATGACTACAAAAATGAAAAACTGGCTGGCTGTGATGGCAATGGCAGCAACAATGAGCAACGCTTCTTGTACGCTTGACGAATATAATCCTTCGGGATACACAATGGATGCGCTGTCCGCTTCGGTAGAGGGCTATCAGACTATACTCAACAATGTGTATTTCGGTATGGAGAGAGCACTCTACGGGTATGGGCAGTTCATGCAGATGACCGAGGGCGGAACTGACATCTGGACCTCCCAGAAGAACAGTGATAACCTCTACTTAAAGTATGGTATGGGGTCGGACTTTGCCAATAATATGATGGCAAACACTCTGAACTGCTGTTATGACGGTATCTGCTATTGTAATCAGGCAATCGTACAAGCCAATAAAGTGCCTTTCACTTCCGAAGAAGAGAAAAACCGGAAACTGGCGGAAGCTCATTTTATGAGAGCGGTATATTACTATAACCTGGTGGAGCAATTGGGGGGAGTGACGCTGCAAATGGCGCCTGTCGAGGATGTGGACTTACACCCCGGCAAGGACACTCCCTGGGATATCTATGAGAAGTGTATCATTCCCGATCTGGAGTTTGCCGTTCAGTGGCTTCCGGTAGAAGAAAGAACTACCCGTCCGTCCAAGAAGTCGGCGATGGGGATGCTGGCGAGAGCCTGCCTGCAATCTGTAGAATACGATTCTTCTAAGAAGTATGCGCAACGGGCTTTGGAGGTTGCCAAAGAAATGATGGAAGATTGCAAGGCGGGAGGAGCTGCTTTGGGAGTTTATATGTATGAAAACATAGAAGATGTCTTTGCCGAAAGCAATAATTTCGAAAATAAGGAGGCCTTATGGAAACATCGCTATGTAGTGGGTGGTGTGAGCAACCAGGCCTGGATTATGAATCAGAATGATGAACAGTTTTATTGCCCGCTTACAGCTTTCTCGGCCATTCAGTTCAAGACGGACTTACATTCCGGCAATGAATATGATGGCTTGTCCGATTATCAGATTTATGGCAGACGTGCCGGAGGAACCTTTATGCCCTCGAAGTTTCTGCTTGACCTGTATATGCAGGAGGATGGTACATTGGACCCGAGATATCATGAGTTCTTCCAAACATCCTGGACCTGTAATAAAGATAAAGGTCAGTCGTGGAGTGAATCGCAAGTGAAACTGTTTGATAAGAATCTGGAATCTCCTGAGATTTCCGCTATGGAGATTGACCCGAAAACCGGTGAACTGGTGCGGAAATACACGAAGTTCCTCTTTGGTGAGAAAGCGCTGGAATTTATCCGTCCGGGAGATGAGGGATATGCTGAAAAGGCGGATGACAAGAAGAATACAAAAATCCTGTATACTGATTACAAAGATCTGTATGGTGAGGATTATCGAGTAATCATGAATTATCACAGAGATTATGATGATACGGATGTGGTCAGTCCCTGGCTTAATTTCTATCCGTCCCTGGCGAAGCATAACAGTAGCCACTATTATCTTAACAACTTGGGCAAGAAGCGTCTTGGCAACCTGAATGCCACTTTTATGATGCGCACGCCCGAAGTCTTCTTGATTGCCGCTGAGGCTGACATCTATGTGAATGGCGGGGCGAATGCAATGCAATATATAAATATGGTGCGCGAGCGTGCCGGTGCAAAGCCATTGTCGGGTGCGGCTACAGTGGAAACCGTATTGGATGAGAGGGCACGTGAGTTATGCGGAGAGTATGTCCGTTTTTATGACTTGAAGCGTACCGGCAAGCTGACTGATGCCTACCTGAAATCGAAGAATCCGGATGTCGGTCAGTATTTTGTAAATGGTAAGCACGAAGTCAGACCATTCCCGCAGTCATTCCTTGAGAATCTGGAAGATGGCGGTGTTTATTATCAGAATCCCGGGTATTAGTCAATATACAGTGATTGCTTGAATTCAGAGGTGCGGATGATAGAAGTTATCGTTTCAATATAATGACCGTCACCACTGAAATAATCAATGCGATGCCTGAAGCGATACTTTGAGTAAAGGCTTCTCCGAAGATGAGAATGCCCACGCAGACGGCGATAACAGGTCTCATGGCTCCCAACACAGAGGGGAGATGATAAAGTGATAGGGTGATAAAGTAATAGGGTGATATTATCACTCTGTCACTTTATCACCCTATTGCTTTACTATCCTATACTGTTATTTTTTCTTCGGTGTCCGTCTTGCCCAGCCCTCTTCGCTGAAGTCGGGCTCTTTATCGCGGAACTCCTTGTTGTCGTTCTGAAAAAATTGTCTCCAATCATCTTTCTTTCCACGGGCGCCGGTGTAGCCCCGTTCTTCGCGGCTTGGCTTGCTCTTCTTCTTGTCGGCGGGAGCGCCCTTTTTGTCAGCCGGAGCGCTTTCGGATTTACTTCTGCCCTTTCTGGGGGCATCGCTGCGCTTTTCGTCCTTGAAACTGCGCTTCTTGCCGTAACCGCCTTCTTTAGCGTAGCCACCTTCACTTTTACGTTTGCCTTTGGGCGCTTCCTTGCCTTCTTCGCCGGCAATCTCCACTGATACTTTGCGGCCATTCCAATTGGCGCGGTTCAGGGATTTCACCACATTGGCGGCTTCTTTCTCGTCCACCTCAAAGAAAGAGAATTTGGGCATCAGGTCGATACGTCCCAGCTCTACTCGTCCGCGGGTGTTGTTGTTCAGCAGGCTTATCAGTTCGTTGGGGAAGAAGTTGTCCATCTTGCCCAGGTTGATGAAGAGGCGGGTGTATCCCGGTTCCGCTTTGCGGCCACGGTCACCGTTGCGGTCAGTGTTGCCTTTGCTGCTGCGTTCTCCACGGCTGTCGGTAGGTATTTCTATATCTCCACGATTGCGATAATACTCTGAAAAACGGTTGAACTCGTGAGAAACCATACGCTTGATAAGGTCTTCTTTGCTCAGCCAGTCCAGTTTGCGGTATATATCGGGCATGAAGTCAGCCATGTCTTCCTCGTTCACCTTCACCTTTTCCAGATCGTCGATAACTTTCAGAAGTTGTTTCTCGCAAATCTGCTTGCCGGTAGGCATTTCTCCGATGATGAATTTCTTGCTGATGATGCGTTCAATCTCACGCATCTTTCCTTTTTCGCGCAGGTTGATGATGGCGATGGAAGTACCTGTCTTTCCGGCACGTCCTGTACGTCCGCTGCGGTGGGTGTAGCTTTCTGTATCATCGGGCAGGCCGTAGTTGATGACGTGGGTCAGGTCGTCTACGTCCAGTCCGCGGGCGGCAACGTCTGTAGCAACGAGGATTTGCAGGTTGCGGATGCGGAATTTCTGCATCACGGTGTCACGTTGTGCCTGGCTCAGTTCGCCATGCAGTGCGTCGGCGTTGTAGCCTTCCTGCATCAGTTTGTCGGCAATCTCCTGCGTTTCTTTGCGGGTGCGGCAGAAGATGATACCATATATCTGGGGATAATAGTCTACGATGCGTTTCAGCGCAGCGTATTTATCTTTGGCATGAACGGTGAAGACCACATGCTTCACGTTGCTGGTGCTTTCATTTTTCCGTCCGATGGTGATTTCTTTGGCATCACGCAGGTACTTCTTGGAGATGCGTGCTATCTCCGGGCTCATGGTGGCGGAGAACAACAGTGTGTTGCGCTCCTGCGGCACGTCGGCCAGGATGGCGTTGATGCTGTCGGTGAAACCCATGTTCAGCATTTCGTCGGCCTCGTCCATCACTACGTTCTGGATGGTGGTGAGTGACACGGTCTTGCGCTCCATCAGGTCGAGCAATCGTCCCGGGGTAGCAACAATGATATGTACACCTTGTTTCAGTGCGCGTATTTGGCTGTCGATGGATGAGCCGCCGTATACGGGCAGCACCCGCAGTCCGGTGATGTATTTGGAATAGTCATTCAGATCACCTGCAATCTGCAAGCAAAGTTCACGTGTAGGGCAAAGTATAAGGGATTGTGGAATCCGGTTCTTTACATTAATTTTCTGGATAAGTGGCAGGCCGAATGCGGCTGTTTTTCCTGTTCCTGTCTGTGCAAGTGCTACAACATCGTTATTTTCTCCTAAAAGGTAAGGAATCACTTCCTCTTGTACCGGCATGGGACACTCATATCCCATCTCTTCAATGGCGCGGCGTATCTCCGGCGACAGACCGAGCTCTTCAAAATTCTTCATTAAATCTTTGTATATCTTTATATTTCGGCCGCAAAGATAGAAATAAAAGCTGAGATAAACATCAGACTTATTGTTTATTCGGAGGTTACTACATCAAAATTATTGTTTTCGTGATATAGTTTTCCTTTCGGAAAGCGTTTTTTACTTACTCGTCCTTCACCAGCAGAATCTTCTGCAACTTTTTGATTTCCTCTTTGCTGAGTCCGATGGCTCTCTGCAGATAGGTATCTACATCACCGTATCTGCGTTCTATTTCCTCTTTGGCGGCGTTTAGGAAATCTTCCCTTGCCGAGTAGATGGTGGTGATGGCCTCTTGCGAGCGTGCAGGCAGATTGTAGGCATAGCTGGAAGCGCTGGGAATGTTGAAGTAATCATTGCTGAGGCGATAATCTTCCATGATGATGTCGCTGTTCACGCGGAGAGAGGCGAGTATCAGTGCCGAAGCGATGCCCGTGCGTCCCTTGCCGGAAGAACAATGGATGACGATGGGGTAATTGGTGCTGTCCAGCAGGATATCAAATATCTGACGGTATTCCTTGTGGTAATTCATCACTAATTCGCGGTTCATCCGCTCTACCATGCGGTAGACGGTATCGCTCTTTATCTTCTGTTCCTGAATACCTTTCAGAATATCTTCCATATCTCCTGTCTTTATGGGGATATGTACTACGTTGAATCCCGGTTGCAGGGTGGTATGGCCTTTCAGCTCCGATTCTGACCGGAGGTCGACGATTGTCTTTATACCTATATTCTTCAGTTCCCTGCGCGAATAGCATTCCAGGCTGTCTATCTGTGCCGAGCGGTAAAGCATGCCCCAACGCAACCGTTTCTTTGTGGGATAAGACGGATAGCCACCCAGATCGCGGAAGTTCTGTATACCGGGGATGTTGACATTGCGGGTGGCAATCTTCACACGGTATTTATCGTTGAATACAAGTGTGTAATAATAACGCCGCGCAGGGTCTGTGGTGACAATCGTCATGCGCTGGTCGGCGATGTTTGCCATAGCCACAGGCGAATCTTCGGGGATGTTGTTCGGGTCGGTCGAAGCATACACTTTCACATTCCCCTTGATAAGGGGAGTTATCTCCCATTTTACAATACTGTTTCCGACATTATTTTCTTCGCAAACAACGGAAATATGAGGGGCTGTGCCGCTACAAGCCGGTAGCAGCAACACACACGTTAGTAAACTCAACAGATTTCTATACATAGTTTGATTGTCTGGCATATAGTGCAAAGATATGTATTCTGATGACTTTTGTTACTCTCGGGTGCAGAGTTTCACAGAGTTTTTTCTCCTTTAACGGGGATTTAGTTAACAGGAGGCAGTTGCCGGGCAAATTCTGTCGATATAGAATTGTTGAAACTCCGGCATACGTCTGCCGCAAACTCAGTTCCGCACCGGATGATCTTATCCCATGTAGCTTCGCTCACTCTGCCCAGGTCGCGATGCCGCACATCGTACTTCAGCAACCCGTAGATGATGCCGGCATTGAAGTTGTCGCCTGCACCGATGGTGCTGACTGCCTCCAGCGGAGAAATCGGGTAGTCCTTGACGATGTTGTCCGTACGCAGCGAAATTTCTTTGGCTCCGGCGGTGCAAAGGAAGTTAGGGCAATAAAAGTGGATTTTATCTTTATACAGCTTGTTTACGTCCCTCTGGTTATACATATAGAAGAAATCTTCGACAGACCCCCGCACGATGTCGGCATATTCCAGGTTCTCGATGATAGTCGGAGCCAGTTTCAGTGCCTCGTCTTTGTGCGAAGAGCGGAAGTTGGGGTCGTAGTAGACAATCGCTTTCTTGTCACGTGCCTGCTCCAGCAGATCCAGAACCTTCTCGCGCAACACCGGATTCAGGGCGAAGTATGAGCCGAAAACAACGATGTCGTCTTCTTCCAGTTTAGGGTAGACCACATCCAGGCGTTGTTTGGGGTAGTCTTTATAGAAGATGTATTCCGCATCACCCTGTTCGTTGAGGTATGCCAGTGATACGGGAGATTTGCCGTCGGGAAACACATTGACATGGTCGGTGGACATTCCGCTGTCCCGCATGAATTGCAGGATGGTATTGCCTACCCGGTCATTCCCCGTCTCGCTGATGAAGCTGACGGGAACGCCTGCCCGTGCCAATGACACGATGCCGTTGAATACTGAACCGCCCGGTACGGCAGCGGTCGGCTGCCCGTCGCGGAAAATGATGTCAAGGATGGTTTCTCCTATACCGATTACTTTTCGCATAATTTTCTTGATTTTTCACCCAGATAACCACCGTGGTGGCGTTTAGAATAGTCTCCGATGGTAAATCCGGTTTGTTTCATTACTTGTACCACGAGAATATCACCGATAACCGTCATTACAGTGGTAGAAGTGGTGGGAGTCATACCCAGTGCACAAACTTCCTTCGGTTTTCCTGTGCTGAGGCATACATCGGATTCGTGCGCCAACGGGCTGTCCGGGTTTCCGGTGATAACAATAAACTTGAGGTCCGGGTTCAAATTATGAGCCAATTGTGTGAGTTCCACGATTTCACGTGTTTTCCCGGAGTTGGAAATCAGCAGTAGTAAGTCGTTCTCCTGCAAGATACCCAAATCGCCGTGTTGTGCTTCGCTGGGATGCAGAAATACGGAAGGGATGCCCGTAGAACAGAACGTTGTAGCAATGTTCATGGCAATTTGCCCTGCTTTTCCCATGCCTGAGGTCACCAGTTTACCTTTCCGCCGATGAATCTGTTCTACGATAAGTTCTACCGCACGCTCGTAAGCGTCTGTCACGGGGATGTTTAGCACAGCTTGTGCCTCTTTCTGCAAAAGCTCTTGAATGGATGTAATCATTATACTATTTTTGTTAGTAGTTAGGTTATAGCCTACAAATATCTGCAATTTTCCATAAATGGCAATAAGTTTTATTGTATTTTTGCTTTGCGAAGATAGGCAGGGTTCATCAGTTTGCGCTATCTTTGCGCCCTCAATCAGTTTTAAACGTCGGAATGAAGAAGTTAGTATCTTTCCCCTTGCCGGGGCATAATCAATATACGCTTGCCAATGGTTTGCGCATTATTCACCAGCCTTCTCTCTCGAATGTGGCTTATTGTGGCTTTGCAGTCGATGCAGGCACGCGCGATGAGCTGGAGAATGAGCAGGGGATGGCGCATTTTGTAGAACATCTCATCTTTAAAGGCACGCAGAAACGGAAAGCCTGGCATATACTCAACCGCATGGAGAATGTGGGTGGCGACCTGAATGCCTATACCAATAAGGAGGAGACTGTGATTTATTCCGCTTTCCTGACCGAACATTTCGGAAGGGCGTTCGAGTTGCTGGCGGATATTGTATTTCATTCCACTTTCCCGCAGCGTGAAATTGAAAAGGAAACGGAAGTGATTATTGACGAAATTCAGTCTTACGAAGATACTCCTTCCGAGCTTATTTTTGATGATTTCGAGGATTTGATTTTCCGCGGGCATCCGTTGGGGCGCAATATTTTGGGTAATCCCGAATTGCTGAAAACCTTTCGCAGCGAAGATGCTGCGGCTTTTACCTCCCGCTTTTACCATCCCGGGAATATGGTTTTCTTTGTTTGGGGAAATCTGGACTTCAGGCAAATCGTCCGTTGGGCTGAGAAACTTCTTGCCGATGTACCGGCGGTAACGGTGGATAACCGTCGCACTCCACCGCCCCTCTATACCCCCGAACGGCTTATTGTGCCTAAAGATACGCATCAGGCTCACGTCATGATAGGCAGTCGCGGTTACAATGCTTACGATGATAAGCGCACGGCTCTTTATCTGCTGAATAATATTCTGGGCGGTCCCGGAATGAACAGCCGTCTGAATGTTGCTTTGCGCGAGCGCCGTGGCCTTGTCTATAATGTAGAGTCCAATCTGACTTCCTATACGGATACCGGTGTTTTCTGCACCTATTTTGGTTGCGATCCAGAGGATGTGGATACCTGCACGCGACTGGTGATGAAGGAGTTGAAACGGATGCGCGATGTCAAGATGACTTCCCAGCAGCTTTCTGCGGCACAGAAGCAATTGATTGGCCAGATTGGGGTGGCTTCGGATAATAATGAGAACAATGCCCTCGGTATGGCAAAGACTTTCCTGCACTACAATAAATACGAAAGCTCCGAAGCGGTTTATCAACGTATTGAAAAACTCACTCCGGAGATTCTGTTGGAAGTGGCCAATGAGATGTTTGCGGAAGATTATCTGTCGACGCTGATTTACCGCTGATTCCCTTACTTGAATACTTGCTTCATCGGGCGCCCTATCCAGACTTGCGGTTGCTTTAATCCAAAGATATAAGCTATGGTGGAGGCTACGTCATATTGCATCATGCTTTCGTGGAATTCACCGCTTTTCTTCACGTTTTTACCGGAAATGATGAAAGGGGTTTGCATCTCATTCATGGTCTTGCCGCCATGACCTTTTTCGATGCCGCCATGATCGGCTGTGATGATGAAGATTGTTTCTTTCAGCATACCGGCGTCTTTCACGGCTTGGATAATGCGGGCTACATAGGTATCCAGTTCTTTCAGTTTGGCATAATATTCGGGAGTATCGTGTCCAGCCTGGTGGCCTACGTGGTCGGGATTGTCAAAACATACGGCGAGTAAGGCGGGTCTTTTCTCTTTGATATATGTTTCCGCCATTGTGCACAGGGCTTCAGGATGCTTGTTGTAGTCGGGAGCCTGGGCGTAGTGGCTTAAAGCAAGGGTGTCTACAAGATATTTGATGCCGTCCCATTCGTACAGGCAACCGATTTCCGCTTCCGGCTGTGCGTCGCGCAATAGTTGGAAGACAGTCGGGAATATGCCATGCTGATTGAGTACGCGTGAAGGGAGTTCGGGAGTTTTGGAGCCCCATTGTGTATACCCGTGCAACTCCGGTCCGGCACCCATGAACATGGAAGCCCAGTTGATGGCGCTGGAAGAGGGAAGGGCCGAACGCTTCTCAAGCGTATAGGCTCCGTCGGCCATGAGTTGTTTGACGTTGGGCATGTCGGCTTTAGGTACACTGTAAGCACCCCATCCGTCCAAACCGATTAATACGACATGTTTTGCTTTTCCTTTTGCGTTGCAAGGAGTGGTGGCAAATAGCACTGCGATGATAGAGAGTGCCAGTGTGATAGTAAATTTCTTCATGTTTTTCCATATTAAAGTCTGCGCATACTGAACTCGCACCCGCAATACTGTTGGTTATAAAATTCATGTTCTTTGAGAAGCTGGTTCCTCCGGTCCTGTAATCCTCCTTTTCGCCAGTTCTGTTCCCAGAAGGTGGTGTCGGGATAGAGGGAGGAGGCACGGCGTCCCGCTTCATTTATCTGGTCGAGGCTTTTCCAGCGGGAGGAGGCGAGGGTAGTGGTGAACAGGGTGAAGCCGTGTTCTGAAGCATACCGGGCAGTCTCCGTCAGTCGGTGGGTGAAACATTTCAGGCAACGGCTGCCACGTTCGGGTTCGTTTTCCATACCCTGCATGGACAAACGCCACAACTGATAATCATAGTCACCATCAATGAAGTCGAGTCCAAGACCCTGGACGTAGCGGATGGCTTCGGCTTTCCGGATTCCGTACTCTTCCTGAGGATAGATATTGGGATTATAATAAAATACGGTAGGTCGGATGTCATTGGCAAGTAGACATTCGATAATGGCGGAAGAACAAGGTGCGCAACAGGAATGGAGCAGCACCTTGTTTTCGTTGTTGGGAGTTTGTAACTTTAACATAAATCTTAAAAGTTATACTTTCAGTTTTATTTTAGCCTTCACCAGCAGTCCGGTCAGTTGGACGATGATGAGGGAGAATATGAGCGAACGCAGTAAACCCGGTGTACCGGCATTCAGCACTTCGGGGTAATACAAACCTAATAGCTGCTGTACGGAATACCATAGATAAGGAATGATATAACATGTCAGTGTTGCAGTTCCGGCGGGTTTGATGATATCGAACCACGGCGTTTTGCCTTTCACATCCGTCAGCCAATAGAACAATCCGAACAGCGGGAAGAATGCGGCAAGGCAATAGAACAACCAGCTCGGAGTGGCCTGTATCTTCGAGATAATCCAGTAAGGATGCGAACAAAGCGCGGCAATGAGCATGACGACACCCAACACACAAAGCATAGTGATGAACTTGCGCGGATGTTCACGGTCGGCATATTTCTGCATCAACAGCGAAGTGAGCACGCCCGACATGCCGAATGCATGCAGTGTCCAATCGCTGGGGATGAAAGGCAGCAGGATGACACGCAATCCGTACTCCTGCGGTATCAGGCTGGAATGGCTGATTACGGCAAGCAACACAACCACCAGCCACGCAATTACATTCTTACGTAAACTCTCGCGGGTAAACAGATAAATACCGGCACAAACCACGTATGTCCAACCGATAAGTCCCAGTATGCCCCACCAACCTTGATGGAAAGGTTTCCCGTTTAAATCTTTATACAGTACAAGGAATGCCAGCAGTGCGACTCCTACGACTTTCATCGCGGTGAAAAGGTGCTTTTTGGAACCTTCGGCCTTCGGATAAACCGCCCATACCAGGAAGAAACCGATAACCATCAGTATCGTGAACCATTGATGGGAGAGGCCTCCTTCGATGCCGCCCGAATTGAGCGAAAACAGTCCCATCGCAATCAGTGCCACTGTGCGCCAGAAGACGTGCGCAATGACCTGCAAAGTAGTGTCACCTTTCCGGTAACGGTTCTGTATGGCAAAAGAAACGGACATACCCATGCAGAACAAGAATGCGGGGAAAATAGTGTCGGAAAATCCCATCATATCTTCGTTCATTTCGGCATGTTTAAGCCAGTGGGGGATGTTTTTCAGACCGGGGATGTCGTTCACAAAGAGCATGAGGAACATGGTGAGTGCGCGGAATACATCGACCGCTGCCACTCGTTGGGGTGCTAAGTTTTTCATTATTGGATACATTTGGGGGTTAATGCTGCAAATATAGGAAACAAATTTTTTATATTTGTCCCCATGAAGATAAAACTGCTGATATTTTTAGGGCTGGCTTTGGCAGGCATTCGCGGAATGTCGGCTCCGGCTGATATACCTCCTTTGGACGGATGGACCGCGGTCCTTGATGAGGCTATCGCTGACCATAAAGACTATGTGGCGGTGCGGGAAGCCCGTATTGAGGCGTTGAGGCAGCAGTTGGCACGGACGGATGCGGAAGCAACGGATTATTTTCGGTTGAATGCGGAAATGTATCAGGAATATAAAGCGTACATATGCGATTCCGCCCTCTATTATCTCAGCCGCAATCTGTGTTGGGCGCAGCGGCACGAAGACCGGGAGGCCGCGGATGAAACCCTTATCCGGCGTGCGCACCTGATGTCTGCGGCGGGTATGTATAAGGAGGCTTCCGAGGATTTGGAGAAAGTAATCCCTTCTGAACTCCCCGCCCGGTTATTGCCCGATTATTACGAATGTTTCCGCCATTTGTACAACGAATTGGGAATGTATACGCAGGACACTTTCCGGCGGAGACGTTATTACGACTTGTCTGCACGCTATAATGATTCGTTGATACAGGCTCTTTCTCCCGCTTCCGCCTTTTATCTGGAACGGCTGGAGATGAAGGCCGCTGCTTCCAAACAATTGGAAGAAGCCTTGAAGATTAATGATACCCGTCTGGCGAATGTGCGTTCCGACACTCCTGAATATGCTTTGGCAACGTATCACCGTTCCTTGCTCTATCGTCTTTTGGGAGACAGGGAACAAGAGAAGTATTATCTTGCCTTGTCTGCGCTGACGGATATCCGCCTCGCCATAACCGACCATGCTTCCCTGTGGACACTGGCGCAATTGCTTTATGAAGAAGGAGATATTGAGCGGGCTTACCGTTATATTCGTTTTTCGTGGAGCGAAACCAACCATTACAATGCCCGTAGCCGCAGTTTGCAGACGGCAGGCATCCTGTCTCTGATAGACCTCACCTATCAGGCCATGCAGGAGAGGCAGAATGACCGCCTCCGCTTTTACCTCTGGTTGATTAGCATCCTGTTCCTGTTGCTTATTATGGCCGTCATCTGGATTTACCGGCAGATGAAACATCTTTCCATTGCCCGCAGCCATCTGGAACAAGCTAATGAGCAGTTGCAAATGTCCAATCACATCAAGGAAGAATATATCGGCCGTTTCCTGAAACTCTGTTCCGCTTACATCGACCGCCTGGATGCTTACCGCCGCATGGTCAACAAGAAGCTTTCCGGCGGACAGACGGAGGAACTGTTGAAGATGGTGCGTTCAAGAGATGTGCTCGATACTGACCTGAAAGAACTGTACACGAACTTTGATACGGCTTTCCTTCATCTTTTCCCCGATTTCGTAGAAAAGTTTAACGGGCTGTTGCAGCCGGAAGAGCGCATCCTGCTCCGCAAAGGCGAACTGCTGAACACGGAGTTGCGTATCTTTGCCTTAATCCGCCTGGGCATTGATGATAGTTCGCAGATAGCCGAGTTTCTTCGCTATTCCGTCAATACCATTTATAATTACCGTGCTAAAGTGAAGAACAAGGCGTGTATTTCGCGCGATGACTTTGAAATGTATGTGATGAAGATACGCTAATCATACGTCATTCCCTTCCTGCCTATCCACTTTTTTACTTTCTCAGCTAAAATATAATATGTTGTTTTATAGTGTGTTATCTGGACGAGTCGGTTCATCTTATCCACATATTAGCAAGACGGGGTTACGTGGTGCCTTTATCTTGTCTACCTTTGGAGACGATTAATTAACCCCTGAAAAACATACCATGAACTTGAAACTACCTCTTTTATTAGGATGCTGCTTATCCATCGCCATGACGGCTTTTGCCGGGAATTCCGCTTCATTGGGCGAAGATGCGGCCGGTAAGAAAAAAGCAGACGTGTACGTTACGACTGCCGACCGTCGGCTGAGCTTTGACCACACTACTCAGAAGCTCTCCAAATCTCCTGCATTCGCTTCTGTCGTCACTCTGAACCCTGCTGTAAAATACCAGGAAATGGATGGTTTCGGTGCTGCTGTCACCGGCTCTACCTGCTACAACCTGATGCAGATGGCTCCTGCCGACCGGGCAAAGTTCCTGACCGAGACTTTCTCCGAGAAAGACGGGCTGGGCTTCAGCTATATCCGTATCTCCATTGGTTGTTCCGACTTCTCACTGAGCGAATATACCTGCTGCGATACGAAAGGTATCGAAAACTTTGCCTTGCAGACCGAAGAAAAAGAATACGTGATACCTATCTTAAAAGATATTCTCGCCATTAATCCTGCCATAAAGATACTGGGCTCTCCGTGGACTTGTCCCAAATGGATGAAGGTGAACAATCTGAAGGAAAAACAACCTTTCGACTCCTGGACGAGCGGGCAACTGAATCCGGATTACTATCAGGATTATGCCGCTTATTTCGTGAAATGGATACAGGCATTCCGCGAAGAAGGGATTGAAATTTATTCCGTCACTCCGCAGAATGAGCCGTTGAACAGGGGCAATTCCGCTTCTTTATTCATGGGCTGGAAAGAAGAGCTCGCCTTTGTGCGCGATGCCCTTGGCCCTGCCTTCAAAGCTGCCGGACTGGACACGAAGATTTATGCTTTCGACCATAACTATAACTACGATAATATGCCCGACCAGCAGGGATACCCTGCCAAAATCTACGATGATGAGGTTGCCGCCGCCTTCCTCACCGGAGCCGCTTACCACAATTATGGCGGCAGGCGCGAAGAACTGAACAATATCCGACAGAAACGTCCGGACAAGGAATTGATCTTCACCGAAACTTCTATCGGTATGTGGAATGACGGGCGCAATCTTGAAAAACGACTGATGGAAGATATGCGTGAAGTAGCCCTCGGAACGGTAAACAACTGGTGTAAAGGCGTTATTGTCTGGAATCTGATGCTGGATAATGAGCGTGGTCCCTGGCGTGAAGGAGGATGTAAGACCTGCTACGGTGCGGTCGATATCAGTCGTGAAGACTACAGGACGATGACTTATAATTCCCATTATTATATCATCGGCCACCTGTCGTCTGTGGTGAAACCGGGTGCAGTCCGTATCGAAAGTAAAGGCGTGGCAGAGAAAGGCTTGATGTACTCTGCGTTCGAAAATCCCGATGGAACCGTGGCTTTTGTGCTGTTGAATGAAGGAACCTCTGAAGCCAGGCTGACGGTAACGGACGGAAAGAACTGTGTGGATTGTGTAGTGCCTGCCAAGGCTGTGGCATCTTATCGCTGGAAGAAATAATCTTATATTTATAATACCATGTTCAAATCAATTTTAGTGGGTACATCCCTCCTTGCCGCCTCCCTGATGTTAGGCAGTTGCGGTGAAAAGGCAGAAAAGGCAGAGAAGCCTGCCGCGTTTATAACTATTCAAGGGCAAGACCTGATTAAGCCCGACGGTACAAAACTCTTTATAATGGGTACTAACCTGGGCAACTGGCTGAACCCGGAAGGGTATATGTTTAAGTTCAGCAAGACCAACTCGCCCCGTTTCATCAACGAGATGTTCAGCCAGCTGGTGGGGCCTGACTTTACCGCTGAGTTCTGGAAAGCGTTTAAGGACAATTACATCACCCGTGAAGATGTGCAGTTCATCAAGAACACAGGTGCGAACACTATCCGCCTCCCGTTCCATTATAAACTCTTCACCGATGAGGACTTTATGGGACTGACCACGGCTCAGGATGGCTTTGCCCGTGTGGACAGTGTGGTGGAATGGTGCCGTGAAGCTGACCTTTATCTGATTCTCGATATGCACGATGCTCCAGGCGGACAGACTGGCGATAATATCGACGATAGTTACGGATATCCCTGGCTGTTTGAAAGCGAAACGAGTCAGCAATTGTATTGCGACATCTGGCGCAAGATTGCAGACCGGTATAAGAATGAGCCGGTCATCCTCGGTTATGAGCTTTTCAATGAGCCCATTGCCCCGTACTTCCCCAATATGGAAGAACTGAACGGTAAGCTGGAGGATGTCTATAAGAAGGGTGTTGCTGCTATCCGTGAGGTGGATAATAACCATATTATCCTGTTGGGTGGTTCGCAGTGGAACGGTAACTTCAAGCCGTTCAAGGACTCCAAGTTTGACGATAAGATCATGTATACCTGTCACCGTTATGGGGGCGAGCCTACAAAAGAAGCTATCCAGAGTATTATTGATTTCCGTGACAAAGTGAATCTGCCGATGTATATGGGCGAAATAGGCCATAACACGGATGAATGGCAGGCCGCTTTCTGCCAGACGATGCGTGAAAATAATATCGGCTATACTTTCTGGCCGTATAAGAAGATGGATGGCTCCAGTTTCGTAGGTATCACTCCTCCGGAGAATTGGGCGAATATCGTTTATTTCTCCGAGGCTCCCCGTACTTCCTACAAGGAAATCCGCGATGCACGTCCCGACCAGGTGATGGCACGCAAGGCAATGATGGACTTTATCGAGGCATGTAAACTGAAGAACTGCGTGGTGCAGGAAGGATATATACAATCGTTAGGTATGAAATAATGGAGATACCCCCGTAAATTACACCGCTAAATTATCATTTATATTACGAATTAATTTTGATTGAGTACTTATTAATAAACATCAATATGAAGAAAGTATTATTCGGTTTGGCATTCGCTGTTGCCCTCCCGCTTTTTGCGCAACAGAAACCAGCTTATCTGGATGCGGCCAAACCTATTGAAGAAAGGGTAGAAGATGCGTTGAAAAGGCTGACTATCGAAGAAAAGGTGGCCATGCTGCATGCGCAAAGTAAATTCAGCAGTCCGGGCGTGCCCCGCTTGGGCATTCCGGAATTCTGGATGACAGACGGTCCCCACGGCATCCGCCCCGAAGTTCTTTGGGATGAATGGGATCAGGCAGGATGGACCAACGACTCCTGTGTGGCTTTTCCGGCTTTGACCTGTTTGGCCGCTACCTGGAACCCCGATATGTCCATGCTTTATGGAAAAAGCATCGGTGAGGAAGCGCGTTATCGCAACAAGACCGTCCTTTTAGGCCCCGGAGTCAACATCTACCGTACACCGCTGAATGGACGTAACTTTGAGTACATGGGCGAAGACCCTTATCTGGCTTCCCGTATGGTGGTTCCCTACGTGCAAGGCGTGCAGCAGAATGGCGTAGCTGCCTGTGTGAAACACTATGCGCTGAACAATCAGGAAATCAACCGTCACACCACCAACGTCATCGTAGACGACCGTGCCCTTTATGAAATCTATCTGCCTGCTTTCAAGGCAGCCGTTCAGGAAGGCAAGACGTGGTCTATTATGGGTGCTTACAATCTGTATAAAGGCCAGCATGCCTGCCACAACCAATATCTGCTGAACGATATTCTGAAAGGCGAATGGGGCTTCGACGGCGTAGTCGTTTCCGACTGGGGCGGTACGCACGATACCGACCAGGCTATTACGAACGGCCTCGATATGGAGTTCGGCAGCTGGACGGATGGCCTTTCCAACGGGCATAGCAATGCTTACGATAATTATTATCTGGCCATGCCTTATCTCGAACGTATTAAGTCCGGCAAGGTAGGTACGAAAGAACTGGACGACAAGGTGCGCCGCATCCTGCGTCTGGCATTCCGCACCACGATGGATGCGAACCGTCCTTTAGGTTCCATACTTTCTCCCGAACATTATGAGGCGGCGCGCCGCATTGGTGAAGAGGGCATTGTGCTGTTGCAAAACAACGGTGGCGTATTGCCCATCGACCTGAATAAAGCGAAAAAGATTGCCGTTATCGGTGAGAATGCCGTGAAGATGATGACCGTAGGCGGTGGCAGTTCCTCTTTGAAAGTGCAACGTGAACTTTCACCGTTGGATGGCATCCGGAAGCGTGTGGGCGATAAGGCGGAAGTGGTTTACGCCCGTGGTTACGTGGGTGATGCGACAGGTGAGTATAATGGTGTGGTAACGGGGCAGAACCTGAAAGACGACCGTACGCCTGCAGAATTGATAGCCGAAGCCGTGAAAGTTGCAGCGGATGCTGATTATGTCATCTTTATTGGCGGACTGAATAAGAGTAACAATCAGGATTGCGAAGATTCCGACCGCGAAAGTCTTGGTCTGCCTTATGCACAGGATGATGTCATCTCCGCTTTGGCAAAAGCCAATAAGAATCTGATTGTTGTGAATGTTTCCGGCAATGCCGTGGCGATGCCCTGGATTGCGGAAGTTCCTTCGGTATTGCAAGCCTGGTTCCTGGGCTCTGAAGCCGGAAATTCGATTGCCGCCGTATTGATGGGGGATGCCAATCCTTCCGGTAAGTTGCCTTTCACTTTCCCCGCCCGTCTGGAAGATGTACCGGCCCACAGCCTTGGCGAGTACTTTGGCGACCGTAGCAAGGAAGTGGTGGATATGAAATATAACGAAGGTATCTTCGTAGGTTATCGTTGGGCCGATAAACAAAAGAAGGTGAAGCCCTTATTCCCCTTCGGACACGGACTTTCTTATACGACATTTGCTTATGGTAAACCTGTCGCTGACAAGAAAGTGATGTCTGCTGCTGATCAGATTTCCTTTACCGTAACCGTAAAGAATACGGGTGACCGCGAGGGTCAGGAAGTCGTACAGTTGTATATCAGCGATAAGAAGTCCAGTCTGCCCCGTCCCGTTAAGGAGCTGAAAGGCTTCAAGAAAGTGAAACTGGCTCCGGGCGAAGAGAAAGAAGTTACCTTCACCATCGACAAAGAAGCCTTGAGTTTCTTCGACGACGCCCAACATGCCTGGGTAGCCGAACCGGGTAAGTTTGAAGCCGTCATAGCAGCTTCGGCAGCGGACATAAAGGGCATTGTTCCTTTTGAATTAAAGTAGGAAAAGCACCCCTTATTTGTTCCATTTTGTTTCACTCAATTGGAACAAGATTTTCTTGCCTAAGAAACAAGATTTCCATCGAATAGAAACGACCGTTCCATAGGAGTGGAACGGTCGTTTCTATTCGATGGAACAATATACGCCCTTTTACCACTCGTATTGTTCTACGTATTCGTCATATACAGGCTCTTCGTTTATTCCCCATTTGAGGAATATCTGGCGGATACGTTCTTGTTCTCCGGGTTTGATGAGCCGTTCCTTGCGCCAGCAGCGATAATAGGTGGCACGTTGCAGTTCTGCTATCATTTCGCGTTTGATGCTGACAGCTTGGCTGTGTGGTATCTTGTCCAACAGATAAGTGATGCCGAGTGCGAACCGTTTCTTTTCGTCCGGCATGAAGTACGGGCAGGCGTCTTTGCAAGAGGCTATAAAGTTCGGATTTACGGTACTGATGGCGGGATATCTGGCCGGAACATAGGCTGTTACCATATATCTCAGGCATTTGGAAGCTTTTTTGCATTGCTTGTTGAGGCAATGGAGGAAAGTAAGCGGCACCTCGTTGTAGTTGAAGTCGGGACTCATGATTGCATTTTGTAAGTTTATAAAATAACGGTAAAGGTACTATTTGTTGGGGTAATAATCATTCAATATCGGAGAAATAATAGTTTTAATTTCTGATCGCCATTTCTTATCAGGGCATCCGCTCAATAATCTGAACAGGTTTCCTTCTTGCACGGTTATGAATCGAATGGGTATGCGGACGACGCGGATAAGGCGGATGAACACGGACTTTAATTTATTAATAGCATTGCGCAGCTTAAGCCTGAAAGGCTTTCATCTTATAGCCCAGGGCAACGCCCTGGGAATGAACCGTACCACACAATCTTACGCCCTGTAAGGGCATAACACCACATACGGGCTTTTGCCCTTACAGGGCAAAGATACATACATACCAATCCCCAGGGCGTTGCCCTGGGCTATAAGATGAAAGGCTTTCAGCCTTAGGTTGCGCAAAATCAGAACCTACCTCATTCCTTATTTGCTTCATTCCTTATCAAGTTTGAATCAAAAGCCATATGTTCAGATTATTGAACGATACCCTCATCTCTTATAATTAAAGTAAGAATAAAAAGCCTTTAATGTAGTAATTATTACAAAATTGTTTCATTTAAAATCTTGCCTCTATTCCTTCTGAAAGCCTCAAGAGATACTTGTAGGGCATGTCTTAGTTGTAAACTTGTATATTTGCATATTGTCAACTTGTATATATTGATAATCTTTCCCCTTTTCATATATTAAATAATTTGATTTTATTTCTTTCGTAAGTTTCGGATATTGAAACAATTGAATATTAAATATTCATATCGTGCAAATAAATACCTCCATCGTCTTCTTTTTTTTATTTCAGCAACTTCCCTACCGGGCAATCGCTTAATTAGTTGTCTCTTTACTTTTTTAGTGCCTATAACAGAAATAGATACAATTTATCGTCTCCCTTATTACTCCGATATTTGCATACTGAGATTTTAGGCTGTTTTCGGTACGTTTCAGAGGCGAGAATGCGAATCCGGTTTATAAAATGATTTTATAATAAAAACGAGAATTGAATGAAGAAGATATTAGTATGCATACTATTCATATTGGGTTTGTTGCCGACTGAAAGTAAAGCTCAGAAGATTGCCGTAAAAAGCAACCTTCTTTATGATGCTACCACAACTATGAATCTCGGTCTGGAAGTAGCATTGGCACGCAAGTGGACATTGGATATTCCGGTCAATTATAACCCTTGGAAATTTGATGATACCCGTTTGAAGCACTGGGGCATACAGCCGGAACTTCGGTACTGGTTCTGCGAAAGCTTCAACCGTACATTCATCGGGCTGCACGCCCATTACGCAGACTTCAATGTGGGCGGATGGCCCGACTGGCCGTTCGTCAGTGAGAATATGCAGAATATGCGCTATCAGGGGCGCTTGTATGGCGGTGGTATTTCGATAGGCCACTCATGGATATTGAGGAAACGCTGGAGTATAGAGGCTTCCCTCGGTTTGGGATATGCACGCATTGTGTATGAAAAGTATCCCTGTGCAACGTGTGGCACTAAACTGAAAGATACCGGCAAGAACTACCTGGGCCCTACTAAAGCGAGTGTGTCACTTATTTACGTAATTAAATAGAATGAGAAGGATGAAAAGAAATATGCAATTCATCATATTGGTGCTGACTGCCTTATGCCTGAATCTCGATGGAGTCATGGCTCAGGAACGCTCTTATGAAGGAACTATCACTATAGAGCCTGTGCGACTGGAGCAACTGGGGGAAACTATCCATATAGATTTTGACATAGTGATGGATAATGTGAAGGTGAAATCATCTCATGGGGTGGACTTTATCCCGCAATTGGTTTCTCCCACCGTTACCTACGATCTTCCGCGGGTTTCCATCAAGGGGAAAAACGAATATCTGGTTTATGAACGCAGGCTGGCGGTGATGAGCGCTAAGGCGAAGAAGAGTTACAAGGCACCTTATCTGATAGAGAAAAATCAGAAGAAGAAGAGTGGTGTTATCCGCTACCGATATACGTTGCCTTACGAGGCTTGGATGGCGAATGCCCGTCTGAACGTGCAGCGTGATGAGTGCGGTTGTGGCGAAAGTACGCTGATGAATGTGGAGTACACTTTTGATAAGGTTACGCTCGAACGTATGCTGGTGCCGTATGTGGTGACTCCCTATTTCTCGTACGTAGAGCCTACGGTGGAGGAGATAAAGAACCGTGATGTGCAGGCGGAATGTTTTCTGGATTTCGAGGTGAATAAGGTGAATATCCGTCCCGAATATATGAACAATCCTCAGGAACTGGCTAAGATACGTGCGATGATTGACGATCTGAAGTCAGATGCCAACGTGAAGGTGAAGCGTCTGGATATCATCGGTTATGCTTCTCCCGAAGGAACACTGGAAGCGAACAAACGTTTGTCCGAAGGTCGTGCCATTGCATTGCGTAATTATCTGGCTGCCCGCTACGACTTCCCGCGCGACCAGTATTACATCATCTTCGGCGGTGAAAACTGGGACGGGCTGATAAAGGCGCTCGATACGTTTGAGATGGATTACAAGGACGAAGTGCTGGACATCATTACGAATATTCCTATTGAAAAGGGTAGGGAAACGAAGTTGATGCAGCTTCGTGCGGGAGTGCCTTACCGGTTTATGCTGAAACATATATTTCCAAGTCTGCGTGTAGCTATCTGTAAGGTGAGTTACGATGTGAGGAATTTCAATCTGGAGGAGGCGAAGGAGGTGATAAAGAAACGTCCGCAGAATCTGAGCTTGAATGAGATGTTCATGGTGGCCAATACCTATCCGAAGGGTTCGCAGGAGTTTATCGATATTTTTGAGTCTGCCGTCCGCATCTATCCGGAAAGTGAGATTGCCAATATGAATGCGGCTGCCGCAGCCCTTTCGCGCAATGACCTGGTTTCTGCGGAACGCTATCTGGAAAGAGTGAAGTCGGACGCTTGTCTGCCCGAATATAACAATGCAATGGGAGTTTTACTATTAATGAAAGGAGAGTATGAATCATCGGAAAAGTATTTGAAGGCTGCCGAACAGTCGGGACTGGATGCGGCAAAGGGAAATCTGGAAGAATTAGCAAAGAAAAAGGCTAATGCGGCCGAGATAAAGAGAAGGAATAAAAGTGAGTAAATTATATATGTATTAATTCTAATAAATGTTTGTTTTATGCTAAAGATTAAATCTATTTTAGTGTCATTGCTGGCTGTTGCGGCATTGGCGAGTTGTTCAAAAGAGAATGACGAAAATGATTCAACGACACAGGGCTCCAATATGGATGTGGCTTATATGTCGCTGCGGATTAGTTTGCCTAGTCAAAAGGCGAATACTCGTGCGTCAGGAGAATTAGATCCTGAAGGAGCGGAGGGTGATATCAAGACTCTTCATGTTATTACATTCAATGATAGTAAAAAATTGGTGCATCATTCCAAACAGAGTCCGGTTATAGTTTTGCAGGGCACTAGTTTGACAGGTTCGGGTAATAGTAGAGGTACAAATGCCATTATGGTGAGTGCTGACACCAAGTTTCTGCTTGTAGTTGCCAATCCGGGTACGAAGCTGGCAGCCAGATTGGGAAGCATGACTTCTGGTTCCTCGTACGATGAGTTCAATAATATGGTTCAAACAGCACTTGCAGATCCCAATGACAAGCCCGAGACACTTGTAGGAGAAATTGTGGATAATACGAAAGGTTTTACCATGATTAATGCAGGTTTTTATAATGACGTTAGTGATGTATGGGAGCAAGGCTGCTTGCTTGATGTATCGGGTAATGTGGTTGTTTACGATGGCACCAATTATGCGGATGAAGATGCGGCTAAAGCTGCGGCAGAAGCTTCAGGTAAGAGGGCGACCTTGGATATTGAACGTCTTTCTGCAAAGGTGGAGGTATCTGTAAAAGATCCTTCTGAGTTGACGGTACTGCCTGAAGGTGCAACATTCGAATTTCTGAATTGGACACTTGATTATTACAACAGTCTTTTCTTCCCGTTTGCTGAGAAATCTACAACTAAGGCGACTCATACCTCTGCTTTCTATAAAAATAATTTCTATACTACGGATCCGAACTTTGCAGATCCTGATCATAGAAATGGAATTACCCTAAATAAGGTTGTTGATCGTGCGCCTAATGTAACTTGGAAAAATAAGAGTGTAAGACCTGCAACTCCGGTTGTTGAATATTGTATCGAGAATACAATGGCTGATGGCGACCAAAAGTTTGGTGCAGCTACACGCATAGTAATTAAAGGAAAATATGCTCCTAAAGACTATACACTTGGAGAGGATTGGTTCTCTTATGCCGGCATAACCTATAAAGATCTTGACGAGATTCAGACAGCCTATAGTGATGCTAAAAAAGTACTTGATGATAGAGCGACTGAAATTGGGGGAGATCCGACTGATGCAATGGATCAGGCGAAACTTGAATTTCCTGTAGAGGCCAAGTTCGTGGAAGTCTGTGACAATTTCCTTGGTGCAGTAAACGCTGCTCTTGCTCCAACTGCGATTGCTACTTTTGCAGATATTAAGCAAGATACTCATCTTGACGCTATTGCTAATGGTGGTGAAATTGTTAAAATCGCTGATTGTATTAAATGGTATCCAAAAAGCATAAATTATTATTATTACGAAATCCGCCATGACAATACTAACGACGAATACATGTATTTCGGTAAATACGGTGTGGTGCGTAATAACTGGTATAGCCTTTCTTTGGGTAAGGTTAACGGTGCCGGTACACCATGGTATCCTGGTGGCGGTCCCGAAGATCCCGATCCTGAAACTCCTATCGATGAAAAGCCGGGATTCCTTGCTTTTGATATTAAAGTCGCCCCATGGGTATACTGGCAAACTGATTTTGAAATTTAATATACTTTTTATGAATATACGGGGCGGTGCGAACAGCCTGCCCTGTATTTTCTTTAAAAAACATTCCGTGCGGAACTTACTGCCGGAAAATTAGAACGAGCCGGTGACAGGCTTTCCAAAAACAGCACGTAACCCCCTCTGCGCATCCGGAATATATAAAATACGGAAAGCGCCCTAAAAGTGGAAATAACCGGAGGTCACTAAACACGGTCTCTGACAATATAATCGGCAGCCTTAAAAACGCTGTCCATAGAAGTAAAAAGATATGTTCGGAAAAATCAAATCGCTATTCCTTGTCATGATCTCGGTGCTGTACATCACCTCGTGTGATAGTATACGTGAAGACTTGCCCCGGTGTGAACTTTGGCTGGAATTTGTATTCGATTACAATATGGAATATGCGGATGCATTCAACCCGCAGGTTAAATCGGTTAATGTATTTGTGTTCGGCAGCGATGACAAACTGCTCTTTTCCAAGAGCGCTGAGGCTACAGCGCTGGTTGGTGGTAACCGGATGTCACTTACTGATGAACTTGAGTTCGGTAACTACAAAGTATTGACCGTTGGTGGTTTGTCTGATAGTTTTCATGTTCTGAACAATGTTGGTCATGACCTGGTTCCGGGAACAACCACCCTTCAGCAATTAGTTGTAGCCTTGAAGCGTGAGTCGGATATAGTTGATTTCGAGTTTTCGCATCTCTATTTTGGAGAAGTTGTAGAAGTAGATCACTTGCCATCCAATACCAGTCACAAGGTTTATCAGGTAGATCTGATACGTGACACCAATCGGTTTAATATCGCATTGATGGGGTATGAAGAAAGCGAAGTAAGCGGAACTCAATATACTTTTGAAATTCAGGCATCGGAAAATGCGGCTTATTCTTGGGAAAATGAACCCACAGGACAAGGACCGGTCATATATGCGCCTTACTATATTAGTTTGAGCGAAACTTCGGATGTGATAATGACTGCACGTCTGAACACCATGCGTCTGCTTAATAGGAATGAATTGGATTATAAGTTCATTATAAAGGATGCGGCTACCGGAGCCGGAATCTGGAGTTACAGCTTGATGAAGTTGCTGAACATTGCCCGACCGGAATACCGTTATGATGGAACTGAACTTCCTTTTCAGGAATATCTCGACCGTCAGAGCGAGTGGAATCTGATATTTTCTGTTATCGAAAAACCAGGAGGAGGATTCCTCCAGATTGGTCTTGTAGTGGGACCTTGGATATACTGGTTTCATGATATCGAAGTGTAAAAAATGAAGATTAGACTATTACATATTATGTGTTTGGCATTTACAGTCCTTTTGTTCTCATGTAACAGAGATGCAGATGTACTCGATGAGATGCTTCCCATTACCCGGACACAGCTTGATATCGGATTGATAGACAGCGGGGATGAGGAACAGCAGGAGGAGATAAAATCCATTCGCTTTATCGTGTTCAGTAACGCGTCCGGTGACGTGAAACTGAATGTGAATAAGCGTGTCATATTGGATACTCCGGGAACAGCTACAGATATAGCTGCACAGTATCTGGAAGTGACACCTAACAATGATATTATGATAGTAGTCGTTGTCAATGAACCACAGAGTCTTACGAGTAAGCTTAATGATGTTACCAGTTCATGGACACTGCGGGATTTGGATTATGATATCGCTACCATATTGGACGGTGGGCAGATCAATTCTACGACCGGGATGCCTATGGTGGGAGTAATCCGGGATATATCAGTGGCTTCCGATGAAACCAAATCTGTAGAAATGGTAATCGAACGTGCCGTAGCCCGGGTAGATGTCTTTCTCGAAGCTATAGACGGCGGGGCGGTGACCGGATATACAGCCGGAAGCACCAGTGTCACTTTGCACAATCTCTCCAACGATAGTTATTTCGTGATGGGAAACGTGGACAATGGCACACGAGATAATGCCAATCCTTCGAAGAACTACGGTAAAGTGAAGGAAGACGTGCCGGAAAGCGATTTGTTACCGGGTACCTGGACGGCAACGGCATCAGAAACGTGGGCGTATTCATCGGCTGCCGGAGCTAAAAACCGGAAATTGCTTTGCTCGTTCTATACTGCCGAGCGCATATTCAAGTCGGATTATTCCGACCGGCTGGCTGTCAGTATGGCTAATGTCCCGAAAGGGCCTTCGGGCGTCACCGGGATCACTGAAAAGGTGATTGAAACCATAACGAAGGTTGATGATAAAGGTAGCCCGACAGCGCAGCCTTTTACGGAGATCCGACGTAACAACGTGTACCAGATAACGGCACGTGTAGGAAAGATCGGTATTCAGATACTGACGATAACCGTAGAAGATTGGGGTGAAAGGCAAGACATAGATTTGGATATGGATTTGTAATACCTTTCACTGCTTGTGTTTTTTTAATTTCGGAAAAGAAGTAAGATGATAAAGACTATAAATAATATCAGGATGATTATAACAGCGGCTATCCTTTCGGCTGTGCTCTTTTCGTGTATCGGCGAAGAGATGACGTGCGATAAGGAATTGATTGTTGTGCAACGTATCGGAGAAGGCGGCAATGTCGACACTCGTGGTACGGTTATCTCTTCGAATACCGACCTGAAAGGAGAAACATTTGGTCTTTTCGGTTCTCTGACACCCAATTCTTCTGTTCCTCAACAATATTTCAATGCAAGTGCCAGAGTAAATACCGACCTGACAGCTACGATCTCGCCGCTGCAATATTGGCCCGGCTTGCAAAATGCGAGCATGAGGTTCTTTTCCTGGTATCCGTTCAGCGGTGCGAATGCACCCACTACGGATTTCACCAACCCCGGCGAAATGGTACTGAACTATACAGCGAATGCGGCAACCTCTAATCATGTGGATGTACTGGCGGCTGTATCGGGACCTGCATGGGTGGAAGGTGTGAATATACACTTCTACCATACACTGACTAAGGTTACCTTTACATTCAAAAAGGTAGCCCCGGTACCTGATGAAGTAACCATTGAGAAAATAGAGTTTCAGAATGTGGGGCAAAGCGGCAAGCTCACTGTGGCTGAAATACCAACCACCACTACGAAAAATGGCAAACCGAAGTTTGTCTGGAGCGATGTGACCACCGGAAGTATCGCTTCTACCCCCACCGGAAATAAGACGGTGACCGAGGATGCCACCTTGATTGGTGATACGTTCCTCATGTTACCGACCGACAACTTCTCTGCAACAGCCAAGATCGTTGTCACCACTAACTATGGCGATTATGAATTCCTGCTCAGCGAGATTGTCACTAAGAATCCACACTCTTGGGAGTCGGGAGAATACATCAACTATAACTTTACGATATCGAATGAGACCTATCAACTGTCAGCTACTCCACTTGAGTGGGGTGAGAGTCCGGTGAATGTGATTTTCGACAAGCAGTATTATCTTAAATTGTCGCAGACTAAGGTGCAGACAGCCGACAAGCCGGCCACAGTCGATATAGAAGTGAAAACAAACTACGACGCGATTCCGAATACAGGTTATCTGCCGGGTGCGCAATTAGACACAGATGGCATGAAAACGTGGGCAACGGTCAATATGACGCAGACATCCTTTTCGGAAGGTGTGTACACTTATAATGTCCACGTCTCGATGCTCAAATTTATTTCCAATCCCGAAGAAGGAGAAGAAGAAGAACGGTGGACGGGATTTTATATTAATGCAGGCAATCTGCATCACCTGGTGGCTTTACAGCAATGGAAAGAAGACGGAGAGTGGATGAACTATGATGTACAACTGGATGATAATGATGGAGGAACCGGGATTATGCAACGTCGCAAGATTGTTTTTACCTCGGGCAATCCGGGTTGGTGGGAGTGGAAAATAACCCAAGTGGATGATACTGACAATATTCTGCTCAATACTGAAACTATATTAGAGTCAATAGGTAAGAGTGGCGGTGCGGTTTATTTCTACTTCAAAGCGAACGCTGTGCCCGGTAAGAAGGCCACGCTTACACTGAGCAATACAAACGGAGACAATCCAGATATACCGGTAGAATTGACTGTACCGAGTATATGATATCTATAAGAAAGGAAATAAAAATATGCAATATAAGACTTCAATATTTAGAAAGAACTTTCTCTTAGCAGCCTTATTGGCACCGGTATGGCTTACCGGTTGTGTACAAGAGAAGTTCGAGTCAATACCTCCCCAAACAGGAAATGGTGTCCGGTTCAGCCTGACGGTTCCCGATGTTGAAATGCCATCCGTATCTTCGCGCACAATGACCGGAACGGGAGTAGCCAAGAAGGAAGATGAAATAAAGACCGTGGATATACTTGTTTTTGATGCATCGAAAACTCCTGCAGTATATTTGGAATGGGTTAGTGGCACGGGAGTTACACAGGATTTGGCTAATAATAACTCTACGGTGAGTTTCTCTGCTGTGCTTTCTCCCACTACCGCATCAACCTGTATCGTGGTTGTGGCGAATAGGGAACTTGGCGCTATTGCGTCGGAATTCACGAAAGGAAAAACCACTAAAGATAAGGTGATGGAAGATCTGCTTCACAGCCACACCGGCAAATGGACGGCAGACGGTTCCTCAGTTGATGGTTACACACGGATCCCTATGTACGGGGAGACAGAAGTGGCGAAAATCACTCCTTCGATGAATTCTATAACAGGAATCAACATGAAGCGTATGCTGGCGCGTATCGACATCCGTAATTCCGCATCGAACTTCACGGTTGAGGAGGTTTATCTGGCCAATTACAATACCATCGGATACATTGCCCCGGCATGGGATGCGAATGGAAAGCTTAAAGATCCGGCTCCGGATGATCCGAACCTTCCGGCCGACGGTGGCAAGAAGACGGAGGAAGGGGATGCAATTCTTTATTCCGTGAGTGGAAACACACCCTACAACGGAGAGATTTATACATTCGAAGCACCTGCTGCAGCGGATGCCGGTGGTGTGGGGCAAGACGGAGCTTCGAGCCGCAAGGACGCTGTTTGCCTAATTGTGAAGGGAAAGATCGGTAGCGGTAAATCAACTTTTTACCGTGTTGATTTCACAAAAACCGGAAAGATAGGGGCGGAGGTTGAATATCTGTCTTTGAAGCGAAACTATAAATACATTGTCACCGTAACGGAAGCCTCGGGCATTGGCTATGAAAGTTTCAGGGAGGCACTGGCATCCTATACAGTCATGTCCAATCTTAAGTTCCGGGTGATACATTATAACCGGGAGAAGGTCAAAGATGTAGTCTACAACGGGCAGTATATGCTTGGTGTGGGTGAATCGGAAATCAGTGTGACGCAGCACCAGAATAACGGATACGCTATCAACGTCTTTACCGACCACCCCGGTGGCTGGAAGGCTACTGTTACGGAAGGGAGCGATTGGCTTGGCTTTTCTGCGGGAACTGCTACAGTGTCAGGTGTTGCGAACGAAGATACACAACTTTTGCTGAGAATTCCTTATTATCATAATGGAATTACCGGAACCACCCGCACGGCGACCGTCACTCTGACAGCAGGCCGGTTGACTTACGATATTAAAGTGACGCAGGGAGTGATAGACCCGGGGATTATCAAATTTGTCGATGCATACGGGAATGAGTTAGAGAATGGCCTTTTCTTCCCGATCAGAAACCCTGACGGTGATGATCTTCCTATCGAGGCGCAGACGGTATATGTGATGTTTTCCGTAGATAAAGTTGATGCCCAGTTATATAGAGACGTGAGCATCGACAGAGTCCAGTATCCTGCCGGTGGTTTGATTCCGCAATTGTATAGGGATAGCAGAAGATCATTCACTGAAAAGGTGCAGGCGTTTACCGTGCAACCCGCTCCAAGGCGTGCGGGCGACGGTACCAGTGAAAGTATCGGTGGTTGGTGGTGGCGTTGGGACAATCTTGTTTTCAATCTGTTTGATAAAGATGGCACTTACCTTAATGAAGTACCCCTTCCCATCAATCAGGGCGAATTGCAGTTTTCATTCCGATATTACCCCACTGTTGGTAATAGTCGCACCTATAAAATTCCTTTAGGTGCGGAGCAATATCTGCAACTGTTTGTCAATAATAACTGGACAATTGAGAATGTCGAAATATTGGATGTTACTGGTGACGATGGAACCGGATTGATGCGACCCGACACGGATAGTGATATAGTGGTGGGCAGAACGAATGCAGAACCGAAGATGTATCTGGAATCAGTTGTAGACCCTGATAATAATGGCAATGGAAATGATGTTGTGAACCGTGGATATGACTTTAGACTAAAACTCAATCCCGGAAAGTGGAAAGAAGGGAAAAGCGGAACGATAAGAATTACATTTAGGAATGTAATGCATACGGTGGCAGATGCACATTTCCCTTTTTATAGCACGATTGATCTTCAGATGGTGTCCGAGAAGAAGTCCTATACGACTGCCGGAGATCCTCTTTTCTACCTTTATCCGATCCGGCACGACAATCGGCTTCTTGCTACGGGTGGGCGGTACGAGGGACGTAAAGAGAGTGTTGCCGATGCGCAAACTATATGTGAAAACATAGGTGATGGCTGGCGCCTGCCCACTGCAAGCGAGTTGCTGTTATCATTTGCCTATCTGAATGCTGTGGGTGGTGATGCAACAGGAAGCAATGCCGGGTATCAGCAGGATATACAGGGGTGGTATCGAAACTGGAGTGGTGAATACATGTCATCGTCCTATTATACAACGGGAAATACCACCAGCCCTTATTTTGAATTAGGCTTTAATGTAGGCTATCCGAAATTCATTGGCACCAATTATTTTCGTTGTGTGAGAGACAACAACAATACTGGAACAACAAAGTACCCTTATGTTTCAGTGTCTTCTTCAGGAGTTGTTACTGTTGTCTCCCGTAATGGTAATGAGGGAGTGGATCCCTCGGTACTGTTTGCTTCAGGTGAAACTCCGAATGAGAGTGAAGCGATGAACAAAGTTGCTCCGATGTTTCAGATAGAGAACTCTAGTGTTTCTTCCGTTAATTCTTGGGAAACGGCAAAGGCCGCATGTGAAAGTAAGGGGGGAGGCTGGCGTCTGCCTACCCAACGTGAGCTATATTTGATTCATAGTCTGGGAGGCTCGAATTTTAGCCTCACCAATCAAGGTTTCGGCAGTCCCGGTACGATAAGTTGGGGAGGTAGCTATCAAAAAATGGCTGCTGTACACTGGGCTTTGACTCAACAGGACACTAATCAGTATTGGGTGGTTGGATATAACAATGCTAATGGACGTTATCAGTTCGATGCATGGGGTGCGGAAAAAGATGCAAATTGGGTTTCATATCGTTGCGTAAAGGCGGTAACTACAATCCCATAAAACTAAATGAGCTGTATCAGAATGACTCGCACAAGTATTCTGATACAGCTCATTTTTTATAGAACTTCGATGCTGTTTCTTTTTACAGCATCTCAATAATGCTCCTCTGTTTCTCCAGAAACGCAATCCTCTGCGCCTCTCCACTTCCCGAAATCAGTGTCGAGTGTCTTTTCAGCGATTGAATCCAGTTCTTCTGTAGCTGGCAAATCTGCGGGCTTTGCGAATCCATCGAATTGATGGAATACACCCTGAAAAGGCTGATTTGGAAATCCCGGTTGCTCACATACGTATAGGTCGCTTCAAAATCGATGTTCGACAAATAGATGAACAGCTCATGCCCTTCACTATATTCCCCTTTCACTGACAAGTGCTCCAGGTCGATGAGCAACTGTTGCAACTCATTTTTCATATACATCACGTCCGATGTAGATATCAAGTTCAGCCCTGCAAAATACTTTATCTCCTTCACGAAAGATTGGAAGATGTTACTGTCCCATATAAAGAAAGTCTTTCTGGGTCTTTTCAGTCCCTCGCTTAATTTTTTGTGAGCGGTAATTATTTTATCGGGCACATGCATATCGCTCAGGGAATTGGGAGTCTTCACCTTTCCGTTCTGATAAATCCATCGGCACAGGCGGAACTTGGACAAGTACTCATAAGATGAGTAGAGGGTAAAGGGAACGGTATTGGTAGCCGAATATACTTCGGCGTTGCCATCCTCTTTCATCGAACTGAAAATTCGCAGATAGCGCTCAACGATTTCATGGTAACTTTCATACAGGTTGGGCGAATGCAGTAGGTTCAGGTCGAAAGTGACCCGGTTCGATAGATGATTTCCGATAATCTGGTCGATGGAGATACCCAGGTTATGAGAAATTACGGCTATTTCATCAAAGGTAAATGCGACTTCCCCCCGCAATCTGCGGTAGACGGCTTCTTTCCCCATATATAACGTATCTGTCAGATAATTGGCTAAGTTCTGCCCTTGGGGAATCCTCTCCTTCATTTCATTAATCAACTCTTTTACAATGTAATTCTTTGCCATAGCCTCTTCTTTTTTGTTAATAATCAAATGTCATAGGTCGAATTTGTGACATATACAAATATAGAGCTTGTTAATGGAACTTTTGTGATTGAAATCATGTGAAGAAAACGCATGTATTTTCTATTTGAAAAGAATAGGATAGTGGATGGTTGAATGATGAAAAAAAACAGATAGGAGTTCTATCTGTTTCCGATATTAGAGAATAATTGCGTGAACAATTGCATTATACGGAAAGAGTGGTTACAATGTGCCGATAATTTCTCGCTGTTGTTTAAAGAATTGGATGCGTTGCATCTCACCGCTTTCCGATATCAGCGTAGAGAACTTCTTCAACGACTGGATCCATTCCTTCAGCCCGCGGAACATCTCGCTGTCCTGCGTGGTGATGGAGTTGATGGAGTATATCCGGATCAGGCTGAGCTGTATGGTGTCCGTCTCCAGATAACTGTAAGTAGCCTCGAAGTTGATATTCGAAATATAGATTTTGACGTCGTTGCCCGTCTTGCTCTTCCCGCGGGCGGCCAGTTCTTCCAGGTCGTCCACCACCAAGAGCAGTTCCTCCTTAAGGAGGTTCTTGTCTTCATCGGATATGAGGTGTACGTCGCAGAAGTACTGGATGTCATTGACCAGATGGCTGAAAATCATATTATCCCAGATGTAATCTACGGAACGGATATGGGCTACCGCACTGGCATACTCCTTTTGCTTATCCACTATCTGCTGCGGGATTTCCATTTCTTCAAAGTGCCTGCACTTGATGTTTTGATTCTGATACATCCACTTGAACAGCCGGAATTTGGAGAGCATATTATAGTTCAATGAGAGGGTGAGCGGAATGATGTTGGATGAAGTCCCGATCTCCGAGTTCTCTTCTTCTTTCACTTTCCGGAACAGCTCCACCTGCTTTTCCAGGATGGAGTAGTAAGTTTCGAACGGCTGGCTGCCATCCACTATATTCATGTCGAATACGGCATTGTTCTGGAAGCTCACGCCTATCATCTTATCCAGCGATATACCCAGTTTCCGGGATATAACGGCTGCTTCGGCCAGCGTGAAAGGTACTTCACCGCGGAGCCGGCGGTAGATAGCTTCTTTGCCTATATAAAGAATGTCCATTAAAGTATTGGCAAGATTTTCTTTGGATGGGAGTTTCTCTCTGACGGCATTAACTAATCCTGTGTTTAACTCGTTTGTTATCATAATCTTCTGTCTGAGTTAGAGGTTTGTCTATTGTCTATTTAACACTTTTGGAGGGCTACTTGTTTCGAAAATCGTAACATTTCTTTTTTTCGGAAGGCGTATTTCCGAAAATTGTGTTTGATGAACCTTAGGCAGTCATATATAGAAAGCCGGATTGTTCTACATTTCTTATTACTGGCACGGAAGTGTATACGTTGTGATGTAATTTTGTGAAGCAGTTTAATCCACCACAGAGGACACAGAGTTCACAGAGGTTTATGCTTCTGATTCTGGGATAATCTAACCTCCGTGACCTCTGTGTCCTCTGTGGTGAAACCTGCATTTACTAACTAATTGAAGGATATTGATATGATGAAAGATAAGAAGAAAATAGTGGCAGAGTTACACCATAAGAAGCAGGATAAGAATGAAGTTCCGATGCTTTTCGGGAAGAAAGTTCCTGTTATCAGTAGTGTATACGATCCGCTGACGGGCATGCGCGACGGCACCATTACTGCAAACGCTCCTGTTGTCATCACGGGTGAGAATCTGTGCTTATCTTCACTCGGAACCATATACCTGGGTCTTTCTCCCGTCTCCGATAAGGGCACATTGATACATGTAAAAAGAGTGTTTAAGTATACCGACACAGAGGTGTTGGTGATCCTGCCTGAGTTGGAGCCGGGAGAATACTCCCCGGTTATGATGATTCACACGAGGGGGAAGGTGGACTTCACCTATACCTTGCCGGTATCGTGGAGAGTGCTCGACGAAAGATATGCAGCTCTCTTTGTAAGGAGGAGTTGCAGCGACTTAATTTGATGTTTTTTTAAGCTGAAAGTAAAAAACATAAAGGTATTTTGTTATTGAATATGAAAAAAACGTATCTTTGCAGGTGAACAAGTGACATATAGTATTGCGTATACATATATGTCCTCTTCCGGTTAGAGAAAAATGTGGGAGTTTTATCTGGCAATCGGATGAGCGTAGCCTGTATCAGTTCTTGGTACGGGCTTACTCTTCCTTTTGCTAGGGGTACCCACATACCTTCTCTAGGGGAAGACGTAATGCCCCGTACCTCTTGTAATAACCAGTTATAGCCGTATAGGGTTGATTTGAAACTTATTAATCAAACACTCTATATGGCTAATTGGCTTTCTGTAAGTTTGGCCGCTGAGAAATACGGCATATCCGAAGAGCAAATCCACGAATGGATAAGGCTCGGTTATCTGAGATGTTCATCTCTGGATAAAGACCCCTACGAGGACTCCGACCCGATGGTGGATGCGGAGGATCTTGAAAAATCCCTTGAGTTTAATTCAACGAAGTCTTACCCGGAAGATGACGCAACTGTCGAACGGGTTCCGAAAGAGCATTTGGACTGGCTTTATAAGGAAAATGCACGCTTAACAAAAGCCTATGATGATCTGCTGGAGGAGAACTACCAGCGTTCTCAGAGGGAGGCCAAGCTGCAGGCTGAATTTGAGAATATGGCGGACCTTACCCATAGAATCCTTTCATTAAACGAAAAGATACTGAATCATAATAGAGCGATAAAAGGCAAGAAAACATCTGCTTGGTCTTTCCTGTACCGACTATTCCGAAAAGAATCATAATAGGTAATTCCTCATCTAACCAATATATACCCTGTTTTTTTCTTAATCCTTTTTCATCTCGTGAGTGCGGAGTTCCTTTGGGAGCTTCGCATTCTTTTTAAGCTCTGATTCGTGCAGAAATGAAAGTCAGGTATTACGCTTTGTTCCTAACAAAAAGTAACCGGAATGATTCTTTTAATGACAAGGGCTTTTCCGGAAATCTCCGAAATAGAGTCCGGTTGCATAATTTATGGAATATAAATCCATGCTTTCTGCATAAAAGAGGCAGTATATACAATGCGTATGCAAGAATCTATGCTTCTTTCACCAAGGAACTATATATCTGACGTGAACAATCTATAGATGGGACGCGAACGATCTATATATCTGATGCGAACGGTCTATATATGGGAGACAAACGGTCTATATACGGGAGACGAACCATCTGTTTTCAACTGACAGACCGTCTGTTTTTCTTTTATTAGAGTTGTCCTTATTTATGTATTCTTCTTTCAATCAGCAAGATGCTGGTTTCCGTTCGTTTCTTTTCGTCCTTCCCTGCACCGGGACGGAACTATCGCATTCTCGTTATGCATAAAAAGCAAAGTGTCACATCATGTCCATGAAACGACTTTTCTTTTAATTTATCGGTAAATTCACTGATAAAATGGTTTATAATAAGTTACGGGCTACAGGCACGAGTGATAAGTGCCTTGTAGCCCGTATTAATTATAAAGAGGCTTCTTAAAAGATAGACTTTGCGATGCCCATTTCCAGTCCGCGCAATTCTGCCAGTCCGCGCAGGCGGCCGATGCAGGAATATCCCGGATTGGTTTTCTTCTTCAGGTCGTCCACCATCTGATGCCCGTGGTCGGGACGCATGGGGATAGATACTCCGCGACGTTGTTGCAGTTCGAGGAAAGCCTTCATGACGTGATACATATCTACGTCACCTTCCAGGTGGTTGGCTTCGTAGAAGTTGCCTTCTGCGTCGCGCTGCGTGCTGCGCAGGTGAACGAAGTTGATGCGGTCGGCAAATTGCTGCATGATGGCGGCACAGTCGTTGGCGCTGCTTACGCCGAGTGAACCGGTGCAAAGGCAAAGGCCGTTGCTCTTGTTGGGAACAGCGTCAATCAAAGCCTGGAAATCGGCGGCGCTGCTCATGATGCGCGGCAGGCCGAGGATGGAGCAGGGAGGATCGTCCGGGTGGATGACCAACTCTACGCCGGCTTCGTCGGCAACCGGGGCGATTTCCTGCAGGAAGTAAATCAGGTTGGCACGCAGCTTCTCCGGAGTGATGTCCTTGTAGCGGTCCAGTTCCTGCTGGAATTGTTCCAGGGTGAAACTCTCTTCCGAACCGGGAAGGCCGGCAATCATGTTGCGGACAAGCAGTTGCTTGTCGGCTTCCGTCATTTGCTCGAAGCGGGCTTTTGCCTTGGCTTTCTCTTCGTCGGTGTAGTCGTTCTCAGCACCGGGGCGTTTCAATAGGAAGAGGTCGAAAGCAACGAAAGCGGCACGTTCAAAGCGCAGGGCACGGCTGCCGTCGGGCAGTTCGTAGGCAAGGTCGGTACGCGTCCAGTCCAGTACGGGCATGAAGTTGTACGTCACGATGTTTACGCCGCACTTACCGAGGTTGCGCAGGCTTTCCTTATAGTTATCGATGTATTTTTGGAAATCTCCCGTCTGGGTCTTGATATGTTCGTGCACAGGCACGCTTTCCACTACCGACCAGCGCAGGCCGACAGCTTCAATCATTTCCTTACGTTTCATGATTTCTTCTACCGTCCACACCTCGCCGTTGGGGATGTGGTGCAGGGCGTTCACGATGCCGGTTGCTCCGGCTTGCTTGATGTCCCACAGGCTGACCGGGTCGTTAGGACCATACCAGCGCCAGGTTTGTTCGCATAATACCATACTTGAATTATTAATTATCAATTATTAAATATGAATCGGCTTAGATGGAGAAAGCGTCAAAACCGCCGTCTACTACCGACAGGGCACCTGTCACGAAGCTGGAAGCATCGCTGATGAGGTAGTGGATGGTTCCGAACAGCTCTTCCGGTTCGGCGAAACGTCCGCACGGAGTGTGGGCGATGATGGTCTTTGCGCGGTCGGTATATGAGCCGTCCGGGTTGGTCAGCAACGCACGGTTCTGGTTGGTCAGCAGGAAGCCCGGAACGATGGCGTTTACGCGAAGTTCGGGGCTGAATTTGGTGGCCAGTTCCGTTGCCATATAGCGGGTGTAGTTGGCAATGGCAGCTTTGGCAGAGCCGTAACCTACCACGCGGGTCAGCGGACGCAGGGCGGATTCGGAGCAGAAGTTTACGATAACACCTTTCTTATTCTTAGCCATTACGTCCACGAATGCCATTGTGGGCAGCACCGTGCCGAAGAGGTTCAGGTCCACTACCTTTCTGAAAGCGTCCACTTCCAGGTCGAGGATGGTCTTATCCGGGGCGATGGTGGCGCCGGCCATGTTTCCGCCAGCGGCGTTCAGCAACACGTCGATGGTTCCGAAGCGTTCCAGTATGGCTTTCTTGTTCTCTTCCAGCACTTCTTTGTTCAGCACGTCCGTCATCAGGAACAAGGCTTCCGTCTTCTGGCTGAGTTCGGCTTCCAGTTCTTTACCGATTTCCTCCACGCGGTCCAGGATAACGATTTTGGCACCTTGTTCGGCGAGGTAATTGGCGATACTCTTTCCTAAGATACCGCAACCGCCGGTCACGATAATCACTTTGTCTTTAATGTCGAATAAGTTTTTCATGTCTTTTTCTTTTATAAAATGATTCTAAATCTCTGTGCTACAAAAATAGTGGAAAAGTAGTTCGCTTACCATACAAAACGTCTCAAAAAGATGAACTACTGTCTCAAAAAGTACTAATTATGCGAATTAGGAGTTGAAATTAACTCCTTTTTGTGCGGTTATGAATATATTTAGACACGGATTACACGGATTACACTGTTGCAGTATATAAAAACAACAGTGTAATCCGTGTAATCCGTGTCTAAAATCTCATTTATCATTTGTTTCATTTCTGCACCGTTATGAATCTGTTTCAACTATTAATTACTGCCCAAGAGCAGCTTTTCTTGCCAATGCTTCCAGATAATAATAGTCGGCATAGTTGATTGGGACATCTATTTCGTCCCCTCCCGGATGGTGTCCGGTGGAGTGGAGCAGGAGGAAGCCGTAGGTTGTTTCAGGTTCGGCACGGTAATGCTGGTTGAGGCTGTCCACTATCTTGTCGGCGATGTCCTGATAACGTTTGCCGTCTTCTGCCGAAACGTAGCCACGGAGTTCATACAAGGCTGATGCCATGATGGCGCCGGCAGAAGCGTCGCGGGGAACGTTGGGGATGCCGGGAGCTTTCATATCCCAATAAGGGATTAAGTCTTCGGGCAGGTTGGGCAGGCCGAAAAAGAAGTCTGCGATGTGGCGCGCCTGTTGCAGGTAGGCGGGGTTCTTGGTGAAGCGGTAACACATGGTATATCCGTAAAGCCCCCATGCCTGTCCGCGGCTCCAGAAAGAGTCGTCGGCATAACCTTGCGCGGTTTGCCGGGCACGGACTTCACCGGTTTCGGGATCATAGTCCACTACATGGAAAGAAGAGTAATCCGGGCGGAAATGGTTCTTCATTGTTGTATTGGCGTGGTTGACGGCAATCTTCCAGTAGATGGAGTCGCCGGTCTCCCGGGTGGCCCAGAACAGCATCTCCAGGTTCATCAGATTGTCGATGATGACGGGGAACTTCCACTTGTCGCGGTTGTGGTCCCACGAACGGATGCTCTTTACCTTCTTGTTGTAGCGGGTTATCAGCGTCCGGGCGCTTTGCAGCACTACATCTTTGTAGGAACGTTCGCCGGTCAGCTGATAGGCTTTGCCGAAGCTGTTGTTCATCATGAAACCGAGGTCGTGGGTGCCTTTGTGCCATTTGGCTTCTTCTATCATCCAGGTGTTGCTGATGGCTTGCTGACGCCAGAAGTCATCATTCGTGTAGGCATACATCTGCCACAGTGAACCGGGGAAGAAGCCTGAACACCAGTCGTGGGGATGTATCATCCTCAGTGAGCCGTCTTTGTTGAGGCTGCGGGGCGTGACGCGGTGCTTGCACTGGTTGTCCCCTTCTTTTCTGGCTTTATCGGCGCACTTCAGCGCAAACTGGAGTTGTCCGCAGGCGAAAGCATAGGCGTTGTCCACATCGTCGGCTTCTACCCATAGCAGATTGAAGCGGTCTTTCCAGTTGATGATGCGGTGGGCTTTATAGAGTTCCAGATAGTCTTTCCGTGCAGGGTTGAACAAGCTGGTGCGGTATAAATCTTTGCAGAACTCCTGCTGTTTATAGTCCCACTCGCTGATTTGACGGTAAGGCCAGTCTTTCACTTCTTTTCCCACGTAGGGAACCAGAAAGTCCATAGCCTTGTAGAAGTTGCGCCCGTCTGCCGAGGTGGCGTTGTCAATGGAGATTCCGATCTTCCGTGCCATCATGAAGATGTCGATGAAGTGAGACAGGTTGAACTGTGAGTAACCGAAGGCAAGGGTGCGACGCAGTTCGTGCGGTTGCTTTCCGTCCGGTTCTATCTGGGTGAAGATGCGCTTTTGGGGAATGGCATTGATGACTTCCTGCGCTACTTTCGTATTGCCTGCGTACAAGGCGAAAGCGATGACTTGTGCGTCGTGCGCCGTACTGTGGTTATTGGCCTGGCGTGCCTCTTCCTGTCCCTGCGGACTGTTCAGTATCCAAGTCAGCAACTTGCCGAACCATGCTTTCAGTTGCTTGGAATCTTTCGGGGTGAAGGCCTTTGACCCCTCCAGCAATTGCACTGCATCCAGCATCTCGACGAAGGAATAGGTGTCGATGACCCCATAACAACGCCCTTTATTGTTGTTGTGTCCCGGTATCATCTGGGCATATTCCAGGTTGGGGTTCATACGCGTATCCTTATTAAAGAACCATACGCGTATCAGTTCCGTAGCTTTTTGGGCATACTTCTCGTCACCGCTGAAGTACCAGGCAAGGGCAAGGGTGGTGACGCGTTGGGCGGTTGCCCCGAGGCGGTTACGGTCCAGCTTGTTCAGTTCCGGGTTCGATTCACCGTCACGGCTGATGTAGGGCAGTCCGTCCGGTTTGGTCGGGTCGGGCCAGAAATAGCGTGCCTGACTCATGTAGTCATGCTTGTCTCCGCTGCCGGGTGTCTTCTCTTTCATCATGACGGACAAGGGCTGTGCGTCAAGCGTTCTTTCAGCATCCGTTATCAGTTCCTGATAAGCAGCCGAAAAGTACGGTTGATGTAATGATTGTTTTACTCTCTCCAGGTGTGCCTTGTCCCAGATGGACTGTGCATGTATGCTGCTTGCCGCAAGCATCAGACTGGTGATAATTAAGCAAATTTTAGCTCTCATGGCGTTTTTATTTTGAAGTTAATAAAGTTTTCTGAGTTTTATACCGTTCAGAAAGCTTTTTCCATTCCGAACAGGGAAGCGTATTTCAATTTTATTCCGAAAGTTTGTAATATTGTATCTTTTCCGCAAAGCATGGAAGTAACCGCTCTCCCGGCAAGGAGAAAAGTCTTCTTCTACAGTTTCATCATTAACGATTATGCTGAAGCAGTTCTCGCGGCTTTCTACATCGGAATCCCGTCCCAACTGGTAGGCGGTGGCTGCATTCTCCCGAAATATATCTGTAAAAAGAAATTCTATCTCGTAAACTCCGTTGGGAACATCGAAACAATAGCCTTCAATGTCATTGCGAAGGGTTTGGAACAACGGTCCGTCATTGGTATTCTCAACCTGTGTCTGGCTGCTTTTACTTTCTCCGCCAATATATCCCCAACTGTTTTCAGTGTAGGGCTGATCGGGTAGCCATGTGAGCTGGCTTTCATCGGAAGTATAGAAGCAATTGCTGCCTATGTTGACGGCAAGCTCCAGATTCCGTAAGTTTGTTTCATTCAGATTCGCAGGGGCAGGGGTGAAGCTGAGGTGGATGCCGTCTTCAATGGTACGGAGATTACGGGCAGCTTCTTTGCTTTCAGCTTTGGAGGAAATGAAGTGTTCTTTCCGGCTGAACGGTACTTCGAATATAACGGTATAATTCTCAGTCTTTTGCTTGCCCAGAGACTTGCCGTCAATGAAAAGTTCCACTTCCGGAAGGTTGGTATATACTTTGACCGGCAGCATTACCGGGGTTTCTCCCTGCTGTATGCCGGTGCGGTGAATCCAGTCGCGGCTGGCGATGTGTAACACGGGAATGTCTTGTCGCCAGGCTGCCTTGTAGTAATAGTACACGTCTTTTGGGGTACGATCCGAATATACCAGTCCTTTGTTGTTGATGCGCGGCATAGATTCATCACGCAGGGCGGAGGAGAAATCGATGAAGTTCCAGTGCGTTCCGCCACAGACGTAAGGCGTTTCTTCCAGTACGGGCAGGTAATGCTCCAGGTACTTTTGCTGATACTCGATGCTGAAATCAAAGGCGTTCGGTTGCAGCGAATGTATGCGCTTGTCAGAACCTGCGCCGTATTCGCTGACAATCATGGGGTGCGAAGGAAACTTTTTGTGTTGTTCTGCCAGGAAGCGTTCGAAGCCTGTAAGGTTGCCTCCATACCAGCCTTGATACAGGTTCCAGCCGACAATATCGGTAATATTGCCCAATCCTACCTCGTTGTAACTGTTGCTGCCGTGAAAGGCCATAGTGCTGACACGAGTGGAGTCTTCTTCTTTCAAGACTTTCTCCAGACGATTGGCGAGTGCCAGTGTCCGTTCCAGCACGGGTTTCAGTTCTTCTTCTTTTTTATAGCGGCGCTGGGTGACGAGTAATATCTCATTCATGTATCCCCAGGTGATGATGGAGGGGTGGTTATAGTGCTGGCGTATCATTTCCCGCAGATTGCTTTCGCAGTTTTCTGCGTAACCCGGAGTGTCGGGCACGATGTCGATGATGGGTATTTCTTCCCAGGCCAGCATGCCGAGTTTGTCGCACATTTCCAACAGGGCATCATCTTGCGGATAATGGGAGATGCGGATAAAGTTGGCGCCCATCTCTTTCATCAGCATCATGTCGCGGCGGTGCATCTCGTCCGTCAGTGCGACTCCGATGGGCTTTTGGTCCTGGTGGCGGCAAATGCCGCGTAATTTATAAGGCTTTCCGTTGAGGGAGAAGCCTGTCTTGCCATCGAAGCCAAACCAGCGGAAACCTGTATGATGATTACTGCGGTCGAGGATGGCTTTTGTTTTTTTATCGCGCAGAATGCTTTCTACCCTGTAGAGATGAGGTGTCTCGGGTGTCCATAATCGGGGGGACAGGATAGGGGCGGTTTCGGTATGAAAAGAGTATAATTCTCCACCTTTTATCTGGATAGACTGTTTCTGGGTTTGGGCAATACTTCCGTCAGGATTGTATACGATATGCTCCAGTTCAAGAGATGCTTTCTGTACTGCATCATTCTTGATCTCTCCGCGAATAAGTATCGTGCCTTTTTCTTCGGACACTTGCGGGGTACTGATGAATATCCCGTCCGAACCGTGGTTGGTCAGATGGAAATGCTGTTTGGAGACTGCTGTGAGCCATACATCCCGGTAGATGCCGCCAAAGAATGTAAAGTCGGCGGAGATAGGGGGGATATCCTGCCGGGCGTTGTCTACACGGATAGCGAGAGAGTTGGGAGAGTTGAACGAACAGAGCGAAGTGATATCGAATGTGCAGGCGGTATATCCGCCGTTATGTTCGCCTGCTTCTTTACCGTTGATGTAGATGACAGCGGCCTTGCTGGCTGCATCCAGTTTCAGGAATACCTGTTTGCCTTGCCAATGTTGCGGCAACGTCAGTGTACGGCGATACCAGCCTGTTCCCTGGTAATACTTTTTTTCGGTATATGCATCCGTATTCCATGTGTGCGGGAGATGTATGCTGTTCCACGCACTGTCGTCGTAAGCCGGAGAGGCTGCGGCCTCGCACTCACCTTTATGGAATTTCCAACCGTCGTTGATTGTTTTACTTTCATGCTGTGCGCAAACTGTCTGGGACAGGAACAGAATCATGGGTATCAGTATCCGGAGTTTCCGGGCTGGAAATGTTTTCTCTTTACTCATGGTATATTTATTGTTGATTTGTTAGCTGAGAAAGAAAGGAGGCAGTAACCAGGCCGATTATGCCAGTTGCTGCCTCCAAACCTTCATTCAATCTTTCTACTTATATCCTTTGAAAACCAATCAAAAAACTGTCTTTTCTTTACCAACCATAGTTCTGCGGAATACGTCCTTCGGCCAGTTCTATCACATTCTGATGAATAGGATAGAGATAGAGCTTGTCTGTCCATTGGCGGTTTTCCAGCTTCGTACGCGTATAGTAGGAGGTAGGTTCGCCCGGAGCTTTATCTTTCGAGCCCTTCATATTCATTCCGTAGAAGCGTGTCTGGTCGCAACCTATTCTGCCTTCGTCACCGCAGACCATCCAGCGGCGAACGTCGAAGTAGCGTTGTCCTTCACAATAGAGTTCTACGTAGCGTTCGTGCTGGATGGCATCGAACTGTTTGTCGTAATTGCCGATTACACCGGTCTTTATGCCGTTATCGTTCATGGTCTGGTAGCCTGGGATGCCTGCACGTTCGCGCACTATGTCGATATACTTGATGATGTCCGCATTGCCCGGATCTATTTCATTGAGTGCTTCGGCATAGAACAGGTAGAACTCGGCCAAACGGTAGATGATGGAAACACGTTTCCAGCTCTGTGTATCACCGCTGGCATGGTTCACGGTACGGTTCTTGAATTTGCCCAGCATATATCCGCTTTTCACGTTGTCACCGTTGGAGAGGTCGTTTCCGCCACCTGCCGAGAAGTCTACGGTGTAGTTAGGGTTACCGTTCATCCATTTCTTGAACCAGCTTCTTCCCTGGTATACCACGCTTGCGTAGAAACGCGGTTCACGGTTGGCGTACATATTGGAGATATTCTGATCCGTCTTCTTATCTTTATAGTCGGGGTCATAGCAACGGTTTTCTACAGCGCTGAATCCGGTTTCATCGTAACCACTGTTCGGATCATCGATATCGAGTCCATTGTCCATGAAGAACATATCTACAGCATCTTGAGACGGGCCGATAGTGCCATAGCATGAGTTTACATCACGCGGGTTGGTACGTTTCTCCATCTTGTACTGGTCAGAGTAACTGTTGTTGGTACTGCACCACAGGATTTCTTCATTGTACACCTGGAAGAGGTTGTATACCGAACGGTCGGGTTGCTCCACTCCGTTTGCCATCACGCGGTAGAGGGCGTGGTGTTGTGCTTCGGCGTAATCTATCAAGTCCTTTACACGGTCTCTGGCAGTCACCCATTTCTGCGGGTCCTTGCTCTGCGGGAAGATGTATTCGCCTTTGGAGTTTTGCAGTTTCTGCAATCCCTGGTAGTATTCGGAACCGTCGCCGCCGTTGAACAGTTTGGAGGCTGCATACATCCACAACTTGGCACGCAGTGCTTTGGCCACTACGATAGTGGGGCGTACCACTTCATTGGTGTTGAAATTGTATGCACCGTCTGCGTATGACGTGATGACTGATTCGGGCAATTTGGACTGTGCGGGGTCGCAGAGGGGGGCCAATATGCCGTCGATGTGGTTCACCATTTCATCCACCGTGGCACGGTCATAGTCCGTCACGTGCGGTTCGGCAGCATCGTCTATCTCCGTCACGATACAGGCAGGGCCGTAAAGTTCGAACATGGAGAAGTAATAATAGGCAATCATGAATCGGCATTCATCCTTCATACGGGCTATTTCTTCGGCTGTCAGCTTGTTGGTGCTGGTAGGGTCGCCTACACCTCCGTCGTGGGCACGTTCAATGAAAATCATAGCCTGACGTATATCCTTGTAGAAGGTAGCCCAGCGGTGATAGCTTCCGCTGGCAGCTGTAAAGCCCGCCATCATGACATCGCGTGAGCTGGCCTTTTCCGAAGCGATTTCACCGCAGAGGTTGGACCATGGGTTTTTGAAAGCATTGACTTCCGAACCGGTTTCGGAATATTCCATCAGATTGCGGTAGATAACTCCGTACCAGTTTCGCGTATAGGTTGCATTGTCCCAAACCTGATCGACTCCCAGGCTGGCGTTGAATTCGCCTGATATGTCGAGATAGTCTGAACAAGATGCTGTGCTGAATGCAAGGACGGCAGAGCCGACGGTTGCGTATAGTAAATTTTTCAGTTTCATATCGTTTATTAATTAGATGTTTAGAATGTAACTTCTGCTCCAAAAGTCCAAGTGCTGGAGATGGGGTATTTGGCACCTGAGTTTGCATCACCCAGTTCCGGATCCCAATATTTCACGTCGTCCCAAGTCTTCAGGTTGGTGCCTTGTACGTAGAGGCGCAGGTTGGTGAGACGCAGTGACTTCAGTTGCTTCTTGTTGAACTGGTAACCGAATTCCACGTTCTTCAGACGGAGGAAACTTGCGTCACGATACCACCAGGTGCTCGGTTGCAGGTTGTGTGCAAAAGTATTGTTGCGCAAGCGCGGGTAGAGCACGTTGTCGTTGTAGGGATCAGATGCTTTCCAGCGGCTCATAGCCTCCATACGTGCGGAAGAAGCGTCCTTACCTTGGTTGAACGGCATGAAGTTGGATGCCTTGCTCATCAGGTTGATGGAACAGCCCGTCACACCTTGGAAGAAGATACCGGCAAAGAATCCTTTCCATTCGGCGTTCAGAGAAAGACCATATACGCTGCGCGGGGTCTTGTCCAGATGACCGTTATGGTAGGTTTTGTCATCGTCGTTGATGACACCGTCATTGTTCAAGTCGCGGTACTTGATGTCACCGGGTGCTACGGCTGCTCCCGGATCGGCTACACCGGATTTCAGTTGGTAGCTTTCGGCACCGCTCACAGGATCTACAGTGATGTTGAAATCATCGGGTGTATAGAGTCCGTCGGCGATGTAGAGGAAAGGAGTCCACAATGACATACCCGTGAGATCTTGGTAGCTGTATTTATGTCTGATTTCATCCGTTTCCACAATCTTGTTCTTCGCATACGTATAGTTGGCACGGAACGTCAGATTCAGATTGCCTACGTGTTGCTTGAAAGTCAAACTTCCGTCAACACCCTTGTTGCTCACGATACCATAGTTCTGGGTAGGGTTGGATTGCAGACCGCTCATTGAGGGAACCGTGTTACGGGTAATCAGGATGTCCTTACGACGGTTGGAGAAGTAGTCCATAGAGAGGTCTAACTGTCCGTTCAACAGACCGAGGTCGAAACCGAAGTTGGTTTTGTCCTCAATCTCCCAACGCAGGTTGGCGTAGTAGGCGCGGTTTTCGCTCAATCCGCCGAACCAGTTCTGTGCATTACCGTTTGATATGCCTGATATACCCAGGTTGAGGCCGCCGGCATCGGTGTTCATTGCTTCCTGGTAGGGGAAACGGGTATTGCCCAACTGGTCGTTACCGGTACGTCCATAGGATGCACGCAGTTTCAAGGTACTGATTACTTTCTGTACAGGTTCGAAGAACTTTTCGTGGCTTACATACCAGGCTCCACCCACAGCGGGGAAGATACCCCAACGGTGACCCGGGGCGAAGTTCTCACTACCTGTCATACCGAAGCTACCTTCGATGGTGTAGCGGTTGTCGTAAGTATAAGAACCACGACCTACGACGCTCTGTTTACGATAAGGAAGCAGGTTGAGGCCACCAGCGTTCTGGTTCTGGGTTTCCTTCTGGTTGTAGAGCAGCAACCCCGTAACATCGTGCTTGTCGCTAAAGTTACGCTTGTAGTTGAGGGATGCTTCAATGTAGATCTTCTTGTTACCGCCGGATGAACCACTTGAGGGGTTACTCAGTGCCGAACCCGCTTCCAATGACTTGAATATCAGGTTGCCGTCGGCATCGCGTCCGGTAGCTGCATAGGTGGCAGCCGACATGGTGCGGTTGACATACTGGTTGGAGTTGGCGTCGAAGCTGACACTACCTCTTACAGAAAGTCCCTTCGTGATGAAGTCCAGGTCTTGTTCCAACAATACCTTGCTTTGGAATGTGGCATCCCAACTCTTACTGTAACCACTGAAGTAGAGGAAGTTGTAAGGGTTCTGACGGAGGCCCGAATTGTCATAGTTGGGGTGCTGTGCGGCTGAACCGTCCGAATAGATCTGCGGATAGAGGTGCACAGGTTGCAATGTCATACCACCGAAGATGTCAGCGGCTGTCTTGGAGGGAGCCGTACGGTTGATGTACTGTCCGGACATATCTACAGACATGCGGGTGGTCTTACTCAGATCGAAGTCGATATTGGAACGCAGGTTGTAGCGGTCGAAGCTGATGTTTGAATCGTAGTCGGCGTTCTTCTTCTCCTTGTACACACCGTCTTGCGTATAGTAGGCACCCGATACGAAGAAGCGTACGCGGTCACCACCACCACGGAAGTTAATGGTGTAGCGTTGGCTGCTGGTGTGGTCGCGCAACATGCTCATCCAGTCTGCATCCGGATAGAGGTCGGGGTCTACACCACTACGGTATTTTTCCAGGTCAGTATCGCTCACCGGTGCTGTGTAGTTGGCGCGCGGGTTGCCGTTGCTGTTCCAGTCTGCTTCGTTGTATAAGCTCAAATAGTCGTAAGAACTCATGAGGTTGGGCAGGCGGAGCGGTGTGGCGTAGCCGTATTCGGCTGACATGCTGACAACCGTCTTCTGTGATTTACCACGTTTGGAAGTAATCAATACTACACCGTTAGCACCTTCGGCACCATATACGGCTGTTGCGGCGGCATCCTTCAGGATAGAGAATGTCTCGATTTCATCTACGTCAATGTCATTCATTTTACGGGGCACACCGTCTACCAATACCAGCGGGTCTGTTCCGCCGGCATACGAACTGATACCGCGGATAAAAAACTGAGCATCGTCCCAACCCGGTTCACCCGAACGCTGTACGGCAATCAGACCAGACAGCTTACCGGCGATGTTGTTGGTAAGGTTGGCGCTCTTAACACTCAATTGAGCCGGTCCTACGGTTGACATGGAGCTTACTACGCTCTCTTTCTTCTGCTTGCCGTAACCCACAACCACTACTTCTTCCGTGGCGATGGCATCCATCTCCATTCGGAGGTTAAAAGTGGTTTCATCGGCTTTCACTCTGTGATCTACACTGACGAATCCGATATAGCTGAATTCCAGCACTTCGCCGGGAGCTGCTTCGATGGAGTATCGTCCCTCGACGTCACTGATGACACCGCGGTTGGTGGTACCTTGCACCCTGACGGTGGCACCGATGATGGGGTCACCATTGGAATCGGTCAACAAACCGCTGATGCGTTGTTTTTGTTGCTGTACGGCTTCAATACCGTTGGCTTCGTCAGCAGCGCTGGCGCGTAGAGTGGCAGGTTGTGCTACCAAACCAAGGGCAAACATGGCTGCTATATAATATCTTTTTTTCATATATCTATACTTAATTGTTTATCTATACTTTAAGAAAGTTGGTCATTCGCCCATTTCGTACAAGGGGAGTTCGTCCAGGGCCTTTATCCAGAGTCCGTTCGGGCTGGTGCTGGTTTCTACAGTCATCACCATGTATTTGCCGGCGGGCCAGGCATCGTTGGCGTTGAAGTTACCGTCACTGACGTACTTGATGTAATTGCCGCCTTCTTTTGCACTATATGCTCCGGGACCTATCCATTCCAATCCCCATCCTTTCTGTCCGAAGAACTTGAAGTTGACGCCATTTACGTTTTGCCCTACAAGCATTATCAGTTCATACTTGGTATCGGTGAGCGGAACCAGGTTGAATGCTTTGCCCGTGTTCCAGTTAATGTTGTTCTGAGCGTATGATGGGAATCCTATCTTATCATTACCAATCACCCACATAGCAGTGGCATTCTGTGTGCTTGATGAAGAAGCGTTTTCCAGCTGTTCCATCATGATGGCCTTCATACCCTTGTCGAGGGTGAGTTTGTACTTGCCATCTCTTCCGCGGAAGTGGAGCAGAGTTTCGTCTCCATCTACGAGGTCGAACCAGGTGGGGTTCTTCCAAAGTTCGGCATACTCTTCTTTGATGCCGCTGATTTTGATGATGTCGTCCTTCTTGAATTCGGTCTCAACGTAGAATACATTGCCCGATCCGTCGAATTCCATAAACTTGTTCTGCGTGTCGAAGCGTATACCGAATTTCGGGAATGGGGCACCTTCAAAAGTCAGGGTGTTGAATGTGATTTCATACTTGCCGTCTTCATCATAGCCTGTGGTTTCGAAGCCGATACCTTTGGGGGCATTGAGGGCTATCTTGCCATTGTCCATACCGAATTGCAATTTGTTGCCTTGCAGGTAGGGGTTGTTTGTCCCGTCAGAATAGGCCGGTGCTATGATAGATGCTTCCATGTCGGCCGGGAAGGCTTCACGTGCTTTGTATTCATACTCTTTGCCGGGGACAGGAGTCATGGTGTATTCTTTGCCATTGGCAGCCACCAACTTCAATGTTTGGTACTTGGGTCGTTCGATGGCAACGGTCATTTCTTTGCTGTCGTTGCTGAAACGCTCGTTCTGGATGCGCAGGATAACCTTTGCATCTCCGTCGGGTGTGTTTTTCTGGTAGGGGGCCAGTACTTTTCCGCTGTACTTTCCATCGGCTTTCAGACTGTAGAAAGCTTCGGATACCATTTCTTCTCCATAGTAGAGTTGAACCTTGGCCTGGTTGATTTTCACGCCTCCGCTTTTCACTTCGAAGTCGAAGGTGATGCTATCGCCCATGTAAGCTTTTTCACTGCCTACAAAGGATACGATAGTCGAGCTGCCGTGATCATCGAACTGGTCAATCTCATCTTTGCACGATGTCATGCCGATAAGGCTGAGTGCCATCATGCCGAGCAAAAATCGATTTCTCATAATCTATAAATTTAAAATTAAAAAAAGTGATGTATTATATTTAAGTCTCTGTTATTTCCATTTGAAAGAGTTTACCGAGCGTGGCTGCAAGTTGCAGTTTGCCGAGTGCTTCTTGCCTGAGGCGTCGGGGGCGGTGAACACGATACTCTTGGCCGAACTGCTTTTGTTGATGATGACAAAGGCATAGCTTCCATCTGTATTCTTGAAGGCGCTGTAGGCAATGTCATTGTCGGTGTATCCGCTTGTCCCGATTCGTACGGCATCGGGCTTTACCACTGCTGAGAGGTGACAGATCATGTAGTAGTGCGAATTCATGTAAATGGTCTTCAAGTCGCTCATGTTCAGGTCTACGGCTCCGAAGCAGGTTTGGCATCCACCGGGACGGTTGGGCTGCCCGCCGTTGTTGCTGGGTACGGCTCCGTTGAAGTCTGTCTCCAGCATCAGGTTCCAGATGGTCACTGCGCTGCAATAGTTGTTGATGGTGCCTATACCGATGCTTTCCATATTGGAAAGGAGGGTTTTGGTCAGGTCGTGGCCGTTATTCCAAGTGCCGATGGAAGATTCTGTAAAGATCAGGTCTTTCTCGGGGGCACGCTGGTAGACGTTGAGCAGTTCGCTGCGGTTGCCTCCATAGTCGTGGTAGGCGGCTCCGGTCAGGTACTTGGCTGCTTCGGGATCGTTGTATATCTGGTAGGGATAACCATTCTGGTCACCCTTGTTATCGTAGTTGTAGTTGTGGTCGTAGGCGTAGATTCTGGTGGAAAGTCCGGCGGCCTCGAAGGCGGGGCCCAGCACTTTCACGAAGTCACGCTGTTCTTTCCATTCCATCACCAGCGAGGCCGAGTTTTTGTTGTTGAGAGGTTCGTTCTGTATGGTGACGGCGTTGATGGGGATGCCGGCTGCCTGGAATGCTTGTACCCACTTCACGAAGTAGGTGGCATAGTCGGCGTAGTATTCGGGTTTCAACTGCCCGGCGGTGTATTCCCGGTTTTGATAGACAGGGTATTTCTGATAGTCTTTCATCCATAGAGGGCAGGTCCAGGGTGAAGCCAGTATGCGGATATTCGGATTGATGGCTATGATTTCCTTTAATATAGGTATCACGTAATCTGTTTCTTCCGAAGTCAGGGCGAAGTTCTCTATGCCCGGTGTGTCGCAGCAGGTATATTCTCTTAAGGAGAAGTCGGAGCAGCCGATGGCAATGCGCACATAGCTGCTTCCGTAGCCTTCGGTCTGCGAATAGGTCTTTTTGAGGAAGGCTGTCCGGTCTTCCTGTTTCATCAGTTTTAGGCAGAAAGCTGATGAGCCTGTGAGTGCAGCTCCGAATCCCTGCATGGTCTGGTAGGTCTGCTCTGGATTCAGCAGAATGTTTTTGGGTGACATACTGGCTTGGGGTTCGAATTCCACCGTAGATTCCTTTAGATCATAGGTACGGGTGTCAGTGGTGGTAAGCATATAGGCTTGTAGACCGATAGGGGGCTCCGGATTCTCACCACCGGGTGTTTCGGGGGGATTTGTTTCGTCGTTGTCCGACCCGCATGCACTGCCGCTGATGAGCAGGCTGAATAGGAACACGCACGTGAATAGATAAGATGCTTTTTTCATGTTAGTATGACTTAATTAGGTTTAACAAAATGGTTTTATCCGCTGCAAATATATGCGTGTAATGAGGTTGTTTCCTAAAAAAACGCTACATCAAAACTTTCTCATTGATTAGTTTTGACTACATCAGAACTTTCTCTTGGCTTAATTATTTAATTGATAATTAAATGTTTATTATAATAAATTAGCTACATCTGAAAATAATTCTTTTATTTATAGATAAAATACTCTATCTTTGTTTTTATAAGAATGAAACGTTAACTGCTATGAAACAAAAGCTCTCTTGTTTTTATATTCTTCTCTTCTTTATATCTATTCCTGTAAGTGCCGGATGGCAACGTCCCGTGAGTAATTATACCCGCCATACTTATAAAGCCGGTAATCAGAATTGGAATATTCAGCAACATGATAATGGCTGGATATATGCAGCAAATAATAAAGGACTATTGGAGTTTGATGGTGTAGAATGGAATATTTACCCGATTCATAATGCTAAAACGCGTGCGGTAAAGGTGGGGTATGACGGACGGATTTATATCGGTGGAATGGAGCAATTTGGTTATTTTACGCCAAATCGTCTTGGCGGGTTGGAGTATACTTGCCTTTCTGATAGCTTATCTCCCAATGTGAATGTGGGAGTCATTTGGAATATTCTGCTGGATAGAGACCGGGTATATTTTCAATCGGATCGTCATTTCTTTTATATAGAGAAAGATGTGGTGAATAGAATAGATTATTCTTCGGAGATCTATACTTCATTGATTGTACAGAACAAGCTATATATTGTTTCCGCTGAAGGGTTGTTGGTGTTAAACGGGACAGAATTCAGACGGGTATCGGATTCTTCGACAATAGGCGCTACGGTTAAGATTGGAGGACTATTACCCTATCAGGACAGTCTGCTGGTAGTGACCCGGGATAATGGTCTTTTCATTCATGATGGCACTTCTTTCACTAAATATCCCACTGTAGCCGAAGAGTTTTGCCGTAAAAACCGGATCTTTTGTGCGGCGTTGCAAGATTCATTGCTGGCATTGGGCAGCATTCAAGGTGGAGTTTGTCTTTTAAATCTGAAGACGAATGAAATGGAGGTGATATCTACGGAGAATGGTTTGCAAAACAAAACGGTGTTAAGTATGATGTTTGATAAGGCCGGTAGTCTCTGGTTAGGTTTGGATAATGGCATCGATTGCATTCATTTGAATGCACGGCTTGCTTCACTCTATGGAGGTAAACCGGTGATCGGTTCGGGGTATGCTTCATGTAGTTATCGCGATAAATTCTATTTTGCAACGAATCAAGGTTTGTATTGCTCTACTCTCCCGGAACAGTTGAGCCAGAGAAATCCTATTAATTTTGTACCGGGTACGGGTGGTCAGATGTGGTCGCTTCACCAGTACGACGATAAGCTTTTCTGTTGTTCGGATAATGGTATCTTTATAATAGATGGAGATCGTATGGAGTATCTTAATAATCCTAAAGGTGTATGGGGGGTAGTTCCGGTAGATGCCCGGAAAGATGTGTTGATTGCGGGAACTTATAGCGGGTTGTATTTGCTTACAAAAAAAGGAGCAGATTGGACGGTAGAAAGTTATATAGAAGGTTTCAGCCGTTCATGCAAGGATATGCTGATGGAAAATTCTACCCATATTCTATGGATAGGAAATAAAGAGAATGGAGTTTCCCGTTTGACTTTGACGGACGACTTACGAAAGGTAGAAAAAATAAAGGATTACAATAGTATAAACTTTCCACGTGGTTATGATGCATGCTTGCTGCGGGTGAAGGATGAAGTAACTATAGCTTCCCATTATGGTTTATGGCACTATGACCAGAGTCGTGACTGTCTGGAAGCATGTACCTGGCTTGAGCAATTATTGGAAGGCAAGGCAGCATATACCTATATGAAGATAGATTCATTGCAGAATATCTGGTACGTAGTGGATGGTGCATTGAAAGTGTTGCATTATGATGCCGTTAAGCGGGAATATCGTCGGGTAAATAATGAATTGTTTTTGAAGGGGGCATTGATAGAGAACTTTGAAGATGTACATCTTTATAAAGCTAATCAGGCAATTGTCGGAACAGAAGAGGGCTTTTCATTGATAAAAATGGATAGTTTGCAGACGCAGCGCCCACCGCTGACTTTGCAAATCAGAAAAGTGTATCTGACGGGATTACGTGATTCTCTTATTTATGGTCGCAGTTATTTGTATGATACGGCTCCAATAGTGATTCCTTATTCTCAGAATTCGATGAGGATAAAATATAGTGTGAATAATTATAATAAGGCACAGACGGTCTTATATTCATATCAGTTAAGTGTAGGCGGTGAGAAAGAAGCCTGGAGCGAATACAGTGAGAATAATGTGAAAGAATTCACAGGCTTGCATGAAGGCAAGTATGTGTTTAGTGTGAAGTTGTTGACTGATGGGGATCAGGAACCGGTGGAGACTTCTTTTGCTTTTGAAATCCTGCCGCCCTGGTATCGTACATGGTGGAGCTATCTGGTGTATTCGGTAGTTGTAGTATTGCTGTTTTACTATATGTATTATCGTATTTCAGAAGGCCGTAAGCGTTTGTTGATGCAAAAAGAACTGGAACTTTACCGGCAAGAACAGAAATTCCAGAAGGAGAGTGATTTGAAAGATAAGAAGATTGATATACTGAAGGAAGAAAATTTGCAGTCAGAGTTACGCCATAAATCAGAAGAATTGATTCGTACTACACTCAATATTGTGCGCAAGAATGAAATCCTGTTGGATATCAAGAAAGAGGTGCTGGGCATTTCCCATTCCATCAGTGAAGAGAATCTTGTCTCCCTTCGCCGGAAGACACTCCGGTTGTTGGGACAGATTGATACGAACATTGAGCATGATGACGATTTGCAGGCTTTTCAGAGTACTTTTGATTCGGTTCATCACGATTTCTTCAAAAAACTGGAAGAGACATTCCCCGAACTGAATAATAAAGAAAAATTGCTTTGTGCTTATATCAAGATGAATCTGCTTTCTAAGGAGATTGCTCCGCTGCTGAATATCTCTTTGCGCGGAGTCGAAATCAGCCGTTACCGTCTGCGCAAAAAGTTAGGTATAGAAGAAGGAGGAAATCTTGCGGAGTTCCTGCAAAAGTTCTCAAAATGACACCTGAAAGTTCTGGTGGTTACAATTTTATCTGTTGCAAATAGATTGTTGTAACACCAGCAGGCTTTCCGGACCCATATTGAATAATAAGTCGACGATGCTGAGATTGGGCAGGAAACCGAGACGTTCCTGAAAAACCTGATAATAAGGTTGTGCCGTGAACTCCGGATCTTCCTTACGGAAATCTTTCTTCGGATGGATGCGATCACGGAAATCGTCTTCATTGACGGTGAAAGTGGTCTTATATTCTGTGGTGCGCTCCATGTCAGGCTGTATGTCTATCAGCGAACAGATGAGGCGGCACAATTCCTCGTTGAAATCGGCTAAGAACTCATACTTCTTTTCATAGAAAGGACGGAAGTCGTCTTTGTAATATTCAAAAAAGGGGGTGTGGTTGTAGGAAGAAGACAAGGCATTCCAGTGAAGGTGCCGCCAGTTTCCGTGGTCGGAGATGCGGATATCGCGGAAGGGACATTTCAGGGTATCGGGCTTTACAGTGGGGATGGAAAGAGCTAACTCACCGTCGGGTGCTGCAATGGTGCAACGGTTGCGGTAGGTTTGTTTCATATAGTGGTCATGCTGTTCGATAAAAACTTTATCATATGCCAATAGTTTGGCGTAATATTCTACAGGTGCCAGATAGGCGGAAGAAAGATATATTGTTTTCATTTCATTTATATTTTCAGTGATTGTTCCTCCCTTATTTTATGGGATTGAAAAAGCGCTTCCAACGGTAACCTCTGAACCATCCGGTTCCTTTTTCTTTGGAGAACCAGATGAGAGAGGCTTTGCCGATGACATGGTCTTTCGGTACGAAGCCGAACAACCGGGAGTCGGAGAGGTTGATGGAATTATTGGCGCCTACCCAATAATAATCTTTGGAAAAATAGCAATGCTGCACAGGCTTGCCTTCTATGTACAGGGTATCATGCTTGATTTCAGCCTGTTTGTTCTCATGTAATACAAGTGTGTTGCGCAACAATGTCCGGTTCCATGGATATACGCGTATCGCTTTGCCTTTGCCGGGAATAATAAGTGGCCGCAGGGCTTCTACAGAATCTTCTTTGTTTAGTGACTCTATCCAGCAGTTTCCGTTCATGGCCTGTTCCAGCAGATAAAATTCATAACGGCTGAAACTGCGTACATTTCTGATACTGTCCTGTCCCATCAGACGATTGTTTTGTATGGATAGGAGAGCGAGTAATGAATCGAGTTGCTTCTCTTTCTCCCGGGGATAGGTGTACAGGAACTTCTGGTCGGGTGCATTCTTTTCCGATGGAATGACGGAAAACAGGGAGTCTATCAGCAGCGTATCTCCCGGTACACCGATGCAACGGCTGATAAAGACTTCACGCCGGTCTATGGCGGACTCCGAAAGATTGGCGGGATTATTAAAAACGATGATATCCTCCTTTTGCACAGAACTGTCTCCCCAACGATGGTAATTCCATAGAGACATGAAAGGAAGGCGCAGTCCGTAGCTCCATTTGTTCACCAGAATGCGTTCTCCCTGAAACAAGGAATTCTCCATGCCCGATGAGGGGATAAGGTAGGAAGTTACGACACAGCCCCGGAGTAATACTATAACGAGTATTATTCCAATGACTGTTCCCGCTGTCTTCCAATTATTCATTCTTCATTCTTTCATTTGGCATCATCCGACCCACTTGAATAGGCGGTTCCATCGAATTTTGCCGTCAAACCAACCACGGTCCTTGTCAAGTGACAACCATACGACGAGCGGTTTACCTACCACGTGGTCTTCCGGTACAAATCCCCACGAACGGGCGTCGGCCGAGTTGTGACGGTTGTCACCCATCATCCAGTAATAATCCATTTTGAAGGTATATTCGTCGGTCTTCTTGTCATTGATGTAAATTCCGTCTTCTTTTACTTCCAGCTTGTTACCCTCATAGGCTCTGATGGGGCGTTCGTAGATGGGCAGGTTATCTTCGGTCAGCTTGATGGTAGCGCCCTTTTTCGGTATCCAGATAGGTCCATAGTTGTTGCGGTCCCATTTGGTATAAAGGTTCAGCGGATACATTTGGCCGGAGAATATTTCCGGTTCCATGACGATACGGCTGACGAGCTTTTTATTAGCTGAGAGAGTTTCGTACATTTTCTTCGTTAATGGCAAATCGTAGGTAGGGGCGAGGCGTCCTTGCGCATCACGTTGGGTTAATCCCATTTCCATTAACAGGCCTTCGTTGCTTATGAGTGCCTGGTCGTCTTTGCTGATGCCGAGTTCGCGGAACATATCTTCGGTGATGTATGGGCCGGTGGTCTGTACCAGATAGTTGAGTTGCATCTCTTCGGGGTTTTCGATGGGTTTACCGTCAATATAAACCTGGGCATCTCTGATTTCCAACGTGTCACCCGGCAATCCGACACAACGCTTCACGTAGTTTTCGCGACGGTCTACGGGGCGGACAACGATATCGCCGTACATCTTCGGATTGGAACGTATCAGGTTTCTTCCGGCATTATAGTACAGGTCGTAAACAGCGCGTTGTTGCTTGCGTGTCAGGCTGTCCATATTCACGGGGTTCGGATACAGGCGTTGTCCTTCATTGTAAGCAAGGGTATAGAAGTCTGTCTGCTGGAAGTTGGTGGCTACGGTATCTCCGGCGGGGAAGTTGAATACGACGATATCATTCCGTTTCACTTTTCCCAGACCCGGAACCCGTTTGTAGTCCCATTGGGGCCATTCGATGTATGATTTGGTGTTTACCAGCGGCAAAGTGTGTTGGGCCAGCGGCATGGACAAAGGTGTGTTCGGCACGCGCGGACCGTAGCTCAGTTTGCTTACGTAGAGGTAATCGCCTACCAGCAAAGATTTCTCTAAAGAAGAGGACGGTATCTGATAATTCTGGAACACGTAGATATTGACGAAATAAACGGCTACCAGTGCGAATACGATAGCGTCTACCCAACTCATCACGCTGCGTACAGCCGGGTTCTCTGATTTTTTCCAGAAGCCCCAGGGGATTTTCTTGCTGATGTAGATGTCGAAGATAAAAGGTACGACGATCAATCCCAGCCAGCTTTTCACCCATACCAGGAAAGCGAGGTAAAGTACGGTGACGATTGCGAATTTAACCCATTGGGCGCGAGTTGCTTTTTTCATTATTATATTATTTTTGTTGAAGCGTGTTTATTATTTTAAGAACGGGAACAAGTCGCTCATTCCCAGATAACCTTCCTTATCAGCTGTATATTCGGCGGCAAGAACAGCACCCAGCGCAAAACCTTTACGGTTCTTGGCATCATGGGTCAGGATGATGCTGTCGGCTTCCGATTCGTAGCGGATGACATGAATACCCGGCACTTCACCTTCGCGGATAGAGCTTACCGGCAGTTCGTCTGCAGCACATTCCGTAGTACCGGAAACGGTTCCGTCCGGTGCCTGCATGGTTCCTTGCACCCAGCGGTCTTTACGGTCCAGGTTTTCCAGAATTTCCTCGGCAAGTGTGATGGCGGTGCCGCTTGGCGCATCCAGCTTATGGATGTGGTGTGTTTCACTCATCGTCACGTCGTAGGCAGGAAACTGGTTCATAATCTTTGCCAGATACTTATTCACGGCAGAGAAGATGGTCACGCCCAAGCTGAAATTGGATGCCCAGAACAGCGTTTTGCCTCCTTGGGTACAAAGTTTTTTGATTTCCTCACCGTGTTTGTCCATCCATCCGGTACTGCCGGAAACCAACTTCACTCCGGCTTCGAAGGTTTTTATATAATTGGAGTAGGCTACCATAGGATTTGTGAATTCTATGGCAACGTCTGCGCTCTTGAAAGCGTCCGAGTTAAAATCCTCCTGGTTGTTTACGTCGATGATGCTGACAATCTCGTGTCCGCGACTGAGGGCAATCTTTTCGATTTCCTTACCCATTTTACCGTAACCGATTAATGCTATTTTCATTTTTTCTTCTGATTAAATTCACTTTATCAACGTTCTATAGGTCGCAAAGATAATCTTTTTCTTACATTTGTTGCGTACATTAACTTCTTGTTAACAATGGAACTACTATTGCATTATGTGTGGAAGCATAAAATCTTTCCGTTAAAGATGCTCCAGACCACTACCGGCGAACCGGTTGAAGTGATAGATGCCGGACTACCGAACACAAACGCAGGCCCCGACTTCTTCAATGCCAAACTAAAAATCGGCGGTACCCTTTGGGTGGGAAACATCGAAGTGCATACATTGGCATCCGACTGGATGAGGCATGGTCACGATAAAGATGCGGCCTATGACAATGTCATTCTGCACGTAGCGGAAACTGTGGATTGTGAGGTGTTTCGCGCAAATGGAGTACCGGTGCCACAACTGCAACTACCCTGTCCTGACCCCGTCCGTCAGCGTTATGATGAACTGAGCCATGCGGAAATCTATCCTCCTTGTTATTCTATACTGTCTTCTCTTCCGAAACTGACAGTCCATTCCTGGCTTTCTGCTTTGCAGGTGGAACGTTTCGAGCAGAAAGCCCGTGTGATTGCCACCCGGTTGGAGCGATGCAATAATCATTGGGAAGATGTGTTCTTTATCACTTTAGCTCGTAACTTTGGTTTCGGTCTGAATGGAGATGCTTTTGAAGCATGGGCCAGCCGTCTGCCTTTTCGTGCGATAGATAAGCACCGGGATGATCTCTTCCAGGTAGAAGCCTTCTTTTTTGGACAAGCCGGATTGCTGGATGAGGAACTACCGGATGCGGACGGATATTACCGGAAGTTGCAGAAGGAATTTCGCTACTTGCAGCATAAGTTTGAACTATCAGTTCCGATGACCGCCACTCAATGGCGTTTTCTCCGTTTGCGTCCCGGCAATTTTCCCCATGTCCGCCTGGCGCAGTTGGCAAATCTATATTATAAAGAACGGTCTTTATTCTCACGTATTATGGAAGCGGATACGCTGGAGGCTGTCCGGAAACTACTGACTGTCACTGCCTCTCCGTATTGGGAAGAGCATTTCAATTTCCGGAAAGTATCTTCCTCCCGTGAAAAGCAAGTGGGGAAGAATGCTCAGAACCTGATTATTATCAATACTGTTATTCCTTTCCTGTACGCCTATGGCCTGCATAAAGCCGATGAGCTGCTTTGCGAACGGGCTACGGGGTTTCTTGAAAGTCTGAAAGCGGAAGATAATCATATCATCCGCCACTGGAGTGGGGCAGGGCTACCTGTATCTACTGCTGCTGATTCGCAGGCTTTGTTGCAGCTTCAGAAAGAGTATTGCGATAAGAAAGACTGCTTACGCTGCCGCTTTGGGTTTGAGTATCTGAGGCGGAAGTAAGAGGGTTCTGCTCTTTCAGTTCCTGCTGGAGCTCCTTGTTCATCGGTGCTCCGGCTGAAACTATTTTTTCTTTTCACCGCTTCACCTCTGCATTCCGCGACATGCCGTAATATCCCGGCATGGGGCGGTAGATGGGTTGCGTACGTCGCCCCACGTTTATCAGTTTGCCTTCCTCCTGTAGCCGTTTCAAATGTCCGTTGGCGGTGGTACGTGCCATAGCGCACAGATTCTGGAAATCGTAGCGGATCAGTACGTCATGTTCGGTGAAGTACTCTTTCAGGCGCATGTCTATCTCCACTTCCGAGAGGCGTTGGGAGTGGCGGGTATATTTGCTCCGGGTGGCCGTGATGCCTGTCAGCGCACTTCTCAGATTGACGTCGGGACGGAAGCTGATGCTTTTCAGCCGTACCTTCAGATGCTTGTTCGGTGTGCTGCGGGTTACTTTCTGCGTAGCTTCCAGTGTCGGGGAGAAATACCCCAGACCTTCAATGTGTACCTCACGGCCTTCGCGCAACTCCTCACCGCAAATCTGCGTCAGGCAATCTATCGCATTCATCACATCGCCCGTCGTGAGCGAACTGCGTGCATGCACGCGGGCATACAGTTGTTTCATTGTCACTTTTCCGTTAAGCAACGGGCGGGGATGCAATCCCCTTTCTTCCGGATCACCCTCAGCATTGGGGTTCTCATACCAATCATATACTATTGACATAAATCTTATCTCTTTATGCGGTTAATATCCTTACTTTATTGTGCCAAAGGTGTTCGCTTGTAAATGAACCACTCCGGTCGGAAGACCGGACAACTCCAGTCGTTCGGTCGGATGACTCCGGTCGTTCGATCGAATGACTTCGGTCGGTCATTTATAAAGAAGCATGCAAAGATACAAAAATAAGCGGGTTGCACGTATAAAAGCCCTATCTTTTTCTGCAAGCGTCTTTGTGACAAAAATAGTAGGGAAAAGCTTGCAAAACCCCTATTCCGCATAGTAACTTCGTAGCATCGAGCTCGACAAACCGATACTATTAACCATTAAAAGAAAACAAAAAACATCATGAAGAAGAATCGAACGTTATTGCAACAACACCGACTTTTGCGCGAGGCAAGCCAACTACTGACTGTTGCCGAAAAGCTGAAAACGGCAAAACCGGAAACAAAACATAAAACATCGAAGCATGCCGCTAATGCGACTTCGCTCCTGACCCGCAATGTAAAGGAATTCCTGACATCCCGTTACGACTTCCGCTACAACCTGCTGACGGATGAGACCGAATTCCGTCCCGCCGGACAACGTACCGTTCCCTTTACTCCAATCGGCAAGCGTGAACTGAACGCCTTATGCATTGAAGCGCATGACGAAGGCATCCCTTGCTGGGACAAGGACCTGAGCCGCTACGTCTACTCTTCCTATATTCCCTCTTATCATCCCTTTCACCTTTATATGGACGAACTGCCCGCCTGGGACGGGCGTGACCGGCTGACCGCACTTGCCCAACGCGTTTCCTGCCGTCCGTTGTGGGTACAAGGCTTCCACACATGGATGCTGGGGCTTGCTTCGCAATGGATGGATCAGTCCGGGCTGCATGCCAATAGCGTGGCGCCCATTCTCGTCAGCCGGGAACAGGGGCGCCGGAAGAGTACCTTTTGCCGCTCACTGATGCCCGACGTGCTGATGCGTTACTACACCGACAACCTGAAACTCACTTCGCAGGGACAAGCCGAACGGCTCCTTGCGGAAATGGGACTGCTGAACATGGATGAATTTGATAAATACGCCGAAAACAAGATGCCGTTGCTGAAGAACCTGATGCAGATGTCCGCCCTCAACATCCGCAAGGCCTATCAGCAGAATTTCCGGCAACTGCCCCGCGTGGCCTCATTTATCGGCACAAGCAACCGCTTCGACCTGCTTACCGACCCGACGGGCAGCCGCCGTTTCCTATGCGTGGAAGTGAAGCATAATATTGACTGCACCCACATAGAGCATGACCAGATTTTTGCCCAACTGAAAGCTGAACTGTCTGTCGGACGACGTAACTGGTTCACCAAGAAAGAAGAGGGAGAATTACAAAGACATAACGAAAAGTTCTACCGCACCAGCCTTGTTGAAGAGGTGCTCGCTTCCCGGTTCCGCACCCCGCTTGCCCATGAAAAGAGCCTTGACTTGACCGCTGCCGACATTTTCAGCGAATTGCAGACGGCCAACCCTGCCGCCATGCGAGGCAGTAACCCTATGCGCTTCGGGCAAGTATTGCTTCGGGCGGGACTGAAAAGGAGACATACCGAATACGGCAATGTGTACGAGGTGGTGAGAAGACTGGATGTTTCAGCCGGAAAGCCGATGAATAGGGGGATTCAGGGAGGGCTGAAAGAACTGCAGGAAGAGAAAGAGGTTATGGAAAGGTAATGCATAAATAGGTATTCATGCTTGATGAAGTTGTTTTTCTGTTTTCAATAGTAACATAGCTGACAATGAGCAACTGAAAATAGAAAAACAACTCAAAAAGTAGCGGGCAATAAGCTTAGAGAAATCTTAAACAAATTCTAAGAAGTCCTCCTTCTTAAAGTAAGGTCATTCTTCTTTTGTTAATATTGCATGCTCCGGTACTGAAAAGCCAATGGGGAGCACCTTTTCAATATCGTCTCTGCCTTCTACTTCCCACCAGATACCTTCTTTCTCATCCAAATGCCAAAGGAGTTTTTTCGGAGATAGTAATTTTATGTATCCACCAGAGATTCCTTTACCATTGAAATGTTTCTTACGCTTATCATAAAAAGACATCCCTAAGGTAGGGACAGTTGATTTATCATAAGAATCACTATTAGGTGCCCAAATATACATGTTATCCGGACGAGTAGTTGAAATTTCTAAATTCCAACATGTAGGCAAAGGCCCCATGTAGTTTTCAAGTACTTCTCCTTTTACGGAAAGGTAGTATCCACCATAAAGACCATGGGTTTCACCATATGAGGTTATTTTTTTCCCTTTTTGAAAAACGATTTTGAAAATCGTATCATTCGATTGGTAAACCCAGGTTCCGATATAGGCATTTATATTATTTCCGGCACCTTTTATCTTTTTGGAGTTTTGAGCCAAAATGCAGGTAGTCATTAAAATAAGACATAAAGTTAAATTGATTTTATGCATAAGTTTGCTATTTAGAGTTATACGGTATTAAAATCCTGTTTGGATTTTGCTTGGTTTCATTTTGCAGACTCTTTTGAAGTTGTTTTTCTGTTTTCAATAGTAACAAAGCTGACAATGAACAACTGAAAATAGAAAAACAACTCAAAAAGTAGCCGACAATAACCTTAGAGAGATCTTAAACGAATTCTAAGAAATTCTTTTTCTTCCTTAGATACGGTCATTCTTCTTTTGTTAGTATTGCATGATCTGGTACTGAAAAGCCAATAGGGAGCACCTCTTCAATATCATCTCTGCCTTCTACTTCCCACCAAATACCTTCTTTCTCATCTAGATGCCAAAGGAGTTTTTTCGGAGATAGCAATTTTATGTATCCACCGGCGATCCCTTCACCATTAAAATGTTTTTTTCGTTTGTCGTAAAAATAAACCCCTAAGGTAGGGACAGTTGACTTGTCATAAGAATTACTATTAGGTGCCCAAATATACATATTATCCGGACGAATAGTTGAAATTTTTAAGTTCCAGCATGTAGGCAAAGGCCCCATGTAGTTTTCAAGTACTTCTCCTTTTACGGAAAGGTAGTATCCACCATAAAGACCATGGGTTTCACCATATGAGGTTATTTTTTTCCCTTTTTGAAAAACGATTTTGAAAATCGTATCATTCGATTGGTAAACCCAGGTTCCGATATAGGCATTTATATTATTTCCGGCACCGTCTATGCTTTTAGAGTTTTGAGCCAAAATGCTGGCACTCATTAAAATAAAACACAAGATTAAATTGATTCTTCTCATATTATTTGTTTTTAATTACAATTTTTATTAGAATATTGATCATTCTCATTGACTATTTTAGTACCCCAATTTTCGTTCTTATTAGTGGGGGACATTGGACGGAACATTACAGATAATCCTGCATTAGTACTATTGAAAAATCTAATTAATTTCCCTATGCTTTCTTCCGGGGTACCAAATGTTACACTCATTATTTTATCTTTCCAAGTATTATTAATTTCATCATCTGAAGTTTTATTGTCATTATAAACTTTATCAGCAAATATAGCAAACAAATCTTCCGAAGTAATTATTATGCTCAAACATCCAATGTCAGAAATCACCCCAAAGCTGTAGTTATCTACGTCAATATTTCCCTTTTGATAATAAAAGGCCATTTTTTGTAAATCACTTAATGATGTTATACAGCTTTGACCGGTAATGGCAGGGTGGCAATGATAATGTTCTGTTATAAGTTTACCTGCAACTTGTCTGCTATAGTCATAGCTAAGGGATGATTCAGTTCTATTGCTCGGACTAATATATTCGCCTGTACTAGTCTTTAGCCAACCATTTTCAAGGCGTTCCGTCTGGTTATTGTCGAAGAATAGATCCACCTTATTTCTAAAATCCGCATCCCCTGACAGCAATTGCGATTTACTACAAGGATCATTTGTATGAACTTCGTTGCAATGCCTTTTACCACAAACAGCGCAAGGATTTCCATCACATATCTGGCAAGAGACACTTGCCCTTGTAGCCATATCGTCTACAATCAATCCTCCGCATACCGGACACTTGGGGCCGTTACAGTCATCCGGATTGTCCGGGTCTGTATTTTCATCATCGCAAGTGCAAGGATCATTGCCGCAATTAGGACAACAAGTACAGGGAAAATTACGGCAATCCGGACAACAGATGCAAGGATCGTGTCCACAATCGGGGCATTGGGAATAGCAAGTGCAAGGGTCGCTTCCACATACGAAACACACATTGCAAGTACACGGATCATTCCCGCAATAATAGCAACAGTTGCAGTCGTCAACGTTTTGTCCGCATCTAGTACAATACTCAATCAAGACTTCGCATCCGCCACCGTCGTATGTATGATACAAACCACAAAAGGCACAATAGTAGACATCATTTTCCCAGTCGATAGAATAACTGGAAGCTGATAAGGAACGGTCTACCAGACTGATGGAAAGGAAGTCGTTGTCTTTCGAATAGTCGGATTGTTGCTGGCATCCGGCCCGGAAGATTTTGTGCGTTCTTTTGCCATTGGTATAATAATAGGCCGATTGGATGCGTCCGCTCGGATAGGACTTGTACCATACTCCGGTGAAAGCATGGTCGTCGGGAATATGACGCATTGTTTTCATTTTTTTCCCGTGCTTTTTCATATAGTCTTTTTCTCCTATCAGGGTAACCATATAGCAATCTGTCTTTTTTTTCCCGAGCCTCTGTTCAAACACAAGCATGGACTCCGGTCTGACACGTTCAAAGATAGTTTTTTTTCCTTTTCGTTTCATTGTTTTATGGGCATATAATTTCCCGCCACTGATATTCAGAGGTATTTCTATATAGACGGATACTGAATCCGACCATTCTCTGGCTTCATCCCATAGAGGAACAATGTTACTCTCTTGAATATCCGGCAGACCGCGTGTGTGATGCTTATGCTGACACGCATCAGTGTGTACGTGGGTACTGTCTTTCGCGGTATCTATGCTATCATTCATTCCATGACCACCGTTTGCCTTGTCTTGTGTCTGTGGCAAAGTCAATAGGGGGATGTGCGAATAATACTTTTTTACTGCGTTGAGGCTTATGGCATCATCCGTTGTTTTCTGATTCCGCTCTTGCCGTCGCGGGTAGGGTAAATCATCAAAGCACGAATTCCATATCACTGCGAATAAGGCTAAGATGAATATTAGTTTTTTCTTTTTCATAACTAATGTGTTTTTGTTGATTAATAATACATTCTTTTTTCCGGTTAAAATTCTTTTATTGTCTCTCACCTCCTTCCTTTGTTTTGCTCAAATACTCTTTTACCAAATGTTTCACTTGAAGGGCGGTAGAGCCTTCTTGTTTGAATTTACTATGAATGATCGTGTGGGCGCTATTCAGTGCCTTATGGGTTTGGCCGGTTTCGACGTAGTGGCGAAACAGATAGTATTGTGGTAAGACGTGTCCCGGAGCCATGTTGCGGGCGATGGACAGAAACCGTTCCGCTTCCTCGTATTTCTGAAGCCGGTGACAGCAATTGCCTAAGTCGTACAAGATCCTTGAGGAAGGAAATAGCACGGATGCCCGCCGTAACATGACTTCTGCTTTGGGATAGCTTTTATTTTTGTAGAACTGCATAGCACAGGAAGCAATGTATATATGGTTATTCTTATAGCAAGGATAATATCCGAATAGTTTGTCCTCCAGTCCGGCACCAGGCAAGTACCCGTATTCATGAATCATACTTTTTAATTCCCGTTCTTCGGACTTGAATCGCCATGCTCTGTAACTAAGGAGGCATGACACCGACAGGCAGATGGTTACCAAGATATATCGGGGATAATGGCAGATGTTTTTTCCCGGATATGATGCCGCCATGACGGTTACCAGCAATATGATGGGCGTGATTTCCAACGGATATGAAAAAAAGGCAAAGATGCAATAGAAAGATAATACGGGGTGGAAAAACGACATGCTTCTGAACAACAAAAATAGCAGAATAAGTCCGATGATTCCATATTCGACTATGATGCGCAGGTATTCGTTGAAAGCATGGCTGTTATCGGACGCTTTGAGCTTGTAGGGAGAGTCCGGATGGTTTGCAAAATACTCGGCTTGTGTGTACATGTACCGGGATGCAAAGGTTTTTACGCCCGAACCTGTTAATGGGGAAGTATGAAGAAGCTGTCCGCTGTTTTTCCATATAAACAATCGCGCGTCGGCAGATTCTTTCTTCAGGAAATAGAGGGCTGCCAAGCAAGAAAGGCACAATACCGCTACGGGAAATAGGTGCCGGTATCGGATTTTGCGGTGCCTTGCCAATAGGTGTATAAGGGATATGAGCAGAGCTATCCATGCGGCTCGGGAATAAGAGAGGATGATAATTCCCGATATTGAGGCTGCTGCGGGTATCAATAGGGTAAAGATTGTTTTTCTGTTCTCCTTATAGCACAACGACATAAATTCTACGATTAATATCAGGCAGGCACCGATATAACCAGCCAAAGGTGCCGGATTCTTGAAACTGCCTGTAACCGGGAAGTTGTTGTGGTTGGATTCTGCCCAACCACAAAATTGCCCCCATGCGATGAGGGACTGAATAAATCCGGTAATTGCGATTATGCCCAATAACTTGTATTGACAGGACCGTGTCAAGCAACGCACTGCTGCATAGCAGAGTGCAACGCAACCCCATATCAGCCAATCATTTTTGTCCATAAGGTTATCGGACGTTCCAACGGTGTGGCAAATAAGGTAAAGCGCAAATGCGCAAGCGTATAAGTCGGTATATGTAAAGGCTTGTTTTATCATTTTTTATCTGAAGATGACTCTGTTTCTTTCAAATGTGAAAATTCTCTCTTCGCGTCCTTTCGTATGGTTTCTGATCCAATACAGCCCGTTGACGGGTACCGAATCGAAATCAATGTATGAATATTCGGCCACTTTCATGCCCAGGCTGTTGAAGCCTTTGTCGTCACCTACCAGTAGTTCGTAAGTCTCACCGGGTACTATATTGTTATCATCCGTCAAAGGCAAGTAATGAATGCGGCTGATGCTGGCCGGAGCACCCAAATCAATAGCCACCCAATCCTGTATTTCGGCGGAAGTTAATTTGTCCCGGTCGGATAGGGCTGCCTTTTTCTGTTCAAATCCCTTTTCCTTGGGTGATGCGAAAAAGTTCCCTTTTAATGGAACGGTGTCATTGCCGGAGAAAAATTCCAGTTCAGCGATTGAGGTCTTTCTTGGAATCAAAATTCTCCAATACCGGTATTTATGCGGATGAGAGATGAAATGATCCGCATAGTTGGAATATGCGTTTTCTGACAAGGTGGATACTTCGACTGAGGGGATGAAAGAGGGGAGATGTGAAGCTTCTATTTTTGCCCCTACCATTTTGTCGCTATTGCGGTTGACCCAATTAACCAGCGGATATTTACGTTTGAGGCGCAGTGTCTGCGTCTGCTTTTTATCGGGGCGCAAATAGTGGGGCTTTCCTGCACTGGTTATTAGAAACGGATAGGATGCCGGAACTATTTCATCATTGATCCAATATCCTGCAATGCAGGCAATGCCGGTTCCTACATTTTCAAATGTTACTGTATTCTTGCTGATCTTTCCGAAATGTATCGGGACCCATTTCTCATTATTAAATGCGCATAGGTAGGCGAATTTCCGTTTTTCCGTACTTTCATGGGTCAAATGGATATGGATGTTGAAAGTACGCTGATATTCATGGGATACATCTTTCACAAATGGGTTCTCAAAAAATGGGGGGATTGGTTCGTCTTTCACGATTTCCGATATCCAACGTCTGTTGCGGGCGTATGACCGACGAAAAACCTTAATCGTACCGTTATGTGGATTTAAGGAGCGTTCGGGACCGGAATTATATCCTTGAAAAGGATAAGAATGTCCTGTATAGTGCAATACACTATTCCAATAGTGCCGGTTTCCGCGAACGCCATATTGTGGAGTATAATCTATGTGGACAGGTACTCCTAAATCACGCATCACATATTGTACGCCATAGACATATTGAACACAATTCCAGTCTTTTGCATTCCGCGCGATTAGAGGATGCCGGAATTTATGAAATATTTGATTGGCGTAAACGGTTGATTTATAAAGTATATCATTTACAGCCTGGCATGCTTGGTAAGGAGAATATGCATATTCATCTATATGTGAGAGCCAATCTATGGTAGGAGAGAAATCCGGTGACAATGAATCTCTCCAATGGGATAAAGGTTCGATATCAACTCTATATGGAAGTAATGTCTCGCAAAACTCGTCAAACGTCAAATGCTTTCCCCAGGGACCTTCCCAATGGAGAAAAGCCTTGTCTATATTATCTATTAAATAATCAGCCTTGATAATCTTTATATCTTCCACCTTTTGGGGATGGGCTAATTTTAGCAAGCTTGCCTGATAAGGGTAAACGTCAAACATGGCTCTTATATGTGCAGGAGCTTTAAGATATGCATCATATTGCAAAAGATGTTGTTTGTAATTGCTTAATTCATCTGACAGAATGGAATAATGTCCCGGCATGTTTTCTATTAAAAACTTTGCCGCTTTTAATTTCAAACTATCGGATTGGTTTACGGAGTAGTGTAGCAAGACCTTTTCCAGTTCAATATGGTTGTCTCCACTTTGCGATATTGCTTGCTCTAACTGACTTTCTTGTTGGATACATGATGTCAGAATACTAAAAAGCATAAATGATATTATTGTTTTCATAAGTATTGGATATATCGTGTTATTGGCAGTAAAGAAACGGATATGATATGTATTTTCTTTGTAATATTATCTCATATGTTTGAAGATATGGGAACGGATGGATTATTCTTATTTTCTGCGGATAAGATAAACTACACCTTAACAATATTAAATAAGTTTGTTTTGTATCGCTTTCGGATTTTGCATTATCTTTGCGCCTGATTAATAAACCCTTTGACATTGTAACCAGATGAAAGCAATTCACTTTGTATTTTGTCTTTTCGCGGTACTTATGCTGACGACTACGAATAGTCAGGCTGCCGCAGCTAGTGAGGACTTCCAGGCATTCCTCAAGAAATTCACTTCCAGTGCCTCTTTCCAGTATTCCCGTATTAAGTTTCCGTTGAAAACTCCCATTGCTCTGTTAGAGGAAGATGGCGAGACGGAGAAGACTTTTCCGTTTACACGCGATAAGTGGGCATTGCTGGGCGAAGACGTATTTAAGGAAGAACGTATTACGGATGAAGAGGGTGGTATCTATGTCTCCCGCTTCACGGTAAACAATCCCAAGCACAAAGAATTTGAAGCCGGTTATGATGAATCGGAAGCTTCCCTTCGCGTGGTGTTCGAACAGATTGACGGGAAGTGGTACGTCACCGATTGCTATACGGATTGGTATAACTTCGACCTTCCTATCAGTGAACTGCCGGAAACCATCAGCACGATAGCGGAAGAAAATAAGGCGTTTGAGGAGATGCATCCTTAGTGAACGTTTTCCTGCCGGTCAATTACTAAAATATACCTTTTTTGTACGATTTATGTGCCATTTCCTCTAAAAAGTGCCGTTTCTTTGCAGTGTGGAAATATTGTGAACGAAACTAATACCGGAAATGACACATTCATCTTTCATACAAATTCTGTGGAAATTCCTTTTCCTTTTCTTTCCCTGCACTTTGCTGGCGCAGGAGCGTACATCATTGGGGCATTGGGTAGCTGAAGATCAGTCGGGACTGATGGACTTTACTATCCGTGAAGATACCCTGGAACTCATCGTCCCCGAAGGACTCACCCTATGGTATAAAGATCGCCTGACCGGTGATTACGAAATCAGTTACCACATTTGTACCGTAATGAACGGTGGTAAACACGACCGCCTCAGCGATATGAACTGTTTTTGGGCGGCAAATGACCCGAAGCATCCCGGTAAGCTCTTTGCCCGTGCCACCTGGCGCAACGGAATCTTTCGCAACTACAATACCCTGAATCTTTTTTATGTAGGATATGGAGGTAATGATAATACCACTACCCGTTTCCGCCGCTACTACGGAGAATTTTACGAAGTGGATGAGGCACGCGTCAAACCCCTTATTAGAGAATATACCGATCCGGTTCATCTGCTGAATCCTAACCAATGGTATCATATCCAAATCCGCGTTCAGGATAACTGTACTACCTTCAGTGTGGATGGTGAAGAACTCTTTCGCCTGCCCATTGAACCCGGTGCAGGCGACGGACATTTCGGTCTCCGTCTTCTGCAAAATCATGTCCGTTTCACGGGCTTCCGTATCGAACACTTAAATTCAACCTATTAATACCCATACCATGATAGCGAAACCTAATTTAATGAAACCTATCCTTGCCACCGTATGTGCCTTGCTGTTCTCGTCCAGTCTGTCGGCACAAGTCGTGAAAAACGAACGGTTACTTTCTTTTGAAGGCCCGGAACTACCTGTCGGACTGGACGTAACGAAAGCCACCTTTGGCATTAGTGATCAACATTATAAAGACGGTACACATAGCCTGCGCTGGACCTTTGAACCCGGCTCTGTGCTTTCCCTCCGCCGCGATCTGCAATTTGAGCAAAAAGACCCTACGGGAAAAGATACTTATCTTTCCGCTTTTATCGTATGGGTGTATAATGCACAGGCACAGGACACCACCATTCAATTTGAGTTTTTGAAAGACGGCAAGAAATGTACTTCTTTTCCTTTCGGTATCAACTTCACCGGTTGGCGTGCCGCCTGGGTATGTTACGAGCGTGATATGCAAGGCACTCCCGAACTCGGAATGAACGAACTGCGTATCGTGGCTCCAGATGTGAAAGGCGAATTGTTCATCGACCATCTGATAACTGCCAGTAAGGTAGATGCCCGCCAGCAAACAGCTGATGTGCAGGTGCCTTTCGTCAATAAAGGAACCACCAACCACTGGCTCGTGATTTATGAACACTCCTTGTGGAAACCGGAAATCGCTCTGACTCCGGTTACTGAAAAGAACAGGGAAGATATGAAACTGATGGAAAAACGTTTCCGTGATATGCTCTATACTCCTTCCAAACTATCGGAAAAGGAACTGGAAACCATCCGTAAGAAGTATGACTTCTATGGAATAACGTATAAAAATGGAGTTGTAAGCGGTTTGCCCATCTTTATGGTGCGGCAGGCGGAGGCCTACGAACGTATGTACCCCAATTGGGATAAAGGTATGTTCACCAAACTGGGCATGGAAATGAACGAGTACTTCAACCTGATGCGCCGGATAGCTTATGCTTACAATAATGCTTCGGAGGCAGCAGTGAAGGGCGAACTGAAACAGAAGTTCCTGGCGATGTACGACCATATCACCGACCAGGGTGTGGCATACGGCAGTTGCTGGGGAAATATTCATCATTACGGATACAGTATGCGTGGCCTGTATGTGGCGTATTTTCTGATGAAAGACGTTTTGCGTGAAACGGGTAAACTGGATGAGGCCGAGCGCACCTTGCGTTGGTATGCCATCACCAATGAGGTTTATCCCAAACCTACGGTCAACGGTATTGACATAGACTCCTTCAATACGCAGACGCAGGGCCGCATGGCAAGCATCCTGATTATGGAAGATACTCCCGAGAAGCTGCAATACCTCCGTTCTTTCTCCCGCTGGATAGACTACGGTTGCCGTCCGGCATTGGGACTGGCAGGTTCTTTCAAGAAAGACGGATCTTGTTTCCATCACCGTAATAACTATCCGGCTTATGCTGTAGGCGGCCTGGATGGTGCTACGAATATGATTTATCTGTTGAGCGGAACGGAATTCAAAGTTTCCGAACTGGCGCACGAGGCAGTGAAGAAGGTGTTGCTCACCATGCGTTTCTACTGCAACTTCAAGCAATGGGCACTCTCCATGTCGGGACGTCATCCTAACGGGAAGGGACAATTGATTCCCGTGCAATACGCTACTCTGGCCTTGGCGGGTACTCCTGACGGGAAACAAAAGTATGATCCGGAACTGGCTGCGGCCTATCTGCGCCTGGTTTCGCGTACGGAAACTCCTGATAAAAATGCTCCGGATTATCTTCCGAAGTCGTCCACTACCCGCGAACTGGAATTGAAGAAACTGTTTGAGGCGCAAGGCTTCCGTCCAGAATCCGATCCGCAAGGCAATCTGGCTTTAGGTTACGGCTGCGTTTCAGTGCAGCGCCGGGATAATTGGGCAGCTGTGGTGCGTGGACATTCCCGTTACCTTTGGGCAGCGGAACACTATCTGGATGCCAACTTCTACGGCCGTTATCTTGCCCACGGAAGTATGCAGATATTAACCGGGAAGCCCGATGAAATGGTCACTTTCGCAACCAGTGGCTGGCAGGAAGCCGGTTTTGACTGGAATCGTTTCCCCGGCACGACAACCATTCATTTACCCTACGATCAACTCCGCGCAAAAGTAATGAACGTGGATACTTTCTCCGGTATGGAGGAGATGCTCTATTCTGATGAAGCATTTGCCGGAGGCTTGTCGCAGGCACGGCTGAACGGTAACTTCGGGATGAAGCTGCACGAACATGATAAGTACAATGGCTCGCATCGTGCCCGTAAGTCCTATCACTTCTTTAACGGAACGATTGTTTGCCTGGGCACGGATATTGAAAATACGAACGAAGAGTTCCCCACAGAGACTACCGTCTTCCAATTGGCTGCCGTCACTCCCGAAATGCATAAGTATTGGGAGGCTTACAAAAGCGATGGTCAAACGTATATAGACCCTAACGGCGTAGGCTATTATCTATCGAAAAACTCGATGAAAACGGCGAAATATGAGAAAAACTTTCCACAGGTTTCCGTAGGCGAACGTAATCCGAAGCCTACTTCCGGCGACTGGGTTTCGTTGGTGCTGGAACATGGAAAGGCTCCGAAGGGTGCTTCTTATGAATATGCTGTCCTGCCGCGTACGGATGAGGCGGCTCTGAAAGCGTTTGCCCGTAAACCTACTTATAAAGTTTTGCAGCAAGACGGCAATGCGCATATTGTCCGTTCCCTGACGGATAACTTAACGTCTTATGTACTCTTTGAAACTCCGCAGGTGTTACCGAAAGAGGGTTTGTTGCAGAAGGCCGATACTTCCTGTCTTGTGATGATACGTGAGGATAAAGGAAAGCTCTTGTTGACCGTTTCCCAACCGGACCTGGCCCTTTATCGGGGTCCGAGCGATGAAGCCTTTGATAAGGATGGCAAGCGCAAGGAACGTAGTATCTATTCCCGTCCCTGGATTGACAATGATAGTGGTGAGATACCTGTGACGGTTACGCTGAGAGGCGAATGGAAGGTTGCTGAGACTCCTTATTGCAAGGTAATTTCTAAAGATAAGCATCAGACGGTTCTGCGTTTTGCATGTAAGGATGCTGCCAGCTTTGATGTGGAGTTGAAGAAATAATGAAGTTAATCCTTAAAATAGAACTGTGATGAAAGTGAAGAATTTGATGTTGTGTGCAACGGCTCTCGCTCCTTCTTTGGTTTGGGCAAAAGAGTTGCCTAATATCATCTACATTGTAACCGATCAGCAGACTGCCTCTGCGATGAGTTGCATGGGAAATGATGACTTGCATACTCCCAATATGGATAAACTGGCACAGTCAGGTGTCCTGTTCCGTAATGCCTATTGCTCTACGCCTTTGAGTGGACCTGCCAGGGCAGCTATGTTTACAGGCTATACTTCGCACGAAGTAGGACTTGCCCGAAACGGTACACCGATACCGGACTCATTGCGTACCCGGACTTTGGGGACATTGATGCAGGATGCCGGTTATGATTGTATTTATGCCGGTAAATGGCATGTACATACAGCCTCCATGCCGGATAAAGAGTTCGGTTTTACTACTATCCATCCGCATAGTGATAATGGGTTGGCAGAAGCCTGTGTCGGTTTTCTGGAACAAGAACATATCAAACCCTTTTTCCTTGTGGCAGGGTTCGATAATCCGCATAATATCTGTGAGTACGCACGTAGCCAGAATTTGCCTTGGGGAAATCTAAAAGACCTGCCGCAGAGTGAGTGGCCGGGACTACCTCTTAATTTTGCTAAGAATCCCTATGACGCTGATGTTATCAGTTATGAGCAGAGCCTGAATTATTCGGCTTATCCTACCCGTAACTACACTCCGGATGATTGGCGTCGTTACCGGAGTCTCTATTATCGTCTGGTTGAAAAGGTGGATGCAGAAATCGGTAAGATTCTGAATGCTATGGATAAACAGAATTTATGGAAGAATACAGTCGTGATATTTACCAGTGATCATGGCGACGGAGTGGGAGCACATCACTGGAACCAGAAATCGGCTTTATATGAAGAGGTGGTAAATATACCTTTTATTGTAACTCTGCCGGGGAAAAAGAATGCCGGCAAGGAGATGCCTCAACTCGTGAATAATGGTGTGGATTTCTTTGCAGCAGTTTGCGACTGGGCAGGCATCCGGCTTCCTGAAGGGCTGCATGGTGTCTCTTTCAGAGCGTTGGTAGAGAAAGCTGATCCGTCATTGAAGCATCAAAACTACATTGTGACCGAAACCACATTCGATAAAGGCGGGAACACACGTGGCTGGGCTTTACGTACTTCTCGCTATAAATATGTGTTGTATGACAAAGGCCGTTACCGTGAGCAACTCTTTGATATGGAGAAAGACCGTGGTGAAATGCGGAACCTCGCCATTGAGGAGAAATACAAAGAAATCCTTCTACAACACCGTGAGTATCTGCACAATTGGATGAAACTGCATCATGTAGCGCAGATACGTAAAGATGTACATACGATTCCGGAAGTAAATCCGGAATAAGAACAATGATTACCCCAACAAGCTGCGGACTGCCGCCTGGTAAGTTTCCAGCTTGTTGGACTTATGAATTGCCTTTTTTGCCTTCCGGTCTCCGTCCGGCATCAGGTATTCCCAGAAGTTTTTCATCTTCGTCAGCAGTTGTTTGTCTCCCCCTTCCAGAAGATTGCCATACTGGGCAAATACGTCAGCATGGAACAATCTGAGTCTCTCCTGCATATCCTTTTCGGAAAGCGGATGTCCTTGTTGATACTCCAAAGCTAAGGCAGGATTAGCAAGCAGTCCGCGCCCTATCATGATACCTGCCAGTTGTGGAAAACGTCCGCAGATAGCCTGTATATTTTCTACCGTAAGTAAATCTCCGTTATAAATAAGTGGATGATGACATTCGTTGTAGAATGCTTCAAAGCCTTTTAAATCCACTTCCCCTTTATATTGTTGTTTTCCCAATCGGGGATGCATGATGATATGTGTCAGTGGCAGTTCATTCAGAAAGTGTAGCAAACCCAGACATTCTTCCGGGTTCTCCCAGCCTAACCGCATTTTGACAGAGAACTGAAGGTCGGGGTGATTCTTTATGGCGGCAGTCAGCATTTCCTGTACCTCTTCGGGATAGGGAAGCATTCCCGAACCATTGTGCCGTTTAGCCAAAAGAGGGAAAGGACATCCCAGATTTATGTCCACATTCTTATATCCTTTTTCGATGAATAGGGCAATTATCTGCTCCATTTTGTCCACATCAGGAGCAATGAGTTGTGGAATAAGCTGCACGCCACGGTTGTTTTCCAGAGTAATTTCACGGATATCTTTTTTTCGGATTTCTCCGTGCTCCACACGTACGAAAGGGGTATAATAACTTTCTACACCGCCGAATATGCGGGCATGCGCTTGTCGGTAAATAGCCTCGGTGTAACCTTGCAGCGGGGCAAAATGAATGGGGAGGGTACTCTGCATATCAATCAGTTATTCAATATTTCTGCAAAGGTAATTATTTTAGCGGAATAACCATGTTCATTAAAACCATACCTGAACTATACTTGAGTCAGACTTGTTCCGTACCAATCCCGTACTTTCTCCGTGTAGAGGTACCTCTGAGTGGAGAATGTACGGAGCAAGTCTGGTCTAAGCATAACTCAAGTCTGGCTCAGGTATGTAGCCGAGTAATTGCTACAAATATTCTTTCGTAGTTCTCAATCTTGCTGTAGGCTGAATTCTACAGGTTGTCCATGTTGGCAGTGAACAGTGAGAATGGTATTCTCTCCGTTTGCTGTCAGGGTTACCTTTTCATTGGGCGTACTGATTTTCCATTTTCCTTTTAATTCCAGTCTCTTTTCAAGAACGCGGCTGGGATTTTTGGTGGTATATGCCTTTTCCTCAATATTTAGGTTTGGATCGCAAACGCTCATAATGAAATTCGCTTTGTCCCTCCTATACATAACCATTGTTTCTGCCGGAATAAGACTAAGCAGGCTATCCCGTTGCGAGCGATAGGTTTCGAAGACAGCATAGGCGGTAATATCAGTTAATCGGTCGTGTACGATATGTGCACTATCATTCCGTTGTAATACTTCGTATGTTTGCGTAGCCTCATAGTTTTTTAATTCCTGATCGGTTGGCTGTATCCATACGAGGTATTCATACGTTCCATTTTTAGGGGCTTTTCCATGTTCAATCCATGCTGAAGCGAAAGTGCCCTGTGTTACAGCGCGTGTTTTTTCATGACGGGATTCTTGTTTCGTGATCTGTATTTGTACATTACCGTCTTTCACGAAATAATGGTTATTGTAACCGTCCCGGATGGAAAGTAACTTTTCAGTAGTACCGGAAAGTTTCTTTTTGAAGCCAATCTCTTTTTCTTCTTCTCCGTTAACGAGGATGGCGCTTTTTCCTTTTTGGAATGTACTCTGGAAGAGAGTTGTTTCGGTTGGATATTCATTATTGCTGTTATGAATACCTGTTCCTAAACAGATCATCCTGTTTTCAAAACAGAAGACTGATTTGCGGGCTACGAAATCCGGGGTGAAGTTTTTCAGTTCACGTTCCATCAGTTTCGTAACAAACATGCCGTTTTTCCCTTCCAGTGAACTACTGCCTGAGAAATTTTCTTTGGAATGTGCCATGGTAGTTCCCGGTAGCGGGCTATCCAGCAATTCGAATGGTAAGTGGATGGTTGTAGTTCCCGGTAGGCGATTCCAATCCCAACCGTTCTCATCGTAACCGCTGGAAAGTCGTGAGGGGTATCCCATAATCTGGACAGAACCATAACTCTGATAACGTCCGTAGCGGTTATCTTTCCGGTAAATCTCAGATCCCCAGACGTCAGTGGTATACCCTTTTAAGGTTACCATCCAATCGCTTCTCCGGAAAATACCTGCCGCTCCATAGTTATATACAAAAAATCCTTGTGGGGCAGAGGCGGGAGTGATACCTTGCGTTTTGAAGTAACGCGCTTCGGGGGTATCCTTTTCACAAAGCCGCAGGTAGTCTGCTGCCAGATGATGATCGAAGGCATAACCTTCTCCTGATAAGTCTCCTGACAAGGCAAGATAAGCAAAAGCAGCTACATCATCCGCTTTCATCGAGCCGCCGAAAGGATGTCGTCCGCTGATGCCAACTCCCCACTCATATTTGTTGGAGTAGTTACGCATGGCAATAAAGGCGGATTTCAGTACTTGACGGGCTTCTTCGGTAGGTTCATAGACCGTTTTATTGGTTAAGGAGATGAATTGTCCTACCATGGCTAATACCCCTGTGGTATAGGCCGGATAGAAACCGCCATGGTGAAAAGTGGTTCCGTCTACTTTGATACCTCCGATAGTGCCCGGAGTGTATTGAAGAGAAGAGGAAACCCAACGGGAAAGGCCTTTCAGTGCGCGTACTCGTTCCCGCTCGTCAGTGAACAGCAGTGCTGAAACTGTTTTAGCCATTAAAAGCGTATGCCAACTGTCCAGCAATTCATCTCTGCCGTATTGATAAGGCTGGCGGGTTTCTTGCAAGGCAGACCAGAAAATGAGGGTAGACAAGATATTATCCCGGTTGGGAGCCTTCCAGATAGCGTCGCGCATTAACCAGGCTGTAGTATATATCTTCCGTACTTGATAGCCGTAATGATGATTGGTTCCCATTCCGCTACCGAAAGAGAATCCCTGATTGATGGCGAAGTCCCAGACAGTGAAGTAATTCTGACGGGAAGATCCGGAATGATTGTAATAAGCATCGTAAGCGAATCCGGAGAGCATTGTTTCCAAGTCATTCCAGGATATTTCTCCTTTAGAACGGTCCAGTTCATCGGGAGTCAGGATAGGAGCACCTGTGAATCCTGTTCCGGAGCGCTGAATATTGGTTTTCTGAAAAACATCATATGCTTTGGAGACTGCTTCTTTCGGTGCTTTTTGAATATCGAGGGCGGTGGTCAACCGTTGTTCCACTGTGCGCAGTTCCTCTTTTTCTGCTTGAGTGAGGGTGGAAGGTAGTGGGATATCATACTTATATTGTTCCCATTGCCAAACCCGGCACCAATGCCACAGATCACGATAGGAAAGGGAGTTATTGTAAGGCATCTGCAAGTCGGGGGTAGTGCGGTCGTTCATCTTTTTCACAGGGAAAGTCAAACGATCCAGAAATATGCGGCCTTTTCGTTCAGGGGCTATCAGTCGATAACTTGCTATTTCTTTGTTTTGTTTATTTCCTTTCATGTGTTGGAAGCCAATCCAGCAAGCGCGCCAGCCAGCCGATGCCAACTGGAAACTGAACCAATAAGACACATCTCCTTGGGGGGAAAGGAACTCAAAACGAATGGAATCTTGCTGGGGGGCTTCATTATAAATCCATAAGGTTATTCCGTATGAATTTTCCATTTGTTCATCAAGGGTGAGAAGCTTTTCCAGAGAAATATTGAGTTTGGAACCGGAACGGAAGTCCCATTCCAGGCTTTGCCTCCCTTCTTTGTAATACCGGGTGGACAGGGTGATTTTTCCCTTATCGGCTGTTGTAAACTCTTTGGGAATTTCTGTCTCAAAATCTATGAATTGAGCAAAAGATACTTGGCTGCATAGCAACGCAAGGGTGAATAGCAAGTGTTTTCTGGTCATAAGGTATATTGTTTTTTTTAAGTTATAAAAGAGGAGAGGAACCTCACGGTCACTCTCCTCCACACATATCAAATTGATTAAGGTCTATTTGATTTCATTTTAAGGTTAGAAGTTCTGTGTAATTAAATGATTATTTCCAATATTTGTTTTGTTCCAATTTGGTGTTTACACCCAGTTCCTTGGTGGGGATAGGAAGGAATTGGTTCTTCTCTGTTGTATTACTTACATACTGAGCTGCTCCTTTGGCATTGTTGGCAGTAGACCAACGTGCATCATTGACTGCCGCTCCCAAATCCTCTTTGATAGCCTTGTAGTAAATGCCCCAACGTACCAGGTCGTACTTGCGAAGAGACTCAAAGCAAAGTTCACGACCACGTTCATCACGGATCAATTTCTGGAAATCACCGTATGACAAATCTTTCACTTCGTCAATTCCTGCACGTTTACGTACTTCGTTGATACATGTGTAAGCTAATGCTGTAGGACCTTGGTTTGCTTCGTTTTCAGCTTCAGCGAGCATGAGCAGTACATCGGCATAACGCAGGAGACAATAGTTCTCTTGAGTATAGTTCTTATGCTTAGGGCTGCTGCTCTCCCATTCACGACGGTATTTGCCACAACGACGGTCTACAATCTGATTGTCTTTCCATGCAACCTGTACATCTTTGTTATTGAGTTTGTAAGGTGCCATAGCAAGATCGCGGCGAGCATCTTTTGCATCATACAAATCCCACAGAATCAAACTACCGGCATAGAATGCATACGTATAACCGGCGCCTGTTCCTGCTGAGTTTTCCTGAAGGTTACCGATTACATTACCGATACGGCTTTCAGTATAACTACCATCATCACGTGTTCCAACAAATTCTACTTCCCACATGCTTTCATTGTATGTAGTTTCATATTGGTCAGAAGCTAAGGCTTGCCACATGGCATATACATCCGGGTTCAGCTTATGTTTTTTAGAGTCGTATACTGCTTTAGCATACTTGGCAGCTTTTTCATAATATGGCTTTCCACCTTTTGAAGGTTCGCCTGCACGCCACAAACATACGCGGGCCAGAATACCTTCTACTACAGTTTTCTTTACATGAGAAGGAGACTGATCATAGCTACTGTTATCTACCATATCGAGGCAGTCTTCCATTTCCTGAATGATCCAGTCGAGTGCTTCGGCGTGGGGGGTAGCCTCCAGACTGCTGACGGTGATATCTTTTACTGTTTCTTTGCGGATAGGCACTTCATACCAACCTTGCACCAATAAGAAGTGGTAGTAAGCACGCAGGAATTTAGCTTCTCCCTTAATACGTGTTTTCACATTATTGTCAGAGATGCTGGCTGCATCGATATTATCGAGTAGTACATTGGCATTGTTGATGCCTGAGTAAAGAGATTCCCATGTATACCATAAATCGGTATTACCTGTATTGTGTGAATTAGCGACTACTGCATTGGTCTGGTTTGCACGATAGTAATAGCTCAAGTCATCGGTATTGGACAGCATACAGGAGTAACGGTTCCCATATACATGCTCTGCTGCCATTGTCCAGTATATGCCGGCCAGTGCCATTGTACAGTCAGTTTCATTTTTATAGAATGTTTCGGGCGCTACAAAGTCGTAAGGCTTGGTGTCGAGCATGTCACAACCCGCCATAGAAGCAACTATTGCCAGGATGCAGGCTTTTTTGAAGATATTCTTGATACTTTTCATATTAGTTTCTTGATTTTAGGTGATTAGAAGGTTATGTTAACACCGAGTGAAGCGTTGAATGAACGTGGATAAGCGGACCAGTCGAAACCGGGGGTCAATACACTGTTACGCGTAGAAACTTCAGGGTCGGAACCGGAATAACCTGTAATGGTAGCTATATTCTCTGCCGAAATAAAGAGTCTGGCTGCACTGATACCCAAAGAACGCAAAGTGTTAGGCGTGAAGTTGTAGCCCAGTGAAATGGTCTTTAACTTCAGGAACGAACCGTCTTCCACATACAGAGAACTGTAATATTCTGCACCGATAGCTCTTGCACGCGGCATGTTGCTGGTGGGATTCTCAGCGCTCCAACGGTTTGTATAAGAAGCGAACATATTCGTATTCTTCTTAGCTTGCGGGTTTTCAAACACCATACGGTTGGCATTCAAAATGTCGTTACCATAGCTCCATTGCAGGAAGATGTTGAGATCCCAGTTCTTGTAAATGAAGTTATTGCTGAAACCACCCGTGTGCTTGGGTTGTCCGTTACCAATAATTGTACGGTCGGCATCAGTAATTAAATTACCGTCCTTGTCGCTCAGCTTTTTGTATTTCGGGTCACCCGGTTGTGCGGCATCCGAGATACGAACTACGTCATCTTTCAGTGTGTAGACGGTCTTTCCGTTTGCATCTACCGAAGTGTTGAAGTCTTCATACTTGTAAGTGCCATCATAGATGAAACCATACATACTTCCGGCTGCATCACCTTTCTTGCTGATGTAAGCAGGCATTGTTTTGTATTTATTATCCCAATTGACGAAGCTGATCATATCATCCTGTCCATCGTTGAGCTCTACAATCTTATTACTGTTGAAGGCAATGTTGAAGTTAGAGGTCCATGTGAAGTTCTTCTCTTTGATGTTTATGGTTTCCAGAGTGAGCTCGAAACCTTTATTACGCAACTTACCAACATTCAGTGTAGCACTGGAGTAACCGGAGCTTGCCGGAACGTCTGCGCCCAACAACAGGTCTTTGGTGGTTTTGATGTAGTAGTCCATCGTCACGTTGATGCGTCCGTCAAAGAAGCCTAAATCCAAACCAAGGTCATATTGCTCGGTTGTTTCCCATTTCAGTTTTTCGTTGGCCATAGAGCCTAATACATAACCGGGATAGAAAGAACTGTCCCAAGGATACTTGTAAACATTAGAGCTAGTCACCAATTGTGCCATGTAGTCGAAGTCACCGATACGGTTGTTACCTGTGAGACCCCAGCTTACGCGCAATTTACCATTAGACAACCAAGGCAGTGGATTGGAAACAAACTTTTCGCGTCCGAAAGCCCAAGCTAATGAAGCCGATGGGAAATAGCCCCAACGGTTGTCCGGAGAGAACTTGGAAGAACCATCGGTACGCATAGATGCCGTAACATAATACTTGGATGCATAGTTATAATTGACACGTCCTAGGTAAGATATCATGGCATTTTCGCCTTGTGATGCTGTGACAACCGGAGTAGCAGAACCTTTACCGATACCGGACATTCCGAAAGCTTCGTTTGTAATCTGTTCCTGAGTGATGCTGCTGAGGTAGCTTGTATATTTCTGGAAAGTGGCACCCACCAAAGCGTTCAGGTTATGGTCGTTCTTGGCATATACATATGACAATGTATTTTCGTTCAGGTAGTTTCTTGTCTCCTGTTGTCTCAGGAATGCATTGATACCTTTGCTTCGTGTATTGGACGGATGCGTATTACCGGTACTGGTTTGGCTTCCGTTGAATTCTTCTCTTTTGATGTCACGACCGGTATATCCGGCAGTAGTTTTAAACTTCAGGTTCTTGATGATTTCCCATTCTACGCCTAAGTTAGCTTGCAGATGGTTGGTTGTGGTACGACGGAACTCATTCTTTGCAGAGAGTACCGGGTTGAAACGGTAGTCATTACTCATGTCCACATCGCTATCGTACAGTTCGGCCAGAAGGTCGGAACCGGAAGGAGAAACCGGACGATACCCCCATACGCTATACATCAGTGAGTTGGATACTGTTGTTTCTGCGGTGGAAGGATTGGGACCGTTTTGCACGTTGCTTGCAAAGTTTGCATTTGCATTGATCTTTATGCTCTTATTGATTCTTTGGTTGAAGTTGAAACGGCCCTGGTAACGAGAGAGGTCAGAGTTGATGATGACACCCTGTTGGTTACTGTAAGAGAGTGATGCAGAGTAGTCCATTTTATCGCTGCCACCACTTAAACCTACATAGTGGTTGTGGCTGATAGCTGTACGATAAACTTCGTCCTGCCAATCATAGCTCTTGAAGTTTTTATAATCATCGAGAGTGATACCATCTTTCAGATAGTAGTAAGCAAACTCATCCACTTTTTCTCCATCTACTTCTTTGGTATTTCCTTCCATGATTTCTTTTTGCAGGTTGACGAAATCGTAGCCGTTCATCATGTCCATGGTGTTTCTTACTTTGCTAACACTGACACTACCATTATAAGAGAGAGTTGCTTTTCCGGCTTTACCCTTCTTTGTTGTGATGATAACAACACCATTGGCACCACGAGAACCGTAGATCGCTGTTGCAGAAGCATCTTTCAATACGTCGATGGATTCAATATCGTTCGGGTTGAGGGCGCTCATTCCGGAAGTCTCACTTGGGAAACCGTCAATAACGTACAACGGAGCGGTACTTTGAGTTAAAGAACCGGCACCACGGATTACGATATTAAAGTTGTCGCCCAGACCACCATCTGTGGAAGATACCTGTACACCGGCGATACGTCCACCCAGTGTTTCTGCTACGTTGTTGATAGGGGTTTTGGTCAAGTCGCTCATATTAGCCTTACCGATAGCTCCGGTTAAGTCGCGACGTTTTACGTCACCATAACCAACAGCCACAACGACTACCTCATCCAATGCCTGTGCGTCTTCTTGCAGAGTAACATTGAAAGTCTTTTGGCTGCCAACTTTAATTTCTTGAGTTTTATAACCTACAAAAGAGAATTGCAGGATATCAGAGGATTTAACATTGTCTAATTTAAAACTACCGTCAAGTGCGGTAATAGTTCCATTAGTAGTTCCTTTCACAACGACGCTAACTCCGGGAAGTTCTCCCATAGCATCAACAACTTTACCTGTAACTTGGCTACCTGTCTGTGCTTGTACGCCTAATACGCAGCAGAGAAAAGTTGCCAGTAGCATTAAGGTTACTTTCTGTTTCATAAATATTAAATTAATTAGTTATTAAAAAAGGTTCTTCTTTCTCATTATTAAGACTCGAATCACAATGCAAATGTATGCGATTGCGCAGGAGACGACTTTAGTTAATAGTTCGCAAAAAGTACGAATTTGTACATTCCTGATAAAGAATCGCTCTTCTGTACGATTCTTTACCTTGTTTCCTGATTCCTTCCGGCCTTCACCTCTTCCAGTAGTTCGGAGAGGGCTTTTACCGTCTCAGGATGTGCTGCCGCCACATTGTTTTTCTCCGATGGATCTATGGAAATATTGTACAGTTGGGGCTGCGGGTTGTTCCCTAACTCCATTTTAGTCCAGTACTCGATGGCGGGCTTGTCACTCGGCTCGATATACTTCCATGTTCCTTGAATGATGGACAAAGTATTGTTCAGATTCTGCTGTACTACATAGTCGCATCCGGTATTGTCTTTCCCTAAGAAAGTAGCCAGTTGGTCACGGCTGTCGGGAGCAACGGTTGCAGGTGTAAGCGGATGATCCAGTAACGCGGCTAAAGAAGCATATACATCGATCATAGAGAATAAAGCTTGCTGTTTGCAGGGCTGAATACCGGCAGGCCAACGTACAATAAAGGGAATACGTGTTCCGGCTTCATAGGCACTGTACTTTCCGCCACGGTATTGCTTCATGGGCGTATGACCGTTCAGCAGTTCGAGAGCCTGATCCTGGTAACCGTCATCAATGACAGGGCCGTTGTCACTACAGAATACAAAGATAGTGTTATCCGCAAGGTTCAGACTGTCCAGAGTATTCATAATCTCACCCACAGTCCAGTCCAGTTGCAGGATGACGTCGCCGCGGGTACCCATGCCGCTCTTTCCGGCAAAACGGGGATGGGGTACGCGGGGAACGTGTACGTCTTGCGTGCCCATATATAAGAAGAAAGGTTCGCTCTTATGATTCACGATGAAATCTTTGGCTTTGCCGGTGATGACGTCGGCAATGTCCTCGTCCACCCAAAGGGCGGATTTACCGCCGGTCATCCAACCGATACGGGGAATACCATTTACAATCGTATTGTTATGTCCCTGGCTGGGCTTCAGTTTCACGAGTTCCGGGTTTTCAAGTCCGGTGGGCCAGTCGCCAACTTTGTGGTGATAGTTCACGGTAATGGGGTCGTTGGGGTCTAAGCCTACGACGTGGCCGTTCTCCACAAATACACAAGGCACGCGGTCTACGGTGGCGGGGATGATGTATTCGTAATCAAACCCGATATCCTGGGTATTAGGCTTTATCAGATGGTTGAAGTCGGTGCCACCTTTAGGGCCGAGTCCCAGATGCCATTTGCCTACGGCTCCGGTGGCATAACCTTCTGCCCGGAACATATCGGCCATGGTGACGCAGGCTGTGTCGATAATCAGTTCCGAGTTACCCGGAGCGATGCCGGTGTTCTCCTGCCGCCAAGGATACATACCCGTCAGCAGGCCGAAGCGGGAGGGGGTGCTGGTGGAGGAAGTGGCGTAGGCATTGGTAAATTGCACGCCTTGTCCGGCAAGGCGGTCGATGTTGGGAGTACTTATCTTGGTAGCGCCGTAGCAACTCAGGTCGCCGATGCCGAGGTCGTCGGCAATCAGATATATCACGTTGGGCTTCTGACGGGAATTGTTGTCAGTGGCTTCTTTTTTCGAGGGATTTCCACATCCTGCTATTAGGGCGGCACCCGGAAGAAGAGTCCATAAAGGAGAGAATTGCTTCATAGTTCTTTGACTTTAGATTGTTATTTCTGAGGTCAAAGGTAACGGCTTTCTCCGGATTATGTGTATAATGAAGTACAGGAGAAGGGCGAAAATGTACAAAGTTCAATGTCGTAATGAAGGCGAATCTATGGCCAATCCCGTTTCATGGCAGTGGCACTTCTGTTCCACCGTATTGGAACGTCTGTTTCTTAGGAGAGAAACTCTTGTTCCTTAGGCAAGAAAGTTTTGTTTCTCAAGGGAGAATCTTTTGTTTCAATTCGGTGGAACGGAGTGGAACATTTAAGCGCTTCGTCAGCCCTCTTCGTCTTCTTCGTTTTTATCCTCTTTGTCGGCGTCTTCTCCCTTGCGGTAGGCAAGCGGACTGACCTGATATACATCTTTGAAACACTTCGAGAAGTAGCGCGAAGAGCTGAAACCGATCTTGTCCGATATCTCGGTGATGTTCAGTTCCGGGTTGTTGCGCAGCATCAGGGCGCCTTTTTTCAGGCGGATGGTGAGGATGAAGTCGTTCGGTGTCTGTCCGGTGATGGCTTTCAGCTTGGTGAACAGGTTGGTGCGCGCCATGGCCATTTCGCGGGCAAAGACGTTGACGTTGAACTCCGTATCGTCCAGGTGCTTCTCGATGATGGCGATGGCGCGGTCCAGGATGTCCTTGTCTATCGGGTTGGTCGCCAGCATCTGTGCGTATGCCTGCGGTTGCTTGCTGAACTTCTCTTGCAGGAGGATGCGTGAGTTCACCAGGTTGTTGCAACGGGAAATCAGCAGGTTCGTGTTGAACGGCTTGGTGATGTAATCGTCCGCGCCGATGCGCAGGCCTTCGATGTTCTGCTCTACGGCGGTGCGTGCGGTGAGCAATACCACCGGGATGTGGCAGGTGTTGAAGTCGTTCTTTACTTGCTTGCAGAGTTCCGTGCCGGACATCCGGGGCATTACCACGTCGCTTACCACGATGTTCGGCATTTCCTTCTGTATCAGTTCCAGACCTTCTTCACCGTCAGCGGCTGTCAGCACCTGGTAGAAGGGGCGGAAGATGTTTGCCAGCATCTCGCGGATGGAGTCGTTGTCTTCTACGATGACCATCTTGACGTCCGACATACGTTTTATCGGAGCGTTCTCTTCCAGTTCGGCTTTGAGCGAAGCGTCTATTTCCGCTGCCTGGGGCTGTTCTATCTGTTGCATGGTTTCGGTCTTCTTGCTGATTTCTTCGGCGGTGAACCGGGCATTCCCCAATTGCAGGCGGACGATGAAACTGCTGCCTTTGCCCAACTCGCTTTCTACCCGGATGCTGCCGTGGTGAAGTTCGACGATGCCTTTCGTAAGTGCCAGTCCGATGCCCGTACCGGCGCCACGGCTCAGGCTGTCCATCTGTTCGGTCTGATAGAAGCGGTCGAATATCTTGTCAATTTCTTTGGCGTCGATGCCGCTGCCGGTGTCTGTGACGCGAATCACGGCTTCGTTGCCTTCGGTGGTGATGCTGAGGGTGATGGTATCTTCGGCCTGGGTGTGCTTGATGGCATTGGACAATAGGTTGTTGATGACTTTCTGCATCTGCTTCTGGTCGTACCACACTTCGAGGCTTTCGGTGTCCTTCTCAAATTTGAAGTTGATCTGCTTGCTGCTGGCGTACTCCATGAAAATCAGATAATTCTCGTAAAGGAAATGCACGATGTTGTGCGGACTGACTTTCACCTTCATATGCCCTTGTTCCTGTTTGCGGAAGTCAAGGAGTTCGGTGATGAGTTCGCGTAGCTGTATGCTGTTCTGGTAGATGCTTAATATCTTATTATAGATGGTGGGCGTGAAGTTTTGCAACTGCATCAGGGTTTCCACTTGCGACACGATGAGCGTGAGCGGAGTGCGGAACTCGTGCGAGATGTTGGTGAAGAAGCGAAGCTTCGACTGGTTCAGGGCTTCCACATCCTGTATGTGCTTCTGTTCGTACTTCAACGACTCACGCAGCTTGATTCTCGATTTGTAGGTTTTGACCAGATACCACAGCAGGATGCCCGTCACTATCAGATAAATGAGATAGGCGAGAGGTGTCTTGTAATAAGGCGGAAGTACGTGGATGGTGAGATGCACCTGCGGGCAGAGGGACTCTTCTTTGCCTCGGGGCTTGATAAGCAGGTTGTAGGTGCCTGCGTTCAGGTTGGTATAGGTAATCATGGGCTGTCCGCGCGTACTGTTCCAGTCGTCGGAGAAACCCTCCAGCTTATAGATGATGTCGTCTTTGTTGGCCGCCACATAGTTGGAGGTGGCGAATTCGATGCTGAACATCGTCTGGTTGGCATCCAGCGTAATTTCTTGCGTATGGCACAGGGATTGCGTTAAAATGCCCGTTTCATCGGAAACCTTCACTTCGGAACCGTTCACGATGAGGCGTGAAAGAATGATTTTATAAGGCTTCGGGGTGAAGTTGAGTTCCAGCTCGTTGAAGGAAAGCATGCCTTGCGTGCCTCCGAGGAAAATCTCGCCGTCGCGCGTAACGCAAAGGGCATTTTCGTTGACGGCTGTCAGCGGGAAACCGTTCTCTACGCTGTAGTTCTGGAATTTCCCCGCCTTCTGGTCGAAGATGGAGAAGCCCTGATTGGTGGTAAGTATCAGTTTGCCGCTCATAGGCGACTCTTGCGTGTCGTAGATGCAATCGCTGACGAGCCCGTTCGATTCTTTGTCGAAGTTCTCGAAGTCATTCGTTGCAGGGCGATACAGGTCGAGACCACTGCCTGAGGTGGAGAACCACAGGTTGCCCTGGCTATCCTGCATGATGTTGTTCACGTTGTTGTTGCTGAGGCTGTGCGGGTGTGTCACGTCGTGGCGGTAGTTGGTCAGCTTGTTCGTGTCGAATCGGTAGGTGAATACGCCTTCGCCTGTGGCGGCAATCCAGAGAGTGCCGTTGTTGTCCATCTCCAGGTCGGCCACCATGACTATCTTGCGTCCTTCTTTGCTGTCTTTGAAGAGTTGCCGGCACTTTCCGCTTTGGGGGTTGAACAGGCATACGCCATTCTGTGTGGCGATGATCAGCTGGTCTTGGTAAGGCGTTATGTCCCGGACGATGTTCGACGGAAGAGTCTCCGGATTATCTTCTTCCATGAGGTAGTGGGTGAATGTGCCTGTGCGGATATCCAGCTTGTTCAGTCCGCCGAGATGGGTGCCTATCCAGATGATTTCTTTGTCGGAGTCGTAATAGAGGGCTTTCACGTTGCTGTGGGAGATGCTGTTGTGCCCTTGTCCGGCAAGATACCACTTGAACTCCCGCGTGCGTCGGTTGTAGAAGTTCAGTCCGCCGCCTTCCGTACCAATCCACAGATTACCGTTCTTGTCTTCGATGGTACGTCCTACGATGGGATTGCTCAGGCCTTCTTTCTCGTTTCTGGACACCCGATAGCTGGTGTAGATTTCGTATTCGGGATTGAAGTAGTTGACACCGCCGAAATAAGTTCCCAGCCACAGTGTTCCCTGGTTGTCTTTCACGATGCACCAGATGGAGGAGTGGGTAAGCCCTTCATTCTGTGTGTCATCTGCGGTATGGTTCTGGAAGATGCCTGTCGATTTGTTGTAGCGGTTCAGTCCGTTGAATGTCCCTATCCATATATTACCGAGGTTGTCCTCACAACAGGCTCTCACGAAGTCGGAAGACAGGCTGCGCGGATTTGCCGGGTCGTTGCGCAGGTTCTCGATGCTTCCGTCCGTTTTCACCCGGAAGAGACCTTTCTCCCAACTGCCTATCCACAGTTCGCCTGCGTTGTCCTGATAGATGCTGGTGATATTTCCTTTGTCGATGGGGTGCGTCAGTTGGTGTCCGTCCAGTTTCAGTCTGAACACTCCCTCGCTGGCAGTTCCTATCCACATCTCACCTTTGTCCTCGAACATACAGGATATTTCGATGTTTTCTCCTGCCATCTGATAGTAAAGGTCGAAGTTGTCGGTTTGTTCGTTGTAGCGGTATATCTCGTTCTTTTTCCCGATGAAAAGGCCGTTTTTGTAGTATATACTGTTGATGTTTCCTTGCAGCAGGGTGGTGAATCGTTGGTTGGTCAGATCGAACTGGGCGACTCCTTCGGTGCAAAGCAGATAGATTTTTCCGTTCTGGTCTCCCGTTATGCGCAGCACGGTGTTGCAGAAAAGGCTGTAGGGATCGTTCTTGCTCAGTTTGTAAGTCTGGATATCATTGCCGTTGTAGCGGTTCAAACCTTCGCGCGTGGCAATCCACAAGACGCCGTTCTCATCGATGTACAAGCTGTTGACGCTGAACTGTGATAAACCGTCATCGGTGGTCAGATGATTGAAAGTAATATTCTGGCTGTGTAGGTTTGCCGCAACTATGCTTACTAAAGCAAGTAACAGCGTTCTGATAAACTTTTGCACTTTTCCTCCGGTATTTTAAGGTTTCAAACACAAATATAGGGCGTTTTGCTCAAAAGGGGGAAGTTTATTGCCTGATTTTTATGGTTATGTCTGCCGAAATGTATATTTTTGGGCGTTTGCCGGACGAATTTGGACTTTTGCATTAATAAGGAAGGCGTATATTTGCATAACAATTTTAAATCTATTATTAAATATCATGAATAACCTCCAATCTATTGTATCTCATTTCAATACGAAGGGTACAGTTAACGAAATTCAACCTTTGGGCAGCGGACTGATTAATGACACGTACAAAGTGACTACTCTCGAAGCAGATGCCCCCGATTATGTATTGCAACGTATCAATCATGCCATCTTCCAGAATGTAGAGATGTTGCAGGCTAATATTGAGGCCGTTACCCGCCACATCCGTAAGAAGCTGACAGAGCAGGGCGCGGACGACATCGACCGTAAAGTGCTCTCGTTTATTCCTGCCGATACGGGGAAAACCTACTGGTATGACGGTGAAAATTATTGGCGTATCATGACATTCATCCCCAATGCGAAGACATACGAGACGGTGGATGCCGAATATTCTTATTATGCCGGTGTGGCTTTCGGCAATTTCCAGGCGATGCTCGCAGATATTCCCGATACATTGGGCGAAACGATTCCCGATTTCCATAACATGGAGTTCCGTTTGAAACAGCTTCGTGATGCGGTGGCAGCGGATGCCGTAGGCCGCGTGAAGGAAGTGCAGTATTATCTGGATGAGATAGAGAAGCGTGCGGACGAGATGTGCAAGGGTGAACGGCTGTACCGCGAAGGCAAATTGCCTAAACGTGTGTGTCACTGCGATACGAAGGTGAACAATATGATGTTCGATGAAGACGGTAAGGTGCTTTGCGTAATCGACCTTGACACTGTGATGCCTAACTTCATCTTCTCCGATTTCGGTGATTTCCTCCGTTCCGCTGCCAATACCGGTGCCGAGGATGACGAGAATCTGGATAATGTGAACTTCAACATGGAAATCTTCAAGGCATTTGCGAAGGGGTATCTGGAATCGGCGAAGGTCTTCCTGCTCCCGCTGGAGATTGAGAACTTGCCGTATGCGGCCGCATTATTCCCCTATATGCAGTGTGTACGCTTCCTGGCGGATTATATTAACGGTGATACCTATTATAAGACTAAATATCCCGAACACAACCTTGTGCGCACGAAGGCGCAGTTCAAACTGTTGCAGAGTGCGGAGGAACATACGCCGGAGATGCAGGAGTTTATCAAGGTTTCGTTGGGATAAGGTGGCTGGGGCTCATAGCGGTACGGAAAAAAAGGTAAATGATAATTTAGCGCAGCCTAAGCCTGAAAGGCTTTCATCTTACAGCCCGGGGCAACGCCCTGGGAATGAATCGTCCCCCACAATCTTACGCCCTGTAAGGGCAAAAGCTGATGTGTGCTGTTATGCCCTTACAGGGCGCAGGGATAAACATTACTCAATTCCCAGGGCGTTGCCCCGGGCTGTAAGATGAAAGGCTTTCAGCCTTGAGCTGCGCAATAATCATCTGTTTTGTTCAAAACCGCTCAAACCCATTTGATTCATAACCCTACAAAAAAGAAAAACATTAGTACTAACATATGAATAAAAGAACCTTTGCGGACTCTTTGCGGAAATCTGTAGCCCTGTTGATTGCTCTGCTTTGTATTTCCTCCTTGTCTGCAACTAACCCCCAAAAGAAAGAAATGAAAGAGTTGAATGTAAAGAAAGTAAGCCTGGCCAATGTGTCAGTAGAAAATGTCCCTGCTTTGCTTGACGAAGAAAAGGTTCCTTTTCAGTCGGTTAACACCGTAAATTGGGAAGCGTATCCTTATAAACCGGAAGTGCAATTCCGCATTGCCCATACGGATGATGCCATTCTGTTGCATTATAAGGTGAAAGAAGCCAGTGTGCGTGCCGTAGCTGCCGGAGATAATGGCGCTGTGTGGGAAGATGCCTGTGTGGAGTTCTTCTCCATCCCTGCCGGAGACGGGATTTACTATAATGTGGAATGTAATTGTGTCGGAACCCTTCTGATCGGTGCCGGTGCCGGACGCAATAACCGTGAACACGCTCCGCAGGAAGTGATGGATAAAGTGCAACGTTGGTCCTCTCTGGGACGCGAGTCCTTTGAAGAACGGATAGGAGAGTGTAACTGGGAACTTGCATTAGTCATTCCTTATTCCGCTTTCTTCAAGCATCAGTTCACTAATCTTGATGGAAAGGCAATCCGCGCCAACTTCTATAAATGTGGCGATAACTTGCAGACTCCCCACTTCCTCTCCTGGAATCCCATCGGCCTGGAAAAGCCGAACTTTCACTGTCCCGAATTCTTCGGAACGCTGAACTTCGAATAAAATTGTGTATACTCTTTCGGAAGACTCTGGTTATTTCCAGTCTTTCAAATTATAGCTTGCTTCTACCGCTCTTTCTATATCATCAGGAAGGGCGGGGAAGAAGTCTATCCCGGTTATCCGTTCCACTTCATCCACAGTGTTCACATAAGAATCCAGCGGATTATTCCCTTCGTTATTTTTATAGATAAAACCGATGGCTTTCGGCTTCTTGTGCAGGGAGAGTATCACCTTGAAGAAAGCATCCGGCACGGCAACTTTATGTCCGCCTATGGTCTGAGGTTTCCGGTCGTAGAAGATAGGCCCGGCTACGATGTACAGGCAACTGTCTTTCTTTACCCATTTGCGGCATTTTTGTTCCAGTTCGTTCCAGTCGCCCCGGTTCAGGTTGTGGTGTTGGGGGCAGATGTTAGTCATATAGAAACTTTCTATCATGGCTTGGCGGCTCCATTTGTTGTCTCCTGCCGGACAGAGGTGTCCGCGGTCCCAGCCGCTACCTTTGTAGTCTTGTGTGGTGACGGCTTTACTTTTAGGCAGGTCGGGGTCGGGGTGGAAGTTGTCAGTGCGTCCGGTATTTCCTTCTATACGTTCGGGAGTCAGCTTCCAGGCTACCCAGTTGGCAATGCGGGTGTTGGAGTTATAGGATACGAGGTAGCCGGTGCGTTGCAGCAGTATTTCGGGAGTACCGGTGGCGGTGGTCTGCTTGATGTAGATGTCAGAGTTTTGGAGGGTGCTTGGGGAGACGGTTTCTATGGGTTTATTGTTTACGGCGTCTTCCTTAGAGTTTGTAGTCTGGTAGGCGGTGATGATGCCGCATACCATAAGGAGTATCAGTAGCATCAGTTGGCTCTTACTGTTCTTTTGTTTTTTGCTTTTCTTTCTCATAATCTTTTTCATAATCAGCATGGGTAAGTGCTGCGAAGATAACAAAAAAAAGAAGAGACTGTGTCAACAGTGCTGCGCTATGTGCGGGCGAATGACACACTCTCTTCCTCTTATTCGGAAGAATATCCTTTATCTCACAATCCCTTTGGAATCCCGCACGAAGTTGATGATATTGTGTATCTCATCACTCATCGGCACTTGGTCTTCAATCTTCTGTAAGGCATCGTGGATGCTGAAATTACCTTGATAAATCAATCGGTAAGCATTTACGATATGGCGCAGGATGCGTTCGGAAACCTGATTCTTGTGTTGCAGCACAACGGCATTGATACCATGATATTCTGCCGGGTTACCATTCATGATAATATACGGTGGAACATCTTTTGCAATGCGGCATCCTGACTGTACCAGTACCCAACTTCCGATGTTGCACTTCTGTTGCAGAATGACGTTGCTGCTCAGAATCGTGTAGTCGTTTACGCGGCAATCACCGGCTAAGATGGTTTTGAGTCCTATCACACAATGGTTGCCGATTTGCACGTCGTGGCAGAGGTGTACACCGTCCATGAGGTAGTTGTCATTGCCAATGCGGGTTGCGTCACCCTCGTGGGTGGCACGGCTTACGACTACATTTTCGCGGATGTCATTCCTGTCACCGATAATCAGCAGGCTCTTTTCGCCCGTGTAGTGGAAATCCTGCGGGGTAGTGCCAAGCACAGCGCCATGATGCACTTTATTGCCTTGTCCCATGCGGGTACCTGTGAGAATGCGCGCACCGGACATGATTATACAGTCGTCGCCAACCTCTACGTCGCTTTCGATATATGCGAAAGGCTGAACCGTTACATTCTTGCCGAGCTTTGCGGCAGAATCTACAAATGCTAATGGACTTATCATAGTTATTAGTTATTAGTGATTAGTTATTAGTTACCAGTGGTTCGTTTCTTTGATAGCAAATAACTAATCACTAATAACTAATAACTGATATTATTCTCTTCCTCCTCCGAGTGCCTGATACAGACTGATTACAGCCTGCATACGGTCGAAGGTGTCAGACACTTCGGAAGTTTGGGCGCTGAGGTAAGATTGCTCGGCGGACAACACTTCGAGATACGTTGACGTGCCTAAGTTAAACAATTCTTTTGTATCTTCCGCAGCTTTACGGGCAGAATTTACCTGAATATCACGAGAAATAGCCTTTTCCGTGGTCATCTGATATTGATACAACGCATTGCTCACTTCATTTCCGGCATTCAGAAGAGCGCTTTGGAACTGAATCTTGGATTGTTCTTCCTGTGCTTTGGCTTGTTTCAGACGGGCGATATTGGCACCGCGATAGAACAGAGGCTGTGTCAACGAACCTATTGCGGAAGCCAGCAGCTTACCGGGATTTATGATAGCTGAACCGGCGCTGTTGGTCCATCCGGCAGAACCGTTTATCGTAATCTGCGGATAGAAGGCGGCGCGTGCGCTGTTAGTGTTGTAATAGCTTGCGGCAAGAGCCATCTCGGCTGCTTTCACGTCGGGACGGTTGGATAATAACTGCAAGGGGATGCCGGCGGAGAATTCTGTCGGTAATTGCTGCTCTTCCAGTGTGCCGCGTTTGATGCTCTGCGCAGGCTGATGCAGCATCAGGCACAAGGCGTTCTCTGTTTCGCGGATGCTCTGGCGCATATTGGGCAGGGATGCCAATACCTGTGCATAAGCGGCGCGGGTCTGTTCCACTCCGGCAGAAGTGGTGTTGTAGATACCTGCATCTTTCATGGCTTCCACGGTTTCCACGTTCTTTTTCAGGATCTCGGCAGTCTCCTCAGTGATTTGCAGCTGGCGGTCGAGCATCAGCAAGGTGTAATACATATTGGCTACATTGGCAATCACCTGTGTCTGTACGGCTTGTTCATAGAACTGCGTCTGTTTCAGTGACACCTTTGCCGCACGTTTCGGGTTCAGAATCTGGCCGAAGAGGTCGATTTGCCAGCTTGCCGTTACGGGGAGTGAGTAAGTCTGCGTAGCTTTTCCCTTATCCCAACTGCTTACGGTTCCTTGCGGAGACAGCGCCAGTGTGGGGGCATAAGCCAGGCGTGCCGACATGAGGGCGGCTTCGGCTTTTTTCACGTTCAGGGCAGCACTGCGCAGGTCGGGATTATTGACGAGTGCCTGCTCGATAAGTGCTTGCAACTGTGGGTCGGTAAATACTTCCCTCCAAGGCAGATTACCGAAGTTTGCAGTATCGGCGGCAAGTGTATCGTTCACGGCTGTCGTGTCGCGATACAGTCCGGCAGCCGTAATGTCTTCGGGTCTGTCGTATGCTTTGTAGATATGGCAACTGCTCAGTAAAGCAGTCGCACACATCAAAGTTATTATTTGTTTCTTCATATCATATTGTTTAATGAAGAATGATGAATGATGAATGAAGAATTGCCATTCGGCATGCTTATTATAGCGCAGTAAATTCTTCATTCCTCATTCCTCATTCTTAATTTATTTAGCATATTGTTCTATTTCAGGTTCTGCATCCGAGTTGTCCACATCGGTCCATTCCATCGGGCTGAACTTCTCTTGCAGGTACTGGAATGCCACAAACAATGCGGGTACGATGAAAATCTGCAATATCATACCGATTAACATACCACCGATAGCCGAAGTACCCAGCGTACGGTTACCGTTAGCTCCCGCACCGGAAGCCAGCATCAGCGGAATCAAACCGACAATCATAGCCAATGACGTCATCAAGATAGGACGAAGACGGGCTGCGGCACCCAGTACGGCTGCCCATGTGATGCTCATACCCATCTTACGACGCTCAAGGGCGAACTCAATAATCAAGATGGCGTTCTTCGCCAACAGACCCATCAACATGATGAGTGCAATCTGCATATAGATGTCGTTCGACATGGACCCCATTATCATCTTCAGTATGGAGATATTACCGATGGCACTCATACCGTTGACGAACAGGAAGCTACCCAACAGACCGAACGGTATGGACAGCAACACGGCAAGCGGCAGGATGTAACTCTCGTACTGCGCACTCAGCAACAGGTAAACGAATACGAAGCAGAGAACGAAGATCAATCCTGTGGTGCTGCCACTGGTTTCAGCCTCTTCACGAGCCATACCACCCAGTTCGTAAGCGAAGCCGGCGGGCAGGTTCTCTTGGGCTACTTCGGAGATGGCAGCCAGTGCCTGACCGGAAGTGTAGCCGGAAGCAGGGGCAACCATTACCTTCATGGAAGTATAGAGGTTGAAACGGCTGATGATGTCCGGTCCGTATACCTTCTTGATAGAGACGAACTGGGTGATAGGAGCCATTTCATCGCCATTACGCACCTTGATGCTCGACAATGATTCCAGATTCTTGGTTGCTTCGGGTTCTGCCTGAACCATTACGCGGTACATCTTACCGAAACTGTTGAAGTTGGATGCATACAGACCGCCGAAATATCCCTGCATGGTGCTGAGGATGTCGCTCGGGCTGATGCCGGCCTTCTTACAGGCGGCAGCGTCTATATCCAGCATATACTGCGGGAAGTTAGGATTGAAAGTGGTCTTTGCCGAGTTGATTTCCGGACGTGCCTGCAATGCAGCGGTATAGTTGTTGACTACGTCGAAGAAGTGGTTAAGGTCACCACCGGTCTTATCCTGCATGTTCAGCTCGATGTCGCTGGATGCAGAGTAACCCGAAATCATGGGAGGAGCGAAGAACAATACCTGCGCTTCCTTGATAATCTTCTGCGCACGCATGAAGAGCGTGATGTAGACGATGTTTGAGTTCTGCATGGTGGAACGTTCTTCCCAGTTCTTCAGCTTGATGATGATTGAACCGTAGGAAGGTCCTTGTCCGCCGATGAAGCTATAACCGGAGATCACCGTACGGGACGCAACGGCAGGCTCGGCGGCTACCAGGCTGTCCACACGGTGCAGCACTTCTTGTGCGCGTTCCTGTGAAGTGCCCGGAGGCAGGGTTACTACACCCATGATGGTACCTGTATCTTCATTGGGCACCATACCTGTCGGGGTGATTTTCATGAAGAATATCAGCAGTGCGATGGAGCCTGCTACAAGACCAAAGGTCAACCATTTCTTTTGGATGAAGAACAATACGTTGTTCTTGTATTTCTTCAACATCTTGTCGTAAGCCACATTGAAGCCAGTGTGGAAACGGCTGATGAATGTAGATTTCTTTTCACCATGTTCTTCGTGCGGTTTCAGGAAGATGGCGCACAGTGCGGGGCTCAGCGTCAAGGCGTTCAATGCGGAGAAGCCGATGGCGATGGCCATCGTCAGACCGAACTGACGGTAGAATATACCGGCCGTACCACCCATGAAGCTTACGGGGATGAATACGGACATCATGACTAACGTAATGGAAACGATGGCACCACCCAGCTCACTCATGGCATCGATGGAAGCGGCACGGGCGGACTTATACCCCTGGTCCAGCTTCGCATGGACGCCCTCGACGACGACTATGGCGTCGTCGACCACTATCGCGATGGCAAGCACCATGGCCGAGAGCGTCAGCAAGTTGATACTGAAACCGATGAGTTTCAGCATGAAGAATGTTGCAATCAATGCTACCGGGATGGCGATAGCGGGAATCAGTGTGGAGCGGAAGTCCTGCAAGAAGACGTACACCACAATGAACACAAGGATAAAGGCCTCGATCAATGTCTTGATTACCTCGTGGATGGAGGCGAACAGGAAGTCGTTGGCACTCTGTGCAATATTGATTTGCAAGCCCGAAGGTAGTTTTCCGGAATAGTCGTTCAGCAGTTGCTCCAGGTCGCTGATGGTTTGCGTAGCGTTACTTCCTGCCATCTGGAACACGATACAGCTGACGGCCTTATGTCCGTTTACGGTATTGTTGAAGCTATAGGTCAGACGTCCCAGCTCAATCTCGGCGATGTCTTTCAGGCGGAGCACTTCTCCGTTTTCCATTGCCTTGATAACGATGTTTTCAAACTCTTCCGGCTGTTGCAGACGTCCTTTGTAGCGTATGGTGTACTGGAATGTCTGGTTGCCACGTTCGCCAAACTGTCCGGGGGCAGCCTCGATATTCTGTTCAGCCAGCACTGCTGCTACGTCATTAGGTATCAGCTTGTATTGTGCCATCACGTCGGGCTTCAGCCAGATGCGCATGGAATAGTCTGTACCCAGCACCATGGCATCACCTACACCGGCCACACGTTTCACCTCAGGGATAAGGTTGATGTTGGCGTAGTTCTCAAGGAATTCGATGTTATACGAGTCCGTCTCATCATAAATAGAGAATACCATCAACATGGAAGTTTGTCTTTTCTGAGTAGTCACACCGACCTTGGTTACCTCGGCAGGCAGCAAACCTTGCGCCATGGATACGCGGTTCTGTACGTTGACGGCCGCCATATCCGGGTTGGTTCCTTGTTTGAAGTAAACGGAGATATCGGCGGAGCCACTGTTGGTGGCATTGGAAGTCATGTACATCATGTTCTCCACACCGTTAATCTGGTCTTCCAGCGGTGCGATGACAGAGTTCAATACCGTTTGGGCGTTGGCACCCGTATAGGTGGCACGCACCGATACGGTTGGGGGTGCAATGTCCGGATATTGGGTGATAGGCAGTGTTGCCAGACCAATAAGTCCCAGAATTACTATCAGCACGGAGATTACCGTGGATAGCACCGGACGATTAATAAATCTATCTAATTTCATTTCATGAAAAATTAAAGAATTAAAGAATTAAAGAATTAAAATGGGCCAAGAATTAATGCTGCGTCTGTTGTGCGCAGCCTTTCATTCTTTCATTTTTCATTCTTTCATTGAAACGCCGTCTGAATGTTACCGTCTTTCTGGTCTTGCAGCGCTTTCTGATATTCGGCTTCTTTTTCGGCAGGAGTAATAGGAGTGATGGTGGCTCCGTTTTTCAGGTTCTGTACACCTTCTATTACCACTTTGTCACCTGCTTTCAAACCCTCGGTCACGTAGTAATACTTGCCGTCATTCAACTTGAATACCTGTATTTCAGTGTTCTTCAAGGTGTTGTCAGCTTGTACGACAAACACGAATTTCTTGTCTTGAATTTCTGTAGTAGCCGACTGCGGTATCATGATGACATCTGCCATAGGGTTGGGGAATACTACGTTACCTGTACCGCCACTACGCAAAATGTTGCGCTGGTTGGGGAAAAGGGCACGCATATTAACAGAACCTGTCTTTTGGTCGATAACGCCGCTGATGGTTTCCACACGTCCGCTATCGGCGTACATGGTTCCATCGATGAGCTGCAATTGCACATCGGGCATTTTCTCCAAAATCTCTTTGATACTACCGCCTTCGTGTATCAGTGACAGCAGTTGTCTTTCGGTCATGGAGAAGTAAGCGAACATTTCGGAGATATCGGCAACGGTAGTCAACGGAGTGGCTACGGAAGGACTGACGAGGCTACCTACACGGTAGGGGATGGTACCTACTACACCGTCGCTGGGGCTGGTTACACTGGTATAAGACAGATTGTTTTTAGCATTTACCAATTGTGCTTCAGCTTGTGCCAGTTGTGCTTTTGTTTGTGCCAGTTGGTTTTCGGCCATCTGCAAGTCGTAGTCGCTGATGATGTTCTTCTTATTCAACTCACGCTTATTGTTTACGGTAAGTTCCTGTGTGTTTACGGCAGCTTTGGCTGTTTCAACAGCAGCTTTTGCTGAGTTCACGGCAGCCTGATACTGTACGGGATCGATGCTGAACAGCACTTGCCCCTTACGTACTACAGAACCTTCGTCCACGTGCAATTTTGTGATGAAACCGCTTACCATGGGGCGGATTTCTACATCTTGTTTACCCTTAATAGTCGCCGGATAACTATTTGTCAGATTAGCAGTGGTGGTATTCACTGTAATCACTGCGAATTCGGGTGCTTTACCCGTAGTTTTGTCACCTTGTCCACAACTGAACAGTGACAGGCAACAGCATGCCAATAAAATCAATCTACTCTTCATACTCGTAATTATTCTCTGTCTTTTGGTTTATTTTTTCATTTTGATGAATAAAGGCTCTCATGTCTTGTCATAGTTGGATTGTACGGTAAGCAAAGGGGAAAACTAAAAGCACTCTTTCGGTTTTCCGAGTGCAAAATTATCTATTTTTGAACAGATTAGTTCTATATTGGTGCATTTTTAACTATGTTTCATACATATCTTATATATAGCAAGACTTTTTCTTGTTTGTAGGAGAGTGTGTCAAAACTGAATAAAAGAATGCAAATTACACAAGTTACGCAAATGGTAAATCTGATAAACTCTGATTATCAGAAGTATAAAAAGAATTATTTGTATAATTCGTGTTCTAACCTTTATTTTGACACACCTTCGTTAACACAGCGTAGCCCCTTGTCAACTCGTTTTCCCGTTGACTGAATTTGATTCATAACGGTATAGAAATGAAGCAAATGATAATTTAGCGCAGCCTAAGCCTGAAAGGCTTTCAGCCTTGAGCTGCGCAATAATCACCCATTTCATTCATAACCGCTCAGAAATGAACTAAATGCAATAGCTAATTCCTTTTTTAGGCATTCCTATGCTTTTTTCCTTCCAACGGTTAGCCTTTTCCATCCGAACATTTATTCTTTCCACCGTGGAAAGAATAAGTACCTATTATAATTTTCCTTAACCATCGCAGCGAAAAGGGATAAAAGTGGCGATGCGGCGGCTTAACCTCTGAAACTTAATATTATTTATGCGGATCAGGAGTTGGATTGTGTTCATAACCTAATAGAAATTAACTATTTTACCGCAGAGAACACAGAACCTGTAATTATCTATGAATTAGAAATATAAAAACTCTGTGTCTCCTGCGTCCTCTGTGGTGAAAAGTGTACCGTCCTGAATAAATTACTACTCTTGAACCACATCAGTAGTTGCATCGTTGCGGGAGCGAACTTTTCCCTGCTATCACCTGTTTTTAAGTACTATATTGTCCTTTTTTGATTAAAATACTGTAAAGCATACTGCTTATTAATGGATAACCTTTATTTTTGCAGCATGTTATGTAACAAATATCCGAATATGAAATCTCTTTTCAATCGTTTGGCGGGTGTTGCCGCTGTTGCTGCTGTACTTTATTCCTGCGCCAGTATCGGGCGTCCGGAAGGTGGTGCTTATGATGAGACTCCTCCTCGTTTCGTGGGTAGTACTCCGGCACCGGGTGCGCTCAATAATACCCGAAAGAAGGTTACGATTGAATTTGACGAATTTATTAAGCTTGAGAAACCGGGAGAGAAAATCGTGATATCCCCGCCTCAGGTGCAGCAGCCGGAGATAAAAGCCAATGGAAAAAAGGTTGTTATCACCCTGCAAGACTCACTTAAACCGAATACTACCTATACGATAGACTTCTCTGATGCCATTCAGGATAATAATGAAGGCAATCCGTTGCCCGATTTCGGATTTACTTTCTCCACGGGAACCAATCTCGACTCGATGGTCGTTTCGGGCACTGTGCTGAACGCTTCAAATCTGGAACCGGTGAAAGGTATGCTGGTAGGCATGCACTCCAACCTGGCAGATTCTGCCTTTACTACGAAACCTTTCGAAAGGGTGGGGCGTACCGACAGCCGCGGGCATTTCACAATCCGGGGTGTCGCTCCGGGCGAATACCGTATCTATGGGTTGCAGGATGCCGACCAGAATTTTTATTATAGTCAGCCCACTGAGGTTATTGCTTTCGAGGACTCTCTGATAATTCCTTCTATGGATCAACGAATCCGTTTTGATACGCTTTGGAAAGACTCCTTGACGGTAGACACGATTATGGAAAGGGCATATACCCACTATCTTCCGGATGACGTCATTTTGCGTTGCTTCAAAGAACGCTCTTTTTCACAACGCCTTATCAAGAGCGAGCGTCCCGAACCCCGCAAGTTCTCTTTCTACTTCTCGGCTACGGCGGATAGCCTGCCACTGTTGAAGGGACTGAACTTCGATGAAACCGACGCTTTTGTCGTGGAGATGCCTACCGGACGCATTGATACGCTGACGTACTGGATAAGAGATTCACTGGTCTACAAGATAGATACATTGAAGATGAGCCTCTCTTATTTGTATACGGATACGCTGAATCAGTTGGTTCCCCGTACAGATACGCTGAAACTGGTGTCTAAAATCAGACCCAAGTCGGAGAAAGAGCTGGAAAAAGAGCGTGAGAAGAAAGAAAAAGAATTGGAGAAGGCTAAAAAGAAAGCCGAGAAAGAAGGCAAGGAATATGTAGAACCGACCGTGTTCTTACCTGTGGATGTGTATGCGCCGGGTTCGATGGATATTTACGATTACATTTCCCTTACCTTCAGTGAACCGTTGGCAAGTGCCGCTGACGGTGCCATCCATTTGAGGCAGAAGGTGGACACTTTGTGGAATGATGTTGCTTTCGACTTTGTTCCGGATTCACTGAACCTGATGCGTTATAACGTCTATGCGGACTGGGTGCCCGGTGAAAGTTATAGCTTTGAGGTGGATTCAACAGCTTTCTACGGAATATATGGTCTGTTCACTGATAAGATAAAGAAAGAATTCAAGGTGAAGAAGCCCGAAGAATACGGGCAGATTTTCTATAATGTGAGCGGGGCGGATTCGCTGGCGTTTGTAGAATTGCTGGACGGACAGGACAAGGTGGTGCGCACGGTGCCTGTGGTCGATGGAAAGGCGGATTTCTACTTCCTAAATCCCGGCAAATACGGTGCACGCCTCATAAATGATACTAATGGAAACGGTGTGTGGGACACCGGAAAATACGAAGATAAGCGGCAGCCGGAAAAAGTCTTCTACTATCCCCAGGTTATAGAACTGAAGGCCAACTTTGACCTGACGCAGACCTGGAACATAAATGAAAAGCCGCTGGATAAGCAGAAACCGGAAGAACTTAAAAAACAAAAACCAGATGAAGACAAGAAAAAGAAGAACCAGAATAACCGCAACTCCGGCAATCGCCGGTAAACGCGGATGGGTGTTCTGCCTGTTGGGCGCCCTGTTACTAACTATTGCTGTTCCTGCCAAAGCCCAATGTACGGCGCAAAACACCGCTTTTCAGTCGGGCGAGCACGTGATGTATGACTTATATTTCAATTGGAAATTTATATGGAAGAAAGTCGGACTGGCAAGTCTGACGACCTTCTCCACTACCTATCAGTCGCAACCTGCCTATCGGTTCAACCTGCTTTCCGTGGGTAGCAAGAAGACGGATTTCTTCTTCAAGATGCGCGATACGCTGACCTGCTACGTCAGTGAGAAGCTGGAACCCCTCTATTTCCGTAAGGCGGCAGAAGAGGGTGACCGCTATACGGTGGATGAGGCTTGGTTCTCTTATAAGGATGGCATGTCTCATGTGAAGCAAAAGCGCACGTGGCGTGACCGCGACCCGCAGGAAATGGAGTACAGTGATACCCGTTGCATCTTTGATATGCTGAGTATTCTGGCGCAGGCACGTTCTTACAATCCTGATGATTATAAAGTGGGCGACCGCATACTGTTTCCTATGGCTACCGGCCGCAGGGTGGAAGAGCAAACGCTGATTTATCGTGGAAAAGAAGACATAAAGGCGAATAACGACACAATCTACCGTTGCCTCGTCTTCTCTTTCGTAGAGTATAAGAAAGGAAAAGAAAAAGAGGTGATTACTTTCTTCATTTCCGATGATAAGAACCACCTTCCTATCCGCCTGGATATGTATCTCAACTTCGGTTCGGCTAAGGCTTTCCTGAAGAGTGTGCAGGGCAACCGTTATCCGATGGAGTCGATAGTAAGGAAGAAGTGAGAAAGTTACGAGCCTGTAACTCTTAGACTGTGAACGGTAGCGGGTCTCCCTTTCTGAATACACTAGACTCGAATGTGGCAATCAACTTCCCGTCCTGGTTCGTGATGTCTATCTGATAATAACCGGTAGTTCGTCCGATGTACCGTTCGCGTGCTTCGGCATACAAAGTATCGCCCGGGCCGCTGGCGCGTAGGAAGGTGATGTTGGAAGAAAGGGAAAAAGCCAGTGCACCGTGCGAATTGGCAGCCGCGGCCAGTGCCAGGTCGGCAAGGGTGAAGATAGCTCCGCCCTGTGTACGGTGCCCCGCATTGAGGTGTTCTTCCGTGATGACGAGCCGTGCCTTGCTATATCCTTCGCGCACTTCCAGCAGTTCTACACCGGTTTGCTCCGCATAGCGGTCTTTCTTGAAAAATTCTTGTGGAGTCATGTTTTCTATATGATTAAAAAGTTCAATCTGTACGATTTATGTGCAAATGTAACAATTTTACCCTTTTACTGGATAATTTATGAGGGTCTTTTCCGTGGAACTGCCCTACATTTGCTGACGAAAGAATACGAAACTTTAATAAACAAATCATTATTATGAAAACAATCCTCACGACATTGGGAGTGTCTCTCCTCGTTTTGGCAAGTTGCACAGGTCAGAAAAAACAGGCCGAGAGCGATTTTATCCAGGAGAATATTGATAATGCGGTGGCACAGGAAACTATCCAGACTGACATTATCGAGAAATCAGGGAAAATCCTGAATCCAAGAACAATTAACAAAGACGGTAGCATTGTTTATGTACCTATTGATGACTGGTGTTCCGGTTTCTTCCCCGGCAATATCTGGTATACGTATGAACTGACAGGCGACAAGAAATGGCTGCCATTGGCTGAGAAGTACACCGAGGCACTGGATTCTGTGCAATACCTCACCTGGCATCATGATGTAGGCTTCATGATTGGCAGCAGTTATCTGAACGGATACCGCTTTGCCAATAAAGAGGAATATAAACCCGTAATTATTCAGACCGCTAAGTCACTTTCCACCCGTTTCCGTCCGGCGGCAGGTGTGCTTCAATCCTGGGATGCCGATAAAGGCTGGCAAGCCGAACGTGGCTGGAAGTGTCCGGTCATCATCGACAATATGATGAACCTGGAGCTGTTGTTCGAGGCATCCAGACTTTCAGGTGATTCTACTTATTATAATGTAGCTGTGAAACACGCCGATACAACAATGAAGAATCATTTCCGTGCCGATAACAGCTGTTATCATGTAGTGGACTATGATCCCGTGACCGGTGAAGTGCGTAAGAAACAGACAGCGCAGGGTTATGCCGACGAGTCTTCCTGGGCACGCGGACAGGCATGGGCTCTTTACGGGTACACAATGTGCTATCGTTACACCCATGATCCGAAATACCTGGATATGGCTGAAAAGATTTATAACTTTATCTTCAACAATCCGAATTTGCCGGAAGACCTCGTTCCATATTGGGACTTTGATGCCCCCAACATCCCCAACGAACCGCGCGATGCTTCTGCAGCAGCTTGTACGGCATCTGCCTTGTATGAACTGAGTACTTATATCCCTGGCAAGAATTATAAGGAAACGGCGGATAAGATTATGGAAAGCCTTGGCTCTCCGGCTTACCGTGCCGAAGTGGGGACAAACGGTAACTTCATTCTGATGCACTCCGTAGGAAGTATTCCTCATGGTGCCGAGATTGATGTGCCGCTGAACTATGCAGATTATTACTTCCTGGAAGGAATCATGCGCAAGAGAGACTTGGAAGCCAATAAGAAACTCTTCTGAGATATAAAGAATAATAGATATAAAGAATAATAGATATGATAAATCGGTTTAGTTTGTTTTTAGGAGGCTTGGGCCTGTTTGCCCTGCAAGGCTGCAAAACTCAGCAGGGAGAGCAGGCACAACTTCCAAACATTATCTATGTTTTCCCTGACCAATACCGTAACCAGGCAATGGAATTTTGGGGACAGGACGGGTTTCGCGATAAGGTGAACTTCCGCAACGATCCGGTACATACGCCTAATCTGAACGCCTTTGCCCGCGAAGCGCTGGTGCTGAGCTCGGCTCAGAGCAACTGTCCGTTGAGCAGTCCCCACCGTGGTATGCTGCTGACGGGTATGTATCCCAATAAGAGTGGTGTGCCTTTGAATTGTAATTCAAGCCGCCCTATCAGTTCTCTGCGTGAAGATGTGGATTGTATAGGCGATGTCTTCAGTAAATCGGGTTATGATTGTGCTTACTTTGGTAAATTACACGCCGATTTCCCGACACCGAACGATCCGCAGCGTCCCGGTCATTATGTAGAAGACCGTGTGCCTGCATGGGATGCCTATACGCCGAAAGAACGCCGTCACGGTTTTAACTACTGGTATTCTTACGGTACATTCGACGAACATAAGAATCCTCATTATTGGGATACGGAAGGAAAACGCCACGAGCCGAAGGAGTGGTCGCCGTTGCACGAATCCGGCATGGTGGTTTCTTACCTGAAAAATGAAGGTAATGTGCGCGACCCGAAGAAACCGTTCTTCATCATGGTAGGTATGAATCCGCCCCATAGCCCGTACCGTTCGTTGGACGACTGCATGGAAGAGGATTTCAACCTGTATAAAGACCAGCCTTTGGATAGTCTGCTCGTCCGCCCCAATGCGGATAAAAAGCGTGAGAAAGCTGAGAGTGTCCGTTATTACTTCGCTTCCGTCACCGGTGTCGACCGTGCATTCGGGCAGATACTGGAAACGCTGAAAGAGCAGGGCTTGGATAAGAATACAATCGTAATCTTTGCTTCCGACCACGGCGAAACCATGTGTAGCCAGTTTACGGATGATCCGAAGAACTCTCCGTACTCCGAATCAATGAACATTCCGTTCCTGGTACGTTATCCCGGACATATCCAGCCGCGAGTGGACAATCTTCTGATGTCTGCCCCTGATATTATGCCGACTGTCCTGGGTCTGTGTGGTCTTGGTGACTCTATCCCGGCCAATGTGCAGGGACGTAACTGGGCACCTCTTTTCTTCGATGAAAAGGCGGAAATTGAACGCCCCGGCGGTGCTTTGTACATTCAGAACTTGGATGGTGAGAAGGATGAGGAAGGTAAAGTACAGACTTACTTCCCTTCATCAAGAGGATATAAGACGGCACGTTATACGTTGGCTTTCTTTATTGATAAGAAAGACCGTAAGTTGAAGAAGACTTTACTGTTTGATGATGAAAAAGATCCTTATCAGATGAATAATCTTCCGTTGGAAGAGAATCAGGAGATTGTTGCAGAACTCTGCCGCGAGATGGGCAAGGAGTTGAAAGCGATAGATGATCCCTGGTATAAGGAACGCATACTTTCTGACATGATACCTTATTAAAACTCTCCTTTTTTTAAATAGTACTGCCTCCCTCGGTTCTTAGGAATCGGAAGGAGGCAGTCTTTTTTGTCAGAGGCTTATTGTCTACTTATAAAAAGAAGTGCTGGAAGTTTCTTATTTAAGTTTAAATCTAAACTTGATTAAAGCACTGACAGGGCGTAGATTGTAGCAATAATAAGAAGTATTCACATCATTGAAGAAAGCTGTTATGTATTGTTTTGTATTGAATAGATTATTTATTTCCAATTCAATATCAATGTTTTTGTTCTTCCATTTAACATTTGCATCTGCAAATGTGGTATACCGTTCGCCCGCTGCGCTATTATATTGATGTTCCATATTCATATTTATAGTGATATCCTTTCTTGGATATATGTTTATTCCTACATTTTGTGATATCTGTCTGATACTTGGGAAATCAGAAGCCTGTTTTTTAATATAACTTTTGTTTTCATTCCAGGAAAAGGAATATTTCAGATTCAAGAAATGAAAAGGTGTGGTATCTAAGCTAAAGCCTATCCCATAATTGTATGATTTGGAGTCTAATATATCTTCTTGAATGAGTTGCTGACTGTTTCCGCTGTTGTAGTTACCAAATGTCCTAAGAGTTGTTGATAAAAAGTTGAAGCCTTTACTGGCATTCAATTTCACGTTGTAGTTATCTGATTGGGTAGGTTGTCCAATAACAGTTTTTACACTCATAATATCTTGATAACTATAACCATAAAGAAGATTTCTCCATGAATGATTATAGTTGAATCCGATATTAAAAAATAATGCGTTGAAGGCATCTTTATAGTATACAAAACTGCTGGCATTGCAAGAACGGGATTCAAACAGTTTGTCTATATCATTGCGTAGTAAGCTTCGATAACTCCTCATGATAAACCCGGTATAATTTGAATTCATATCTCCAAAATTTCTTCCTGCATTTCCCTGTATATAAAAACTGAAATCACGATAATCATATTTCAATGTAAGTGCCGGATTGACATTGAACCGTTGGTAGGTGTTGTTCTTATCGAGAATCTTGTCGTTCTTGGTCAGTACAAGATATGTAAGCGGTATTTTGAGTGTAACTTTGAAGTTGTGATTATTATCGTAGGTATAGCTTTGATAAAATCCAGTCTGATATGTATTATACCAAAGATTGTTGCGAAGCGAGTCTGCCGAGAACCGTTCTTTATAATCAGAACCTTGTCCTGCTAATTCCGTATCGAGATTCCGTATATTGACATTACCCCATAAATTATAGTCTAAGCGAAAATCTTTTAGTGTTAAGTTGTACGATAGTCTTAATATTGAGGCTAGATTTCTGTCTAATAAATCTTGAGTCAGTGATTCCGCTTGCTTATCGCCCCAATAAGTGGCAGGAGATACTTCCAAACTATGAGGCTTATGCCCATAACCTATTGAAAAATAGATTTTATAGGTGTTGTCTTTTACTGTTTTGATTAAGTTCATTGTATTGTCGATAGATAGAAATGGCTGCTTCAATCGTTGGCTAATTTGGATATCTGCTACGTTTGTGTTACTGTGTGTATGGCTTGTCCCAAAATCATTGTTCCAGTTTGCATTCAGGTTGAAGGCATTATTGATATATCGATTCTTTGTATTTACATTAAGCCGGGAAGCCAGTTCCAGATTATGAATGTGGTTGACCGAGCGTATTTGTTCTTCTATCGTTAATTTGTCGCTTGAAGGCAGATATTGTTCATAGGATGAGTATCCTTCTTTTTTTATCCGGTCATCATAATAAAGAATGTTAGTGGTTAATTCTATATCTTTTTTTATCTTATTTAGGTGGTTGGTGCTTATGGCATGTGACCGGTTATCGATGTAGCGTTTACGTGGAATAGGAGGTGTCGCTGGGTTTTGGATAGAAAGTTGGCTACTGGGTGACATATAAACTCTTTCATAATCGTAGTGTGTACGGAATTCGGAAGCTACGTTTCCTCCAGAGTTGTTTCCTTTGTAGATAGTCATATTTTGTCTCTGTTTACTGAAATACATGGCAGTGACTTCAGCGTTCCAAAGTACTGGCTGATATCCTCCACCCAATAACCCCATTATTGACAAAGTGCCTTTAGCGCTGTCTTTTAATCTCAGATTAATAGCAACATCGTCAGTGGGTATTTTCCCTTGCAGGGCTTTTATAGGTTGATAGTTTTCTAGTACTTGCACAACTGATACTGATTTGGCCGGAATATTATTGGTAGCAAGTCCATATCGTCCTTGCAGCAAATCAAGGTTCTCTACATAGAATCTTTTTATATTCTTCCCGTTGAAGGAAATTTTCCCACTTTCCGTGACTTCAATTCCTGGCATTTTCTTGAGCACATCGCCAATCACCCGGTCATTTTGGTCAGTATATGCGCCTACCAAGTAGTTTAATGTGTCTTTATCTTGCTTAATTTTTAGGGCATTAATGGTAACCCCTTTTAGATGTAGGGGTTGTTCATCGATCACAAAGTCTACTTGTTGCGATTGATTTTTTACGGTTCTGCTATGTTTACCAACAAGCATACTTGATAGTGTAATAGTTACGCTGTCGGCTTTTCCTTTATAGGTGATTACATATTTTCCTTGTGAATTGCACGTGCTGAATCCATCAATTGTAAGACTGTTCTTGGCTTGTATAGTGACTGTTCCGGCAATTGCATCTCCGGATTTGTTTACTACGCTGCCTTTAAAGATAGTTTGCGCCAAACAAGGAGAGGCCGATAAAATTATAGATGCTATAATCAGTTTACTTTTTATGAAGTGAATCCCATTTCTCAATAAGAAAGAGACATTTACTTGACGTGCCTTGGCCATTTTTTTGTTAATCATAAGTTATCTTTATTTCTTAATTTCTATTCAGTTATAAAGAAGAATCCGTGCCCGATGAGATTATTTTCCTTAATGGGGCCAATAATCTTTCTATCAGTTTCATGTCTTCAGTTATAATCTCAGCATTACCTTTCATTTCACGTGTAAGTGGCAGGTCTTTACCATAATTGGTTTTCAAACCCTTTGGAAGTCCGACATCCACTACATAGTAACCTTCTGCTGTAGGAACCGGAGAAACACCACGTACAATCCCCTTGACATACCCAAATTCCTGGTCAGGATAATTGTTCAAACGGATATTTACTTGTTGCCCTGTTTTTACTTTTCCTGAACCTTGAATGGGCAATAACGCTTTTCCTATTGGTTGCATTTCTTGGGAAGGTGCAATTACAAAAACACTTTCTCCTGCTGTAACATTCTGATTCTGGCTCCAAACACTCATGAAGGAAACTTTTCCCGATATTGGAGCTGTTAATAAATATTGTTGCTCCCAAGAACTGATCCCTACTTGCAACTGCTCTATTGCGTTCTTGAGATCTACAGTATGTTTCTGCTCTTCGGTTAAAGTTTGATGACGTATATCCAGAATACTTCCTTTGTTCTGTTCTATTTGCATATTTATTTGAATAAGTGACATACGCATACCTTCATATCCTTGTAGACTTTGCAGGTAATTACGGCTCGATTCGTCGTACTCGGCGGCAATCATAGCTTTACAAGCATATAAGATCGAATCTCTTTCATAGATACGATTTACTAGCATTTTCTCTTTTTGAGCTAGTTGATATTGTTTTTCTGCTAATTGGTAGTATTCTTCCTGATTATTTAAAAGCCCTTGATAGTTTGCTATCTTTTCTTGAAGATAATCTTGTTTGATGAAATCTGCATAGTCATTCAAAACTGAAATGAATGAGGCGTAGGCAGGCTGAACTTCTCCTAAATGTAGGCGTTGTCCGTTGAAAGTTTGTTCTCCAATTGTTATAGAATAATTTTGTGTCTTCCAGTCTGTTATTTGCTTTTTCAGAAAAAGGATGTCATTGGTGTTAGCCGTATTTTCTATAACGGCCATTAGACTACCTTTTGGTATTTCACTGCCATTATTTATATGTATTTCGCAAACTCTTCCAGATGCCTTGGCTAACACATAGGCTGGAGGATTTTGTGTACTGATTGTTACCTCAGCCTTGACGATGTCAGGATATTTAAATAGGAAACTTCCCATAAGTAAGATGATTACGATACTAAATAATACTGTAATTCCCCAACGGAGAATCCAGGAAGGAACGTGATTCATTACTTCTTGAACTTCTTCACTACGAAGCTCAATCTCCTTATATTTCTTTTCTTCTACTGCCATTCTTATTGACCTAATTCTAATTGATTCTTTACCAGTTGATAGTATAACCCTTGTTTGGTGATCAATTCCTGATGAGTTCCCTCTTCAGCTATTTGCCCTTTATCAAGTACAACTATTTTGTCGGCATCTCGAACTGTACTCAATCGGTGGGCTACAATAACGACTGTTTTACCTTTATAGAAATCATGCAGGTGTTCCATAATTTCTTTTTCGTTGTTTGCATCCAAGGCATTTGTTGCCTCATCAAAAAAGAGAAATTCTGGATTTTTATAGACAGCTCGGGCAATCAGAATGCGCTGGCGTTGCCCTTGGCTGATACCGTTTCCTTCCATACCAATCTTGGTATTATATCCTAATGGGAGTGAATCTATGAAATCACGTATATTGGCTACTGTTACAGCATGCCGCAATTTTTCGATGTCAATTTGTTCTTCACCTACTGCTATGTTTTGAGCAATGCTTTCCGAAAAAATGAAGCCATCTTGCATTACCGAACCGGTGTGTGAACGCCACAGATGCGGATTTATGTTTTCCAGGGGAATTTCACCTATAGTTATTTTGCCTTTATTGAGAGTATAAAATCCAAGCATCAATTTTATTAGAGTTGTTTTCCCGCTACCACTTGCTCCGACTATTGCGGTGACTTGTTTGGCAGGAATCTTCAGAATCAAATCTTTCAATATGTAATCTCTGTCTGCGCCATCATAGCTGAAAGAAAGATTTTCAATTTTGATATCTTGTTTATCTGGTAAGGTCATTAGTTTTGTTTCAATATTTTGTTCTTCATCCTTCTTGCTATGCACTTCGTTCAGACGTTCCAGGCTTATCTTGGCATCCTGTAACTGTTGGGCAAAACCTATGAAAGAACCGACCGGGCCGGAAAGTTGGCCGATAATATAGGTCATAGACATCATCATGCCTAAAGTCATTTCTCCTTCTACCACAGCTTTTGCAGCAATAAAAGAAATCACAATATTGGTAGTCTGATTGAAAAAAATAGAACCTATCTGCTGTACTTGCCCCAAGGCTAATCCTTGTATGCTGATTTTAAATAGTTTGACCTGAATGCGTTCCCATTGCCAGCGTTTTTGTTTCTCACAGTTGTTCAGTTTTATTTCTTGCATGGCAGTAACCAGTTGTATCAGGCTGCTTTGTTCGCCAGCTGCCTGGGCAAACCGTCGAATATCCAGTTCACGGCGATATCTCATGAAAAATAATATCCAGCAGACATAAAGAGCATTTCCTATAAAGAAAATGGTAAGAATTGCAAGATCATAATAAGCTAATACAAAAGCAAAAATAAAGAAATTAACAAAAGAGAATAAGGTACTTATCGATGAACCGGTCAGGAACGTTTCAATACGCCTATGGTCACCGATTCTCTGCATGATGTCACCTATCATCTTTGTGTCAAAATAGTGTAATGGGAGTTTCATTAACTTCGTCAGAAAGTCTGAAATTAAGGCTATATTGATACGGACATTCATGTGGAGCATAATCCAGCTTCGGATAAAGCCCACAGATATCTGAGAGACTGAAACAACTAATTGAGATATCAGTATTAAAGTAATGAATGACAAGTTGCCGCTATGAATGCCAATATCTACCAGTGATTGTGTTAAAAAAGGAAATATAAGCTGGAGCACGCTGATTGTAAGCATTCCTAAAACCAACTGGATGAGTTGTTTTTTATAGGGTGTCAGATATTTAAGGAAAAAGACGAGATTATGTTCCGTAGTATGTTTTTCGTCATCCTGTTCATAAAAAATGGGACTGGGCTCCAGTGCCAAGGCGGTTCCTTTCTCTTCTCCATCAGCTTTGGTCGTGATCCAGCATTTCTTGAATTCATCCTCTTTGTAAGTAATTAATTGATTAGCCGGATCCGCTATGACTATCCGATAACCGTCTCTCCTTTTCCGGATGTCATAGCAAACGACAAAATGTTTTTGGCTCCAGTGCAGAATACATGGCAGGGGAACATCTTCTACCAATTGTTTGAAAGTTATCCGCAGACCGGATGTGCGGAATCCAATGGATTCCGCCGCGTCACTGATTCCCAGCATAGAAACTCCTTCACGCGTAATGAAAGAGCGCGAGCGAAGTGTCTGAAGCGAATAGCTTTTACCATAAAATTTGGATATCATGCGTAGGCAAGTAGGTCCGCAGTCCATGGCATCCAACTGGATATAATGAGGGAAGTTATGCATTACTTTCTTAACTTTTTGTTTATGACTTAATTGGTAACATGACATAGATTATTTTTTCCAATAGTCCTTTCATAATCTGAAGGAGCGGGACATATAAACTGGTAAATGCACTGATCACATGGATGTGAATTGCGTATGGTTCTCCATGCTGTGTTCTCAATTAGTTCTTTGTAAATGATATCCAGGATATCATCTTCTGCATTGTTACCAAGAACCGAAGTATTCATATTTGCTTTGATCGTTCCGTCTGGCAGTATGTATAGTGTTCCGAAAGAATTGGAATTCAGTTTCTGATTTCTAAAAATCTCTCTCATTTGCAATGCCTTATAGAAAATCTCTTCTTTATTTAGAAATATATGATCTTCAAAGAAATGTATATTTTCTCCTGTATAGTAGGGGTGAATACTATATTTTTCTATATTATATTCATTAATCAAACGTTCGGAATCATTATATTGCTGTTCATCCTCTACAATAAAGTGTAGTCTTGATTGCTTATCCTTTATCTGCTTCCATATTTCATGAAAGTGATTTCCATCCATAGGAAAAGTTATGATTAACTCCAGTAATTGAGAATCTATAAATCCATTTTCCCTATAATTTTTGTGATGCATATAGAAATGTAGTGGTTTCGGGTATGAAGAAACCAGAAGCTGCAATTCGTTTAAATAGCTATATGCAAGAATATCTCCTCCATACAGGTTGATTGTATTTATAGGAGAATGACGGAGTTGTTCAAGCAGACCCCTTACTTGCTCTATCGGAAGTTCGATGCCTGGATTGTTTGTTGTACAACAATGTATTTGTTTACAATAACCGGCACAATGTTTACAGGATTTATCACAGATACTGTTTAGATATATATTCACTTCTGTCAGATATTTGCTTATATCTTTTCCAATAAAGGCTACTTTGTCTTCATATTCTATGTGCCTGTCTATGTCTTTTTGCAAGCTCAGAATCGGAATTAGCCGGACTGGTTTATTGGGAAAGTGTTCTGTATCCATCAAATCACCCATCTCTTTGTCAATGACTTCTTGAATGAAATTCCGGATGCATGGGTCCGACTGCAATTCATTGCTTATAGAAATAACTCCTAAATTACCAGATTCATACATTTCCTTTATCAGTGTGATAACCCTTTCGTGTACAGTTTCTATCCGATCTCCATGTTTTGTATCATAGATCAGTATATTTTTCTCTTTAAATTCTACGTATACGTATGATTTTAAAGCAAACCAATAATTCTTAGCTTCCATTGTTTTCCGTTATTAATTTAAACTATTTTACCAGACAATAACGTCTTCCATTATTTTCTTATATGCTTCCGGGTTCTGTTCCAGAAAGTGCATTTGTTGATTTACGTAATTATTGAAATCTTTGTCATTCATATAGCCAAAGCAGATCGGTTTTGATTCTATATCTTTCAGGTTGAACAGGCATTGTATACATGCTTTTTTGTTTTTGCATCGGCTGCATTGAGATTCCATTCTGGCATAATAATCGTTGTATTTATCGGCAATCCATTCTGGATTCAGTTCTATTTCTGTTTCACCAATCCTACCTAAGGCGAATTGATGTCCGATTCGTTCGCAAGGCAGAATCTTGCTGTTTACGGTGACAAACATTTTTTTGGAGAAAGGGAAGCAAGTTCCGGTCGGAATACTTACTGTCTCCTTTTTATCATAAAGTAAGTCGGTATAGTCGCGATATACAAATCCGCTATATTGGTGCAGGAAGAGAGTCAGGTTTCGATAGTTTCCTGTATTCATGAACATATCTCGCTCTATCTCTTCATAATGTTCGGCTTGTTGCAGACTCTCTTGGGAATTTTTGTAAGTGCGGTTAAACTCTTCCAGTTTATCCTTGCGAATACCTACGTTATTTAATTCACCAATGCGGGGGATTTTATCGTACTTTTCTTTAAAAAAACGATAGATACTTTCCACAGAGTTTCTATTGTGTAATACTGCATTGAAAATTACGTATCTGAGAAAGTAATCGGGGTATTTATTTCGGAGCATGTCTACGTTAGTAACTACCCGTTCAAACGAACTATGACCAGCTTTGTCCATCCGGTATCCATCATTCTCTTTGTTCCCGTCGAGACTGATCAGTAAGTGAAAATTGTTTTCTTGTAAGAAGTCCATATATTTATGGAGTAACATGGCATTCGTTGTCATGGAAAAAGAGAAACGCCGATGTGGACAATGAACATTGTTCTTAATGTGTTTCACAACAGCTTCAATGAAGGGGAAATTGAGTAAAGGTTCACCTCCATAAAAAGATATCGTTATGTTTTTGTCGGCAGAGGTATTCAGATTGGAGTTCCAATACTTTGCCAGATAGTCAATCAAGCGGATCGCTTTTTCTGTAGATAACATCTTGTTTTCTCTACAATCATAATCTTCATAAAATTCGCCATAAGCGCAATATTTGCAACGTAGGTTACAAGCGTCTGTAACTTCGAATACAAGTTGTGGTAAGTTGGCTAATGCGGAAACCACATAATCTGATGTAATATATTTATTCATATTTATTCTAGTTCTAAAGGTTCATAAGAAGTAGGAGCGGGTGCTTTGCCTCTACCAAATGGAATTAATCCTGCTGTTTGGTGAAAATTTTCATTTATTTTCTTTTGTAGCCTTAGCAGTTTACTACGTTCTGTCAGCTTATAGTTTTTAAATCTGTACTTCATTACTGGGAACTTGCCATTTTCCACTTTTATGCATTCAAAGGTGTATAATCGTTGACTATCATATACTTTAAGTATAAGGCCAGGGAGACCACTGAACTTCCATGGGCCATTATTTATTGGAATATCTATAGCAAACCATGCTATATAGTCTCTTCCCCTGAAATGGCATATTGCTTTTTGGCATAGGTAACTATTTATAGTAAGTGTGTCTTCCAATATGTCCCAATCTTGTTCAGGTATGGTTTCTAAGTACATACAATTGGGTATTTTGCTTTGCTGTGGCATGCGTGCATATTCAGTCAATACATTTCTTTTATAATCTTTGAAAAACTCCGAGTATTTATATTCAGACCAATAATAGGGCATTCGCCCTAAAATTCCTATTTTTCTTGGAATACTTTGCGCATTTGGATGTTTGTTTTGCCAATCCCAGATGAGAGAGTCATTGTTGAATACAAAATAACTATAGTATTTTGATATATATTTTCCTATTTCTAAATACTGTAAATCAATATAGCTATTCGGCTCATGGATATTTTCAGCATTAAATGCATAAGAGATTCGAATAGAACTCGAATCAACTATGGACATTTCATTAAAATCCTTTCTTCCGGCAGGTGCAATAACTTTTCCTTGTAATTGTTGTGCAGCTATGTACTTATTTGTGAAAAGTAGAAGAATAATAGTGTAGCAAATTGTTATCTTCATAAAATTAGTATTTTGTTAATTAAGTTAGGTTGGAGAGAAGAACTTAATGATACTGTCTTCTCTCCTTTAGAGGGTTAGTTATTCATGTGCTCCAAAATCATAATACATGCCTTCTTCGCCTTCACCACACCAACCGTATTGATTGCAACCATTTAGAGATGTTCCACCATTAGGAGAATCGTGGTTTGCTCCCATATTGTCCATTGTAGAGGATCCTCCTGGTTCCTTTTCATAATAGCAAGAGCATGTACAGCATGAATCTCCGCCTTTTAAAGCATTCATCTCTTTGTCTTTCAGCCCTGCTTCCGACAAAGCATTCAATTTTAATTTCTTCAATTTCATAATTTAAAATTTTAGAATTATTCAATAAGCCTCTGTTTCACATATAATGAATGGTCTTGTTTCACAAGAAAGGTATGAGACTGTAGTTTCCTTCTGTTACACCAAACCATAGCTAGCTCTGTTTTATTCTAATTCTAAGGGTTCATAGGAGACTGGAGCAGGCAACTTTTTCCCCTTAGGGGCTGCAACGCCAATAGTTCTATAGTAATCCTCATTCAGCTTTCTTTGTAATTTTAGAAGTTTCATCCGATTTATAGGCTTGTTACTTTTAAAGTAGTCATACCTTTTAATCAGAAAATTACCATACTCTATTTTTACACATTCAAATGTGTAAAGCTTGTTGTCATCATATACTTTAAGAATCAGCCCGGGTAATCCTCCGAATTTCCATGGACCGTTGCTAATAGGGATATCTATTGTAAACCAAGCAGTATAGTGTCTACCACGAAAACTGCATTTTGCTTTTTGGCATAGATATCCGTTTACTGTAAGCGTGTCATTTAGGATTGTCCATTTTTGAATTGGGATATTTTCGGAATATTTACAGTCTGGCTCTGCGCCATAAGGCATACGGGCATATTCGGTTAATACATTTGTTTTATAGTCTTTGAAATATTCTGAATATTTATATTCAGACCAGTTATACGTTTTCTTTCCCATAGGTCCTAAATAAGAAGGTATGGATTTAGCAAATGGATATTTTCTTTTCCACTCTGTACCAAGTGAATCATTGTTAAAAACAAAATAACTGTAGTATTTTGAAAGAGCCCTCCCCATTTCTAAACGTTGTAAATCTATATAGGTACTAGTGTTATTGATATCACTAGCATTAAGAGCATATAAAATTCTAATGTTACAAGTATCTACTATTGACATTTTTCTTGCATTTTTGTAAACTGGATTAGCTTTGGCTAATCCTTGCAATTGTTGTGCGTTCATATATCCAGAGAATATAGATAAGGCTATGAAAAAGGAAATTATTAACTTCATACAGTCTTTGATAATTGTTTGATATATCCATTTAAAGTTGTACCAAAGGGGAAAGAATCTAGTAAATAGAATTCATTTTTACTTTGATACAACTTAATGATTCGCTAAAAATTAAGCGTGCGGATGTTGGTTTGGATTAGGAAAAGGCCATTCGTCGTTACTGTCATTGCATTCAAAATACTGATTACAGCCTTCGGACGAATGTCCACCATTGTCGCCAATATTAACATTGGCACTTGAGTTGTCTGATGAGGATGAACCTCCAGGCTTTCCTTCCCAATAGCAGGAACATGTACAACAATTGCCCCCTTTTAAAGCATTCATCTCTTTGTCTTTCAACCCTGCTTCCGACAAAGCATTCAATTTCAATTTCTTCAATCTCATAATTTAAAAATTTTAGAATTATTCAATAAGCCTCTGTTTCACATATAATGAATGGTTTTGTTTCACAAGAAAGGTATGAGACTGTAGTTTCCTTCTGTTACACCAAGCCATAGTTAGTTCTGTTTTATTCTAATTCCATATAAAAATGCGGCTGTTGAGGTGGTATTGTTCCCTTGCGCAGATTCAGATTTGCAGTTTTAAAGAAGTTCTCATTTGCTTCTTTCTGAAGTTTTAAAACTTCCTCTCTCTCTTTTCTTGTAGCTTCTGTAATCTTGATACATTTTAATTGGAAATTTCTCTCCTTTTTTTCCTATTTCAATGCTTTCGAAAACAAATAAATGGTCTTTGTCATATACTTTGAGTATTAAGCCTGGTAATCCTCCAAATTTCCATGGACCATTATTAATAGGAATATCTATACAAAACCATGCAGTATATTCTCGGCCTCTGAAGGCGCAGGTTGCTTTTTGGCAACAATAATTTAAGACTGTCAAAGTGTCTGCATGTATAGTCCAGTTTTGGGAAGGCATTTCTTCCGTATATTGACAATTCATATTTTGCAGGAATCCTGGCATTCGTGAGTATTCAGTGAATGTGTTTGAAGAGAAATCTTTAAAGTATTCCGAGTAGTGATATTCATTCCAATGATCATATTGCTTGCCTCTAACACCAAGTACCCCAGGAGTCGACTTCGCATTTTTATATTTGTTCTTCCACTCTGTTATAAGTGAGTCAGAATTATAAATAAAGAAACTATAATATTTAGACAAAGAATCTCCGATTTCTAATCTTTGTAAGTCATCATATGTTGTAATATTCGAAATATCAACAGCGTTTAGTGCATATAGAATTCTTATATTGGCAGAATCGATAGTATTTGTTTTTTGTACATTTTTAGGCATAGGTATAGCTGGAAATTGAGCATTTCCTGATGCCGTAGATAACAGGAGAAAAAAGATAAGTATATATGGATTCATAAAGTTTTTTGTATATAGTCGAAAATGTGTTATAAATAGCTGTGTGAAAGATTTGAGGCAATCATACAGCTATTATTTATTCACAGCAATTTTTTAACCGCAGTTGCTACTTTCATTGCAACTAGGACCATCAAACACTCCAGAACCAACATCCCAATATTGGTTACATCCCTCTGTTGAGTGTGTACCATCACCCTTGGTGTAATTGGCACCCATGTTATCGTCAGATGATGATCCTCCTTGATCGGCCCAATAGCATGAACATCTACAACCTAAATAACCACCTTTCAGTGCATTCATCTCTTTGTCTTTCAGTCCTGCTTCCGACAAAGCATTCAATTTCAATTTCTTCAACTTCATAATTTAAAATTTTAGAATTATTCAATAAGTTTCTGTTTCACATATAATGAATGGTTTTGTTTCACAAGAAAGGTATGAGACTGTAGTTCCCCTTTGTTACACCAAACTATAGCTGTTCCTATTTCATTCTAATTCTAGGGGCTTGTAGATAATCTTCCCGTAGCGTTCATGAATCATCTTTTGGTATTTTAATAATTCTGAACGTTCTGTTTTCCTATAACTTTTATAGTCATACATTTTGATAGGGTTTTTATTCTTGAACGCCTCTATCTTGATACACTCAAATGAATATTCTTTTTTACTATCTGTAACTTTTAGGATTAATCCTGGCAGTCCTCTGAATTTCCAAGGTCCACTATTGATAGGGATATCCATTGTGAACCACGCTTCATATTTCCGCCCTCTAAAAGTGCAAATAGCCTTTTGACATACATACCCTGCCAATGATACTGTATCGGTACATATTTCCCATTTTTGTATAGGGATACTTTCTGAAGATTGTTTGTTGGAAGTTCTCATGTAAAATGGCATTCTGCTATATTCTGTTAACTTATTCTTTGTGAAGTCCGTAAAATATTCAGAATATTTATACTCTGACCAATGATCTGGACGTTTTCCTCCCGGTCCTAACCGACGGGGGGCACTTTGTGCAAATTGATTTTTTTTTCTCCAAATTGTGCAAAGAGAGTCTGAATTAAAGGTGAAATAGCTGTAATATTTAATGATGCTTTTTCCTATTTCTAATCGTTGTAAGTCAACATAGGTGTTTTGATTATCTATGTTGTCTGCATTAAAAGCATACCATACTCTTATATAGCATGAATCTACAGTAGACATCTCTTCAACACTTCTATATGATGGAATAATAAGTATCCATTCACGATTTTGTGAGAATAAACCTGTAAACACAAATAAAGAAAGGCATAATATGATATTTCTCATAATAAGATTATTATTGATCTTTTAGTATACAGATTGTGTGATACACAACCTGTATACGATTAGCTTAATAATTTAGATTCCTGCGCTTGGAAGGGGTACGCCTTCATTCGGTTCATCGCAATAAACAAATTCATTACATCCTTCAGAAGATTCACCGCCAAATTGATAGTTTGCTCCGCTATTATCTGTAGAAGAAGAACCTCCGGGTTTTCCTTCCCAATAGCAAGAACAAGAACAACAAGTGCCACCTTTCAGTGCATTCATTTCTTTGTCTTTCAGCCCTGCTTCCGACAAAGCATTCAATTTCAATTTCTTTAATTTCATGATAATATAAAATTAAAAAGTAAAGGCCTCTTGATATTATTGTTTTTATAATGCGTTGGGCAAAAGTCGAGGCCTGTTAAGCTTCTGCTCAACCCAATATCTTCTATTTAAACCGTTCTCGTAGTTCTTCGGCGGAACTTGCTCTTGTGGTGAAAACAGATGCTTCAGAATTCATGAATTGTTTGTGATGGCTGAATTTGCTATTATTGCCTCTCGGGTGGAATAAGTGATATGACACTCCTTTAACCTTGTGTATTTTATATCCCAGTATCTGCCATCGGTTGTAACGTTCGAAATCTTCTGAAGCCCAGCCATAGAATGACAAATTTTCCATGCCGGCCTTTTTATAAGAAGCAGCATTGACAAATATAGCTCCGCCGCATAATGCCTTGGTCTTATAAAGATAATCCATCTTGGCATGCTGCTTTTGTAACTTCCCAATATGGCAATTCTTAACAAAAAGCTCCCTTATGGATATTGGTACATCCAATACTTTTCCGTCATAAGGCAAGACTATATCATATTTTTCATTTCGTAATTTATCCATTGCTTCTGTAATTTGAGTAGGAGATATGATTATATCGGCATCCCATATTGCAAGGAATGGAGTAGTAGATATTTCTGTCATTATATTCAGATATTTAGTACGGTAGAACGTGCTGTCATAATCCTCAACAAAATGATATTCTATTTTCTGTCCTAACAATCTTTTGATTATTCCGTTATTATAGGCATCTGCTTCCAATACCATTATGTGGCAATTGAAATGTCGGAACAAGTATTGAACTACTGATATCAGGTTTTCCAGACGGATAATTGAATCAATCCGTACTGGTATCATAAAAGTGACATCTTTCAAATCTGTTTTCATCTTTCTGTGCTTTTAAGTAATAATTCGTATATTAAAGAGACACCTGCATAGCCGTTTACCAATCCTGTACTGCCTGCAAAAGCGTTCAATCGTGGATTGAATCTACCGCCCCAAATCTCAGATTGCTCTATTTTTTCTAATATGCGCGATTTTAAAAAAGGTGACGACAACTCTTCTTGTTGCAAGGAAAGCAACAGGTAATAACCTGAAAGGCCTCGTCTTAGAGTAATGTTCTTATTTAAAAATTCTTGCTCTATAATCCTTTCATGATCAATGTTTGTCTTCAAAAGTTCTGCATGTTCTTTCCACTGTGGCATTGAAACACATTTTAGTGTTTCCTGAATGGCAGAAAATAATATGAGACGATTACCATGTCTGACGGGCATAGAAGATAGCACAGTATTGGAAAGTCCTTCCCATATCTTTATAATCTTGTAATTATAAAAGTCCAAACGGTAAAACTTACTCAATATTTGTAGATAAAGTGGCAACTCGTAACTTTCCAAATCCAAATGAAGTGGTTCTTCCCAAACTGTGTCGGAGAAGTTGTCCTCTATGTGATTGATTATCTGTATTACGGTTCGCTGGGCTAATCTCTTTTCGGTCTTGTTCTTTATAGTTCGCAGCCTGTCAGAGTAATAGAACAGTAACCATAAGAAGTCTTTTCTTTTTTTCTTTTCCTCTTTTAACCACTCTGAGTGAATAGCCCGGAATAACAAGTCATCTACTTCCCGCAGGGCATTGTCAATATTTCCGGTTACAAACTGTTTTTCGGCAATATAGTGTATTCCCCATGCAATACCTGATATACCGATATTGAAGTCAATGGTCGTTATTTCACCTACTAAGGCATAAATATCATTCAATAGTTTCTCTGCATAAGTGCGATATTTAGAATTGTCTTGAAGTTGAGCTTTCTGGAAATAGTAGATGCAGAGTCCCATTTTTCCGTCAAATAAACCTATTGGTAAGATATTCAAGGGTAAAGTCATAATAATCTGGTCTAACTTTAGAATGTGATCTTTGAATTCTTCTCTGTTCATAGTTTGATATTTAAGATTAATAATTAAATATGTGTTACCATTTCACTGGGTGATACAATAGGTCGTCCGGTCCTTTCTTCTCTATACACATTCTGTTGAATGGCGTGTGATATCTCATACTACAGTTGATGTCCGAATCATCTTTTCCCGGGCTATAAAAACATCTTTTTCGATTGGCAGTGGAGAAGTGATTCGATTCTCCCCAATCCTCTATAGAAAAGTTTGCATTATAGAGTATTGTAGGGATAAGAACCTCGTGATGCCCCGCATTCTCCAATTTCAATTCTTTATCTATTTCTTTTAGTGCTTTGTTCGATAGCCTGTAAATAGGATTAAAAGATCTGACATAATTTTCTTGTCCAATTAAAAGTGTTTTTAATTGAAGGCTACTCCACCAACACCAATAAGGTTGCTCTGAATAGAGCTTGATATGTGACGAAATGAAATCAGTTTCTACGTTTTTATATGCGATAAAGAGATTCTGCCAATTCCCATTGAAATAGACGTCATATTCTATATTCCAATAGAAATCATAATCAGGATGTTCTTTGAAGAACTGTAAAACTTGAAAATGGTTGCTTCCCGGTACAATTGTTTCTTCTATGGGAGTGTATCCTAATGCATTCAGGGAGTTTACACTGAATGAATAATAACGAATATTCTCGGGAATCCTCATTAAATCTCCATCTTCAATTAGCATGTATAAATCGCCTGTCTCTTTGGTTGCTTCGTACAGCCGATAATATTGTTCGATGATATATTTTGTCAGTTGGTGTGCTGCCAATAAAATTGCAATGTGATTCATCTGTTCTTTGTTATTTGGTCCAACTCCATGTTTCTATATCTTTTTTTAGTTCCTCGGGCATCATTCCGCATATACGGCTATATTCCTTTTTGGTTTTGTAAATTACCTCTGCGTCTCTATCGCCACTGTTGATTCCGCGTGAGTGATATAGATGATATAGGGAACCGGGAATTCTGGCAGGAGTCTGGCCCAAGATGTGCAATCGTTTATAACGTTCACTGTCTTCAGGTCCCCAACCTATGAAATTCTCATTCTCCCAACCATATTGTCGGTACCGTTCTACATTCACTAGGAAAGCTCCTCCTACGGAATAGTATCCACACATTAGCCTCCGAGGCATGTCAAAGTCTGTAAGGAGCCTTATGTCCAATTTTTCACAGAAGAGAGAAGAGAAGAAATCGTTGATGTACCAAAAGCGTCCGTCGTAAGGATAAGCCATAATCGTTTGTTCATCTGATATCCTCTGATGAGCCTGCGATAGTTGTGCGATAGGTGCTATAGCGTCCGTATCCCATATTCCGGCCGTTTCTGTAGAAACTTTGGATAACATGTGGTTGATATAGTGTGTTCTATGAAAAACAGGATTCTCATCATATATAAACTCGTAGACAAGTCCTGGTATATGCGGCAGTTCTTTGACGTGTTGTTGATTATCTGCCTCCAATACGATGTAGTTGGAAGAAAGATGATGTGAATAGAATTTCAATATGGTTAATAGGTTGCGCAGCCTATATTCTGAATCTATACGCACCGGAATACAGAAAGTTAAATTCTGCATATTTTTTTTTCTAATCATGATATGCCTCCTTCCATATTTAATAAACCAAACCCTAAACCACATAGAGTGGATATGTCGAGAGAATTTTCTTGTATTTGCTCTTTGATATATTTGGTGAAAGCTTGATTCTTATGTATCAGTTGGAATGGAGAGCTGAATATTTGAGGGGTATCATACAATAAGCTGTAGAAACCAAGATTGGCAATGAAGTCTATGCTTGCTTGGTCATCGCTAATTTCTTGAAGTGAAGTATTACTTTTACTCATCAGAGCCAGGCATATATATTGGTCTGACGGTGTTCCTCTATTGAGTATTTTATGATATAGTTGCGGAGCATATTTCAATAGCTTTCTGGTTAAAAAAGGATATATGCCTGTCCTGTCAGCTTGTAAAAGAAAGTATAGGATGGAATGAAGCATTGATAAAGGCATTTCCGAAGGGCTATATATAAGAGGTATAGAGTGTAGTAACAATCTTTCGCATTCATCTAACAGAATGATTATTCTTTCATTGTGAGCATATTGTTCTGATGAATCTTTGGGCACTCTGAGTTGCGACATATAGATTCCGCTCGAAAAAACCTGATCATCTTTATTTGTTGGTATAGGTGCCAAAAGACGGTAAGACATGCAGTCTTGCATACCTATGGAACGGAACTTCATGACTTCCTCATCTGCCTCTAATATATTTTTGTTAGCTAAGTACTGTATTCCCCAAGAAACTCCTAATCTGCCTTTTAGTAAGCTGTGTATTTGGTTGTTTAATTCTTTTTTTTGTGTATCCGCTAGTATTATAGAAGCCATATATCTTGCTTCTTCGCTTCCTCTTATTTCTGAATAAAGTGCAAGGAATAAGAATATCTCCATTGTGCCACCTTTTAAGTAGCATGGAAGTTTCGACAAGTCTTGTCGCATTAGTTGTGTGTAGATATAATCCACCAGTTGTTTTTTCATGGTATTATTTTTGGCAAATGTAGGGAGAGGCTTTGAATTATAAATGTTATAAAAGGTCATAGAGGTGGAATTATAGTTCATTCTTCCATATTGGGATATTTGTACGCATGATTTGAACTAAATTTCCCCTTTTAGGAATCCTTTGAGCCTTTTTAGTTTTACTGTGCTTGGCAACAGGAATAGTTTACGTGAACCTTAGATATAAAAGATGTTGATGAATTGTGATGGGAAAAGTGTGATGATACAAAAAGGCACAAATTATGCCGAAACTTTATTCTTCTTCCGAAAGAATCTTAGTTTCGGCATAATCTGTGCCTGTAGAAACGGTTAAGAGCCAATGCTCTTATAGGGTGAACTTACTTATTCAGCTTCCACTCGCAACCGTCTTTGCCATCTTTAATTTCAAAACCAAGTGCTGTCAGCTCATTGCGGATCTTATCACTGGTAGCCCAGTCCTTATTAGCTTTGGCTTTCATGCGCTCTTCCAGCAGCATATCCACTACCTTGCCGAAAGCTGCTTCACGCTCTTCGTTCGAATCGTTCTCTTCTTTCAATCCCAGAATATCGAAGCAGAAGAGATGGAACGTCTCTTTTAACTCTTTCAGGTCGTCGGCGGTGATGGTGTCGTTGCCTGCAATGATGTTGTTGATCATTCTGGCTCCATCAAAAAGATGAGCAATGACTATCGGGGTATTCAAGTCATCATTCATGGCTTCGTAGCACTTCTCACGCACTGCTTTCACATCTACGCTGGAAGTGGCGGACGGAGTGATTTTCTCCAATCCGTTCACGGCATCCATCATTCGGGTTAATCCCTTTTCCGCTGCTTGCAGGGCTTCGTTGCTGAAGTCTACCGTGCTGCGATAGTGAGCTTGCAGGATGAAGAAACGGATGGTCATCGGGCTGTAAGCCTGTGTCAGCAACTTGTGCGAGCCGTTGAAGAACTCATCCAGATTGATGAAGTTGCCGTAAGACTTACCCATCTTCTGTCCGTTGATGGTAATCATATTGTTGTGCATCCAGTAATGTACCATGTCATTGCCTTGCGATGCAACCGATTGAGCGATCTCACATTCGTGGTGAGGGAAGATAAGGTCCATGCCGCCGCCGTGGATGTCGAAATGTTCGCCCAGGTATTTCTTGCCCATGGCCGTACATTCGGCATGCCATCCCGGGAAACCGTCGCTCCATGGAGAAGGCCAACGCATGATATGCTCCGGTTGGGCACATTTCCATAAGGCGAAGTCGGCGGGGTTATGCTTTTCAGCTTGTCCGTCCAGTTCGCGGGTGGTGTTCAGTACGTCATCCAGATTACGGCCGGAGAGTTTTCCGTAATGGTAATCCTTATTGTATTTCTCTACGTCGAAGTAAACAGAGCCTTCACTGACATAAGCATAGCCGTTCTTCAGGATTTCTTTCACCAGCTCTATCTGCTCGATGATGTGTCCCGAAGCGTGCGGTTCGATGCTGGGTGAAAGTACGTTCAGTGCTTCCATTGCCTTGTGGTAACGGTTGATGTAGTATTGTGCTACTTCCATCGGCTCCAATTGTTCCAGTCGTGCTTTCTTGGCTATTTTATCTTCTCCGTCATCGGCGTCATGTTCCAGATGGCCTACATCGGTGATGTTGCGCACATAACGCACCTTGTAGCCCAGATGGGTAAGGTAGCGGAAAAGCAAGTCGAAGGTAATGGCAGGACGTGCATGTCCCAAGTGCGCGTCACCGTAAACGGTAGGACCGCAGACATACATACCTACATGTGGAGCGTGCAGTGGCACGAATAGCTCCTTTTTCCTATCTAAGGTGTTGTAAATCGTCAGTTGATGTTCCATAACGTTTGAATTTTAAATCTTTTAAAAGCACAAAGTTACAACAATTTCATAAGATAATAAGTTCTTTCATTTTTTTTTCTTGCTGATAGTTAAGAGGGAAGTGACTATCGGATGAATTTATTCTTCCTTCTCCTCAGGGATGGGGTTCTGTAGTTGGAAACGTTCTGTCAGGTAGAGCAGCATCTCTGCGGACTGTTTTACATCCGTCTGAGTGGGTACAGGGCAGCTATTGAATGCGAACAGCATATATTTCGGCCCCATGGCAAAGGAGGCGAATAGTTTTCCTATAAGGAATCCTTTTATTTCTTCAAATAGTTCATCTGTAGTTCGTTGTTGCATATCCTGATAGGGCAATAGGAGTATGAGATCGCCTTTTGCTACTGCCACGGTTGTTGAATTTTCCTTTTCTTCGAATAGTGCATGAAACTCTTTTTGGTGGTAGCGGAAAGTATAAGATACCGGGGAAGTACGTTTGACATTCTCTGCTTCGGAAAGGGAGGCTATGAACTTTTGTAAAAGGAAATTGATCTTTCGGAGATTTTTATACCATCCGAAATAAGCTAATCCCCAAGTGAGGGGGACGACAAATATTGCCGGACAAGCCATTGAGAAGATGATTACATCGAACAGGGTCATTGTTTGTTCTGTAGTTCCGGACAAGGTGTCGATTATGAACCTTATGAGCCCGAATATTAATATAGCGAGGCTTGCCATAGCGCTAAGGCTGAGCGAAAGCATCAGTACGTCTCGTGTCATCTGCCAGAGGTTGGAATAGACACGTTGCCCTTCCATGTCATTTTTTAGTAAAGAGAGGGACTTTTTCCAGGTGATATGATCACAGATATAGTAGTTCATTGGCATTGTTGTTTTTAAAGGTAGCAAATGTAGTGATTTTCTTTTTCCTTTGTTATTTTTGCACCCATGAAATCAAAGAAGCGTGTATTGTTAGGTATGAGTGGAGGTACAGATAGTTCTGTTGCCGCCATGCTGTTGCAAGAAGCCGGTTATGAGGTAACCGGTGTGACGTTTCGTTTCTATGATTCGGAAGGTTTTGAAGGATCTCTGGATGATGCCCGTAATCTCGCTTCCCGCCTGAATATCCCGCACATCATCTATGATGCCCGCGAATTATTCCGTGAACGCATCATCCGCTATTTCATAGATGAATATCTTTCCGCCCGTACCCCTGTTCCCTGTACGCTTTGTAACAATGAACTGAAATGGCCGTTGCTGGCAAAGATTGCCGATGAAATGGGCATTTATTGGATTTCAACCGGACACTATGTGCGTAAAGTTTTCCGGGATGGCTATTACTTTATAGCCCCGGCTGTCGATCGTGATAAAGATCAGACTTTTTTCCTATGGGGACTGCAACAGGATATTTTAGAGCGTATGCTTCTTCCAATGGGTGACTGGACTAAAAGTGAAGTGCGTGCTTATGCTGCCAAGCGGGGCTTTGAACGGACGGCAATAAAAAAAGACAGTCTCGGTGTCTGCTTCTGCCCGATGGATTACCGTTCTTTCTTGCAGCGTGAAGTCCCGGCGAATGAATTACCGGGAAAAGGACGATTTCTCGATGAAAACGGGAGTTTTTTAGGTTGGCACGAAGGGTATCCCTTTTATACGATTGGTCAGCGCAGAGGATTGGGCATTCATCTGAACCGTCCTGTTTTCGTAAAAGAGATACATAAAGAGAGGAATGAAGTGATACTTGCGCCTCTCACTTCTCTCTACAAAGAGGAAATGCTGCTGAAAGACTGGAATATTGTGGATGTTTCCCGTTTACTGAATTCCGGGGATGTCATTGTCAAGATACGCTATCGGAAGCAAGCTAATCACTGCGCTGTCAGTATAGCGGATGAGAATCTCTTGCATGTGCAATTGCGCGAATCGCTCGAATCCATTGCTTCCGGACAGGCTGCGGCATTTTATGATGAGGCAGGTTTGCTGCTGGGTGGAGGTATCATCCTGTAATTTCCGTACAATCATTCTTTTATTTGTTTCTGAACAAAAAAATAGTTTACTCTGTTTGAAATACAAAGACGTCTTTGTTTTGCGGAATAATTAAAACGAATAACAGTATGAAACGTATATATTTAATGATGCTATTTGCCGCTTTGGCAACAATCGTCTCTGCCCAAACGGACGATAAGGGATATAAAGAAGGAGCTTGGGTACTGAAAGGTGTGACGGGTATAAACATGTCGCAAACTGCAATGACAAACTGGGCGGCCGGTGGTGAGAATTCTATCGCCGGAAATGCTTACTTGAATGGCTCACTGACACATAAGAGCGGAAACTGGCTGTGGGTGACGAATCTGGTGCTGGATTATGGCCTTTCGAAAACCAAATCGCAAGGGATGAGAAAGAGTTCCGACAAGATAGGATTATCTACCCAGTTGGGATATGCAGCCACTAAGGTCTGGTATTATACGCTTATGGCTGACCTGAATACTCAATTTGCCAAGGGATATAATTATCCGGACAAGAGTCACTATATATCTAACTTCTTTGCTCCTGCCTATTCTAATGTGGCATTGGGTATGGAATATCGTCCGAAGAGTAATTATTCCGTATTTCTTTCACCTGTCTCTACAAAGATGACCTTTGTGAGCGATGATTATCTTTCCGATTTAGGCTCTTTCGGTGTTGATCCGGGGGATCACTTTAAGATTGAAGCCGGAGCTTTCTTGAAAGCCCGTGCAGAGTTGCCTGTCATGGAAAATGTGAATCTGATTACTACGGCTGATTTCTTCACTCCTTATAATAAAGACTTTGGCAATGTGGATGTCAACTGGGATGTGCTCATCAGTATGAAGATTAATAAAGTACTATCAGCAACCCTGAATATGACCCTGAAGTATGATAATGATGTGAAAACCTTTAATGATGAGGGTGTTGAGAGAGGGCCGAAAGTGCAGTTCAAGGAAATATTGGGCATCGGATTGGCTTATAATTTCTGAGCCTGGGATGACTGTCAGTTTCAAGGCATGGAACAAAAATGAAAAAGGCCGCATCAATTTTGTCTGATGCGGTCTTTCTTATTTATTGTCCTATGTTATAGCGGGAATCAGTTGTTCAGCTCCAGCATCTCCTCAATGTACTGCCTTGTATTACTCAACCGAGGCACTTTATGTTGTCCGCCCAGTTTTCCTTTCTGAGCCAGCCAGTCGTGGAACAGGTCTTTACGGGCAATTATTACCTCCAACGGTTGTAGTGCAAGATTATTCTGCCGTTTAGCTTCGTAATCAGAGTTTACCTCTTTCAGCGTATCGTCCAATATCTTTGCAAACTTTTCTACGTTATCCGGCATTTGGGCAAACTCTATCAGCCATTGGTGGCGGCATTTGGCTTTGGCATCCATGAAGACAGGAGCGGCCGAATAGTCCGAAATCAATGCTCCGGTAGCTTCGCAGGCTTTTGCCAAACCTTTCTCGGCATTATCTACAATCAACTCCTCACCGAAAGCATTGATGAAGTGCTTGGTACGTCCTGTGATGACAAACTTATACGGGTCTTTCTGTGTAAATTTCACGGTGTCCCCAATCATATAACGCCATAAGCCGGCGGAGGTGGAGATGACCAATGCATAATTCTTTTCCGTCTCCACTTCTTCCAGGCAGTATATACGTGGATTTTCTTTGTCTATATCTTCCAGGGGGATGAATTCGTAGAAGATTCCGTAGTCAATCATCAACAACATGGACGGGTCATTCGGGTCGTTTTGTGTACCAAAATACCCTTCGGAGGCATTGTACGTCTCCACGTAGTGCATGTTGGATGAACGGATTACTTCTTTGTACTGTTCGCGGTATGGAGTGAAGGCAACGCCACCGTGGAAGAATACTTCCAGATTAGGCCATATTTCTTCCAGTGATTGTTTGCCGGTCTTTTCAAGAATATGTTTGATGAGTACCAGCATCCACGAAGGAACACCGGACAGATTGGTGACATTTTGAGAAATGGTGCTGTTGGCAATAGCTACCATTTTGCTTTCGAAGTCGCTCATGAGAGCGATCCTTTTGCTCGGGACGCGGACACAATTCACCAGCGGATAGACATTTTGTATCAGGATGGCGGAAAGGTCACCTACCAGGCTATGTTTGGAGTTGAGGTTAGGGCTGTGGCTTCCTCCCAAAATCAAACCCTTCCCGGAGAAGAAGTGGCTGTCGGGATTCTGCCCCAGATAAATGGCTACAGCATCTTTCCCGCCTTGATAATGCGTATCATTCAACGATTCTCTGCTGACAGGCAAGAACTTGCTTTTATCGTTCGTCGTACCCGAAGACTTGGCAAACCAACGTATTTCCGACGGCCAGAGGAGGTTTTGCTCTCCTGAACGCAGACGTTCTACATATGGCTTAACCTCCTCATAAGTCTGTATGGGAAGGCGTTTTCTGAAATCTTCATAAGTATGGATGCTCTTATAATCATATTTCTTTCCCCATTCTGTATTTTCAGCCATACGCACTAAGCGGTTCAGCACTTTGTGCTGTAATTCTCCTGCGCGGTTGGCATAGAAGTCGATTTTTTTCAGGCGAGGGGCAAAATACACCTTATTCAGCAATGTTGTGATATTCATCTCTCTTAGTTAAAACTATTTTGTTGCGCAAAAATAATCTTATTTATCGGCTTCTCTATCTTTTTTCTCTTTTTTTTCTATCTTTACGGACGTAAAGAACAATAATTCAAACAAAAGTGTCATGAGAATCGGTATTTTGACTTCGGGGGGCGATTGTCCCGGCATCAATGCCACTATTCGTGGAGTGTGCAAAACTGCAATCAATCATTATGGGATGGAAGTGGTAGGCATTCACAGTGGCTTTCAGGGGTTGCTGACGAAAGATGTGGAGTCGTTTACCGATAAGTCTTTGTCCGGTTTGTTGAATTTGGGCGGGACGATGCTCGGCACTTCCCGTGAGAAACCTTTCAAGAAGAATGGAGTGATATCTGATGTTAATAAACCGGCACTGATAGAACAGAATGTGAAGGAGTTAGGGTTGGATTGCGTAGTCTGTATCGGTGGTAACGGTACTCAGAAGACTGCGGCGAAACTGGCTGCAATGGGCTTGAACATAGTGTCTGTGCCTAAAACAATCGACAACGACATTTGGGGGACGGATTTCTCTTTCGGCTTTGATTCTGCCGTCAGCATTGCTACGGATGCTATTGACCGCCTGCACTCTACTGCCAGTTCGCATAAGCGGGTGATGGTGATTGAGGTGATGGGGCATAAGGCCGGTTGGATTGCACTCTATTCCGGTATGGCAGGCGGGGGAGATGTGATTCTGATACCCGAAATACCTTATAATATCCATAACATAGGAGAAACGATACTGAACCGTTTAAAGAAAGGCAAACCATATTCTATCGTAGTGGTTGCCGAAGGTATACAAACCGATGGGCGGAAACGTGCGGCTGAGTATATTGCTCAGGAGATAGAGTACGAAACGGGTATTGAAACGCGCGAGACTGTGCTTGGTTACATCCAACGGGGTGGTTCGCCTACACCTTTCGACCGTAACCTCTCTACCCGTATGGGCGGACATGCTACGGAACTGATTGCGACCGAACAGTTCGGCAGGATGATTACGTTGAAAGGGGATGAGATTTCTTCTGCTCCACTGGAAGAGATTGCGGGAAAATTGAAACTGGTGACGGAAGATAATGATCTCGTGGTTCAGGGGAGACGGATGGGAATTTGTTTCGGGTGAAAGAATTGGTATGTCAAATGTTGGTGTGTTTCGGGCGAATGATTATTCGCCCGTTTGTTGGGATTCTGTGGTAGCCAGTATGCAGTTTTGATCTTCTGCAGCCAATGTCTGTTCTGCTGTATCTTCTGCCTGCTCCACGATTTCTTGCGGATGATTCTGTGCCTTTGCCGCTTCTACCTCTTCTTTAAATGCGGCATCATTCTTAATCTTCTTCAATGCTGCCTGTGCGGCATTCTGCTGGGACTCCTTTTTAGAATATCCGGTTCCTTTTCCTGCCGAAATGCCTTCTATGCGGACTTCGGTATGGAACATGGGATTGTAGTCTTCATCAAGGAACTGCTCGATAAGCTCAAATGAAACTTCAACCTTGTTTTTCTGACTCCATTCAATCAGTTTCGATTTGAAGTTGACCTCTTTGCGGGACATCTTGTCGAGATCGATGTGATTTTTGAATATCTTTTCCTCCATAAAGCGTTTGCAGCGTTCGTAGCCCTGGTCCAGATAAATGGCGCCGATAAATGCTTCGAATGCATTGCCGTACATGTAGCTGTTGTGTGAGGAGGAACGGGTGGAATATTTTACCAGCTTGTCCAGGCCTATTTCTACTGCCAGTTTGTTCAGTGTTTCCCGCTGCACAATCTTCGAGCGCGTGTTTGTGAGGAAACCTTCGCGACGGCCTTCAAAATGCTTATAGACAATATCTCCCACGATGGCGTCAAGAATGGCGTCACCCAGGAACTCCAGCCGTTCATTATTCAAAGGGCGTCCCTTCTCCGAGCGGATGGAAGTGGATTTATGCAACAATGCCTGCTGGTAAAGCTGAATGTTGCGAGGATAGAATCCCAGTATCTTATAAAAACAAAGATAAGACTCTCTGTCCTTATGGAATAAGAGCCTTATCTTGTTTATTTGATTACGTAACACGACTGATTATTCTGCGTATTTCTTGAAGATAACACATGCATTATGACCACCGAATCCAAATGTATTGGACAGGGCTACGTTCACTTCACGCTTTTGAGCTTTGTTGAACGTCAGGTTCAGGTCATAGTCGATGTTTTCGTCGTTATCACCCTCTTCGTGGTTGATAGTCGGAGGTACGATGCCGTTCTGGATTGCAAGAATGCTTGCAATGGCTTCTACCGCACCGGCAGCACCCAGTAAGTGACCGGTCATGGATTTCGTTGAACTGATGTTCAACTTGTATGCATGTTGGCCGAATACTTCTTTGATGGCTTTGGCTTCCGATATATCACCTACAGGAGTAGATGTACCGTGAACATTGATATAATCTACTTCTTCAGGGGTCATTTCCGCATCTTCCAACGCATTTCTCATCACTAACTTGGCTCCTAAACCTTCCGGGTGGGAAGCAGTCAAGTGGTGAGCGTCGGCAGACATACCTACGCCGGCAACTTCCGCATAAATCTTGGCACCACGTGCTTTAGCGTGCTCCAGTTCTTCAAGAACCAGACAACCGCCACCTTCACCCATCACGAAACCGTCACGGCTTGCGCTGAACGGACGAGAGGCTGTTGTGGGAGACTCATTGCGTGTTGACAATGCGTGCATGGCATTGAAACCACCTACACCGCCAACGGTGATAGCAGCTTCCGAACCACCGCTTACGATGACGTTAGCCTTACCTAAACGAATAAGATTGAAAGCATCAGCGATAGCATTTGTAGAAGTGGCGCATGCAGAACAAGTTGCGTAGTTGGGTCCGTGGAAACCATACATAATTGAAATTTGTCCGGCAGCAATATCCGAAATCATCTTAGGGATGAAGAACGGATTGAACTTGGGACCGTTCTCTTTTCCGTTCAAGGCATAATTACTGACCTCTTCCTCAAATGTATTGATACCACCAATACCGGCGCCAAAGATGACACCGATTCTGTTTAAATCCTCATTTTCGACGTCAAGGCCAGAGTTCTCAACCGCTTCTTTGGCTACGGTAATGGCATATTGTGTATACAAGTCCATCTTGCGTGCTTCTTTGCGGTCGATATATTTGGTTGCTTCGAAGCCTTTCACTTCGCAGGCAAATTGAGTCTTGAAAAGGGAAGCGTCGAAATGAGTAATAGGTCCCGCTCCACTAACCCCATTCACAAGGTTTTCCCAAAACTCGGGAACACTGTTGCCAATGGGAGTAATGGCGCCAAGACCTGTTACTACAACTCTTTTTAATTCCATATTAAATTGATGGATAGAATTACTTAGCGTGTTCTTCGATGTAAGAAACGGCGTTACCTACAGTACCAATCTTTTCAGCTTGGTCATCCGGAATAGAGATACCGAATTCCTTTTCGAATTCCATGATAAGTTCTACAGTGTCAAGAGAATCTGCTCCTAAATCGTTGGTGAAGCTAGCTTCGTTTGTAACTTCTGATTCTTCAACGCCTAATTTGTCGACGATGATCGCTTTCACTCTTGATGCAATTTCAGACATAACTTTAAGTTTTTAATTAATAAATAGTTTTTTTCTTTAAATTTGCGGGGCAAAGGAATAAATATTTATCGTCACTCGCAAATATTTGAGGAAATAAATGCAGAGTTTTGCACATTTTTCACGGTTTTGTGCACAAAAAGTAGGTTTTATGAGAAAAAATATCGCTGTTTTAGCATCGGGAAGTGGAACGAATGCCGAAAATATCATTCGTTATTTCCAGGAAAAAAGTTCGGCTTGTGTGGCCTTGGTTTTGACTAATCGGCAGAATGCGTTCGTTTTAGAGCGTGCTCGCGGGTTAGGAGTGTCTTGTTTCCATTTTCCCAAGAGTGACTGGGAGAGCGGCGATGTGATTTTATCTGTACTGCGGGAGCATAAAATAGACTTTGTGGTGCTGGCAGGTTTTCTGGCTCGCGTGCCGGACGTTATTTTGCATGCTTATTCCAATAAAATGATAAATATTCATCCCTCGCTGTTGCCCAAGTTTGGCGGAAAAGGAATGTATGGCGACCGCGTACATGAAGCGGTTATTGCTGCGGGCGAGAAAGAGAGCGGCATCACTATACATTATACCAATGAACATTATGATGAAGGAGCCATTATTCGCCAGGTGAAATGTCCGGTGTTGCCGGAAGATACACCGGAGGAGTTGGCGCAACGCATCCATGTGCTGGAATATGAGATTTATCCGAAAGTGATAGAAGAGCTGGTTGAATCGGAGGTTTAGAATATTTATCTCCGCACCGTACCTTCTCCATACCCGGTCCATATCTGCTCCACACCTGCTCCACTGTTTTGGGCTCGCTATAGGAGTGGAGAAGAGGCGGAGAAGACGTAGGCAAGAAGAGGTTCTGACCAAAAGGTGTTGCCGGCTGAATTTCCTTCGGAAAAGAAGTTGCTTGCTATCCTTTAGCGGTAAGCTGGACTGAGAATGCCGTTTTTTCACGCCGCAGCGGATAATCTCCCCTCAGTTGTTCAAAGAGTTCGGGGTGTGCCTTCAATGTCTCGCTGTCTCTTCGCGGGTCGTACATCTGCAGGCAGGCTTCTGCCGGGGTAGTGGCGGTGATGACCGGATTTTCAGGCGCGGGCGGGGTGATGAGATATTCGGCCTGTATGCTGAAATGGCTGCAAAGGGAGTCCAGGGCCATACGTGTGGCGTTGGCTTTTCCGTCGGCTGAATAACCGGCGATATGTGGGGTGCCAATGAATACCTTATTTAATAAGGTGAGGTTGATGTCCGGCTCATTCTCCCATACATCGATGACCGCATCGGATATTTGCCGGGTTTCAAGGGCTTTCAATAAAGCATTTGTTTCTATCACTTCGCCACGGGAGGTATTGATGATGACGGGGTGGCGTTTCAATGAACGGAAGAATGTGTCATTAGCCAAATGGAAGGTTTTGTATTTTCCTTCCTTATATAAAGGTACATGGAAAGTGAGTACGTCACATTCTTCGGCAAGGATTTGTAAAGAGCTGAAGTCTGTGCTCCCTTCTTCGTCTTCCCGTGGCAGGTCGTTCAGCAATACCCGCATGCCCAGTTCGCGGGCTACACCTGCCACTTTGCTTCCTACGTTTCCGACTCCTACAATTCCGATTGTCATTTCTGATAAATTCTTTCCTTTCGACGCCTCCAATAGCAGGAGCGTGGATTGCAGGTATTGGGCTACGGAGGCAGAATTGCATCCCGGAGCATTTTTCCAGACTATACCTGCCTGGCGGCAGTATTCCGTATCTATATGGTCGAAACCGATGGTGGCGGTTGCGATGAAGCGCACCCGGCTTCCTTCCAGCAATTCGCGATTGCAATGGGTGCGTGTGCGGATAATCAGTGCATCCGCCTCTTTCACCAACGCCGGGGTAAAATCTTTTCCGGGAACGTACATCACTTCATCGGCTATTTTTTCGATGGCTTCTTTTATAAACGGTATTTTGTTGTCAACTATGATTCTCATTTTCTTTTTTCTTTCTATATTTGTTGCAGGCAAAGTTAGTTATAAAAGCGGTAAACTGTTTGGCTGTGTGCCAAATAATACATAACTTTGTCAACTTGTACAAATATCACGGTTTGTAGAATAAAGAAAAAACAGTTATAAGGAATGAAGTGTATCCATATCATTACGCCTGTAAAGGACTCCATAGAATTGACTTTACAGACGGTAGATGCTATTATGGCATCTGACTTTAAAACTCCTTTTACCTATACCATTTATAATGATTTCAGTACGGAGGAGAATACGGCCAGATTGCAGGAAGCTTCCGCAAGACTGGGCTTTGAACTGGTGAATCTTGCGGATATCACAAATCATCCTTCGCCTAATTATTTGCAGGTTCTGCAAATGGCGCAAGAGCGGGCTGTTGCGGAAGAGGCCGGACTGATTATAGTGGAGTCTGATGTCGTAGTGAAGAACAATACTTTGCAGGCGTTGTTCGATGGCGCTTTGGAAAGGGGAGATTGCGGCATTGCCGCTGCTGTCACCGTAGATGAGAAGGGGGAGATAAACTATCCCTATTTGTTTGCAAAAGGACGCGAAAACCAGGTGTTTCCTGAGAAAAAGCATTGTAGCTTCTGTTGCTCGCTCCTGACATTGAAGTTTCTCCGTTCCTTTGATTTCCATCAGTTAGACCCTGAAAAGAACTGGCATGATGTGACTATTTCCCATCAGTCGTTGAAAGAGGGATTCCAGAATTATCTGTTTACTACACTTCCTGTGTGGCACCGTCCACATGGCAGTCGTCCGTGGAAACAATTGAAATATAAGAATCCGTTGAAGTATTATTGGTTGAAATATACAAAGGGGCTGGATAAGATTTGAGCATTGTTCCGCTTTTTGTAAAAGTTTGGATGTATTTTAAATATTACTTATATTTGTTGCGAATTCCGTTGTCTCTAATGCTGTGAGATGACATTGTCTATAAAGACTTAGATAGATTTATTATGATAAAAGAGCAGGGGCTGATGGCCGCTATATATCGTTTTTTTCATCCATGTGTATTGGCTGTCCATCCGGATTATAAGGATTTGGAGTGTTTCATCAAATCGTTGTCAGCGCGTTTCCTTAGAGGTGAAGGCGTGGTGATTCATAAAGGGCGCAATGAACTGAGAAAGATGGAATGTGGAGGGCGGACTTATGTGGTGAAATCGTTCCACCAGCCCAATCTGATAAATCGTTTTATCTATGGGATTTTTCGTGCCTCAAAGGCAAAACGCTCCTATTTGTATGCGAAGCGCTTTCTTGAAATGGGGGTCGGAACTCCACAGCCGGTGGCTTGGATGGATGAACGTTCCGGACTTTCGTTTAATAGAAGTTATTATGTCAGCTGTTTGTCCACATGTCCTTATATTTATTCTGATTTATTTGAACGGCAAATTGATTATTCTGAAGAGGTATTGCGGGCTATCGGACGGACTACTGCTATTCTGCATGAAAATGGCTATGCGCATAAGGACTACGGTCGCGGGAATATTCTTTTTCAGAAGCAGGCCGATGGCACAATCAAGATAGAAATTGTAGATTTGAACCGGATGCATATCGGTCATGTAAGCATGAAAGCCGGTTGCAAGAACTTTGAGCGTTTGCCGGCTTCCCCTCAAATGCACCGGTATATGGCCGAAGAGTATGCCAAGATACGTGGTTTTGATGTTGAGAAGTGTTGTGAATTGATGGCTGCTTATCGGAGTAAGCAAACCGGAAAAATAGATGATCTTTATTAAGAAAGGAGTCTGCCATGAACATTATAGCCGTAGTGGTGACATATAACCGCTTAGACTTGCTGAAAAAGAATATATATTGTTTGCAACAAAATAAGCCGATATCTTCTATTGTAGTAGTAAATAATGGAAGTACGGATGGAACAGCTGAATGGTTGAAGGGGCAAACAGGGCTTATCGTTATTCATCAGTCGAATGTAGGAGGTGCGGGAGGATTCTATACAGGTATGGAGTATGCCTGCCGGGCCGGCGCAGACTGGATATGGTGTATGGATGATGATGTCTTTCCGCGGGCAGACTGTCTGGACGGACTGTTGGCTGAAGCCGGCCGTTCGGATATTGGTATTCTTGCTCCCCGCAGGCTTCAGGACGGCAAGCTTTTTACTCATGATTTCCAAGAATATAACCTGACAAATCCGTTCGCCTCAATGTATAGCAAGAAACTGGCGAAGCAAGTGGTGACCGGCCCTACCGAAATTAAGGGAACTGCATTTGAAGGACCACTTATACGGCGCGCGGTGGTTGAAAAGGTTGGACTTCCCAACAAAGAGCTCTTTATATTCTGCGATGATACGGATTATTGTTTTCGTACTGTGCAAGCCGGGTTTAAGATTGTATATGTCCCTACAGCTCTGATGGATAAAGAGAAATTCTTTTCAAATGACAGCTGGAGCGAGCGTGGCAAAAAGAAAAAATGGAAACGTTTTTATCAAATACGCAATTCTACTTATCTTAATCACCATTATGGGCGTAATGTGGCGGTCAGATATCTTCGTGGCTTTAATGGGGTGATGGGATATATTCTTGTAGCTTTGATTACCTCTCCCTTTGCGGATGCCTGGCGCTGGAGCGATGTCTCCAAATTATGGAAAGCGTATCGTGACGGTATACACGAAAAGCTTGGGATAATGAAGTAGGATATGTAAAAAAAACGATTGGGCGATGAGACTTATTAAAGTAACAGGTGGTTTAGGAAATCAAATGTTTATCTATGCTTTTTATCTGCGGATGAAGAAGCGTTTTCCAAAAGTGCGCATAGATCTTTCGGATATGGTTCATTATAAGGTGCACTATGGTTATGAGATGCATCGTGTGTTCAATCTTCCGCATACGGAATTCTGTATTAACCAGCCTTTGAAGAAGGTGATTGAATTCCTTTTTTTCAAGAAGATATATGAGCGTAAGCAAGATCCCAATAGTCTGCGGGCTTTTGAAAAGAAATATTTTTGGCCTTTACTCTATTTTAAAGGCTTTTATCAGTCCGAACGGTTTTTTGCGGATATAAAGGATGATGTGCGGGAAGCTTTTACTTTTGATAAACGGAATGCTAACGAGCGGAGCCTCCGGCTGCTGGAACAGATCGGGTCGGATGCGAATGCCGTGTCTTTACATATCCGTCGGGGCGACTATCTGCTGCCGAAACACTGGGAAACCACAGGAAGTATATGTCAGTTGCCTTATTATCAGAATGCTATAGCCGAGATGAATCAGCGGATGAATCATCCTTCTTATTATGTGTTTTCGGACGACATACCCTGGGTTAGGGAGAACCTTCCGCTGGAGAATGTTGTTTATGTTGACTGGAATAAGGGTGAGGATAGTTGGCAAGATATGATGCTGATGAGTTGTTGCCGCCACCATATTATTTGCAACAGTACATTCAGTTGGTGGGGAGCCTGGCTGAATCCTCGTGAGGATAAGATTGTCATTGCTCCGAACCGTTGGTTCCGTCATTGTGAGACTCCGAATATTTACCCTGCCGGTTGGTTAACCGTAGCAATCAATTAATGCCTGTAAACGATGAGTTTGTATTTATTGAAAAAGGTAGGTTTTGCCCTCGCCGAAAGTTTTAAGGCTTTTCGGCTAACCCCTTCTCCACGGCTGATAATGACGCTGCTGGTGAAGAATGAGGAGGATGTGTTGGAGGATAATCTATTGTTCCATAAAGCGATGGGGGTAGATGGGTTTATCATTACCGACAATAATTCTACGGATCGCACTTCGGAGATTATCCGGAAATACAAAGAAAAAGGCTGGGTGAAAGAAGTCATCGAAGAAACAGCCACTAACTATGAGCAGAAAGAATGGGTGGACCGTATGATTTGGAAAGCCAAAACTGTTTATAAAGCTGACTGGGTGATTAATGCCGATGCAGACGAATTGTGGTATTCGCCTTCCGGTAATCTTAAGACGGAATTATCCGCCACTCATGTCAATGTGCTGAATTGTGAGATGAGAAGCGTTTATCCGGAAGAAGGCAAGCCCTTCTGGCAATGGGATAAAATGGTGAAGGCGGTTTCCGAGCCGGAGTTATATGATTTGTCTCTTTATTCTTTGTTCGAACGTCAGAATAAGAAAGTTATTCATCGTGCCACTTGTTACCTTCAGATTTCTATGGGAAATCATAAGGTGACTATGTTTCCTAAACGGTCGGAGTTTGGGAAGATACGCGTCTACCATTACAATATACGTGGCAAGCAGCACTTTATGGAGAAGATGATAAATGGCGGTAAGCAGTTGGAGCAGCATAGCAGCAAGCATGGTGGTCGCCACTGGCGTTACTTTTACCAGCTGTATAAAGAAGGCAAGCTGGAAATGGAATATGAACGCGTCATAGGAAGCCCGACTTTTGACAAACTCTGCAAGGATGGATTTATTTATGTGGATACTACCATACCGGAGTTCTTTAAGAAGATTTGTAAAGATTAGCAGAACTCCTTTCTAAACGCATGGGCGTTTAAAAAACACTTACGGACCGATTATATAATATAAATTCTGAAGTAAGGCTGAAAGGATGAGGAATTTAAGAGGTATCGAATATTGTTATGGGTAATGAGTAAACTTTGTATCATCCATTCGGATTAGGGATATTCCTAAAATAATAAAATTTAAGGCAACTAATTCATTGCGAGTTAGTTG